>Ga0307428_1000597_pt1 | contig 21713 bp, 27 predicted proteins | sample SalMarWE160240MG_FD_202161 | JGI IMG/M metagenome (GOLD analysis project Ga0307428, IMG submission 202161) | Salt marsh sediment microbial communities from the Plum Island Ecosystem LTER, Massachusetts, United States - WE1603-240 | ecosystem: Environmental > Aquatic > Marine > Intertidal zone >...
CGGGCTCGCTGGTCGCCCTGTGGCACAGCCAGAACGCCACGGAATATTTTCGCTGCTGCGGGGACACCGGCGACAACTACTACAGGCCACCGAACCGAAACTGGGGCTACGACACGCTCTTCAATACAAATCCCCCGCCCGGGACGCCGATGGGGATCATCATCACCCGGGGCCAGTGGTCTGAGGGCTAGGCAAAAGGGAGCCGGCAGCGGGCCCATGAAGATCGGGAATACCAGATGGACGAAAACGTGCGGGAGAACGAACTACGGGAAATCGTCGCGGACTTTATTGCGGCGAAGGCCCAGGCCCGGGACGAGGCGGCCCTCGTCTGGCTCCTCCAAAGAACGGTGGCGACCCTGCTGACGCTGTACCCGCGGGGGACGGCCGCAGGGGAAATCCGTCGCCGTGTGAATCAGATCTTGCCGGACCCGGAATCCTAGACCGTCGTAGCCGTTACAGACCAGGCCAATCACTCCCCCGTTATTCGCTACAGAAATCCATCACACTCCGAGCGGCTGACCTGGCCCCGTGTCGGTCCGACCCATATGGGACGAATGAATCAGGCAGTCGTCATTTCACAGTTACATGCAGCCTCACGTTATCCGTGGAGTGTTTGCAGGTGAAGCGCGCCGGGAGGCTAGTCCCGGACGAAGTGATGTCATCCATGCAGTCCTCTCCGTTCACACTCATCTGAGTAACGGTCCAGCCCGTAACTTGAGCGACCGAAATTGAAGCATTCGAAGTCGAAGCATGGCGACGCCCGTCGCTGGTACACGTCGCGGGAAAATTCCACTGTTGTCCATCAGCCATCGTGAAGCCAACTGCAGCAGACCCGGTAACAGTGGGCGCGCCTGCACATCCTACGACGACTTCCAGCCCGAAGGCTGTCTTCGGGAAGGCAACAACGCCTGCCACCAGCAGAACTACCACACACCCAAGCATGAACATTTTCATCGTCTTCATCTCAACCTCCTGTTTTCATCTTTCCCTCTCCGGAAGAGGGAGGATTTCCGATACTCGTTGATGGACTGGAATCGCAATAACTGTGCCAAGCCCTGGGAAGGCGAGCAGCGCGAAGCGGACCCTGTGGCTTCGCCAAGCGAGACAGCCATTTGCGGAGCGAGACCTGCCTCGCGAGGAAAGGGAAGGAAAGTGACCAGGTGGTTCCTTGGCGGTTTCCCGGTGGACAGTTTGTCAGGGGCGGTCGCTAATTAAAACCAAATGGCAAGGGCCAGCCGCGGTGATTCGGTACTAACTTATTGAAAATTGGACTCGATCCGTGGCACGCCTGTTGCTATCTTGTCTTACCTGCAACCGCAAGGAGCAGTTAGCATGAGAAACGCACAGCAAGATGCACGACGATACCCCCGGGTTAAAGTGGGAGGGAGAACCAAGGGGCGGATAACTTCCCTTTATGAGGCGGCCCTCCTCAACATCAGCCTGGGGGGCGCGCTGATGGAGCATGCCGAGGCCGTCCGGCCGGGCACGATTTCCCCTTTGGACCTCGACCTGCCGATGAAGCGAGTGGGCCTGCGGTGCCGGGTGGTCCGTTCGGTGGTGCACCGGTCAGAGGTGCAGCCAGACGGGGGGCGCGAGTTGATTTACCACACCGGGTTAGAATTTCTCGACCCGTCGGATGAAACGGCACGGGCGGTCAGCGAGTACATCCAGTCGATTATCGAAGATGGGAGCGAAAGGCGCCCTCAAGAGGAAGAGGTGCGAGAACACCTGCTCAGGGAGTTAGAAGAACTCGACGGCCTTGTGAGCGGAGCTCGGCGGGTACTTGACGAAGGCTCGACCCGTTCGAACGGTGATGCGTGAGTGAGGCGCGGTTCTCCCCTCCTGGCTTGAGGAAGGATTGAACCGGATTGCACCCAGGCATCGGTAAGGTGGCGGAATAGGGTGCACGAAAGGGAGGGCCATGGAAAAAGGATCTGTGGAGAGAGTGGAGGTGTTGGCCGTAGGGCTGTCAAACATGTTGGGCTGTTTCTCGGAGAAAGTCCGGGCTGTCGCGCAGGAGGTGATGGGAGACGCTCAGCATCTCAGCGTGGAGGAAATCCGCGAGCGAGTCCAGATAGTTCAGGAAGAGGTGTACCGGGAAACCGTCCAAAAGTACCAAGACTTCCTTGGGACAACACTGGAAGCCGAGCGGGATCTCGTGGCCAAGATGAACCGCCTGCGGGATATGAAGGAGCGAGCCGCGATCTTCAAGGAGCTCATCGCCTCGTTGGTGAAGCCTGATGGTATTCACCCCCAGGGCGAGGAGCGATCAGGAGGCTGACGCTGGCGTGCAAACACCCTGGAGAGACCTTATGCACAAGGAGACTCAGATCCGGAGGGTTCCCCGCTTTCAAATTCGTGATGTGACGGGAGCCATCACGACCCCCCAGGAGGCGGAGGTGCTCGATCTGAGCCTCGGGGGAGCGTTAGTGGAACATAAGGGCATGCTTCACGTCGGTGACTGCTGTTTTCTCGATCTGCCGACTGCCGGGGGGTTCTTTACCATCCAGTGTCGCGTCGTGCACATCCGGGTGAGTCGACTCGAGCCGGCCGGCCTCCTATACTATCAAACCGGGGTGGAGTTCCTCGACATCGCCACGGAGGATGAAGAGCCTCTGGGAGCCCTCATCCGCGCCTACGGGGCCCCCAAGGATAGTGACGGGAAACGCGGAAGCCTGTGAGGGCCGATTCTTGCTCAGGCTCTAGAGAGGTGCGTGGACGCGGCGGAGTCACGTCATGGGAAAAATGAGGAAACTGTTTGGCCAAAAACAAGAGGAGGCGCCTGCCTGCAAGTTGTGCGGGACTTACCTCGTCGAGGAGGGGGACCTGCCGACCTGTCCTCAGTGTGGTTATGTGGCGGGCAGTGGGTCCTACGTGTTCAACCTTACGGGGAAAGAAGCAGAAAAGCTTCAGACGGAGGAGGACTTACCCCCTCCGGTGGTGGTGGAATTGATAGATGAAGCGGGGGAGGAGTCCAAAGTCGAGACCGAGGAGATGCTGGAACCCGAGCCATCCAGTTTCAGCCTGGATGCCCTGGCGCTTCGCGAGCTGGTGGCCAAGCAGCCAGGGTTGCTCGAGCCGGGCCTGGGGCGTGCGACCGACCAAAAGGGGCGGCAGATACGCGCGGGCTTTTCCACGGCGGTTGGTCCGATCGATCTACTGACGCGCGACAAGAGCGGGACGCTCGTCGTGGTGATGGTGCCCGACACGGGCGACGGGGCGGGAGTTATGCCGGCGATCCTACAGCGGATAGGCTGGGTGCGGAAACACCTCGGGCAGGGGAAGCGACCAGTCCGGGGAATTGTCCTGCTGGAACGGCCCCCTGGGGTACCAGACTACGGCGTGGCCGCCGTGGCGGGCACGGTGGCCTTCAAGACCTACCGGGTCGCGGTGAGCTTCGAAGATGTAAAGATCTGATGCTATCGAAGGTGGGCAGGGGGCGCCTACAAGTAGGCGGTCGCGATGTATCTCCCGCTCAAGACAATTACTGATGGGATCAGGGTACAAATGGACCAGGCAATACTTATTTGGATCCTCTTTCTCTGCGCACTCGTCGCCGTGATCCATCGGCTGTAGGTATGAGGACGCGGGGAGAGATTGACCTGACCGGTACCGTTGTGATCCGGGAAGGGGCGAAACTGCGAGAGACATCTTAGCATGAAGCCATCCCAGGTCTTGATCGTCGGGGGTTCGTCAGCGACCGGTAGTGACATCCAGGGCTTACTCTCGTCCTCATCGATTAAGAGTACGGCAGTTGCTTCGTGGGCTGAGGCATCCAGACTGCTGAGCAAGAAGCGATTTTACGCCGCCGTCGTCGATCTCGACGACGTGCCCACTGATGGGCCGAAGTTTTTGGCGGCCCTCCAGCGCGAGGCGCCGAACACGGCCATCATCTTCATCACGGAAACTACAGATAACGCCCTGCTGGCCGAGTGGGGGACCATCGGGGCCTTCGATGTCCTGAGCAAACCGCTCAACACGTCGTCCTTACTGGCTGTCATGGACCGAGTGCGGACCCGGGCGCAATTGTTTGCCGGCGGCGGTCCTGCGCCGCGAAAAGCCCAAGAGAGAGTTGGCAAATGGACCTTTGCGGGTCAGATCATCGGCATGGCCGAGCCGATGCAGGCCGTCTACCACTGGATCGGCAAGGTGGCGCAGTCCGAGGCCAACGTCTGTCTCTACGGGGAAAGTGGCACCGGCAAGGAGCTGGTCGCTCGGGCGATTCACGACAGTGGTCGCCGTCGGGGTCGCCCCTTCGTCGTCTTGGACTGTGCAGCGATCCCCGAAGGCCTCATGGAGAGTGAGATGTTCGGCCATGTCCGGGGGGCCTTCACCTCGGCGGTGGGGGATCGAGTGGGGGTCTTCCAACTGGCGGACACGGGGACGCTTTTCCTCGATGAGGTGGCCGAGCTCCCGCTGCCACTGCAGGGGAAACTGCTGCGGGTCATCCAGAATCGGGAGTTTCGGCGGGTGGGGAGCAGCCAGGCGACCCGGGTCGTTGTGCGGATCATCGCGGCGACCAATCAAGACCTCAAAGGTTTGGTCCAGGCCGGCCGCTTCCGGGAAGATCTCTTCTACCGTCTGGATGTGATCAGCATCACACTTCCCCCCCTCCGGCAGCGGAAAGAGGACATCCCGCTCCTGGTCGATCACTTCATCCAGCACTTCAACCGGCAGAGCGGGAAGCAGATCCGGGGGGTGACCGGCCGGACCCTGCGCCTGCTGCTCCAGTACGACTGGCCCGGAAACGTGCGGGAACTCGAGAATTGTATCGAACACGCCGGGGTCATGGCAGACGGGGACTTGATTGATATTGCGCATCTCCGCAAGGTCTTGCACCCTGTCTTTCAGACCGGCGCGTCGCGCGAACACGGGTCCAGCCTGCGGGAGATGGAAAAGGCGCTGATCCTGGATGCCTTGCGCCAGACGCGGGGGAACAAGACGGCGGCGGCGGCCCTCTTGGGGATCAGCCTGCGGGGGCTCCGCTACAAGCTTAAGAGATTCGGCTGCTGAATCCTATCACTCCTCTGTCATTCGGAGGAACGGTGGAAGCTGACACAATCATTCTTTTCCGGTTTCTACTAGGGTATTGTCAAGGGGCGGAACACGGAAGTACACTAGGCTTGGGTGCATGTGGCACACTCTTTGCTCCAGGCTTTCAAGCATGGCGGACATTACCAACTCCCCGAACAAGTGAGACCCGGACTGCAAGGCGCCAAGAGGAGTTGTGATGGGAAAAAGCCGGCGAGACAGACGCGAATATCCACGATTTGTCCTGGGACGTAGGGGGCGGGGGCGGGCCACCACGACCTATGCGGCCTCTCTGCAGAACATCAGTCTGAGGGGTGCGCTCATCGAGCACTCGCATCCCGTCCGACCAGGCATCCTGTCAGACCTGGTCCTCGACCTGCATGGCAAGAAGGTGAGCGTGCGGTGCCGCGTGGTCCGGTCGGTCGTTCACCGCAGAGAGCTCCTGCCGACTGGCGAGCGGGAGTCAAAGTATCAGACCGGGCTAGAATTTGTCGAGCTCTCGGATGAGACACGGCAGGTGATCAGCGACTACATCAAGTCGGGTGTCGACGTTGAGAAGGTCAGTTGATGGGGCCGCACCGCCCGCCTCTTCCGTCTTAACCTCTCGTTCTGGTCTTTCTGGCCTTCCGGCGTCGGCGCTTCCGGGCGGCCACCTTCTTCCTGGCCCGGCGCGTCCTCTGTCTTTCCGGCTCGGCCTTCGCAACGACTTTGTATCCGATCCTGCCGAGCGCGCGGTTCAACGCTTTCACAACCGTTCGCTCGGCCTGAGCGAGTTTTTCCCGCCCGCCGATTAACCCTTCCACTGCCTTGCCCAGGTCGGCCGCTCTCTTCGCCATGCTGTCCCCTCCCTATTGAGATCACCTTTCGCTCAGATTGTCAAAGCGGTCATTTGCGCGCCCTGTGTAGATCGGTCGCCCTCGAACATCGGTTAACTCAGGATCGCCCGCTTCTCCTGGCCGGGATCCTCCGATCAAAACGCCTTCCCGGGCCGTGCTCTGCCCGGGAAGGCGTCAGAATTGGCTGATGCGCCAGTGAGTTCCACGGAGGTGGGGTAGTTGTCAGGCTCACCCCGGTGTCACGGTCCCCCCTTAGATGGCCCAAGTATCGACTAGTTAGCTAGGGGCTGTCAAGCGGCCGGCTTATCTCGCGCGCCTTGCTTCGAATTCCCGCTGAACCACCTGGACCTGCTTGCGCACCTGCTCGTTGCTCACCAGCCGTTGCGCACGAACACCCGGCACAGGGTTTCCTCTTCAGGATTGGAAAAAGTCTTGACACCGCCGCTCGCCGCCAAATACGATAGGCCCGCAACCCCTCCAACTACTCCTGGTGACGATTCGTAACTGATGACGCCCGGCGGGGATACACCCCCCGGGTGTTTGAGTTATAAAGAATGTGGCGGGGGTATGAACGCATACGCCCTTCTGGTATGGCTTATAGATTTCATTCATCTGCTTCTTGTCATTTACTTTGTTGCTGGATTTTTCGTATCCATCAACAGACATCGGACCTTTCGGTTGATTCATAGTATTAGCATCTCAGCACTCCTCCCCATCCAGCTTCTTTTTGATTTCAACTGCCCCCTCGTGTTACTCGACGGTCGCCTCCGAGAATTGGCGTACCCAGGAGTCACCGGAGAATGGCATTACAAATCATTCTTTGTTCCGTTTGTCCGGTATCTTTTCGGAATCAATATGCCGGAAATCATCGTAACCGTCGCCACCGTACTCGGTTCTATCATGGCAATTGTGACGCTCGTGTATATTCTGCTCTCCAACAAAGACATGGCTCGCCAGGAGATATGAACAACGCCCCCGACCCCTATCGGTAACCCCTATTGGTCCCCGTTACTCGCCTCACGATGACGCTGGCTCGCCGCCACGCCGCTCGTGGGCCCACGCCGCGATCGCGACCACGAGCACGGCAACGACGGGTGAAATGGTCGCCAGCGATGGTGCCCGGGTCTGCGCAAAGCCGCTCAACACTGCGGCCAGAATGTACGTCATGAACACCCCCGCCTGAAGTCCGCCACGGCGTTCCCATTGCATCTCGGGCGACGAAGCCGCGACCGGTTCACCCCCGGACCCTCCGAGTGCCGACGCGGCTTCCGCTGGCCGGAGCCGGTTCGTGACACCGCTCACGAGACTTGTCAGCGTGCCAGTGATGTATGTGGTCGCGATCCCCGGAACCTTGAGACGCCGTACGGCGGCGCTCTGGATCCCCATCGCGACCGCGGACAAAGCAATCAGGACGTACAGCCATTGGGGAAGGCTGAACGCATGCCAGGCAGCACTGAAGATGGCGAGGATGATTCCCTCCAGAAAGAGCGCGGTGGTCACAGATGGCGGCCAGTCCATGCGTTCGCGGTCTTTCGACATGATCGTGACTCCGGTTGCCACCCCGAGGGCAAATCCGCCGAGCGCCACGACCGACCGCAGGGCCGCCTCGCCTTGTCCCTGTCCCAAGGCGAGCCCGAGGAGCACGGTGTTCCCGGTCATGTTTGCGGTAAAAACATGTCCCAGTCCCAAATAGGCGATCGCGTCCAGACTTCCGGCAGCCCAGGCGAGGACGAGAATCATGGTGTGCCGCGATTTGTCGGAAAGAAGCCACATGGTCGGTCCTCCCCCAGCACGTCTTCATTGAATACCACTAACACGCGCCGCGCCCGAGGCGCTCGATCCGCACGCGGAACTGCTTGCCCCTCGGGCATCATACCCCATTTCCCGACCCCAAAAAAAACGAAGGGCGCCGAGGTTGCCCCCGCCGCCCCCTAGATGCTTTCAATGCGCTTACTTCTTGCGGATGGCACCCTGGTTGCATGGGGTATTCAGCACAATAAATAAGGGAGTCTGTCGTGATCGAGATCGACGTCCAGTGGATAAGGTGTGAGCAATGCCGTCTTGTGTATATGGCGGTGGAACGATTGAATTTCGAATGTCCGGTCTGCGGATTTCCGGTGACGAACCTGCTCCCGCTGGAATGTTTCCCGGAGCTCTGGAAGGGGAGACCAGAGGGCTAACGGTCCCAGCCCCAGCGCCCGCCAAAGACTCCCCCTCACTTCTCCAAGGACGGCAATAAATCCGTGTGGTGCCCGATCATTTTCCAGTTCCCATCCTCTTTGCGGAACACGTTTGTCGCCCGGATTGAAACTTCCTGGGGCTCACCGGCCACATTGGTATTCTCTCCCTTCTCGTAATTCTGTGTGATCGCGAGATCGTGGCCGACCGTAATTTTCATATCCTCGGGCTGTACCTCGCCCCCCAGTTTCATGGCAGCCTGCGCCTCCCAATTCGCACGCACCTGATCCCAGCCGACCTGGAAACCCCCGCCGGGACCCATGTAGGTCACGTCGTCTGCGTGCGACCAGACGGCTTCCATCGGTCCCACGTCGCCCGTGAACATCACGTTCAAGGCAGCGTAAAACTGCGCCGCCGCTTCCCTGACTGCCTTCTCGTCATCCGCACGCACGCGTGTACAACTCGTGGCCAGAAAGCCCGCAACCGCCAGCACGACGATCGACAACCACGCTGTTCCTTTCTTCCTCATGTCACACCTCCCTTACCGGGGTGGCTCGAATGGGTTTTGAATTTGAATTGGAGGCGGATCGTAGGGTGATCGTCCTGCGCTACGAAAACCGGACGATCGTGTCAATTCCCCTCAGGAGATCTTGTATGCGCTCACTATTATGCGTTGCAAGGACGACAACACCCGTATAAGTCGCCAGTTGTTCTAAGAGATATTTCATTGCCGGGTCCGCAAACCGTTCATGGGCGTCCTTGACCCCGGTGCGCTTGCCAAACAGCGCGTCGGCCTCATCAAAAAGAAGGACCATTGTTCTCGGATCGGCCCCAGAAAATATTTTGGCGAGGTTCTTCTCGGTCTCGCCGATGTACTTGCTCGTCACGTGGCCAAAATCAATGGTGTGTAGAGTCCTCTGGAAATGTCGCGCAATGGTTTCGGCCGCCTTGTGTTTGTCTCCTTCGTTCGCACCGACGAGAAGGACGCGTGCTCCTTTCTTCTCCGAGACGTCCGATGCAAGAGTCTGCAAGGACTGTGGAAACGCGGTGCTGCGAAAATCAACGACTGCAGGTTTCAGGGCGGATTTATCTGGAGTATCCATAGGTGGTTGTCCTCCATCGGAGGGTAACTAGTGCCTCACTTGAACAGGTTGGTATCCACGTACTCCGCCTTCACCAGGCTCCAGAAGTCTTCCGCCAGCCCGCTCTGCACATAGTTGTAGGGCAGCCACCCGTAACCTTTGTCACCCCAGTCGGATCCCCAGGAATTGCGGATGAGGAGCGCGCCCTTATCCTTGCCGATCTTCCTGGCGTTGTCATAGCCCACCGCTACCACCGCGTGCCCCCCTTCGAGCTTGTCTTGCGGCCCGGGGTAAGGGATCTCGCCCTTGCCATCACCGCTACCCGGCATCGAGCTGTACACCGAGAATCCGAACATGCACGGGAGGTTCCCGGCCAGATATCTCTTGATGTTTTCCAGCACCTTTCCAGGCGCCGTCCCGGGCGGATCAAGACGATAGTACTTCACCGCCTGGTAGCTCTGGGCGAAGGCGTAGCAGAACGCGGTGGGCTCGTCGTCGAACCGCGAGATGTCATAGGGCCAGTATTTCTCCGGCGGCACGCCGAACAGGACCATGCCCTTCATGGTGTCGCGGAGATACGCCCCCGTGTCGCCCTTCCAGCCCAGGAGGTTGCGGGTGACTTTGTACAGAAACAGCCGGGAGGCATCCAGATGCTTGCCAAAGGCGCGCCGCTCGTAGTACTCCATCATTCCCACGCCGGCGTTCGCAGTGTAGGACCCGAGATCGCCCTGATCCTCGACAGGCGCGCACCACTGACGCAGGTCCACCGAGGCCGGAAGGCGCTTGACAGCCGCCTTGAGGGCCCGGGATTTGGCCAGCAGCTTTCCGACTTCTCCGCTCTCTGGCGTGTAGTCGCGGAAATCTGGGAGGTCGGGTTGCCAGCCCATACCGCCCCACGTCTTTTTTGTCATGACTGTTTTCCTTTCTCCATGGGGGTTGAACAATGCGCCCTACGCTGCTCCTGCTGAGTAACAAGAAAAATGCGTTCCTCGTAAGATATAACTTTTTCCTTGGGCCGAGAGATCTTGGCGAATAATCACCTGGGGTAGTATTTAGTTAGGATTATCCCGCGCGGAGTGTCACCCGTCGAGGCTCTCCCCCGGGCAGCACCCTCCCGTTCACGTCGCGGATCTCCACTGCATATGTACCCGGGACGGCGCGGACCCTGCTGTAGGTCCGGAACCTCGGTGATCGCTGGAGGGGAAGGACAACTCCTTGAACGCTGTGGGCTTGGGGATCAGCTTGGAACATTGCGAATAGGAAGTCCCGAACGTGGCCCAAGACTTCGATTGCCAAGTTCCTGTACCTGTCCGCCACATGGACATGCTCTGCCCAGGGATCCGGGCGGTTAGAGGCCGTCCAGACATGCACGATGCTCCGATCGGCGGATACCTCCACGGCGCTCCAGAAGTAGAGCACCACTACGCCATCCTCGACGGTCTTGATGTCGGATAGTGAGATCTCATCTGTGACCACTGGCACGGGGCAGGCAGGCGGTTCAAGATCGAGACAAAAGGTGCGCCCCACGACTCGGAGTTCCTCTGCCGTCGCCTGGGCAGATAGGACCAGGGCGAACGTCACGCTCAAGTAGACCACCTTGCGCATGTTTCTCTCTCCTCCACGTCGACCACCTCCAATTAGACGGAACTACCTAATACCTCAAGTATTGCGATCTCCTGGAGGGCCCAAGTATCCCCAAGTGGGGCAGGGGTGTCAAGGGGCAGTGCCTTACGGCGGGCGTAAAGTCAGCTACTTGTTACCTCCATGTGCTGGCTCATTTTCAGGATCACGAATTCCGCTGGCTTGAGGGGCGCGAAGCCGACCAGAAAGTTAACGATTCCCTTCGTGATATCGTCACGTGTGGTCGTTTCGGGATCGCATTTGACGAAAAAGGCCTGTCGGGTTGTCGATCCCGCAAAAGCCCCCGTGCGGAAGAGGCGGTCCATGAACGCGGTGATGCTGGCGCGTATGCTTGCCCAGAGGGATTCGTCATTGGGCCCGAAAACGGTCCATTGCGTGCCGCGGTAGATGCTTTCTTCAATGAAAAGGGCGAGCCGCCGGACAGGGACGTATTTCCACTCCGACACCAGATGATCGGCCCCCACCAGCGTTCTAGCCCCCCACACCACGGTTCCGCCCTTCGGCAGCGCAAGGAGGCAGTTGAGTGCCAGCGCGTTCAGGGAATCAATGTCCAAGTAGGGCGGGTCTTGTTCGAGTCCGACGACGCCGATCAGTTGCGCCTCCGTTCCTGCAGGGGCTTTCCAGACCCCATGTGCGGCATCCGTGCGGGCAAACACCCCTGCCACAGCGCCACTCGCCCCCACGACGCGGGTCCGACTCCTGTTGTCTGGATCGGTGATACGCACCCGTGGGAAATAGAGAGCGGCGTTGGGATGGCGGAGGCGTTCAAGTTTTTGAAGCCATGACCGCACGGCACTGACACTATTTATAGCAACCGGTGAATCCAGCAAAAAGAAGCAGCGACGTCGCTCGCAGTAGGAAGTCACCGAGGCGAGAGCCCTCCGCATCATGCTTTCGGGTAGGGAAGAGATCTCTGGAATGCAGAGGAGGTCAATGGAATCGACATGTTCGAGCGCATAGAGCCCCGTTTTTTTCCGGCGATTTCCGACGAGATCGGCGTTGCTTGCTCGTCGTTCCACGCGGACGAACCACGCCTCGCGGCCGCCGTTCTGGAAGAACTGGTGAACAGCGTAACCGACTTCCATCCGAGGGTTGTAACTGCCAAAGTGAGAGCGGAATTCCCGTACACTCGTGATCCTGACCGCCGTGTGCAAAGGCCCCCGCTCGGACGTGCCGATGAACCCCGCGGTCGACGTCGAGACTCCTTGAATGATCTTCGTCTTCGGTGGGCTCATCCCCCTCCCCTGAAAATCGCTCTTCCACGGTTATTCTATCGGCAGTTCCGGTGGGGCCTCTTGCAATCCTTCATCGTACATCTGCTCCTGCTCTTGATACTGTTCCTCTCCGTCCATCTGTGACGACGACGGCAAGGAAGGACCGGTCGCGCACCCGACGAGCAGCATCCCCACCGCCACGACCGCTAGGTATCGCCTCAAGTTGGTTGCCTCCTTTCGGCAAGGCCAGCTCTCCTGGAACGCGCTTCTCCCCCACGCATCATACCTTATTTCCTGCCAGGAGAAAAACGAAGGGCGCCGAGGTCCCCCCGCCGCCCCTAGAATGTCCCCCGCCTGATGCCGGCTATCCGTTACCTGGCCGTGTCCCTCGCGCCCGCTGCAATGTCACGATTCAACACCTGGCCCCCATCCTCTCCCTGAATCACATTGTCGCTTTACTTTTCACACTGATGCTTGAGGGCCTCGAGGTTCGTTTTTAGGAGCATCAATGTGTTCCGAATCACTTCTTGCGGCAATTCTGGACCCGCAATCTGTTTTAGGTCGAAAGTCAGCACAGTCTTCCGATCACTGACACGCCTGAGAATATATGTGTGCTCGAATCGAGCTCCTGATTCGACCATTTTGACATCCTCGACATATATGGTCTCGGACTCCCTGATCTGACTGTGTGCGATCGTAATTTCAAACATAATTCCCTGGTATAGGCACAGGTGCTTCATGCCGACTCTTTCCGTCACCTCATCCCTTTCTGTGACCTGACTCCCGATGAACCAATCTCTCCGAGTGTCGGTGTCAATGAGCGCGTGATAGATATCGTGGATCGGCGCCTCGATTTCGACTTCGAGCGTGTTATTGCCCAACGCAACCACGTGTTCCAATCTCCCAGCAACAGGAGGAATATTGTCTTTGAGCGGCTCCAACAAGGTGTATTGGTATTCGATTTTTCCAACGGCGGGATACTCATCGCTTGAATGCAGCCAGGTGAGCCCGGAAGGAAATTGATTGTCGCTCAGGCTGCTCAGATAATTCTGCGTCATCAAAATGTACTCGCTCGAATCGATCGTGTTCTTCAATAGCCGGTGCGCGACGACCATGTCAACCCCTGCGGCTTTCGTGAAACCGGAGACCCGTAATTCCTTAATTGGTCCGTAATGAACGATGAATTTCACGCTCAAGTTCGAGGCGCCCTGGCATGCACCACACGGACAGACCGAGTCTCGTTCGATGATTCGCAGTTGGGTGTGGAAATTTTCGAACATGGCTATACATTGTCGAATCAGGGGGGCCAGCTCAATTGGCTTACCCTTTCGATAGAACAAGAGGGCATCACCCGCCACCTCCGAAAGTATCAGCTCGACCCTGTTGGAATCAGCGAGGAGTTCCAACAATTCGCTAAGGATGTGCGAGCTGTGGTCCAATTCCGTTTTTGTTAAGAACTCGGTGTACCCACTGATGTCCGGAATGAGTATGTTTGCGTTTGTAATCATCGTACCGTCTCCCTGAAAAAACCTTCGCGGGCCCATACTCCGCCCGGGAAGGTGTTGGAAATGCCTGATTCGGCAGCGGTTGTGCGGGACGTAGTGTTACGGTCACCCCGGTTCCATCGGTACTCTCCTCTTGAGGGCTTAAGTATCAACTACTTGCCTAGGGGGTGTCAAGAGGTGGAGCCATCCGGGGGTGTGGCATGAAGTATCATGGTCTCGTGCATAAATTACGGGCCTGTCCTTCACGCAAATGTCTACGACAGACGATCCCGTCGTCGCATCAGTGCCTCACCCTGAAAACGTTTCATGGTCGTGCAATCTTTGCATTCCGTATCAGGTCCGCTTCGCGACCTATCATTGCCGCTCCGATTCGGACTGAACCACGCCATCTCCGCACAAACAAAAGCCTTGCTTGATTGGGCCTGGCTCCCTGGTTCATCTTGGCACTGGGGATGCACCCTATTTCTTCACGAGAGCATCACGACGATCCAAGCATTGAAGGAGAGGGGCATGAATTACTGGATCGTTGCTCGGCGCTTTGCCCACCTCCAAGAGGAATTGACCAGGATCCTCCGACCTCTTTCGGGCGTGCGGGTGATCATCGATCGTCGTGTCCGGCGACGGCTGGCACAATTGAGGACTTTTCCGGAGGCTCCCAAGACATGGGCCCTTCCAGAAAAGGAGATGGAAGAGGGGGAAAAAAGCCAGGGAGGCCTTATATCTCGAAATGGGAGCGAGCAAGAGACGAGTGGCACTTAGGACCATATGGAGTGCCCTCCGGTCCCCGGAGAGGTGGTCGGCCGTGTTCTCACAGACCGCCTCACCCGTTCTACAAACGATCCATCAGACCCTTGAAGAGCAGCGGCAGATCATTTCCCGGTTGAAACGCTATGAAGATACAACATACAGGCTCCTTGCTCGCCGCGTTGTCTTTCTCCAGCACGAGTTGGCGTGGATCTTCCGAGCTGCGCCGGAGGGGCCGGCGATCGTTGACCGTCGAGTCCAAGAACGGCGGAAGCTACAACGGCGTGGTACAACAGATCGGCGGAAAGGGGTCTAAACACCATGTGGTGCAAGATCGAAGAGAATATCAAAACGTGTCCATGCGGCGGAATGGCTGAGAGGTGGGCCCTTCTCTCTGAGGGAAAGCGCGTTGCCACCGTAACCTTTTGCCGCCTCTGCCATCCTCAGCTGGCACACATCGTGAATCGTCCGTTGCCGAGAAATGTCAAATGTAAACCGCCGACCCTAATCTTCGCAGAAGGGCCCAGGCGGGAAGATAGGGTAACGGGGTAGCTTATCGCGCGCGCGGCGAAGGGGCGAGAAGCATTCTGAGGTGCTGCACCTCCTCCCAGTGGGCTTCGGGGGGGAGCTTTTGCAGCACGGATTCGGGATCCTCGTGCAATCGCGCCATGAGCTGGTTGGCCTTTTCCAAGAACCAGGTCACCCGGTTGTCCATCCTGCGCTCCACCGCCGGTCGAAAGAGGCGGGCCAAGACAGCAAAGAAGCCAGAGTCCAACCGGACGAAGCCTGTTACGGTGTTTTCCAGATACGGGGGGTTTCCAGCGCTTTCCGCGGCATACACTATCACGAGCGCGACGCGTCCAGGGATACGAAAGATCCCCTTCTTATACGTCCCCTTGGCATAGACGACCAGTTGTCCCGGTTCTGCGCGCAGAATCGCGAAATCACCCGTAAGCCCGTCATGGTCATTCGCCCAGTACTGCTCTTCTCCCCGACGCTCGACGGTATACTTTAACACCCCTGCCGCCTGCGCGAGGCTCGCGGCAAAGTCGGGGTGGGTCGAGAGATACTCAAAAACCGCCTGATCCCCATACAAGCGGAGGCCGCTCACCTGCCGTTCGAGGGTGGAGTCCCCCACGACCTCGCGCAGGGAGCGCCCCTGCTCGCCTTGAAGCAGATTTGCGGGGAAGGACAAGGTGCTCCCCCCTGCGGTCGCCGCCGCGAAGAGGCCCAGGATCAGGAGAAGCCCACCCTTTTTGGTCCGCACTGTGCACCTCCCGAGATCCATCATATCAAGGGAAGATCGGGCATCAATCTAAGGACGGATTTGACAGGGGTAAATATTCACCTTAGTCTAAAAAGACGCGACTCTGTTTGTCCAGAGCGAACCACATCATACCTCATTTCCATGGACCAGAAAAACGAAGGGCGCCGAGGTTCCCCCCGCCGCCCCTGGAATACTTCCGGCGTGATGTCGGCTACGTGTTACCGCCCCCGTGTCCTCGCGCCCACAGGAATGTCAAAATTCAAGACCTGACCCCCATCCTGCTGGAGTGGGTAGACTACCTCTGGCACTGGAACCCGTACAGTGCGCCGTCCTCGGTGCGCAGCGCGAAGCTGGATTGCCCCAAGCCGATCCACACCCGGTCCATGCGCGTTCCCGTGCGAAGTTCCACCAGCGACACAAATCCCTCCGTACCACCAAAAAGGGTACCACTGAACGTATAATCCGCGAACTGGTTACGAATCCGGCCTGCCACACCCGGCCCTTCGGTGTAGGCACCACCCGGCGTGATCTCCAGCAACGCCTGGCTCGGTACGCCCGTGACGTTGCCGGCACACTGGAAGCGCCGGACGCCCTGCTGGGCGTCGGCATCCATCACGAACGCAGTCGCCATCAGAGCTGCGGCGAGCAGCACTCTAAGATTCCGATCATTCATCGGCACCTCGTCATCACAGGTACTTCCCGCCTAACTCATCCTTTTCCTATCCACGGCTTGTACCTTCGAGCCCAGGAACTATCGGAACGAGTCGGAAATGGACGCCTCCTTCTATCCAATACGTGGGGGCAGAGACTCGATGGATGTTTAGTTCATCCTCAACGAAATCGTCTCTACCTCGGGATCTCTCGCAACTAAGTTTTCTCCATTCGAGATGCTGATGTTCTACTCCCGGCGGGACCCTGCAGGTCCGGAATGTGTAATCACCCATCTTCATCGCCGCCCAAAGATCAGTCTTATCTTCATGATCTTCAATGCTGAATGAGTCGATTCTCTGTACGTGCCGTCCATTGTCGAACCCCCATTGGATGTCCGGGCGCCTCCTTACGGTGAAAAGGCTGTTCTTCGTTTCATTCGTGGTAAGCAGGATCTCTTTTTTATCGCCCAAGGAAATGAAATACTGATCCTCTTGCAGGTATTCGAATGTTTTCGACTTGTCATCAAGGAGCATCCCCCAGCCAGGAGGCCGAGAAGTATGGTTTATCGTTGGTTCCCAAAACTGAAGAGGGGAATACTTTATCTGTTGAAACTGAAAGGGCGCAATATTCGCGAGCACAATTATATCGCCATCTTGGAGCTTTGCTGAGGTTCCATAAGGGAGAAATGTTCCGTTCAGGGTCGTGCCCAACAAGCTCCGCATATCAATAATCGTAAGATCCCGAGAAACAAACAGATGAATGCGAGAAACGTCGCGATACACCAAATTTATCTGGTTTCGAAAATCCTCAGTTGACCGGCCGATGGAAACGACATCGCCTTTCAATGGGTATGCTGTTCCCGTGGCGAGGTTCCTAAGGACACCCCACGGCCTGCTTTCCACCCACAGTGAATGAGCGTAATACGAGGCGCCAAGCAACAGAAGAACCAGCGTGGCGATGGCCGAGCTTTTCACCCATTTGGTCCGCTCTTCTTTGCGGACGGCAGCCTGAAAGAATGCGGTCTGGGTCTCTGTCATATCTGCACTAGCGCGCGTCTGGAAGTCACGCAAGAGATCGAGATCTGGGGGACGCCACAGTGATCCATCTGGGCGCCCCAGCGCGCTCCAATGACTGGCCGCGTCGGCTAGGCGGCGCTCGAAACGGAGATCGTCGCGACTGCTATCGAGCCATCCTCGCAGTGTCTCCCAATGCTCGAACAGTGCCTCGTGAGTGACTTCGGCGGTATCCGTGCCCGCGGGATTAGCGGAGAGGGTAATGAGACGTGCTCCGGGACGGGAGAATAGGTCCAATACCTTCCGCACGTGGTCCGGAGTTTCACCGTGGGCAACGATATCGGGGACCGTAATACGACGGCGGGTATCCTGCGTGCCTTCTCCAAGACGGACCAAACCCAGGAACGCTCGGCGGGCGATGGACTTATCACTGTCGCTGAGCTTGTTATAAAGCCGCTGGGCTTCCCCTGCCAAAGCGCCGCCTACACCACCGATACGTCGAAGTGTCTCGGCAGGCTGGACACCCTCGGCCATCCCCTCCCAGATGCGGGTAAGAGTGAACTGGAGCAGAGGCAACGCACCTTCGCGTCCCTCCGTTTCTGAGATTAATAGGTCCACAGTGGCTTCGTCGAGGGGATGGCCGGCACGAGCTGCGGGCTCGGCAATGGCACGCCGCAGTTCCTCTTCTCCCATGGCCGGGACGATCACGCCTCGTTCGGCGATGGCGTGGTTAAGCGCGGGATGCCACTGCGTTTGGCCAAGGAAGTCGCTGCGCAGAGTCAGGATGACAGAGACATGCGCGGCACGGTCAGTTGCAGCGTGGAGCAAGTTGTGAACAAAGCTGTCGCGTTCACTGGGGTCGTCACAAAGCGAATAAATTTCTTCGAATTGATCAACGAGGACGATAAGCGGCGATCTGGCGATGTCTGGCAGCGCTTCGGCAATACGCCGGAGCCCATCAAACTCTTCGTGTGCGCCTTGCGTTCTCAATTCCCCGACGAATTCCCGGGTCTTTGCCACAGGTGTCGCGTCTTTCGTTGCGACACGGGCCAAAATCCCGGCAAGCGCCTCAAGGGGGTGTGCTCCCGGGGTGAGGACAGCAACCCGAGGCGTTTGTAGCCCAGGTAAAGGCCGGTGAGCTAATTCGGGGATTAGGCCAGCCCGGGCCACCGAGGACTTGCCCGACCCTGAGGGGCCCAGAATTGGCAGCAGGCGAAGCAGTCGTGGCTTCCCCGGTTCTGGTTCGTGGAGGTCACGGAAGACGGCCCACAGATGGCGCGTCAGTTTCTCGCGGCCAAAGAAGCGGTCGGCGTCTTTTTCCGTGAACGCGGACAGGCCTTGATACGGATTGGGCCCGATGGCGGGCGCCACAGGTTCAGGTTCGAGGGGACGGCTCGTTTGGAGGATAACAACATTACTGTCCCCGGTGATAACAATATTCCCGTCGGCGTCGCCGCCGATTTGTAAATGTCGGTCATCGACCATAGCTGATGCCTTATCAGATGGTCAACCCCACGACGGCCAGTATTTTATGCCAGTTGTTTCCGAGCCACGATGCGACGCTAGTGACGTGAGGCTTCAACGTCTCAATGACCTTGGCAAATCCTTCTGCCTTTTGCGCGTAATCGAGCGCACGTTCCACCGCCTTGCCGACTTCGTCCTTGTCGGGTTCGGGTTTGGTCAGTTCGTCGTCGGCATCACTGAGGGCGTTTTCAATCTTTTTGTCATCCAGGGGACCTAGCCGTGCCAGCACCTCCCGGAGAGCCGTGAGCTCGGCTCGGATATCCACGGCTGCCGGCGGGGGGAGCGTTGCTTGCTGATACCGAACGGACGCGACGTTGTGGTCGCCGGTCTGAATGACATTTCCGCTCGTGTCCCCGCCGATCCGGACGGAGCGGTCGCTAGTGGGCTTGTTGGAGTCGGTCATAATCCCTCCTGTATTGGATGTTCTGCGTCATATCGGCAAGATGCCTGCGCACGCTCTTCCGGATGAACTGCTGAAAGTGATATAGTTTGCTCCGCGTGGGTCGCCTTTAACGCGAAACGCCTTCGCGGGCCATGCTCCGCCCGTGAAGGCGTCGGAAATTTCTTGCGGGAAGTTGATTCTGCGGGAAACTCCGGTCATCCCGGTTTCATCGGTCCCCCTCCAGAGGGCCCTAGTATCCACTACTTGGAAAGGGATTGTCAAGAGGCAGTGCCTTACGGCGGGCAATGGAAAAAACAAAGGGCGCCGAGATTGCCCCCGCCACCCCTAGATGCTTCCGGCGTGATGCCAGCTACTTCTTCCTTCGCCGTGTCCTCACGCGTGCAGGAATGTCACGATTCAAGACCCGACCCCTAGTTGGGGCAGCGCCAATCTTCTTGGAAACTTATCCGTGAGGTCACGCTACTGGGAAGAGAATGTGCCGTCCCCATTGCCGAACAGCACCCACACGTCGTCGGAGAACACGTTTGCCGTGACGAGGTCCGGGGCACCATCCGCATTCAAGTCGCCCACTGCTACTGCGCGGGGGAAGCTCCCGGTTTCGAAGATCTGCTGCGACTCAAGGGTGCCGTCGCCAAGCCCGAGGAGCACCGAGACATCGTCCGATGCGTTGTTGACTGTGATGATGTCGGGCGCGCCGATTGCAATCGCGACGGCCCGCCGCCTTTCGCTGCAGCGCATGGTTAGGCGCTGCGGCTGAGCCAGTCCGCGAAACGCGTCGGACCGAGGCGTGGATTGTCGCCGGGCGTGAGGCTTTGGTCGTTCACTGCTATGCCGAAATAGAGCGCCTTGGGATCGGTGATTACCGTCCGTGCATCCCCGGTTGCGCTCAGGAATTGCCGCACGAGGTCGTCTTGCCGGATCGGTTCGGGACCGGCCAGCTCGACCGTGCCGTTCAATGGCTCCGAGAGGGCCGCTTCGGCCATGACGGCGGCGACATCATCCGACACAATGGGCTGCATCAGAACCGGTGGAAGCCGAAGCGTCTGCCCTTCAGTCGCCGATTGGGCGATGCCGCCCACGAACTCGAAGAACTGCGTGGCGCGGACAATCGTGTAAGGAATTGGGGACGCCTTGATCAGATTTTCCTGAGCCATCTTCGCGCGGAAGTAACCGCTCGCGAGCAAGCGGTCGGTGCCGACAACCGACAACGCCACATGATGGCCGACGCCCGCGGCGGCTTCCGCGGCCAGGAGGTTGCGACCCGATGTCTCGAAAAACGCCAGGACTGCGTTGTCCTCCCAGGAGGGTGCATTCGCGACATCGACAACGACCTGCCCGCCGACGAGCGCCGCAGGAAGCCCCTCGCCGGTGACTGAGTTGATTCCCTTCGAAGGTGAGGCGGCCACGACCTCATGGCCCTTGTCGCGAAGGTTCTTTACGACTTTGGCTCCGATAAGTCCCGTGCCGCCGATGACGATGATTTTCATGTTGTTTTCCTAATCTTAATTTGATGGTTGCTCACTGCGTGGAAATTCTCGGTGTGCGTTTAGCGACGCCTAACGTCGGAAGTAACCGGCGGCGAACGGGCGCAGCCTGTTCGCTGCCCGGTTGACTAACTGGTTAGGCACCGAATCACTCACTTCACTATTCTTTCCGCCATCGTCACTAGCTCTTCCGTTCCGCTCAGCATAGCGGACTGATGAGGAAGAACGATTCCGTGGAACCCTAGCGGATAGCGTAGATGAAACGGCGCATCGTAGACGCGATCCAATTGGCCGACCCAGGCGGGTTGCGGGTTAGGCAGACCTCGGAACTGTTTTTCGACAGTAGCCCATATCTTGAGGATGCTGTGCCCAAACGGCGGCTTGCTCAGAACGGACGAACTCATGCCACCTTGCGCGAGCATCGCTTTCAACGCCGCTTCGCACGCGTGACCACATAGCAAGGTCAGCGCGAAGGCAGGAGGAGGATCGATGCGGCCAAGTACTCGCGCCCCCTCAAGCATCCCGCGGGCCGCAACCAAGTACCCCTGCGCCTCAGTGGGCGTAGCGATGTAGTCGTCTTTAAGCGTTGCCAACGTTCGGTGCCTAACTATTAAGTAGGTTGGTCAGCCTATGTCGCCCGGCCGAACCGCCAGCCGTTCTCGAAATTCTCTAATCTTTCCAAGGGATTGTCAACGCTTTCTGCTGTCCGGCGTGGCCGAAAAACACTGCAGTAGCTGTCAGCCTATTCCTGTTAGGGGTGTCAAGAGACAGTGCGTTGCGCGGTCCTCAGAAAAACGAAGGGCGGCAAGTTGCCCTCGCCGCCCCCAGGATGCTTCCGGATTAGCACCCAATCTGCACGATGATCACGATATCAAAGCGTGATCCCTCTCTATTGCTGTTGCTGCACCCCAAGTGCTTTTCTAGCCCCGGTTTCAAGATGTAGTTTGATAATGTGCGTACGTTCATCCTCCGACAACTTCTCGCCACCCACCGATACGACCTTGAGATCGAAATTTCCTGACTTCTCCGCGGATTCGCGTAGAACGACTTTCAATTCCAGATCAAGATGCTTAACGTCGAACAGGGGTGGCATGTCCTTTTCTCGGCGGCGTAACTCCGCATGTTCAAGTTCATTTCTGA
>Ga0307428_1000598_pt1 | contig 21693 bp, 22 predicted proteins | sample SalMarWE160240MG_FD_202161 | JGI IMG/M metagenome (GOLD analysis project Ga0307428, IMG submission 202161) | Salt marsh sediment microbial communities from the Plum Island Ecosystem LTER, Massachusetts, United States - WE1603-240 | ecosystem: Environmental > Aquatic > Marine > Intertidal zone >...
GGGAGAAGTTGGACGAGAGAGTGTGCCTCATGGTACACTGCGGACAGCCAAAGGGTGGGTCAAAAACTAAACGGTGAAAGGGTCAATTTCCAAGCGTTGCCAACAAGTAGCTGTCTAATGCACACACGTATCTTACTCGATAGGGCCATCGGTATCTCGCGTGTGTTTCTCAAGGGTCCTCAGTTGCCCAGCTTCAATTCGTTCAGTGATCACAAAAAATTCTTCATAAGGCATCCGAATGTGCTCTTCGCGCATGCGGAATACTCGAGATATATGCGTGACCAGACTTCCTGGTTTGATATCCCAATAAAATATGTTCGAGACAAGTTCTTCGTCCATCAAGGACCTAGACATCGGAAGCTATTCACCATTGGGTGGGAGGGCGACGACAATCTCACTCTTACGTTTCTACTCGCCAACCGGGAACAGAAACATTCCGATACTTGGATCAGCTTCAATCCGTGGCGTATGTCATACGACATCGAAGAGTTTCTTAATTGGTACGGCAATTATGCGATTCGCAATGTATCAAGTGCTAACAAACGCATGGACGGCGACGCGGTAAACCGCGCGTCATGCGTAGCGTTAGGTGGCAGGACGTGACGTCTGCTGATCTGAAAAAACTCGTCGGGCGTGTCGAGCGGTTCCGCGCGAAGCTCCAACAGAAAGCTGGGCCGGGCACCTCGTGGGACTATACTTTTCCCGACGGCACGAAGACGACCTACGCCATCACGAAGGTCCAGACTCCCGAGGAGCTTCTCGACCTCTTCGCCAGCCTGGCCATCGCGATCTGGTCGATCAAAGACTATTTAAGGGAGTTGTCAGCCACTTTCGGCACCACGCCAGAAGCGATCGAGGCTTACGTCGATTCCGACCGTTATCTTCCGCTGTGCGCAGATCTCGCGAACCTGATCAAGCATGGGAAGCTAAAGAAGAGCCGCTCGGGTAAATGGCCCGATTCTGTCGCGCCGACCTACGTTGTCGCTCACGATCCCAAGGCACCCATTACACCGATTAAGTCGCTGCAATTCGGAGCCGGATCTGTGACCCTCGATATCTCGGATCCCGAACTTGTCGAGATCAAGTTCAAGGTAAGGTCTACTTCCGGCGCCGAACTCGCCGACGGACTCGTTTGCCTCCAGTACGGAATTGCATCTTGGGAGTCCTTCATCAAAGCCCATGAACCTGCCGCCTAACAAGCCGCTGAAGCTGACGCCGAACGTGTCAGCGCAATCGATCTGCAGTGCCAGTCAGTGTTCCCCGGGGGAGGGTCGCCCATGCTAAGCTTCATGCAGGCCACAGCTTAGCGGCCAGACGTTACGCAATCTCTCTCCCCACTTTCTTAGCGGTCTCGACCGCCTGTTCCTCTTGCTCTTTCGGCTTCTCATCCATATGCAGACCTCTTTCGTCTTGTGTTGCCGAGACTGTCTCCTGTGCTGCCTGCTGGATCGGCCACGGCTTGATGCCGACTCGCTCTCCAAGCGCCAATAAGAACGGGTCTAGCGTCTGCTCAAACGTGTAGCCGCCATACTCCTCCGCAAAGAGCAGGAACTCTCGGACCCATCGAACTAGGTGTGGCTGATGCTTGGGCGGAGCCAACTTCCTCTCCCGTAGGAAGGTAGCGTGACCTTCCAGCATCGACTGAAGACCCTTGGCAACCTTGTCGACATTCCGATTCCTAATTACAAAAAATCTACATAGCTCTCCATTTATAGGATTATGTTAACCGGCGAGCTGATTCCTTCCAAACCGCCTCTTCAGGTTTCCTCTTGACAGGTCAGGGATGGAGCCGTAGAATGCGTAGCGTCGGAAGAATGGTCGCCTGCTAGGAGGGAGATCTTCGGTAGAATAGCAAGTTAGACATACCCTGGGAGGGAATCAGTCAATGTTCGAAACGAATGTCATCATCTTCTTCTGGATATTCGTCGCACTCTATTCCGTTGGTTTCGGCGTACTTGCCTCAATTGCAGCTTCGCGCAAGAACCGAGACGCGATCGCCTGGTTCATGATTGGCTTCCTCTTAGGCATCTTCGGGCTAGCCGCGGCTCTGATTGTCGGCGATGCTGTGGGCAGTGACGAGAAAGCCTGTGCGGCTATGGTCAACACGGCGGGACCCTCCAACTTGACGCCCACAAGCGCAGGCCCCGAAGCGGTGTCCGTCGCTTGCCCGTTCTGCGCAGAGGCGATAAAGCGTGAGGCTGTAGTCTGCCGCTTCTGTGGGCGTGATCTTCCTGAGAACTGGGTAGCTGCCCAACTTGCCGCCGCGAAACAGAAGACATCTGAGCAGGAGGCGGCCAGACAGAAAGCGGCTGAGCAGGAACCGGCCAGACAGATGGCGGCTGAGAAGGAAGATATGAGACGCTATGGCATCACCTACGATAGAGAGAAGTTCTGGTTCGGGCAGTACAGCTACGACCGACTCAGCGATGCGATCAACTACGCGAAGCTGATGGAGTCCCGATAGGGTTAGTGGCGGATGTCTAACAATGGCTTCGACCCGACTCTCTTCGTTCGCGGGTCAAGCCAAACCGTTATGAGAGATCTGGGGTCGAGCTTTGGAGTCTGCTCTTGCAGTGCAATACACTCACCGGGTTTGTGTCGTCTCATACGCCTGAAACCGCGACTTGAACAACGTTAACACGCGTGCACGTTAGCATAGAAAGGCTTTGAAGGGCAAAGCCTTAGACGGATAGCTGAACGAGGGTTCCGCGTGGGGGCGGTGAAACACGCTCCACACCTCGAAGAGATGGATTCTCCAGATGATGACAGCACATGATTGCACGATGCTGGAGCGGAACAGACCCTTCTCATCTCGGATGACACTTACGCCCTGTTCTGGGATACCGACCCGGACGAGCCGATCGAGGAACTGATCGAACGTCTGTTCGCTGACTACGATCTCGTCCTCATTGAAGGGTACAAACACGGGCCGTTTCCCAAGATCGAGGTCTACCGTCGTCTCGACACGCGTGCCGACCCGCTCGCGGGCGAGGTCGAGGTGATTGCAGTGGTCACCAAAGAGAAGGTCGCCCTGCCCGATGGAGTAAAGGTCCTCTCCCCACGACGGCCGGATGAGGTCGCCGACTTTATCGAAGAGACGTTCTTGTAGCGGCACAGCGAATCTGGAAACCTTTTCTACACGCGCCAAGATGGCATTCATACTCACCTATTCGACGTTTTGGTTGTTTCCCCGCAGCGCCAAGTGTGACTGCTGCTTGGGCGGAGCCAACATTCCCTCCCGTAGGGAATCAGCGCAACCCTCCAACGCCAACTCAAGCTTCTTGTCGACCTTGCCCATATCTTGGTCCCTGATTATTCACAATCTCCATAACTACGTTACTTATGCTGCTGTGTTGACAGCCCAGATTCCCACTAAACTATTTCTTTAGGCTTCCTGTTGACACCAGAGGGACTGGAGTGATACAGTGCATGGCGGCCGGTGAATGATTATCTAGCAAGAAGGAGATTTTGGGCAGAATAAGGAGTTAAACGGACTAGAAAAATGGACAAGGGACACATCTTAGCTGAGATCCGACGAACTGCCGAAGCCAATGGCGGTCAGCCGTTGGGCAGGGCTAGGTTTCTCGACGAGACGGGTATCAGACAATCGGACTGGCAAGGCAAGTACTGGATCCGATGGGGTGAAGCTATACACGAAGCAGGTTTCGAACCGAATGAATTGCAGGGCGCGTACGAGGACGAAGAACTTCTGAGGCGATTTGCTGAACTCATCCGTGATCTAGGCCACTATCCAGTTGCGGCGGAAATTAGACTTCGGGCGCGCCAGGATAGTAGTTTCCCGAGCCACAATACGTTTTCGCGTTTCGGCCGCAAAGGTGACATGGCCTCGCGAGTGTTTGAGTTTTGCGTTGAGCAAGAGCACTACTCCGACGTTGCGGAGATATGTGCTCCGATCGCGAAAGCTTCCGACCAGGCAGAGGAAAGAGAGCCGGTCGCACCGGACCCCGAGATGGGATTCGTCTACTTGATGAAATCAGGACGGTTTTACAAGATAGGTCGCACCAACTCAATGGAACGACGTGTACGAGAGATTGGGATACAGCTGCCAGAAGAATTGAGGCTGGTTCACGCGATTAGCACCGACGATCCCAATGGAATTGAGCGCTATTGGCATCAGAGGTTCGCAGACAAACGCAAGAACGGTGAGTGGTTCGAGCTATCGTCTGCAGACATCAAGGTGTTTCGGCGCCGCAAGTTCATGTAGGTGCGGCGCCGTTTAACAAGCCGTTGAAGCTGACAGAGCCGCCTGCAGCTTAACGCCAGGTCGTTCGCCTGCGAGCGGAAGGAGAGACACCATGGCAGCATGGGCGAAACACAGACGCAAGGGTGGCAAGGCAGCCGAGCCCACTCCGCTGATAACCGTTCGTCGGGGAGCTATCGCGTTTAATGCTCATTTCGTCTCGGCCGCCCAGCTTGGCGACAAGCTCCGCGCTACCGTATTCGTGGACGAGGGCTCGCGTTGCCTCGGCTTCAAGTTTCACGACGACGCAAGCGACGAGGATTCCTTCGCCCTCACGGCCGACGGTGGGGGAAAGAAGGGACGGGGCCGTGCGATCCAGGTCAGCAGCCTCATGCGCGAATGCGCCTGGTTGCGCGCTCTTTCTCAACACGAAAACCCACGTGTGCGGCGTTTCCAGCCTCAGTGGGTCAGCGCCGACTCACTGTGGATGATTGCGATCTCTCCTGCGTTCGAGGAACGCGTGAGCGACCGGAGCGAGATTCCGTCGGCCACTCGCGGAATCTACCGGTACCGCCGGGGCGATGACATTGTCTACATCGGACGAGGCCAAATCCGTTCCCGTGCACAGGCGCCGGAGCGGAAGGAGTGGGAATTCGAGACGATCGAATACTCCGTCGTCCGAGACGAAGCCCAGCAAAAGAAGTGGGAGGCGTACTGGCTGGACAAGCATGTCGAGCAGCACGGCAAACTCCCCTTCTACAATAGAATCAAGGGAGAGTGGCCGAACGCTGAACGTGATCAAGTGGAGACGGAGAGGCAAACAAGAACCTGAACGCGACGAGTGAAGTCCGGCGCTTCGTTCTGGCTTTCCCTCGCGCGTTAGGTTCGCTGTTGCGCAGCCTTTCTCCTCACTTTCTTAGCGGTCTCAACCGTTCGGTCCTCCTGCTCTTTCGGCTTCTCATCTATTTGTAGATCTTTTTCGTCTTGGGTTGCCGAGACTGTCTTCTGCGCTGCCTGTTGGATCTGCTACGATTGGATGCCGACTCGTTCGCCGACAGCGGCTAAGAACAGGCCCAGCGTCTGCTCGAACGTGTAGCCGCGATCTTCCTCGGCAAAGAGCAGGAACTACCTGAACTGGGACATTATGCTGGCCGGCTGTCCACTTCCTTTCAAGGCTTTTCCCGCCATTTCTCTTGACAAACTCTCCTCGAAGTATCATAGTAAGATTCGTTCGCTGGTGAACGCTCGCCAGGGAGAACGAGGATTTTGTGAAGAATAAGGAGTTCGCACAGGAAAGAATGGAACAAGACATTCGGAAAGTCTGGCGAGCTCTCCGCCCGATACTGAAAAACGGCTGCACATTCGCGGAGATTAAGGATCTTGTCGCGGCATCCGCGCTACCGGTGGAGGAGCTTTCGCATCTTCAGCAGAGGTCTCTCCCTGCGAAGGGCGCTTCGAAGAGCGAACTGCTCGATGCAGTCGATGATCTAGTAGGGAAAGAACAGAATCAAACAGAGGCAATTCAACGCCTCCTTGCCGCCTTCCTGGAACGGAAAAGCCATCTTCACGGCAAGGTGTCCGAGTGCGTTCAACGGTTTGGCTGGACCGTAGTGGATGGCCAACTTAAACCATCAGACTTTCAGGTCGAGGAAGCAGCCGTTGATCTGTCGGAGGAAATCAGGCAGTTACTGTGCACTGCCTACACGAGGTATAGCCAAGACGACTACTCAGGAGCCATGACGGCGGTTTGCAGCGCACTTGACACCCTGACCATGCTTGTATACGAGAAACACGGGCTCGGGGATGCACACCGCGCCTCCTACCAGGAGCGCGCATCTCGCTCCTTCCAGGCGTTCGAGGAGGCGTACAAAGAACGCCTTACCGAAGCAAAAATTGAGGAACAAGAAGTGATGCAGATTTGGGAAAACTACAAGGGTTCAGTCAACCAAGCGGCCTACGTCTTAGGTTCCTTCCGACGAAATGCCAGCGACGTACACGGTATGTCGGAGTGTTCTGCCGCACTCGTTCGGCATGCCATTGACTGTGGCACTTTCATTATTCGGAGCATCACATCGGAGATGAATGCAAATGCACAACAATTGGATGCACTCGATTTCTGAAAGGCGCGCGGGCGCGCCTTTCAGAAACGAGTGATCCAGCACGTTATGGGAGCTTTGGGGTCGAGCTTTGGGATCTGGCTTGCAATCCAACACATTCACCGGCCTTGTGTCTTCTCATACCCTTGAAATCACGGATTGAACAACGTTAACACACGTGCGCGTTAGCATAGAAAGGCTTTGAAGGGCAAAGCCTTAGACGGATAGCTGAGCTCGGGCGAGCGTGAAATTGTCGAGCCTGCTTTCGTCCACTAAAATTACAACCGTCACAAAGGAGGGCGAGATTTCATGAGTCCAGAGAACCAGCACAGCGAAGAGGCAAGCCGGAGTGAACTTGAGAAGGGCCTCCAAGCATCGTTAGCCGAAAAGCGGGCTGGACGGGTCTTCGGTCCATTTATTGCTGCTGAAGAGACCATGGAGTTTCTGGGGGCATTTCAAAGAGAATTCACCACGAAGAGCACGAAGGGCACGAAGAATGGAATTCGATGAGCTGTCGAATCAGGTGATTGGCTGTGCGATTAAAGTGCACCAGAAACTGGGCCCAGGATTATTGGAGTAGGCCCTATGAGCAGTGCTTTTGACCCCTTCGTGTCCTTCGTGGTGAAACCATTCTGTACTTCTGCGAGAGGCACAAGCTTTCCCTCTCGCCCGTTCGTTGCACTCACTCAAGCCGCAAAGGTATCGCGACACCAAGTGTCTAGACACAAGATCGCCAAGGAATCTTGGTTTCACTCTCTGCGTGCTTGGAGGGTGTAGTAGCCGATTTGGAATTTACTACACCCCCCGAGCGCCCTCGGCGGTGAAAGCTTCTGCTTCGCAAGGAGAAGAGACTGGCGGAATAGCCTGCGCTACCCACTCGAAACAGCGAGGAGCCATTATCACGGTCTACCTGCCACGGCCGCCGAAGTGGAAGGAGCCATTTACCAGGGGGGTGAAACCATGAGTGCGAGTTCGCTAAGAAAGACCATGGAATTTCTGGGGGCATTTCAACCCTACTAGCACGCGTGCACGTAGAAGCTTTGATACCGTTCAACCTGCCGTTGCAGGTTTTCACATTGAGATTGGATGGCAGGGTAGAGCGCTATATAATCTTTGTGGAGGTGAATTATGCCCAAGATTGCTGATCGTATCGTAGTCGACATGCAAGTGATGCACGGGAAGCCAGTCATCGCTGGAACCCGCATCCCTGTCTATGTCGTCCTCAATTTGCTGGCTGGCGGTTTCAGCCCGGAGCAGGTTCTCAAAGAACATCCCGACCTCACTCTCGAAGATGTGCAAGCATGTCTGGCCTATGCCGCACGCTTGGCAGAGGAAGAGATCGGGGTCTTCTAGGGAAGTGTGATGAGGTTCCTGATAGACGAGAACATATCGCCCCTAGTTGCTGAAGCCTTACTGCAGCAAGGCTATGATATACAGCATGTGCGCGAGATTGGGTTAAGAGGCCAGCCCGACCCAGAGATCATGGCCTACGCCCGGAATGAACGGCGGTGCCTCATTACTTTAGATGAGGATTTTAGTGATCTGCGTCGGTACCCTTTGGGCACGCATGCTGGGATCATCCGCCTCAGACTCAAGTTTGCTCCATCCGCCACGGTTACTGCATGTTTGACACACCTCCTACCGCAGCTCCAGGCAGACGTCTTGAGGAAGGGGAGTCTGGTCATCTCCGACGGGACTACCTATCGCATCCGAGTGCCCTGAGCGCTTCAGCTATCCCATCTCATCGTAAGTGTCAACCGTTGCGCCCATTCCTGCTCTGTGGTACCCTCTTTCATCATGCAAACGGGTATTCTGCCTGACCAACAAGAACGAAGCGCGGTCTCTTCCCTCTTTCTCGTTCCTCATGGCGTGGACCGGGAGGCGGAGGGACGGCGGCTGGCGGCTCCTCTCCTCGCTTCTGATCAGCACGGTGAAGGGCTCGTTCTGCGCGGTGTTCACCCGGACCTGATCGAGCTCTCTCCCCCAACAGGGAAGCAGAAGATCGGGATCGCGCAGGTGCGGGAGGTGATTCGTGATGGGCAGTTTGCGCCCACACAGGCTTCCCACAAAATCTGTCTCCTCCCCACAGCCGAGGCGTTGACCCCGGAGGCGGCGAACGCACTCCTCAAGGTGCTGGAGGAGCCGCCGCGGGGGCTTGTCTTCCTCCTCCTGGCCGAGCATTCAAGCGATATCCTCCCGACGATCCTCTCGCGCAGCCGCATCGTGCGGTTAACGCCGCCTTCTCAGGAGGAGATCCTTGCGAAGCTTACGGCAGTGGGATACGGCGAGGAGGAGGGGCGCTACCTACTGGCGCTCGTTCATAACGATGAGGAGCTTCGAGATTTTCTCGCGACACATGAGGACCTCGCAGCGTTGCGCGCGCAGGCGGAGGAGAGGGTTCGTGGAGCGACTCCTGAGGAGTGGGTCGCCGCGGTGACAGGCTCCGATCCGATCCTCCGCCATGCCGGTATCCTCGTTGCGGTCGATCGCTTCCTCGATGGCGATGTAGAGCTTGCCGTCGTTGGGGCGCGGCTCCTTGCACGGGTTGAGCGAGCGAAAGGGGTCCTCTTCCTGGAGGATCTCCTTGACGTGGCCTTTGCCATGGTGCGCTGGAAGGCGATTTTCCCACCGTATGAGGATCGGTTGCTCGCTTCCCTATGCGAGCGAGTGCGACCAAAGGTAGTCCTTGCGTTCTGTCGAAGGGTGGAGAAGCGGTATCAGGCCCTTGAGCGCTACGCGCCGCCTGAGAGTGTCTTCCTCTCACTATTCCTTGCCATAGGGAGGTTGGCTCGTGCCTGAAGAGACGGTCTTTCTGGTGCGCGTGCTCAACTTGGAGCGCGATAGTGGATACTTCCACGTGTCTTCGGGGAGGTTTGCTCCTGGGGACCGGTGTGTGGTCGATCACAACGGGCTGCGCTTGGGCGTGGTGCAGAGTGCCCTCTCCGCGGCGGGAGAGGGGATCGGGGAACAACTCGAGCGGATGGTACGCTCAGCCCTCCCCTCGGATCTCGATGCGTACGCACACAATCAGGCGGAGGCGGAGCGGGTCCTCTCCTCCACGCGCGAGCTGGTCACCCACTACGACCTCCCGATGCACCTTGTCGCCGCGGAGTACACCCTGGATCGTTCCCAGTTACGCATCTACTTCACGGCTCCGCGCCGGATCGACTTCCGCTCACTGTTGCGAGATCTGGCAGGGCGATTTGGAACCCGCATCGAGCTTCGGCAGATGGGGGCACGCGACGAGGCGCGCATCAAGGGGGGAATCGGGCGCTGTGGGCAGGTCCTCTGTTGCCATCGATTCCTGCACGAGCCGAGCCCGGTCCCGATGGAGTTGGCCTACGACCAGGAGCTGTTCGTTCCCCCAGAGAGGATCACGGGGATCTGCGGGCGGCTGATGTGCTGCCTCGCCTTTGAACACGAAGCTTATAAATGCGAGCTCTCCAAGATGCCAAAGCTGGGGGCGTGGGTTACCTACCGTGATAAGCGTGGTAAGGTGCTCTCGCACAACATCTTCCGCCACACGGTCACCCTCCTCATCGGAGAGAAGGAGCGGATAGAAGTCGATGCCGCTACTGTGAAATCGTCCCCGGGGGGGAAGAAGCCGTCCTAATCCTTGCCCCGGCCCTCTGGAGCCAGAGGAGGTCGTCTGGTGCAAGACACGCCTCGATCTCGATCCCATCCTTGGTGTACCCGCTAATCGTTACCCCTTGAAGCCGGGAGAGCCGGTGCAGCCCATAGGGAACGATGAGAGGCGTTCTTACCTTCCCCTCGTTGAGGAAGGCGCGGATCCGCTCTTTCAGGGCATCGAGGTGCACCCCATCCTTGGCTGAGATGCGGACCCCTTCGTCGAAGGAAGGAGTCCCTTCGGTTGCCCCGAGGAGGTCGATCTTGTTCAACACGTTGAGGATTGGTGGGCGGGGTTCTTCGCTGGAGAAGACCTCTTTATTGAGGGTCGCAAGGACACTGTGGTACTCCTCTTCATAGGAATGATGGGATATATCGATGACGTGGAGGATAAGATCGGCGTCGCGTACCGCCTCCAGGGTGGAGGCGAAGGCAGGGATCAGGTGATGGGGAAGATCGCGGATGAATCCGACCGTGTCGGTGAATAGGGCCCACTCATCAGTAGCGATCTCCCCGCGGCGCACGGTCGTTGACAGGGTGGCGAAAAGCTTGTCTTCGACTAGGAGGTCTGTGTTGCACAGCCGGTTCAGCAGGGTCGATTTTCCACTGTTGGTATAGCCGATGAGGACGACTTGCGGGAGTCGCCCTGCCGTGCGTCTCTTCCGGCGCAGGTCGCGTTCGGAGCGGGCCTTGGTTAGGCGGCGTTCCAGGGCGTGAATGTGCCGATTGATCTTCTTGCGGTCGAGTTCGAGTTGCGTCTCCCCTGGACCACGCGTCCCGATCCCACCACCGAGGCGGGTAAGTGCGCTCCCCCAACCGCGCAACCGTGGGAGGAGGTAGCGCAGTTGGGCGAGTTCCACCTGTAGTCGCGCCTCCTTGGTCGCCGCTCGTTGGGCGAAGATGTCCATAATCAGCTGCGAGCGGTCGATTACCTTCCGCTCGATCGCCTTTTCCAGGTTGCGTGCCTGGGCCGGCGAGAGCTCGTCGTTGCAGATGATCACATCCGCTCCTAGCTCACTCGCTGCTGCCTTGATCTCCTTAACCTTACCCTTACCGATAAAGGTGGATGCATCGCGGCGCAGGCGCTTCTGTGTGAGGACAGCGAGGGTTGTGACCCCGGCCGTATCGGCAAGGGCCTCCAGCTCGCGCAGTGAGTCTGCGACCGGCTTGTTGGGACGCTCCACAGCGACGAGGATCGCGCTCTCGGATCCGTAGACGCGCGCGCGCGCTCCGAGGCGATCCTCGATCAGTGGTTGCTCGTGGCGATCAGCACGTTCGTTCAATCTCGGCTCCTAGTGAGCGTAGTTTTTCCTCGATCCTTGCGTAGCCGCGGTCGATGTGTTCGGGGTGATTTATCGTTGTCTCCCCCGAAGCGACGAGCGCGGCGAGGACAAGAGCCGCCCCAGCGCGGATGTCAGGAGCGTCCACCTCAACCCCTTTTAGGAGACTTGTCCTGCCGGGACTCGTCTTGCCGGGGCTCGCTCCCGTAATGACGGCGGTAGATCCTTCGATTGCGATACTGGCTCCCATCCGGTTGAGGAGCGGGACATATCCGAAGCGGTGCTCGAAGACCGTCTCCTCGATCCGGCTCGTCCCGGTTCCCAGGGCGAGGAATGCGGCAAGCAAGGGGTGAAAGTCGGTAGGAAAGCCGGGGTATGGGGCTGTCGTGATGTGGAGCGGACGAGGACTCCTGTCGCTCCATAGCCGGATCTTATTCTCTTCTTCCGCGATCTCCATCCCGCTCTCCTCGAGAGCGGAGAGGAGGGAACGCAGGTGCCCCGGGGTGACGCCCACCACTTCGACATCCCCCTTGGTGATCGCCCCGGCGAGGAGGTAGGTCCCAGCCTCCATCCGGTCGGGGATGATCGTGTGCTGCGTTCCATGGAGGTTCCTTCTTCCGACGATTCGGAGCGTTCCGTCCTCGGAGGAGACCTGGGCTCCCATCTTCGTTAGGAGATCGATCAGATCGAATATCTCGGGCTCCAAGGCCGGATTCTCGATCCTCGTCTCCCCGTCAGCGAGGGTCGCGGCCATCACCAGTTGCTCGGTCGCTCCAACGGACGGATAAGGAAGGCGAATCCGCGTTCCGCGTAGCCCTTCAGTGGCCACAGTGACCGTCTCACCCCGTTCCTCGACCCTTGCGTTCAGGAGCCGAAGCCCTCGGAGGTGAAGGTCGACCGGCCGTGCTCCGATTCGGCACCCACCGGGCAGTGGAACGACGGCCCGGCCGAGGCGAGCGAGGAGCGGTCCGAGAACGAGGAATGAGGCACGCATCTGTTTGACGTAGCGGGGCTCTGCTCTCTCGCACAGGGGACGAGCGCTCGTAATCGTGACCGTCTCTCCGGCGTGAGAGACCTCTTTCCCCAAAGAGAGGATCGTCGCGAGGATTGTCTCCACGTCTCGCAGGTGAGGGATACGGTGCAGGACGATCGGTTCGTCGGTCAGGAGCGAGGCGACGCAGGCGGGGAGGGCGGCGTTCTTTGCCCCTTCGATCGGGACTCTACCCGTGAGAGGATGTCCCCCTCGGATGATCAGGTGCTCCATCGGCTAAGGGAGATAGGAACGCGGGTCGACTGGGAACTCGCGGTTGCGGATCTCGAAATGGAGGTGCGGTCCGGTTGAGATACCGGTATTCCCCGATTCGGCGATCCCTTGCCCGATCTCCACGAACTGGCCAACGTAGACGAGAGGCTTCGACAGGTGCCCGTAGAGGGTGTAGTACTCGCTGGCATGCTTGAGGATGACCGTCGTTCCGTAGCCCTCCTGCTCGCCGATGAAGAAGACCTTCCCTGCAGCGGCGGCATGGACAGTCGTTCCTGTGGGGACGTCGATATCGATCCCATTATGGTGGTGGCGCATTCCGAGGACGGGGTGGACTCGCCAGCCGAACTCGGAGACGACCTCCCCTTCGAGCGCCCAGATAAACCGAGTCCTTTGCCCGTACGAGAAGCGGACCACGGTCTCCCACAGGGCGGTCGTCGCCCCTGGGATCAGGATCTCCTCGCCGGCGAAGATGCGCGATGGATCGGTGATCCCATTTGCCGCCGTGATCCGATCGATCGAGATGCCGTATGTATTGGAGATATCGGTGAGGGTCTGGCCCTCCTTAATGAGGTGCAGGATCCCGTCGCGCGCGACATGCAGTGTCTCTCCCGGCACGATCTCCCCTGCTGATAGGAGCCGGTTGTCGGCCATGACCTGGGAGGTGGTTACCCCAAGTAGGGCGGCGATCCCATCGAGTGTCTCCCCATCGCTCACCGTATGGATGAGGATGCCGGGCCGCGTCTCCGCAGGGGTCTCTTCCACTGGCAGGCCATCCACAACGGGAGGTTCCTCTGTGGGTGGGAGAACCGTAGTGATGGGAGGGCTCACTGTGACAGGAGTGGATGAGGTCGGAGTTTGCGGGGTGGAATTGCAGGAACGCACCAAGATCGGTATGAGGATGATCCCCACAAGGATCAAGAGAGCGATCAGAACGCGATCTTTTCGAATCGGCTTCTGGCTAGTCACTGCTCATCAACTCGAGGAATTGCTCGTTATCCTTCGTCGCCTCCATCTTGCTCCTGACAAACTCCAGGGCGGCCTGCGTATCATTTAGATTGCTCATCATCTTACGCAGGATCCACACGCGTTGCAACACCTTGGCCGGCAGGAGGAGTTCCTCCTTACGGGTCCCGCTCTGTTCGACATCGATTGCCGGATAAACTCGTTTGTTGGAGAGGTTACGATCGAGGATCAGTTCCATATTACCGGTCCCTTTGAACTCCTCGAATACGACCTGGTCGAGCTTGCTCCCGGTGTCGATCAGCGCGGTGGCGATGATCGTCAGACTTCCCCCTTCCTCGATGTTTCTCGCCGCTCCGAAAAACTCCTTCGGTTTGTAGAGCGCGGTGGGGTCCATTCCACCGGAGAGGAGCTTCCCGGAAGAGGGGGCGGCGAGGTTGTAGGCGCGCGCCAGGCGGGTGACCGAGTCCATGAGGATAACCACATCGTATCCCGACTCCACCAGCCGTTTCGCCCGGTTGGTAACGATCTCGGCGATGCGGGTGTGGTGTCGCGGTTCCTGGTCGAAGGTCGCGGCGACGACCTCTCCATTTTCGATCGAGCGGCTGAAGTCGGTGACCTCCTCCGGCCTTTCATCGACCAGGAGGACGAAGAGCTTTATCTCGGGGTGGTTGGCATTGATCCCACTAGCGATCTTCTTCAGGAGGGTCGTCTTTCCCGCTTTGGGAGGGGAGACGATCAGCCCGCGCTGCCCTTTTCCGATGGGACAGAAGAGGTCGATGATCCTTGTGGAGATATCCTCGGGATCATGCTCCAATCGGAGGTGTGTATCAGGATGAAGTGGGGTCAGCTCGCGGAAGATCGGCCGATGACGCGACTCCTCTGGGGTCATCCCGTTGATATCTTCTAGCTTGAGGAGGGCGAAGTATCGCTCATCGTTCTTGGGAGCGCGGATCGGTCCTGAGAGGAGGTCCCCATTTCGTAGGGCGAAGCGCTTGATCTGTGAAGGCGAAATATAGATATCGTTCCTGCTAGGGAGGCAGTTTCCGTTGCGCAGGAACCCGTAGCCATCGGGTAGGACCTCCAGGGGGCCGTCGCTGAACCGAAGATCGTTCTCCTTGGCCAAGTGGACCATGATCGAACGCAGGAGATCCTCCTTCCCAAGCTGCATTCCATTCTTTATCTTCAAGTCCTTCGCGATCTTCTGGAGCGAGTCGATCTTTTCTGCACGTAATTCTTTCAGTTTCATAGTCGTATCACCTCAAATATGAATTCCTCGATAGATGATTAAGCATGTGCTTACAAGGTAAGCGATCAGGATGAGGGCAGCGTCGCCCCCCATCCCCAGCACGCGGCGCTTCGAGCGGTAGACGATCGCAGTTGTCGCGATCACGGTTATCCCGATCCCCAGGCTCGCCAAGATTAACTGGTCCGTCTCCCCGTCCTTTAAGCCGGCGAAGATCGCACCGCGGCGGAAAGCGACGTCGGCGAAGAAGATGGTTAGAATATTGAACATGTTCGACCCGAATAGGTTCCCGATGATCATGTCGTAGGCCTTGATCTTGAGAGCTCCGATCGAGGTGGCAAGCTCGGGGAGCGAGGTAGCGATCGCGACCAGGATTGCCCCCATGAAGGAGGCCGAAAGAGCGGTCTCCTCGGCGATTGCTCTGCTCGCGTGGATGAGGAAGATCCCGGAGACGATGATCACCCCCCCAGAGAAACAGAACCCGACGATCGCCCGTCTGAGCCCCATCGTCTCTTTCGTTCCCTTCGCCTCTCCGCCGTCGCGCTTCTCTATGCGGTAGAGCAGAAAAACCCCGGCGATGTAGGTGAACAGGATGATGAAACTGATCGGGTTCACCCCAAGGATTGCTGCATTCGGGGCGACCGTGATCCCCAGCATGACGAGGACGGTGAGGAGGATGGCGATTCCCCCGCTGGCAGCGTGGTAAGGCTTGACCAGGCGCAGGAAGGGCCCCCGGCCGAGGAGGAAGATATCCATGACAGCGATGATGGCGATGTTGAACAGGTTGCTTCCCAGTGCGTTCCCCAGGGCAATATTGGGAACACCGATCGTGGCCCCGGTAACGGTCGTCGTCAACTCCGGGATCGAGGTGATCGTCGCCAGGAAGAGGAGGCCGATCCAGCCTTGTCCGATTCTGCTTCGCTCTCCGAGCGCCTCGCCGAATGAGGCAAGCTTGATCCCGGCGAGAACGATCGCCGTTGAGGTAAGAAGAAACGTAATCCAGTGCATCGTCATTCGGTTATTTGACTCCTCTACAAAACTTGTTGTGTAAACCTTTCTTACAGCTCATCTTTAAGATCAAGCCCTAGTTTTAAGTATTTTACCGTCTCGGGGGGTGTAGTATCTGGAGAAGGATTTGCTACACCTCCCAGGGGCGCTGAGGAATTGAGAGATCGGAAGATTGACTGATCGGGAGATTGGGAGGTTCAATCACTCAATCACTCACTCGCTTAATCACTCAACCCTGCTCCCCCTCTCTCTGCGTGCTTGGGGGGTGTAGTAGCCGATTTGGAATTTACTACACCCCCCGAGCGTTCTCGGCGGTGAGAGTTTCTGTTTCTCAAGGCAGAGAGGTTTGTACAACAGCCTCCATAGTTACTCGCTTAAAGCGATTCGATCTTGCCGATGCGGCGGGCGTGTCGCCCCCCGTCAAATGGGGTTGAAAACCATTTCTCCACGATCTTTTCTGCCATTCCCGTTCCGATCACCCTCGCTCCCAGGCAGAGGATGTTCGCGTCGTTGTGCCGCCGGCTCAACTCGGCCGAGTACGGCTCTGTGCAGGCCGCCGCGCGGATTCCTTTCGTCTTCCCCGCGGTCATCGCCATTCCAATTCCCGTTCCGCAGATGAGGATTCCTTGTTCGGCCTTGCCACAGGCGACCGCGTGTGCCACCTTGTGGGCGATATCAGGATAGTCGACCGAGTCAGTAGAATCCGTTCCCATGTCGACGACTTCGTATCCCTTGAGAACAGAGTCGAGTAATCTGTTCTTCAACCCCACCCCGGCGTGATCACAACCGATTGCTACCTTCATGCTCTCAGACCTTCTTGAACAACCATTTGATCATATCGCCATACATCTTGAACCGCTCCCGCATACCGTTGGAAAAACCGCGCTTCTCTTCCTTGAGAACGTGCGTTACACCTTCCAGCTTCACCTTCTCCTTGCTCCAGCCTTCCTTCACCGCGAGTTTGGATAGGGCGAATTCAATCCCGTAGTTCATCTCATGGATATTTACCTTCGCCCGATCCCACAACCTCTTCGTCAACATCCGTTGACCAGAGGCGTACGGGTTGAACTTCTGGGCAAAATCGGTGTTCTTCCGTCCGTTGGCAAAGACACCGACAACCATATCGACACCAGTAGCGGAGTACGTATGAATGAATTGCTCGACGTGCTTCTCCGTAAGCCCGACAAGATCCGCGTCGAGAAAGAGGAGAACATCGTTGCGCGCCCGTTTCACCCCCTCATCGAGGGCCTTTGCCTTCCCGCAATTGTCGGATAGTTTAACAACCTGCACCGGGAACCGCCGTGCGACATCCGCCGTCCCGTCATCCGATCCATCATCGACAACGATCACCTCGTCGACAGCGGAGCAAGCGACAAGAGGCTTTAGGACAGCCCCGATCCGAGAAGCTTCGTTATATGCGGGCACCACCACGGAAACATTCATAAGTTCAGGATTAGGACAGATGAATCAAGGATATCACTCACTTTGTTAGCAGGATTCTACCCTTTCTTACGCGGGAAGTCAATCTGCATTCTGCGTGTGAAGGACCAGGCTCTGTCGTCTCCCTGGAGTTCATCACAAATGCGTGGGATACTAGCGTAGAGGAAAGCCAGGGCGCGATTCTGTGTCGGGCGCGGTATGGTGGAGTCTGATGAACCCAAAGGGGCTCGAACCCCCAGCCGTTAGAACCACAACCCAGTGCGCTAACTAATTGCACCACCCTCCCCCAAGGAACGCAGATTCCTCTCCACCCAGATGCCCCATGCAGACAAAAGCGTCAAAAGAAATGTCAATTAATCCCTTATCTCAAGCAAGCGACTCCTTTGCCTGCAGCAGGCACACGAAACAGCGAGGTAAAACCGAACTTCTCTTCCTGGGCTTGAAATCTCCAGAGCATGCAGATTACGAAGTGCGGTGATCGTAACAGGAGCACCTGGCTTGACGATAAGGTGAGCGATGTCAAAGGAGTGCCAGTCTGCAGGATTCTCCTCTGTGCGCAAGTAACGGATACCGAACTCTCGCTCCTCTTCTCCCAGGGTGGCTATCTCAAGAGACAGGTTAGCAGCTGTTCCGGAGACTCGGACAACATCGGTCGCTGAGATATCGGATTCAGCATCGATCTGGATTACGTTCCCTGCGATCGAGAAGAGAGTCTTGTAACGGGAGCCATTGATCGTGAACGCTAATGGAGAGGCCTCATCCTCAGAACGCCTTACGAAGAAGAGCTCCGGTGTACCTGCCTTTTCACTCTCGCCCCACGGATAGCGGAAAGCACTTTGCAGGCGCACGCTCTCATCGGTCTCCCACTCTCTCTTCGAGGGATCCTGGTCGTTTGCGGGCTTGAAGAGCCGGTGCCCTTCGTCATCTGCTATCTGAACGGTCGCTGTTCCCGACGGGCCACTGATAAACACTGTTAGCAGCGCATCGAAAACAAGGTCGAGCGCCATTGGCTGCCGCGATTTGTGCAGAACCTTGGACATGGGGACACAAAAGCACCACGCGGAATTCCAACCTGAACCCGAGTATGCGGTCGACCCGGATGTATACGTCCAGGTATACATTCCAGAGATGACAAGGCGATTGGCCGGATTCCAGTCGGCGTAGTGATCGGGATCATCGTCATAGGGATGATTTGAGTCCCAGATGTGCATGATCTTGGTCCCTGAGGGGTATCCTGACGGGTTCTCCTCGACCCTGTAGGGGATCACGGTGTGGGCATCGGCCCCGGAGAAGCTATTGGCAATGGACAATACGGGATAATCTCCCTTTGCAAGGCATTCCTTGACCTCCTTGAAGGCACGCTCGGCGTTGTTTAGATCCCCAGCGCCGATTAGATCCAGGAAGTTCTCAATCCCCGCTGCACTGAACTGTCTTGCTTGCAGGATATTGATCGCCTGGTGAAGGTCATCGCGATCGGGACCCACTGTTCCAGCATAAAAGTTCGCCGGAGAACAGAACCCCATATAGCCGCCATATTTGAAGAGCGCAAGGGCAAGAAGCGAGATACCACCGCAGTTTCCACCTTCAGCGCAGTTCTTGAAGATCTCGTAGTACGCACAATCGAGAGGCGCTTCCACGCAATCGTGTGTCGGGTTGATTCCCAGGTAGGTCTGGCGATAGAGATCCCACGTAAAATCACAGGAACCGACACAGGAACCGTCACAGTCGGGGTTGGATAACGTCTCGCACCAGTTGCTAAAGTACCACCCATCAGTTGCAGGATCGAACTCGTCCGCCAGGGCTACCCCGCACATGATGCCGAGTATCAGAAGAATGACTGGGATGATTCGTTTTGTCATGGCTGTTTCCTCCTTCCCGCTACTCGACCCTCCATTAATAGCTATACTCGACGGCCGCCGAGGGTTCCGAGAGCTTACCGGTAAGATCCATTGCCTGGATACGGTACCAATAGCTTATGCCTCGGATGGCCGACTCATCGACAAACTCGTTCCCTTCGATCACAGGGCTTACCTGTCGGAAGGATCCACCCAGGGATGTACTGCGAAAGACGATGAACCCCAATAGTCTCTCCGGATCAAAACTTGGCTCCCAACGCACGACGAGACCACACCCGCTTGGCACTGCCGTAGTTGGCGGAAGTACCGTAGGGACCCCGGGGAGATCTTTGCTGTAGGTGAACGTGCTAATCGCTGGGATTGCTTCGATATTTCCGCGTTCGCTTTCGTTTCCCAGCCAGTCTACTGCCGCCACGCGGTACCAGAATACCTGATTCGGCTCTAATCCCTTATCCATAAACGATCCGAAAACAGCGGTCGGATCGGGCTCCGCCGGGATGTCCTCACACGAAGGGTGCGTCCCCATCCATGGAATGGGACTCACCGTGCCATCGAGGAAGACACAGGCGACAAAGATGGGGGTGCCGTCCTCCTCTTTCGAGCGATATACGTGAAAGGCGTGAAGATCCTGAACCGGTGAGGAGACCCATTCGACAAAGACCGAGTTGTTCTTCGCTTTCAGGCCGGAGATGATCGGAGCCGGCGGCGGGGTCTCTTCATAGAGCCGCTGGCAGATGTATTCACCCACATCCGGACACGCAGTGCCAAACTTGCCTGGATAAAGGTTGCGTGCCATGTCGAACGCCCGTACCCAATAGGCATAACAAATAGGAGAGCCTTCGGGAACGGAGTAATCCTCGTAGTAGATTCTTCCCGTCTCCTCAAGCCTCTTTCGCGCCTCTCTGACAAGCACCTCACCGACGAGAGCGAAATAACAGGTGGATTGCGTCGGCTCGTACTGGGTCAGGTCTGGTCGTAGCGGGGGCCGGTAGGGAACGCCGAAGTCGCAGACACTCCGATAGATCTGATAGCCACCCAGGTCCGGTTCAGCATTTGGGGCCCACATAGTAGTGATGTGGTCCGCGTAGCCTTCGGCCCCGGTGACGTAAGTCGGACCGGGCGGTGTTGTATCGGGAACCCTTCCCGAGATGGCCGCGGAAGGGGCACTCATGTTCGCCTGTGGCGAGGCATCCACGCAGCGGACCCGGTACCAGAAATCTTTCTCTCCGTACATGGGAATGATAGCGGGGTCAGTGTCGCTCCAGCTGATTGTCATCACCGCCGCATCGGTCGGGTCGGCTGTCAGGCTATGCACGAAGTAGCTTGGCAGACCATCAATGTCGTCCAGTGCCTCCAGGGTGTCCGCGCGGTATATCATGTAGGTCTGGGTCGTATCAAGCTCCCTGTGTCCTTCGATGTCCTGCGTAACCTTCCTCCAGGAAAGGACAAGCCCCGGTGACATCGGATCGATCAACGGATCGACCGCGAGTTGGGTCGGCGCCTTGGGGGGGGTCAGATCGATCGGCGTGGCTTGCCGATACGCGCTCCAGCTTCCCGTTCGGTCCAGGATGTCGCAGGAGGCGACCTGATAATAGTATGTGGTCCCGCTCTCCGGACCATCGATCGCCACCCCGGCCACATCGTGCGTCGTCGGATGGCCGCATGTAGGAGAATCTTTGTCGTCGTCGAAGCGCTGGTAGTCGACAAATCCAGGGCGAGGCGGAACGATATCCTCCCCTTCGAGATCCTGTGTAATATCGAAGAACACAGGTTGCGCGTTTATGACCTGGTAGGGACCGAAGGAATGGGTCGCCCGCCTTACCGTGTAGCTGTAAGCCTCAGGGTTTCGCTCCCACAGGGAGAGGACCTTGTGATCCCCTGCGATTGCGGTGAGATCCTCCGGTGGGTCCGGGAGGATGAAGTGACCTGCCCACACCTCCACCTCCGGGCCGAGGATCACTTCCCCCCCTCCTCGGAGCACTCCCCGCAACTGGTAGACGTACCTTACATCACCGATTACCTCATCGTCGATGAACGCCAATCCCCGAGCGAGCCGAAGCTTCAGGTTGACCGTTGCCAGGAGGTCAAAGATCGCCCCTTCCTCTTCTGTAAGCCCACGCTGAAGCACTGTGCAGGGGTCCGCGGCAGCCGCTATGAGCTCTGATCTCAACCTGGGGAAGAGCTCAAGGGTTCTTGGATCGATAGTTGCCCCCTTGGCGAGAGGCTCGACTCCTTTTTCACTCCATTCTTCCCTTGGCAGGAGGGAGAGAAATGCCCCCTTCAGTATGTTCCACTCGGTGGACCCTTCAGGAATGATGGCCTTTAGATCTTCGCAAGTCTTCACAGTAGAGATCAGCGCCTTGCCGTTTAGGGGGAAAGAGGGGTACGCCCGCTCCGCCGCTTCCTTTCGATACAGGTTATATCCAACAACGTCTTTTGCCGGGCCCCAGTAAAGGACGATGTACGTCCCTTTGAATAAGCTAATCTCCGAAGATGTGGCGTGCAGTTGCTGCTTCTCAAAGGCTGATCCCTCGATAGCCAATGAAGAAATCAGTAACCCCATCAAGAAAACTGAGAAGAACAGCTTTAGCACCGATTTTCGCGCGGGCATAACCGTCACAGCAATATAACATTTACCCCACAGTGAATTCTACCGGAACCTCAGGATAAGCTTGACTCCTCCAAGGCCAGGCAGCTCTTGCGGGAGATGCTGCC
>Ga0307428_1000603_pt1 | contig 21527 bp, 16 predicted proteins | sample SalMarWE160240MG_FD_202161 | JGI IMG/M metagenome (GOLD analysis project Ga0307428, IMG submission 202161) | Salt marsh sediment microbial communities from the Plum Island Ecosystem LTER, Massachusetts, United States - WE1603-240 | ecosystem: Environmental > Aquatic > Marine > Intertidal zone >...
CATCGAGAGGCCTACGGGGTCGAGCCGATCTGCGAGCTGCTGCCGATCGCCCCGTCGATCTGCTACGAACAGAAGGCCCGTCAGGCTGATCCAGCGCGGTTGCCAGAGCGTGCCCGTCGCGACGCCGTCTTGTGCGATGAGATCGAGCGGGTATGGGACGAGAGCCGTCGGCTTTACGGAGCCCGCAAGGTCTGGCGTCAGCTCCGCCGAGAGGGCATTGAGGTCGCCCGCTGCACAGTAGAGCGTTTGATGCGGCAGTTGGGCATCGCAGGAGCTATTCGGGGCCGGAAGCCCAAGACGACAATCCCTGACGAAGTGGCAGCACGTCCGGCGGACCTGGTGCAACGTGACTTCACGGCCAGTCGGCCGAACCAGCTGTGGGTGGCGGATCTGACCTACGTGGCGACTTGGGCGGGCTTCGTGTACGTCGCGTTCATCATCGACGTGTTCTCGCGGATGATCGTAGGCTGGAGTGTATCGCGATCGTTGCGCAGCGACCTGGCCCTCGACGCGCTGGAGCAGGCTCTCTACACTCGTCCCAACAGTGAGCGTCTCGTCCACCACAGCGACCGGGGTGTGCAGTACCTGTCCATACGCTACACGGAACGACTAGCTGAAGCAGGCATCAAACCCTCGGTAGGCAGCGTCGGAGATTCGTACGACAACGCCCTTGCAGAGACGATCATCGGTTTGTACAAGACGGAGGTGATTCATCGGCTTGGACCTTGGCGCAACGCTGACCACGTCGAATTCGAGACCCTCGATTGGGTGGACTGGTTCAACAACCGGCGGCTGCTTGAGCCGATCGGGAATATACCACCCGCCGAGTGCGAGGTGCTATACTATCAGAGTCAGGAGGCTCCGGTCATGATGGCCGGACTCACGTAACAAACCCTCCGGAAAAGCCGGGGCGGTTCACCTCGTCGATGGTGTTGATGTGGTACACCCCTTTCACTCCATTGAGATCTCCTTGATGAACCGTGTCCACACGTATGTAGCCGGGCCTTCCTTGTGGATAAGGGCGACGCCGCTCCCCATACTTGCAGGGGGATGGCTTGGTCTTCTCGATGGTTAGGATGTGATTACGGTAGAAGGAACCTCGCCGTAACCGATACAGGTGAGCAACGGAGATCTCACTGAGCCGCTGGTACTCACTCTTCCCAAACAGGTTGTATTCTCGCTTGAAGATGGCCGCGGTGGCCTTACCGGACAATCGCTCGTTGTTGTTGTCCAGTTCAGCCAACAGGAGCTGATCCTCTCTTGTATACTTGGAGGGGAAGGAGTGGCGTTGGTAGGGCTGAATGCGTATCTGTCCGCTACGGCGGAACTGAGCAATGAGCCTTGTCAATTGTGAGTTAGAGATTCCTGTCATCTTCCGCATGTAATGTCTAAGCAAGCCTTTCTCCAAGCGAGAACGAGAGCGGTAGCTGTAGCTACGTAAGGTACGCTCGATCCAAGCGTAGATCTCTTCCCGCGAGTTTCCTTTGAACGTGAACACAGCGCTCGAAGCGAGAAATGCTTTCAGTTCGTCGATACTCATCACGCGTGCATCCGTCATCATCAGGACCATGCCTCCTATGATTCGACACACGCGCCTGTATTACCAGTGATCCCTCATGCTCATCTCGCACGAGAAACACCCCCTCGCTTCATGCTCATCTTGCGTGAGACAACTCTCCGAATAGCGAAGAGACATCTTTCCTGTTACTCTTTGGATCTCGTAAGGAGGGGAAATGGTGGATCGTATCGCTGATGCCGGGCGTCGCTCGGTAATGATCGCCCCCGAGGCGATGGTGGCGTCGAGCCAGCCGCTCGCCGTGCAGGTGGGAATAGATATCCTAAAGAAGGGAGGAACTGCTGTCGACGCCGCGATCGCCGTCGATGCCATGCTCGGCCTGGTCGAACCGATGAGCTGTGGCCTCGGTGGTGACTTGTTCGCCACTGTCTGGGACGATGGAGCAAAAGAGCTGGTTGGGCTAAACGGAAGTGGCCGTTCGCCGTACGCACTCACACGAGAGGTCTTCGCAAAGAAGGGGTTGGATCGGATCCCGCTTCGCGGGGTGCTATCGTGGAGCGTTCCGGGTTGTGTCGACGGCTGGTTCACCCTGCATGAGCGATTCGGTCGTATCCCGATTCATGATCTCCTCGCTCCAACGATCCACTATGCCGAGCGTGGCTTTCCGGTAAGCCCGGTGATCGCCCGGATGTGGGGCGGCGCGGCCGACCTTCTCCAAAGGGATCGATTTGCTTCTGCGACCTTCCTTCCGCATGGGAGGCCTCCGAAGAAGGGAGAGCTCTTCTCGAATCCCGCCCTAGCAGAGAACCTTCGCCTCATCGCAGAAGGAGGGAGGGACGCCTTCTATCGAGGGCCGATCGCGGAGAAGATCGTCTCGACCTCGGATAAGCTCAACGGATACTTTGCTCTCGCCGACCTTGCCGATCACAGATCGACCTGGGTTGAGCCGGTGTCGGTTCCCTACCGTGGCTATGATGTGTGGGAACTCCCACCGAATACACAGGGGATCACTGTTCTCGCGATACTGCGGATCATCGAGGGGTTCGATCTCGCAGGGATGGGGCACAACTCAGACGCCTATATTCATCATATCGTTGAGGCAAAGAAGCTCGCCTATGCTGATCGAGCATGCTTCTACGCCGATCCCGATCACTACGATCTTCCTCTCGAAGGGCTGATCTCCCCTGAGTACGCCGCCGGCCAGAGAGCGCGGATAGCCCCTGAGAGGGCGGCGTTAGAGGTTCCTGCGGGCGATCCGTGCTTGCGCGACGGGGACACGGCCTACCTGACCGTGGTCGATCGAGAGCGGAATGCTGTCTCATTCATTCAGAGCCTCTACCATGGCTTCGGCTCCGGGGTCGTGCCCGAGTGCGCCGGCTTCGCCGTGCAAAACAGAGGAGCCTTATTCAACCTAGATCCGGATCACCCCAACCGGCTGGAACCGCACAAACGTCCTTTTCACACGATCATCCCTGGCTTCGTTACGAAAGACGGACGCCCGATCTTCTCCTTTGGGGTGATGGGCGGAGATCAGCAGCCACAGGGACAGATGCAGGTCCTGTGCAACCTGATCGACTTCCATATGGATGCACAACAGGCCGGGGACGCCCTCCGCTTCCGCCATGACGGTTCCTCCTCTCCCACCGGAGATGTGATGTACGATGGAGGAACCCTTTACCTGGAACCGGGAATCCCGGAATCGGTCATGGATGGACTACGGGCGAAGGGGCACCGCGTCGCGTATCGAGAGGGCGGGTACGGCGGGTACCAGGGGATTTGGATCGATCCGGAGACGAATATGCTCTTCGGAGGATCGGAATCGCGCAAAGACGGCTGCGCGAGTGGCTATTGACTCCCCTTCGCGATGACAGCATTGGGCAGGATTAGGTGTTGAAGGATTAAGGGGTACAGGGCGCAGGAAACAGCGTTCTTTACCCCAACCCGTTGATTTAAAGGACTACAATCTATATAGTGGGCTCATGAAAAAGCGAACCCTTCTTTTGCTATCGCTGGTTTTCCTGACTGGCTGTTCCTTCATCTTTAACCAACCGATCGTAGGACCGAATGGGACGATTGCCTTCTTCCTCGATGATGAGGGTGCCTATAGCCTTCTCCCAGAGGGAGAGGGGAAACTCACCCTCCTGCGCGAGGGACGTGTTGTACGGCTTGAGGGCGTGATCTCCACCGGCGAGAGCGGAGTGCTAGACTGGTCCGTGGGTGGCAAGGAACTCATTTTCATCGAGACCGAGACCGGGGAATGGGGCGAGCCGATCGCCTACAACCTGTGCATCACAGAGGTCCAGACCGATTCTCATCCGGTGACTCTATTCCATCTTGAAGACCTGATCCTTGCCCCGGCGTTCACCCCGGAGGGAGAGATAACCTACCTGCGGTTCGGTGATGACGATGAGGCACCACAACTTTTTCTCTATAACCGGAAGGAGAACGTCCACACTCAGTTGCTTGCCGATGTATTAAGCTACCGAACGATACGTCCAGGATCGAAGCTTATCGTCATTCGGGCGAGCACTGAGGGAGAAGTGAGACCGGCGCGTGTCTCCACCTACGAGCCAACAACAGGAACGGTGGAAGAGGTCGCTTCGTTCTTCCTCACTAAGGAGATGGAGGAAACCTTCTTCTTGCTCCCGGCTTCCTTCCTGTGGGACCTTGCCCCTTCGGGACGCTACCTTGCGCTGGCCCTCTACAATCAGGTTCTCATCACCCCCAAAGTGGAAGAGGGCGAACCTTCTCTGTACCTCATCGATCGAGAAGATGAGACTGGGAAGCTAATCGCGGATATAGGATTGATCCCGGCCTTCTCCCCTGATGGTTCGCTCCTTGCGTATATCGGGTCGAACGATGGCCAGACCCCGTCTATCTACCTGTACCGATTGGAGACAGGAGAGCGCACTCGTCTCGGCGAAACTACAGGGGTGTCCACCCTCTTCTGGATCGACGAGGAGACGTTGGGTTTCACGGTCGAGGCTGCTGAAGGGATCTATCACCTGATGAAGGTTCCTCTCGATACGGAGGAAGCAACACCCCTCTTGCCGTAGGCTTAAGCGCAGGCTTTACGGGGTCTCTCCCTTAATCGGTCCTTCGGCGGGAGGGTGAGCAAGGGTCTTCGCCGCGTCGATTAGGGCCTCCTTCTCCAGACCCTCGCCGAGGAGGAACCAGTAGACCCCATCTTGCTCCCACCCGATCTCGATGATCGACCGTTCCATCCCCTCGGGGAGATCTCCCGTTGAGAGGTCCTCCTTCAGCAGACGCCCGCGGTCGAGGAGCTTGGCATCGACCTCTCCAAGTGCCACCGGTTCGCCTTGTTCGGCGAGGAGCGAGCGGCGGCGATTCATGTTCAGGGAGAGGTAGTTTCCCACCCGAAGCGAGAGGGCGCGTGATCCACGGTTGCCTTTTGCATCGCCAGGTAGAACGAGGGTGAGGTAAGCGTAAGCACGATCGTTCTCTTCGCACAGCGTCAACGTCACGCGATCGCCGTAAAGCTCGTACCCAGTTTGCTCTCTCAATGCCTGTAGCGGCACGTCAAACGAAACCTTCTCCGCAAACGCCTCCTGTGTGAGGGTCGCCTCGGTGAAGACACGCGTCCCCTCTGTCGGGGTGAAGGCGAATCTTGCCTCATCGACCTTGTCGAAGAGGAGATCTTTGTACTCGATGGTGATCGGGGTCGATGGTCCCACCAAGTAGAACAAAACCGAGGATTCAACGGGATGGAACACGATTCGAAGAGGAAAGAACGTCTCCTGGTCGAGCGCTACCGTCACCTTCTTCATCGGGAAGATCTCTTCCTTTAACAGGAGCGACCTCTGGCGCACTTTTGGTTTCATTTCCAGAAGAAGGGCGGAGCGACCATGAATCGTCTCTGCGCCCCCATCCCGCAATAGAAAGTCACGCGTGAGATCATGCAGAAAGCCGATCTCGGCGATGGCGCTCGCCCCACGGAGCGGAGAGTAAAGGATTTGACTTGGCTTGCGGATCACGATATTGTTCTTGGCGTCGTAGATCCACGTAACGTGCCCGTCGTGGACGAACTGCATCCCTGTCAGTTCAGCGGCGATGAACTCCGCGCCGCCGGCGTAGCGCTCCTCGAACGCGGTCAACGGGTCCTCGTAATGCCGATACTCCACCGTGATCATCCCCGGCTTCCTGTACCGCACCCTCGCCTCGACGCGGATCGATCCGGCTGTGATGATCTCCGTCGCCGTGAAGCTCTCAAGCGCCTCATAGGACGTCATCGCTGCACGTGCAACCTCCGCAACAGATTGAGTCATTCTTTTCACCCCACCTTGATTTTGGATCGTTCCTTTTCTAAGTATACTACAACCAGGAAAACGGGTTCACCACTCTCTGGTCTCGCCAGCGAGCAGGACGTAACTCCCGAAAAATGAAGATCTCTCGCAGTTTTTCCTCTTGACAAGGAAGGGATCGAGGGGTATAGTCTTGCACGTAATTGCGAATGGATTGCAAGAAGGAGGGGCCGCCTCACACCGGCTACAAAGGAAGACCAATGACCCTGGATCAGTTGAACCTCGGTGAACGTGCACGCGTTATCACAGTATACGGAGGAAGGCGTCTCCAAAGCAACTTAGCGCAGATGGGGATTCACTCTGGGGATACCGTTGTCGTAGCCGGATCGGGAGCATTCCGTGGCCCGTTCCTGATCGAGGTACATGGAATCCGACTAGCCCTCGGCCGCGGGGTAGCACGCAGGATCCTCGTCGAGCCTCTGAAAAGACCCGCTTAGAGGATCGCATAACCCCCTTCTCCTTACGGGTTGCGGAGCAAGGCCGGAGGCCCAACAGAAGCTTTCACCGCAGGTGCGCGAAGACACGGGGATTTATGTTCTCCCCAGCCTTCCTTCCACAGGATATTCACGGTTTCCTCACATCCTCTCCACAAGGGCGAACTACACTCTTTCCCCGGAAGGAAGTAGTGAAAAACACGTTTGCCGCCTTGGCTTTCCTAAAGGTGAACCCGGGTATACCGGTGAAGTAAGAGACACACAGGATGTGGTTGCCGGCTGTCTTGGGCTTCCTGCTGATTGAAGAGCGACTTTCCCCTATAATGAGGTGCGATGAAACGGATTCTGATCGTCGACGATGAAGAGAGGATCGTGCAGACGGTGAAGGCCTACCTCGATCAAGAGGGATTCAAGACCTACACCGCGAGCGACGGAGAGGAAGCTCTGCGTGCGTTCGAGGAGAAGGGGCCCGACCTGATCGTGCTCGACCTGATGCTCCCCCGCTTGAGTGGGATAGAGGTGACAAAGAAGATCAGAGCCACCTCCAACGTACCGATCATCATGCTCACCGCCAAGGCATCGGAGGCAGACCGGGTTGTGGGTTTGGAACTAGGTGCCGATGATTACGTGGTCAAACCGTTCAGCCCGCGGGAGCTCGTCGCGCGAGTTCGCGCGGTACTCCGACGAATCGATGGGGATACAGGAACGGCAGAACGGATCGTGAGTGGAGGACTCGATATCGACCTGAAGACGCGTGAGGTCAAGATGAACGAGGTGGAGATCGAGTTAACCCCAACCGAATTCGATCTTCTTGCCTTTCTGGCACACTATCCTGGACAGGTCTTCACCCGATTGCAGCTCTTGCGGGAGGTGCAGGGCTATACCTACGACGCGTTCGCACGGACGATCGATACCCACGTCAAGAACTTGCGCCGGAAGATAGAGGAGGACCCCAAGGAACCGCATTATCTTCTTACTGTGCACGGTGTGGGGTACCGCTTTACTCGGGAACGCTGATATGAAGCGGCAATTTCCGTTTGCCCTCAAGCTGGGGCTCTCGTTTTTCATTGTTATCCTCATCGCCGTAGCTCTCGTATACTTCCTGACGGAACGGACCATCACCTCTGGCTTCTCGGCCTATCGCGAACAGAACACTGAACAGACGGCAAAACAAGTGTGTGGGTTGCTCGCCGAGTATCGCATCCGTACAGGGACCTGGTCGGGGGTCGAGAAGTTGCTTGCCACCCAGTACACGGTGTTGATCAACAACCAGATGATCGTACGCCACACGTCACTCATCGGGGGATGCTTCTCCCTTGCCGATGAGAACGGGCGGGTCATCGTCTGCAGGGGAGAGGATCGGGTGGGAACGACCCTTTCAGCTGAGGAGATCGCAGCAGGAATCCCGATTGTAGATGACGAGCAACGCCGGATTGGGACCCTCTTTCTCGCTGTCGAGGATCCTCTTCTCGGACCGGAAGAGGAGGCCTTCCTCTCCTCGGCGAAACGATCGGCCCTTCTCGGATTGGGAATCGCCTCCGGAGTGGCCCTTCTCCTGGCTATCTTCCTCATCTCTCAAGTTCTCTCCCCTCTTCGCCTCCTCTCTCGTGCCACGGATCGGATCGCGCATGGCGATCTCTCCCAGCAGGTGGCGCTCAGGGCGCGGGATGAGTTTGGCCGCCTGGGAGAATCGTTCAACCGTATGATCGAGAACCTGCAGCGCTCGGAGACGATCCGCCAGACGATGACCGCAGATATCGCCCATGAGTTGCGTACACCGGTGACAATCATCCAGGGAAACCTCGAGGCGATCCTCGACGGGATCTATACCCCCGACGCAAAGACGATCGCCCCGATCTACGAGGAGACGCTCCACCTGGGACACCTGATCGACGACCTGCGCGATCTGGCACTGGCCGAGGCAGGAGAGCTTCGGCTGGACAAAGAATCGACCGATCTCGCTGCCTTGGTGAGCCAGGTAGTGGAAACGGTGAATTCCTCCTTGGAAGGCGGGCCGCAGTTATCGTCAACATCTGCAAAGGAGCTCCCCGCAGTGACTCTCGACCCTAAAAGGATTCGGCAGGTCCTGGCGAATCTGTTGAGCAACGCGGTCCGTTTCACTCCGGAGGAAGGGGAAGTCCACGTCGAAGTCGTACACGGGGACAAGATGGTCGAGGTGCGAGTGACCGACACCGGTCCAGGAATTCCACCAAAGGACCTTCCCCACCTGTTTGAGAGATTCTACCGCGGAGATCGGGCGAGGACTCGTGCCTCCGGAGGGAGCGGCCTCGGCCTGGCGATTGCCAAACAGTGGGTAGAGGCGCACGGGGGAATGATTCGAGCGGAGAACGCCGAGGGCGGCGGAGCGCGATTTACGATTCGCCTGCCGATCTCTTGAACAAGTCTGCTTTCCCCTATAAGATAACAGCAATGAGCGAGCGATTCTACAATCCACATATCGGTGCGCTCTCCTTCGATGAGGTCATTGAGAACCTCATCAGGGAGATGAAAGAGGACCAGAAGGCACGTTACGCAATCCTCATCGGGACCGATTCTTCTGTGAGCGGGGAGAAGGTTGACCTTGTCAGCGCGATCGTCCTCCACAAGATTGGGAAGGGGGGGCGCTACTTCTGGACACGGCGCATAGAGAAGAAAATCCCCTCATTGCGACAGCGGATCTGGCGCGAAGCATGGCTCTCCTTCGAGCTCGCCCGGCGTGTGATGAAGGGGCTCTCCGCCGATTCTCTCCTCCAGTTCAACCTGGAGATCCACGTCGACATCGGGAAGAACGGACCCACTAAGACGCTGATCGATGAGGTAGTGGGGATGATTATCGGAAGTGGGTTCGCCGTTCGTATCAAACCACAGGCCTACGCCGCCTCGTCGGTCGCCGACAAATACACTTAGGCCCAAACTCCACATCTCTCAAGAATGATTCCTTGTCGTTTCGCGTAGGTAACGACTCCTGATTTCGGTTCGCACGGGGCCGGATGCCGGTTGCGAAGCAAGACCGGAGGTCAGAAAGAATTCACCACGAAGGACACGAAGAATGGAAACGGGAGTGAAGACCGGACTCCTGATGAACTTCACTGTTACTAATCTTAAGAGCGGGATCAAGCGCTTCATCCTCCTCCTTCGTGCTCTTCGTGTCCTTCGTGGTGAAACAATTCTGTACCTCTGCGAGAGTCTTATCACTTCACGGTTTCTCTTCAGTTACCCACTCCTGTCTGCCTCGCCGGCACAGGCAGGCGAAACGACAAAGAGTCAGAAAAACGGGGTTGCGCAACAGCTTCCGTTAAGACGGACATCGCGCACTCGAACAGGGGAAGGATTCGGTTGTTCTTTCCTCCAGAGCGGCGTATCGTTTGGATAGAGGTGATCGATGGTGTATCTGATTAAATCGTCTTTTCTTTTTGGCGTTCTTCTTTTCGTGGTAGCGCTAGTGGGAATGGGGACGGTTCCGCTTTGTGATTATCAATCCTTTAATACGAATATCTCCGACCTTGATATCGGCTTCTCCTATCACTATTACAACGATCCCTATGGCCTTAGCGAACAGGATGTCAGCGAAGGGGAACTCCACATCGGCTATGACCGGCTCTACGATTCCCCGGACTTTGGGTTCGATATTACCGTGAGCAACGACATGAATATCTCCACCTTGACCCTCTCGTCCTTTCTCGTCACCGGGGAGGGGAACCTCAGGAGGTATTTCACCACAGATGCCCCTTACTTTGGGATCGCCGGTGTCAGCGCGAGGAGCGCTTCCTCCTATGAGACGATCGGCCTGTTCGTGAAGCTTGGAATTGGGTACGGTCGGTTCACCGATGTCACTCCTCTCGCCAAGGCGATCAAGATCGATGCGTATCTTTATAAGAAGGGGAGCATCTCCGCGCACCTGGATCAAACCGTTCTGAAATCTCTCGCCTACGAGATCGATAACATCGACACCTATGATTCGATGACCGCCCTTCTGAGATCTCTTCAGCAGATCATCGAGGGACCGAGTACGAGTGAGCTCAAACAACTTGACGCGCTCGATGTGTACGAGATGGCGCAGATCGTCGAGGACAAAGATTACACTCGCTACTGTGGGGGGAGCATCAACGTGGGTATCGGGTATGAGATCTTGGATCCGATGGGAAGGTCGAACGACCTTTTGGCTACCGCAGCATTCGATTACGCGTTCACCACCACCCCGCAGGCACAGTTCCTCATCAAGGGAGTCTTCTCTGGAACCTACGATTTTCTCCGTACAAACCAGATTGAGATCACCGCGTGTTACGATTATTTTATTAGCAATATTATGAATCTCTCGTCTAAATACTTCTTCTCGCGGGAGACCTGGGACGGCACCGCGACAGACAAGCACAACCTGAAGTTCGATCTCGTTCTGACTCCGGTCGAGGGGGCGAACATAACCTTGGGGTTCCAATTTGGACATGAGCCCTATTTCCTAGAGTGGAGTCAGGACGTCAAGTTTACGATTGGGATGAGTCTCCTGTAGATAGAGCAATGGAAGAGACTGCGTCGTGCATCAGGTCATCGATGCCGAGATCTCGAGCCTTTTCGAGAGGAAAGTAGGTTGCCTCGGCAATCTCATCGGGATCCGGATGGGGTTCCCCTTCAAGAGAGACTTGATAGAAGATCATCACCCAGTGAAGGCGGCTCTCACTCCCCAGTTTTCCCTTTATATCTAGTAGCGACTCGATTCTTCCGACGACGCCGAGTTCCTCTTTGAGTTCTCGCAGGAGCCCCTCCTGCGGGGTCTCCCCAAAGCGGAGGAATCCACCCGGAAGGGACCATCGCCCCTTGGTCAGGCCTCGGCTCCCCTTCACGAGCAGGATCTTTCCCCCTTTAAGACAGATCCCCTCAATCACGACCCGCGGCATCCCGGCGTGGATCGCCTCGCACACGAGCGGGGCGACAACAGGAAGAGACGCGAGTTCGTCCTTTCCCGGCCACTCGTGCGGGTGTCGTGGGAGACGTGGGGAGCAGAAGAGGACCGGTTCACTCGTCGCAAGCGGGGCGATCTCCGTAAAGGGGAAGGGGATCTCCTCTCGTTTCGGCAGATCAAGCAGACCGTTTCGCTCGATGAGATAGACCTTCCCGTCCGTTTCGATGTAGTAGCGCATTGCTCCCTCCGTTTCCTATTGTACGCTCGCGGAGAGCGGATTTCAGGAGCTGCATCATAGGTTGCACCGTAGGTTGCACTTTCCCGTTTGGGAATGGATAATCCCCGCGACCAGGGAGCAATCTGGTTACAAAGGACGAGCAAAAGCAGCTTAAGAGTTGCCAAGCAATAATTGTTGTTATTAGAACGGTAATCTGAAAGGAGATGCATGCCAAATCCGACCTCTCAAGGTTCAGAAGAAAAACCGGTGGGGATAGATTCGTTCCGCACCTTCACTGCTTCTTCAGCAAGCGTTATCCCTCTCTTACAACAGATCCAGAACCAGTACGGATACCTTTCGGAGAACAACTTAGAGCGTGTTTCTGAGTATACGCATGTCCCTCTAAGCTCCATATATGGAGTGGCTACCTTCTATTCACAGTTCCGTCTTTCTCGTCCTGGGAAACACCTGATCCGCGTTTGCCAAGGGACGGCCTGCCATGTTCTCGGAGCGGGAGAGATCATGGCATACTTCAAGGAGCAACTGGGAATAGAAGAGAATGAGACCACAACAGATGAATTATTCACCCTTGAAAGTGTACGTTGCCTTGGGTGTTGCAGCCTTGCCCCGGCAATGATGATCGGCGATAAGACGTACGGACGTCTGACGCGAGATACGGTGGACGGTATCCTCTCCTCGTACCGCGAGCGGGAGGAAAGATGAGCCATGTAAGCGAGATTAGAGTCGGGTTAGCGACCTGTGGGATCGCGGCCGGGGCTGAACCGGTGTACACCGCTTTGGAAAAGGAGTTAGCCATGATCGATGTGCCGGTGCGGCTGAAGCGGGTCGGGTGCATCGGCATGTGTTACAACGAACCGCTGGTCGACGTGGTTACGCAGGATGGCGAGCGGTCCACATACGGGCACGTGCGGGTCGAGGACGTGAGCCGCATTGTAGAAGAGCATGTCATTGGTGGACAGCCCGTTCAGGATCTCCTCGTTGCTTCCGATGGTTTCTTTGATAAACAGGTTCGTATCGTGCTCGAAAACTGTGGTTTAATCGACCCTGAGTCACTGAATGAGTATCTTAAGTGTGATGGGTATGAAGCGTTGGAGGCAGTGGTCTTTACCATGACCCCGCAGCAGGTAATCGAGAAGGTCACTGCCTCTGGGCTGCGTGGTCGTGGCGGAGCCGGTTTTTCCACCGGTGTTAAGTGGGGATTTGCCGCACGTGAGCCTGGGCCGGAGAAGTACTTCATCTGCAACGCTGACGAAGGAGACCCTGGGGCGTTCATGGATCGTAGCGTGCTCGAGGGTGATCCGCACCGCGTACTCGAAGGTATAGCGATCGGGGCTTACGCGATCGGCGCCCCGCACGGATACTTTTACGTACGCGCCGAGTACCCATTGGCAATTAAGCGGTTGGAGAAGGCAATAGCTGATGCTACCGCCGCTGGTTTAATTGGGGAGAATATACTTGGCAGCGATTTCTCATTCGAGATTAAGATCAAGGCTGGAGCAGGGGCGTTCGTCTGTGGGGAGGAGACAGCACTGATCGCCTCGATAGAAGGGAGACGCGGTACTCCGCGGAGGCGCCCTCCTTACCCTACTGTCTCCGGACTGTGGGGAAAGCCGACGAATATCAACAACGTGGAAACCCTGGCCAACATTCCATGGATCATCCGTCACAAGGCGGAGGAATTCACAAGCTACGGGACGGAAAAGAGTAAGGGGACAAAGGTCTTTGCCCTGGCCGGGAAGGTGAGCCACAGCGGATTGGTCGAGGTCCCGATGGGGATGCCGATCAAGGATATCGTCTTTGACGTTGGTGGTGGAATCCGTGACGGAAAGGCGTTCAAAGCCGTGCAAATAGGAGGCCCTTCCGGTGGATGTATCCCCTCCTCCCTTGCTGATGTCCCGGTTGACTACGAATCAATCACCGCGACAGGGGCAATCATGGGCTCTGGCGGGTTGATCGTCCTTGATGAGGAAACGTGCATGGTCGATCTGGCGCGTTTCTTCCTCGACTTCATCCAGAAGGAATCGTGCGGAAAGTGCACCTTCTGTCGTATCGGGACGAAGAGGATGCTGGAGATCCTGACGCGGATCTGCGACGGCAACGGTACGGTAGAGGATCTCGATTGGCTGCTAGAGCTAAGTAAGAAGGTAAAAACCTACTCCCTGTGCGGGTTGGGACAGACCGCACCCAACCCTGTCCTCACCACAGTGAAGTACTTCCGTGAGGAATACGATGCGCACATCGTCGATAAGACCTGTCCTGCGCATGTTTGCAAGGCGCTGATCCACTACGAGATCGACCCCGATCAGTGTAAAGATTGCAAACTCTGCACGCACGATTGCCCGGTACAGGCGATCTCGCAAGGGAAGGGCGCTTTTCAGACGATCGATCAGAAGACATGTATCAAGTGTGGCCGTTGTTATGAAGTCTGTCCGTTCGGAGCGATCGATGTCCAGTAAAAAAGGGGATGGGATGCTTTCAGTCACGATAAACGAGAAGAAGGTCTCCGCATTCGAGGGAGAGACGATACTTATTCTTGCTCGGCGCGAGGGGATAGAGATCCCCGCTCTCTGCGCTGAGGAGCGTCTTGCTCCGTACGACTCCTGTGGCGTGTGCGTCGTCGATGTAGAAGAGATGGGCGTTGTCAAGTCCTGTTCAACGCCTGTTCGCGATGGGATGGTCATCCATACCCATAGCAAGGCAGCCGAAGATGTCCGCCAGGCCGCCCTTGAACTACTGCTGAGCAATCACTGGGGGGATTGCATCGCTCCCTGTCAGAAAGCCTGTCCTGCACATACAGACTGTCAGGGGTACGTGGGGCTGACGGCCAACCGTCTGTTCGAAGAGGCGCTACACCTCCTCTACGAGAAGCTCCCGCTGCCAGCAGCGTTCGGACGAATCTGTCCGGCCCCGTGTGAGGATGCTTGTCGGCGCGAGATCGCGGAAGAGCCGGTTCAGATCCGGCACATAAAACGTTTCCTCGGTGACAAGGAGTTCAACTACATCCCGTCGGCTGCCACGGATACTGGTAAGCACGTGGCGATCGTCGGTGGGGGGCCAGCAGGACTGAGCGCTGCCTATTTCCTCCGACGTAACGGGCATGCTACCGTGGTCTTCGACGCGATGCCAAAGATGGGAGGAATGCTACGTTACGGGATCCCTGACTATCGCCTCGCACAGAAGGGCCTCGATCGCGAGCTCACCGTGCTAGGGAAGATGGGGATAGAGTTCCGCAACAACGTGCGCTTAGGAGTAGAGGTCACGCTTGCGCAGTTACAGAGTGAGTTTGACGCGGTCTTTCTCGGCCTTGGTGCCTGGCGTGTACGTGGCCTTAGGATCCCTGGGGAGAACCACTCCTCTGTTACGCAGGGGATCGAGTTTCTGCGGCGGGTGAATGAGGGAGAGCGGATACCTCTTCCACTGCGGATGGTGGTGATCGGTGGTGGAAACACCGCGATGGATGCTGCCCGTTCTGCTCGGCGCCTTGGATCAGAGGTAACAGTCATATATCGCCGCAGCCGTGAACAGATGCCGGCCCTCCCGCACGAGGTCGCAGAGGCGGAGGAGGAAGGTGTCGATTTCCAGTTTCTTATTCAACCGCTCGAGTTCATCATCGAGAAAGGAGACCTCACCGGAATAAAGTGCTCTAAGATGAAGCTTGGCGAACCAGACGCAAGCGGACGGGCACGACCGATCCCGATTGAAGGCTCCGAGTTCGTCATCCCTGTTGCAGGGGCGATCCTTGCTGTCGGTCAATCGCCGGAGACCGACTGTCTTAGTGGAAGCGAGATCGAGACCGACCGTGGTGGGAGGATTATTGCTGACGAAGAAACCGGGCTAACCAAGTGTGCAGGGGTATTCGCTGGCGGCGATGTTGTCACCGGGCCATCGATTGCGGTCGAAGCGGTCGGAGCGGGTCACCGCGCCGCGGACGCGATCGAACAGTACCTACGTAGTGAGGAGGTCAGAGCACCCCAGTTTGTCTACAAACACGAGAAGATCGATGTCACCCGTGCTGATATCGGCGATGTGGAGCAAATGCGGCGTGTCCCGACATATCTGCGTCCCCCTGCAGAACGGATAGGTGATTTCAAGGAGTATGAGACGAACTTCACCGATGAGGAAGCGATGAAGGAAGGGGATCGTTGTCTCGGTTGCGGTTGTTCGGCATTCAACCATTGCGACCTACGCGACTACGCGAGCATGGTCCACGCAGAGCAGGAAAGATACGCCGGTGCGGTCATGCGCAAGCTCCCAGATGAACGCCACCCGTTCATCATAAACGACCTTGGCAAGTGTATTGCCTGCGGTCGGTGCTTGCGCGTCTGTTCGGATGTTTGCGGGATCTCAGCAATCGACTTTACCGGTCGAGGAATCGATGTCGAGGTCCAGGCACCGTTCAACCACGCATGGCAGGAATCGGACTGTGTCTCTTGCGGTGCCTGCGTCGATGCCTGTCCGACCGGAGCGCTGCATGATCGTACGGCACTGACAAAACAGGTCCCCCTTGACTTCGACAAGACGAAGACGACGTGTCTGCTCTGCGGCCTCGGCTGTGAGATCGAGGTGCAGAGCGTTAACGGATCTTATATGCAGACCATTCCCGCTGACGAGAAGGGCGTGCTGTGCGCGCGTGGTCGCTACGGCTGGCACACACTTACAGACACTCGCCGTATCACGACCCCGATGGTTCGCCATGGAGGGGCTCTGGTGGAGACCTCGTGGGAGGAGGCTCTAAGTGAGGCAGCGCAGCTCTTAACCGCGGCAAAGGAGAGCATCGCTGTATTCGGAACGGGGCTCCTGACAAACGAAGAGGGCTGGCTCGTCTCCCGAATTGCGACTGGGCTGGGCGCAAAGCGCCCCACTCTCAGCTTGGTTGCAAGCCGTCAACAGACAGAAGTGCGCATGAATCAAATAGTTGATATCACTGAGATCGATAACGCAGACTTGATAGTAGCCGTTGGCCCAAGAGGCTCATACGAGAAGGTCGTTCTGGACGTTGCGTTACGTCAAGCAATGCGGAACGGAAGGAGCGTCGTGAGCGTTGACGCTGACGTACCAGGGGCTCAATTTGTCTTCGGTTTGGATTTACTGACAGAGCTTCTCCACGCGCTTGGGTCGAAAGAATCCTTGGCTGAGTTTGAGCCGTTACTGTCGGTGGCATCGGCTTCGGTAGATCCGGTCATTCTGATTGAGGAGCGAACGATCGATAAGAGATCCTTCGAGCAGATTGCTGTGTTCCTCTCCGCACACGAGAACTGGAAGCTCGTGGCGATTCCGGCGAGTGCAAACTCCCTTGGGCTGGACCTACTGGGGTTCAGCGAGGAATTACGGCCCGCGGCACGAACATGGCTCACAATTGGGGCGAACCCAATCGACAATGCCTCGGGAGAGCGGCATCTCGCCAATGTCGAGACACTCGTTGCGGTGAGCCCGATGGTAACGGCAACAACCGAAATAGCACATGTTGTCTTTCCAATGCGTCTACCGCTCGAAACGCGAGGACATGTAATCGGCGCTCATGGCTCAAGGTCGCTTGCAATACCAGTTGACAGCCCGGTTAAGCTTGAAACCTGGGAGATCCTGCTCCGGTTGGCTCAAGCTCTTGGGGTTGGCTCGCTGCCGTTGGATTTTGATGCTCTCGTCAATGCTACCGAGCAGGAATTGTCAACCGGAGAGAAGACCGTCACGACACCGGGCACTGGTCCGTCAGTTGTTACCAGAGCAATTGACAGGAGATTGAGAGCCATTGGAATCTAGAGAAGAGGGCTTTCTTCTGATTTAAGTGTTCACGCTGAGATGATCAGCTCCAAGAGAGAAACCTTCTTGTACTAGAAGAACTGGAGGATCCTTTCGCGTGGTCCCGAGCGCTCCGCAGATCCGTAGGAGGGGTGAATGCCAGAGCAGACCGTAGGTATTCTTGGTGGGATGGGTCCGTCGGCGACCGTGGAACTTCTGCGGCGCATCATCAAGGTTACGCCCGCTGAGTGCGATCAGGACCATCTTCGTGTTGTGATCGACAGCAATCCGAAGATCCCCGACCGCACCTCCGCGATCCTCGGGCAAGGTGAGAGTCCAGTTCCATTATTGATCACGGCGGCGAAGAACCTGGAGCGCGCGGGAGCGGACTTCATCGCCATACCCTGCAACACTGCCCATTACTGGCTTCATGAACTGAGGGAAATTGTCTCGATACCGATCATCGACATGATCGGTCAGACTGCGGCGCGTGTCGTCGTCCACGTCACTTCTTTGCACACGATCGGCGTCCTTGCTACTGCAGGCACGCTGAGCACGGGTCTCTATCAGGGAGCATTCGCAAGGAAAGGCCTGCAGGTATTGGTTCCTGCTGCGGAGGAGGAGGAGGAGACGGTCATGCGGGCGATTCATGCGATCAAAGCGGGTGATCACACGGTGCGGGGGGAGGTGATCGAAGTTGCCGAGCACTTGATCGCTAGTGGAGCGGAGGGGATCATTCCTGGGTGCACCGAGCTGTCGCTTGTTATCTCGCCGGATTCTCTTTCGGTTCCCGTCTTCGACCCCCTCACCATTCTCGCGGAGCGTGCCGTGACCTTGGCGATGAAAGAACAGGAGGGATAATGTCATTCGTGCTGCGGGACCTGGGAATTAAGATCGGGTGGCTGCCTTCGGGTAAGACGAACGGGATCACCGATGTCCCAGGGGTGCAGGTAGGGCACACCTCGCTGATCGAGGGAGACGACATCCGTACCGGTGTCACCGCGATTATTCCTCATTCTGGGAACCTGTTCTACGAGAAGGTGCATGCGGCAGCGGTGACGCTAAACGGGTTCGGGAAACCGATCGGCTTTCCACAGATCAACGAGCTCGGCACGATCGAGACCCCAATCCTGTTGACCAACACCCTCAGCGTGGGGAAGGTGAGCGACGCCCTGGTCTCGTTGGCCCTTCAGCACTATCAGCTTCCGGAATGCTCGATCACCTCGCTCAATCCAGTCGTTGCTGAGTGTAACGACTCGTACCTAAACAACATCCAGGCCCGTTCTATCGAGAAGAAACACGTCTTTCACGCTTTGGATAGTGCTTCGCAAGATCCGGTCGAGGAAGGAGCTGTTGGAGCAGGAGCGGGCGTTTCCGCATTTGAGTTCAAGAGCGGGATCGGAAGTGCCTTACGAATCGTTCGCCTGGGCAGGGAGGACTATACCGTTGGTGTCCTCTCTCTTCCCAATTTCGGACGTCGGGAAGAATTGGTAATCAAGGGTGTTCCGATTGGCCTTGTTCTGCGCGACTGTGAACGCGGGATCGGCGAGCATGAGCAAGGTTCAATCGTCATCGTGATCGCTACTGATATTCCTCTCTCTCACCGGCAGCTTGTACGGATCGCCAAAAGGGCAAGCTTCGGCATCGCTCGCACCGGAGGTATGTGTCATAACGGAAGTGGTGAATTTGTCATTGCTTTTACCACGGCGAACAAGGTGCCTCATGATTCCAAACAGGTCTTCCTTGATGAACGAAGACTAAACGACGCCCACTCAGCGATCAACACAGTCTTCCAGGCCGTGATCGAAGCGGTCGAGGAATCGATCCTCTCTGCGCTATTCTCAGCAAAGACCGTTGTGGGTAAAGACGGGAATCGACGTGTCCTCTTGCCCATCCCTGAGGTCCTTTCTATTCTCAAGGCCGCAGGTGTCTCTTACTCCTGAAAAGTCTCCATCTGCCCCTCGGCAAAGAGCCCCGCAACTCCGCCTGTGTGTAGGAAGACGATGACATCATCCTTCTCGAATTGTCCCTTTCTGATGAGGTCGATCAGTCCTGCCATCGCTTTTCCGGTATAGACGGGATCAAGGATGATTCCCTCCTTTCTCGCTACCAATCGCACCGCCTCCTTCATCGCAGCAGAAGGGATTCCGTAGCCCTCACCAACGTAATTATCGTATACTGTTATTGATTCACTGTTAACATCCTGCTTCAGGTCGAGAAAACCCGTGACCTCACCGAGGTTCTGCTTGATCTTCTCCCTTAGCTCGTCTTTGTGTCTGGAGACGCTCATTCCCAACACCTTCGCCTCTCCTTGGGTATATAGGGCTGTACCAAGTATCAGGCCCGTTTGGGTGCCGGATGTACCGCAGGCCGTCACGATATAGCCAAGCACCAGATTCAAGCCTCGAAGCTGATTGATTACTTCAAGGACACAGGTAGAATAGCCTAAGGCACCATGGATCGCTTTACACCCGTTTGGTATGTAGTACGGGGACTCTCCCTTCTCCCTTAGATCCTTTTCCAGTTGCTTGACCCTCCTGTCCAGTAGCGAGGCCATCCCCTACTTATCAGAGTAGCTCTGACCCCACACATAGTGAATCTCCTGCGCGCCCAGTAGCTTATCCAACAGGAGATTTCCTGTCGCGATCTTGGGTTCTTCTCCCTTAAGCACAAGGTAGGTTTTGAGCCCCAGCTTGTTCCCCGCGGCCATGGTCAACCGCGTGTGATTGCTCTGGACAGCTCCCGTGGTAATGATCGCGGTTGCGCCTTGCTTTGTTGCCTCGGCAAGGGCGTATTCCAGTTTTCTTAGCTTGTTTCCACCTAAGCCCAAGCCGTTGAGGTCATCTCTCTTGATAAAAATCCGCGGACCATTGAGATGCTGTTGCAGATTCTTGAGTTCCTGCAGCGGTGTTGGAAACTCACCTAAGGAAACGCGTTCTAGCTTGCCAATTTGCATCTTCCCTCCTTTCCTTCCCCATCATACCGAATCGAACGCGCTAGGGGAATAGTCACCCGCATATGTGGCACCTGAACGGAGTTGAACTTCCAGAGCGAGGGGAAACGGAAGATGATACTTCGATGGCTAAAGCTTCCAGATCCCACTTTATTGCCCGAGCGCTCGCCGAGTAGCGAAGGCCAAAGCAAGTGCCCGACTTCTCCCGACAACTTTCGATTGGAACTCCTCCCAAAACCCACTATCATGGCAGGCAACTGAAGAATGTACCTGGTGATTCTTGGAATTGCCTTTCCTGAAGGAGGATCGATGGACACATGGAAAGAGAAGGCTTGCGCGCGCGTCGATGAGATCGCCGATCAACTGATCGCGGTGAGTCGGGAGATCTACGACCATCCCGAACTGAAGTTCGAGGAGTTCAGAGCATCGAAGCTTCTCGCCGAGAAATTGCAGGAAGAGGGGTTCACAGTCGAGTTGGGGGTCGCCGACCTTGAGACCGCAATTCAAGCCGATCATCCAGCGGTCAGTGAGGGGCCAACCGTGGCGGTCATCAGCGAGTACGATGCACTCCCTGAGATTGGGCATGCCTGCGGGCACAACCTGATCGCCGCCGCCGGGCTTGGTGCTGCGATTGCTGTAGGAGCTGTCAAGAAGGATCTTCCCGGCAAGCTCGTTTTCTTTGGTACCCCTGGCGAAGAAGGGGGCGGTGGAAAGGTGGTCATGGTAAGTGCCGGCCTGTTCGACGGGGTAGACGCGGCGATGATGTTCCATCCCTCATCACGCACAGTAGTTGATAGGAAGAGTCTGGCAATTACCGAGGTGATGATCGAGTTCAACGGGAAAGCATCGCACGCCGCCGGCTCGCCAGAGAAGGGGATCAACGCCCTCGACGCCGTCATTCAGACGTTCAACGGGATCAATGCCCTGCGGCAGCATATCAAGGACGGAGCGCGTATCCACGGGATCATCACCGACGGAGGGGCAAAGCCGAACATCGTCCCCGAGCACGCCGCTGCAAACTTCTACGTGCGCGCTCTGGAGAACGACTATCGCGACGAGCTATTAGAGAAGTTGCGCGCCTGCGCAGAAGGGGCCGCACTCGCTACCGGAGCAAGCCTCGACTTCAAGATCGTCGGTCACTCGTACAAAGCAATGAAGCCGAACAGAGCCATCGGCGATGCATTCGTGAAAAACCTGGCACAACTCGGCGAACCTCTGAACCCGCCGCCCCCGGATGCAGGGATGGGGTCTACAGACATGGGCGATGTCAGCCAGGTCATTCCATCGATCCACGCCTACATCGAGATCTGTGATGAGAAAGTCGCCGGCCACTCGCGAGAGTTTGCAGAAGCATCGATCTCCAAGCGCGGGCTCGATGTGATGCTCATCGCCGCCAAAGCAATGGCGATGACCGCGATCGACCTGTTCACA
>Ga0307428_1000607_pt1 | contig 21455 bp, 21 predicted proteins | sample SalMarWE160240MG_FD_202161 | JGI IMG/M metagenome (GOLD analysis project Ga0307428, IMG submission 202161) | Salt marsh sediment microbial communities from the Plum Island Ecosystem LTER, Massachusetts, United States - WE1603-240 | ecosystem: Environmental > Aquatic > Marine > Intertidal zone >...
ATATATGGAGCCGGTGCTGCTCAGACTTTGATGAACGAACACGGCGTAATTCCCGGGAGCAATGTTCTTATGGTCGGAGCCGGCAATGTTGGACTTATTGTGAGCTATCAACTGACACAGGCAGGAGTTAATGTAAAGGCAATCATAGACGCCGCGCCCAGAATAACTGGATATTGGGTTCATGCTTCCAAGGTGCGCCGGTTAGGCATTCCTATTTATACCTCTTATACTGTGAAACAGGCTCATGGCAAAGAAAGCCTGGAAAGAGCCACCATCTGGAGGCTAGACGAAGATTGGCAACCCATAGAAGGGACAGAGCTAGATTTAGACATAGATGTCATGTGTATTGCTGTAGGCCTGTCACCTTTAAATGAACTGTTATGGCAAGCAGGTTGCCAGATGAAATATATCCCTGAATTGGGCGGCCATACCGCACTGAGAAACGAAGCTATGGAAACAAGTGTAACGGGTATTTATGTGGCTGGTGACGTGGCTGGCGTGGAAGAAGCCACCAGTGCTATGGTTGAAGGTTCACTAGCCGGGTTATGTGCAGCAAAAAGCCTGGGGTATGATAATGGCAGATTCGAGGAATTAAGACAGGAGACAATAAATCATCTTAGAATCTTACGTTCAGGCCCTATCAGCCAAGGGATAATAAAGGGGCTGGAGCAGACAATAATCACGTAAAGGGGTAAAGCGAAAAATGCTCGAGAAAACAGGACTGCCCACACCTGAAGATTTGGCCAGGGGTTCCCCTTCAAAGGAAAGATTATCACGGGGCCCGGTTGCTATTATAGAATGTTTCCAGCGAATACCTTGCAACCCCTGCTATGCAGCATGCAAGAGAGGAGCCATTAAGGAATTTAAAGATATAAATGACCTGCCTGAGATCGACTTTGAGCTATGCAACGGTTGCGCTGTCTGCGTCAGCAAGTGCCCCGGCCTGGCTATATTTGTTGTAGATCAAACTTATTCGGAAAAAGAAGCCTTAGTTAAAATCCCCTATGAACTTCTACCTCTTCCCAAGAAAGGAGAAATGGTAGATGCTCTTAACCGTCAAGGAGAAACAGTGGGCAAGGCAGAGGTAGTTAGTGTCCTTAAGTTCAAAGACAAGACATGTGTTATTAGTATTGCGGTTCCGAAGGAGCTATTGATGGATATAAGAAATATCAGGGTACGGAGGGAATAACTAATGAGCATTGACGAGGAGAACACCATTGTTTGCCGTTGTGAAGATGTAACTCTGAGAGAAATCAGAGATTTGATTAGCCATGGGTTCGAAACAATGGACGAAATAAAGAGAATAAGTAAATGCGGTATGGGCCCCTGCCAGGGCAGAACGTGCCGGCAAATAGTTATGAGGGAAGTAGCCAGAGCTGCAGGAAAAGATATCAGGGAGGTCGAGGTTTCTACATTCAGACCGCCGGCTGAAAACATCAAGCTTGGCATTCTGGCGGAAGCGGCCGAGGAAAAAGATGAAAAGAAGCGCTGACGTCGTTATCATCGGTGGAGGTATCTCTGGATTATGCACAGCCTACAATTTAGCTCGCTTGGGCTGTAAGGATGTGGTTGTCTTAGAGAAAGATTCCCTCTATAGCGGCTCAACAGGAAGATGCGCCGCTGGATTCAGGCAAACATTCGGACTGGAAATCAACTGCCTCTTGGCGAAAAAATCTTACGAAATACTAGTAAACCTGAATGAACTCCTGGATTATCACCGAGATATTGAGCTCAAACAGGGAGGTTACCTTTGGTTACTGCGCACAGATAAGGAAGTAGAGCTATATAGTAAGAATATTGAACTACAAAACAGTCTGTGAATCGCGGTTAATTACAGCAGAAGAGGCACATGAAATTGTGCCTCTTCTGAATCCCGAAGGGATAAAAGGGGCCACCTTCCATCAAAAAGACGGTCACGTCAACCCCTTTTACGTCGCTCAAGCTTATGCCGAAGCTGCTAGACGTTTTGGTGTAGAGCTAGACACCTTCACTGAAACCACAGATATAAAAGTGGAAAACAACCATATATCTGAGGTGATAACTAATAAAGGGAAAATCGCTACGAATATAGTGCTGAATGCCGCTGGTGCATTTGCTAAAGATGTAGGGAGGATGGTTGGTGTAGAGCTTCCCTTAAAACCCCAAAGACATCAAATTTTAGCTACTGAACCGGTGGAGCCTCTGGTAGAACCTATGGTAATCTGCACAGATTTCTATTGCATCCAGGAGCCTCGTGGTAACTTTTTGATGGGCTATGGCGATCCCAACGAGCCTGAAGGAACCAGCGTTTCTTCAAGCTACAAGTTTCTGGAGGAAATGGCAAGTAGGGCCTGCAAAATTTTGCCCATCCTGGCTAATATTAGAGTGGTGAGACAGTGGGCGGGAAGCTATACCATAACTCCGGATGCAGCACCGATATTAGGCCCTATGCCACAAGTAGAAGGTTTCCATCTAGCGGTAGGCTTTAGCGGTCACGGATTTATGTTGGGATGTATCACCGGAGTGCTGGTAGCAGAATGTATTTTAGGTAAGGAGATGACTCTCCCTATTGATAAGTTCGATATTGGTCGTTATGACCGGGGAGAGCTGTTGAAGGAGCCAGCCGTTGCTTGAAAATCACGAGAGGAGGCATAAACCAATGGGGGATAAAAATAGAACGGTGGAAGATATGAAAAAGGCCCACAGAGTATTAGCCTCTTTTGAGTTCAAACCAGGTGGAGTTAACAGAGGCTATACTGACCGTGCTCTATATATCAATCTGTCGGAGAACAGGATAGAGAGCAAGCTTATCCCCGAGGAGGTAAAAGAGACATTTACCGGCGGGCGAGGTTACGGTTTGTGGTATTTATGGCAGGCAGTCTCCCCTGATACCAGGTGGAATGACCCGGAAAATGAGGTAATCCTGTGTACTGGCCCTATCTGTGGGCTAACTCAATATGCCGGGTCCGGCAAGACTCATGTGGTTAGCTTATCCCCAGAAACCGGAAGCGTCAATGACAATAACTGTGGTGGTTATTTTGCCCCCTTTCTCAAGTTCTCTGGCTGGGACCTCCTGGAAATCCAGGGAAAGGCTGAAAAAGATGTGATAATACTTATTGATGGTAATAAAGGAAGCGTAACGATTGAACAGGCTCCCTATGAGGCTACTGACACCTACCTGCTGGTTGAACAGCTAACCCAAATGTATGCCGATGACGAAAAAGATAACCGGAATATCAGTATTGTCTCCTCAGGAACGGGAGCTCAAAATACTAAGCTAGGTATGCTTAATGTCAGTTGGTATGACGCGCAGCGTAAACATGTCAGGGTTAAGCAAGCGGCAAGAGGCGGCACTGGCACTGTCTTTCGGGACAAGAAGATAAAAGCTGTGGTAATAAAATACAAGGGAGTGGGGCCAAATTCTAATAACGTGGCTAATATAGACCTTATCACGAAGGCAGGCCACAGAATAAATAAGGAAATTCTGGCATTGGACCACACCCAAAGCAAAATGAGAGAGACGGGCACCCTTTATCTGGTAGACCTGATGCAGAACCACGATTGCCTCCCTGTCTGCAATTACAAATACGGGTCTCACCCTGATGCTGGCAAAATTGGTACTGAAGTCTGGCAGGAGAAAATGACTCAGCAAGAGCCCTATGACTCCTGTTGGATGGGATGCGCTATGCGCTGCTCACACGGAGTAGATAACTTTGAGTTAAAATCAGGGCCTTTGAAGGGACAAAAGGTACTGGTAGACGGCCCAGAATATGAAACCGCAGCTGGACTGGGAGGGAACCTCGGCATCTTTGACCCTGATTTTGTCCTGGAGGCCCATTTTTACTGCGACAACTACGGTTTAGATGCTATTGGCGTGGGCACATGTATCGCCTTCCTAATGGAATGTTATGCAAATGGTATAATTAATAAGGAGGTCACCCAGGGTCTAGAACTAAACTTCGGCAACTCTGATGCAGCACTGGAGCTGATTCATCAAATGGCTCGAAACGATGGGTTTGGCAAGATTGCTGGCCAAGGAATTCATGCCTGTAAACAGTTATTCGCAGAGAAATATAATGCTGAGCCAAAACTTTTACAAGATATTGGCATGGAATGCAAGGGGATGGAATTTTCCGAATATGTAACCAAAGAAAGTCTAGCCCAACAGGGAGGATATGGTTTAGCCAATAAAGGCCCTCAGCACGATGAATCCTGGCTTATCGCCATGGATCAGATAAAGAAACAACTCCCCACCTTTGATGATAAAGCAGAGGCGCTTTACTATTTCCCCCTATTCCGCACCTGGCTTTCCCTTGTCGGCCTTTGCAAATTACCCTGGAATGATATTGAGCCAGCAAATAACCAAGAACTATATCAGGGTATGGAAGCAGCTAAGGTACCTGAACATATACAGAACTATTGCTGGCTCTTCGAAGGGGTTACCGGGAAACCCCTCACTTCAGAGGGACTGATTCTCCAGTCTGAAGCGGCGCATAATTTTCAACGTTTGTTTAATCTAAAGATGGGTTACGGCACTAGAAAGTATGATAGTATTCCTTATCGGGCCATGGGACCGGTGACAAAAGAGGAGTACGAGTCTCGCAAGGAACGCTATGATAAACAGCTAGAGGAGGTTGTCGGATTCAACCCTGAAGGCAAATCAACAGAAGCGAAAATGAAAACATTGCGCAGCTATAGGGAGGGCCAGTATCAGAAACTCTGCGACGTGGTGTATAACCGCCGGGGCTGGGATTCCAATGGCGTGCCTACCCTGGAAACTGTCAAAAGGCTAAAAATAGATTTCCCCGATGTGCTTAAGTTATTATGAGGAAATACCACAAAAGGGGGTGATATATGGGGTATGTCTAGAAAGCTGAGCAAAAAAAAGTTTTGTGATAGGAGGTATCAAATGAATAGAAAAGTATTGAGTGTAGTTGGAATCGTGGCTGTGATGCTAACCGTAATGATCCTACCTATGGCTGGTTGTGCTCCAGAGGCTGCACCGCCACCGGAGGAAGGAGCGCCACCGCCAGAAGAGGAAGAAGAGGCTCCACCAGCAGCACCTGAAGGAAAAGTCTGGCACTGGTATCCAGCAACCTGGGGAGGTGCAGGATTAGTATGGGATCAGTTGAGTTATATTTCTGATATCATAACCGAGGCGTCGGGTGGGCGTATAACATGTGAGCCAACTGCCCCTGGGGCGTTATGTCCGCTAAAGGAGCAAGTTGACTTTGTAGCCAGCGGTGCTACCGACGCTATGATGCCATATCCCGACCATTATTCAGGAAGGGTTCCTATGTGCGTATTGACAGCCAACGCTTCCTATCTTCTGGATACAACACAGGAGATGCGCCACTTTCTTGAAGGTCAGAACGATGGACGAATGTTAGAGTTGACCAGAGCGGAAGTTGCTAAACAGGCCAACGTAGTAATAGTCGGAGCGTGCTATTACCCACTTGAGATGATATTGCTTTCGAAGGTTCCTATAAATAGCATAGACGATGTACCAGGGATGACGTTTAGGTGTGGTGACGTGCCAGTAGCCAATGCAATGGGCAAGCTTGGAGCTGCTGTTGTTTGGTCTGAACCGTCGGAGATCTACACTATGCTCGCCAGTGGCGCTATTGATTCTGTCACCTATGGCAGTACCAGTGAATCCTTAGACATGGGCTTCGATGAGGTTACTAAATATTGGCTCAAAAAACCTGTAGCCGGGCCGGTACTGGCTGACTTATTTATTGTAAATGGTGACGTATGGCGAGAGCTTCCCGATGACCTCAAGGCTGTGGTGAAAGCAGCGGTTGAGGCTGGGAATGCCCATATGGAATACCGTGCCTGGGTAGACATTCAGAAAGGCTGGATTGCGGCAGAAGAAGCTGGGATAGAAATAGTAGAGTGGTCTGATGAGGATGTCCTTAAATGGAAGAAAGCGGTAGCATCCTTCCTCCCTGATTATGCCAAAGATGACGCCAGTACTGAAGCAGTAGAAATACTGAAAGACTTCATTAAAGAGTGGAAGCCTGCGTTAGCCAAAGAACTAGGCATAGCATAAATCTACTATAGCTGAGCCAGTATTAGGGGAAACTTTTTGTGCTCCTCCCACTTCCGCAAAGAGGGGTGGGAGGAGCGCAAGGTAATTCGCAATGTGATGAAGTATATGTTGCCTTTTTTACGCGGGGTTGACGCCATTAACGCCTGGACTGGAAAAATCCTTCGGTTTTTGATCCTGTGTATAGTTGGGATGCTATGTTACGAAGCAGTCCTCAGGTATGCATTCAACGCCCCTACTATCTGGGCTCACGAATTATCTCTCCACGTTTTTGGTGCGTATGCAGTGCTTGGGGGAGGTTATGTTCTTCTCCACAATGAACATGTTAGAGCGGACGTCATTTATGCACGCCTATCTTCAAAGGGAAGAGCAATTTTTGACCTGATAGGCTTCCCACTCTTTTTAATGTTTGTGGCTACAATATCTGTGGAAGGGGCGAAGATGGCAGCGCATTCCATAGCAGCCAGGGAAACTACTCTCACCTTCCTTCGTTCTCCGATATACCCACTTAAAGTATGTATACCGGTGGCAGCCTTCTTGCTGTTACTGCAAGGGCTGGCATACTACATCCGATCTCTTGCAAGACTTACTAAAGGAAAGAGGCCAAATTGAGCCCGCTTTTTTATCTAGGGATACTGCTTGGCGGCCTTTTTGGCGGTCTGTTTTTGGGATTTCCTATGGCTTTCACCCTCGGGGCTAGCTCTATAGTAGCTGCCCTTGTTTATGGAGGTCCCAGGATGCTCTCCTTCACTGTTACGCAGGTTTATTCTGGAATGACCAGTTCAGTTCTGATTGCTATTCCTCTCTTCGTTTTTATCGCAAATCTTCTAGAGAAATCCGGGATAGCGGATGACATGTATAAAGCTGTGCAGCAATGGTTAGCCCCTTTACCTGGTGCTCTGGCAATAGCCACAGTAGGAGTCTGCACTATAATCGCTGCTATTTCAGGAATAGCAGCTGCCGGTGTGGTTACTATGGGGATCATTGCTCTTCCCATTATGCTTAGACACGGCTACAACAAGAGCATAGCTATAGGGCCTATCATGGCCGGTGGGGCGTTAGGAATTCTTATCCCCCCTAGCGTAGTATTTGTCCTTTATGGCATGTTAACCAGGACATCAATAGGACGGCTATTTGCCGGGGGACTTATCCCTGGCCTCATCCTCTCTTCTTGCTACATGATCTATATAGGGATAAGGTGCCACTTTAACCCAGAGCTTGGCCCATCCGTGCCCCCTGAAGAGAGGGTATCACTGAAAGAGAAGGTCGCTTTAGGCAAGGGGCTGATTCTGCCTATTATCCTTATTCTAGCTATTTTGGGTTCCATTTTCCTGGGCATTGCCTCTCCCACCGAGTCAGCCGCTATAGGTAGCGCCGCTGCTATAGCCTGTGTTGCTATTCGTGGCAAACTTGACTGGACACTATTGAAAGAGGCATGCGACAGAACTTTGGTAGTTAGTGGTATGATTATGTGGATCATCTTCGGCGCCAAGATGTTTTCCTGCATATTTATCAGCTTAGGAACCGCTCGTTTGATACAGGAGACATTGATGGGTCTAGACATAGCACCCATTATGTTGATTGTGGTGATGCAGTTAAGTTACCTGGTTCTGGGGTGCATCACGGAAGAAGTAACCATGTTATGTCTCACCGTGCCTATTTATGCTCCAATTCTTTCCGCTCTGGGTTTTGATCCAGTATGGTTTGGGGTTCTTTTCCTGCTCAACCTGCAGATAGGCTATTTAACTCCTCCTTTCGGGTATTGTTTGTTTTTTATGAGGGGGGTTACGCCGCCAGAAATAAGTATAACGGATATTTACCGGTCTATCTTACCGTTCATATCGCTTGCCTGGTTTGTAGTACTACTAGTTCTGTTCTTCCCACAGTTAGCTCTATGGCTTCCTAACACCGTCTTCGGGCTTAAGTAGACCTTTTCTGCTGCAAGCAATGTCGGAACCAAGGCGGCATCGAGATATGTTTGCTATAGCAATCACAGAGCCCATTTCAAATGATGTAGATATATGGGGTATATTGTATATTTATGAATAAAAGATGTACTATGGCACCAGAAAGTATGATAGAATCCTTATCGGGCCATAGGGTCGGTGACAAAAGAGGAATACCACAAAAGGGGGTGATATATTGGGTATGTCTAGAAAGCTGAGCAAAAAAGTTTTGTGATAGGAGGTATCAAATGAATAGAAAAGTATTGAGTGTAGTTGGAATCGTGGCTGTGATGCTAACCGTAATGATCCTACCTATGGCTGGTTGTGCTCCAGAGGCTGCGCCGCCACCGGAGGAGGGAGAACAGGCACCACCGCCAGAGGAAGAAGAAGCTCCACCAGCAGCACCTGAAGGGAAGGTGTGGAAGTGGTATCCATCAACATGGCTACCTTCAGGCACAGAGTGGGACAGGTTGGGCATTATCAGTGACTATATAACCAGGGCATCCGGTGGACGGATAGAATGTACCCCTACGGCCCCAGGGGCAATATGTCCCGTTGATGAGCAGCTAGATGCGGTAGCTTCTGGAGCTACCGATGCTATGATGCCATATCCTGATTATTTTTCAGGGAAAATTCCTATGATGGTGATGCAGGCTAACGCCCTGTATTTGCTAGACAGCACCTGGGAGATGTACCAATATCTTGAAAAACAAAATAATGGGAGAATGCTAGAGTTGGTAAGAGGGGAACTTCATAAATTTGGTAATGTAGAACTTATTGCGCCATGCTATTACCCACTTCAAATGATAGCGGTCTCGAGGGTTCCTCTAAATGGCATAGATGATATCAAAGGGATGAAGTTCAGATGTGGTGATGTGCCAGTAGCCAATGCGCTGGGTAAATTGGGTGCCTCGGTAGTTTGGGCTCCAGGGCCAGAGATTTACACCATGCTCGCCAGTGGCGTTGTTGATGCAGTTACCTTCTGCAGCCCATATGATTCCATGGCTATGGGCTTCCACGAGGTTACTAAATATTGGCTTAAGAGACCAATAGCAGGCCCAGTACTTGCTGACATGTTTGTTGTAAATGGTGATGTATGGAAAGAACTGGGACCTGATCTCCAGGCGGTAGTGGAATCAGCGATTCAGGCTGGAAATGCTTATTGCGAATACCATTCCTTTATAGAAATAGCGGAAGGCTGGAATGAAGCAGAAGCAGCCGGGATAAAGATAGTAGAGTGGTCTGATGAAGACGTCCTTAAATGGCAGGAAGCGGTGGCATCCTTCTTCCCCGAATATGCTAAGGATGACGCCAGTATCGAGGCAGTAGAAATACTGAAGGACTTCATCAGAGAGTGGAAGCCTGCGTTGGCTAAAGAATTAGGCTTAGCATAAAAGCCAAAACCGAACCAGTACTAAGGGAAATCCTTTGTACCCCTCCTATCTTTCCATAAAGGGAGGATGGGAGGGGTTGGAGGTTGTTTGTAGTATTATGAGATATTTTTTGTCTTTTGCACATGGTATCGACGTCATTAATGATCGGGGCGGAAAAGTCCTGAGTTTCTTGATCCTCGGTATCGGGGGGATGATATGTTATGAAGTGCTTCTAAGATATGCATTCAATGCCCCTACTATCTGGGCTCACGAACTGTCTTTACATGTTTTTGCCTGTTATTCAGTGCTCGGGGGAGCTTACGTGCTTCTTAACAATGGGCATGTCAGAATGGAGCTTCTCTATATGCATCTCCCACCCAGAAGGAGAGCTATATTCGATTTAGTAGCCTTTCCACTTCTTTTGCTGCTGCTGGGCACAATATTTGTGGAAGGAACAAAGATGGCAGCGCATTCGATAGCGCTAAGGGAGATTACCGTTTCCTTCCTTCATTCTCCAGTATATCCAGTTAAGGCATCTATCCCCATAGCCGCCTTCCTGATGTTACTCCAGGGGTTAGCTCAATTCATTCGCTCCCTTGCACTGGCTATTAAAGGGAGGGAATTAAAATAATGAGCCCTGTTTTTTATTTAGCGGTTCTGGGTGCTTGCCTTGCCGGTGGTTTGATATTGGGATTCCCCATGAGCTTTACCCTGGGAGTCAGCTCTATAATCGGTATACTTGTCTATGGAGGCCCGGGAATGCTGGGCTACGTTGCAGCTCAGGTTTACTCTGGCATGCGATCCATATCTCTTCTGGCTATGCCGCTATTTATCTTTATCGCCGTTGTTCTAGAAAGATCTGGAATAGCAGATGCCGCCTACACAGCTTTACATCACTGGACAGGGCCTCTAAGGGGTGGCCTGGCAATAGCCACGGTGTTGGCCTGCGCCATAATTGCCGCCATCTCGGGGGTGGCTGCCGCCGGTGTGGCTACCATGGGAGTCATCGCTCTTCCCCTCATGCTTAAGCGCGGCTATGACAAGGGTATAACTTTAGGTCCTATAATGGCTGGTGGAGCATTGGGAATTCTTATCCCGCCCAGCGTAGTATTCATCCTTTATGGCATGATGACCAGGACGTCAATAGGAAGACTATTCGCCGGTGGACTCATTCCAGGCCTTATCCTCGCTTCTTTCTACATGGCTTATATAGGTGTGCGGTGTTTCTTTCAACCAGAGCTTGGCCCCACTTTGCCCCCCGAAGAAAGGGTGTCACTAAAGGAAAAGATCGCATTAAGCAAAGGACTAATTCTACCTATCCTTCTTATCCTTACCATTCTAGGTTCGATTTTTTTCGGCATCGCCTCACCTATGGAGTCTGCTGCAGTAGGCGCCGCCGGTGCTATAGTGTGTACTGCTATTAATCACAAACTTAGCTGGACCTTAATAAAACAGGCATGCTACAGAACTTTGTTGATTAACTCCATGATTATGTGGATTGTCTTTGGAGCCAAATGTTTTTCTAGTATATTTATCTCCCTCGGAGCCTCACAAATGCTAGGAGGATGGTTGTCCGGTCTACAAATCTCACCTATCGCCCTTGTTTTCGTGATGCAATCGACCTATCTTATCCTGGGCTGTGTTGTGGATGAGGTAACTATGATAGCCCTGACAATTCCCATTTATGCTCCAATCCTTGCCGCTCTGGGCTTTGACCCGGTCTGGTTTGGAGTTCTCTTTATGATCAACATGCAGATAGGTTACCTGACGCCTCCTTTCGGCTACTGCCTGTTTTATATGAAAGGGGTGGCTCCACCAGGTATAACTATGGCGGATATTTACCGCTCTATCGGACCTATGATAGGGCTGGCGTTCTTAGCCTTGCTCTTGGTTATGTTTTTCCCACAGATAGCCCTGTGGCTTCCTGACACTGTTTTCAAACTTATGTAGATAAATGGGAACTTACATAAGTTTATAATATAAGAATTTGGAAGGAGGTAAGGTTAAATGGTTTCATATGATGCTCTAAATGAAGGTGTCATAACAGGAGATGGGGGTGTAGTCCAGGCTGAGGTCAATAAGGCGCTGAGTGAAGGAGCGGGAGCGCGAGACATTCTGGTAAAAGGGCTCATTGGGGGGATGAGTGTTGTTGGCGAGCGTTTTGGGGCAGGAGATATGTTTCTGCCTGAGGTATTAATGTCTGCTCATGCTATGCATCAGGGGCTTGATATTGTCAAGCCATTGTTAGCCGAATCAGGCGAAAAGGCGCTGGGGAGTGTGGTGATAGGCACGGTTGAAGGAGACATTCACGACATAGGGAAGAGGATAGTGGGGTTTATGCTTGAAGGTAATGGATATGAGGTTACCGACCTTGGTACTGATGTAAAGGCTGATGCATTTGCGCAGGCTGTAGAAGAGCACAAGCCTGATATTCTTGGCATGTCTGCTATGTTGACGACAACGATGCCCAACATGGGGAAAACAATTGACTTATTGAAAGAAAAGGGATTACGCAAAGGGATAAAGGTCATGGTTGGAGGGGCACCTATCAATGAAGAATTTGCTAAATCGATAGGAGCAGATGGCTATGGTCCAGAGGCTGGCTCTGCAGTAGATTTAGTGAAGAAACTGGTGGCAAGTTAATAAAATTTTTGAGGAGGTTCTAAGAAATGATAAGAGTCAATCAAAAGCTTAATAAAACGCCTTACTTTGAAATTCTCTCCGAAGACCAAGTTTATGCCATTCATTCTGCTAGCCTGGAGATTCTAGAGAGGACAGGAATGAATGTCCATAATGAGAAAGCGTTGAAGATTTTCGGGGAGGGTGGAGCTTATATTGAAGGCGCTAGAGTCAGGATTCCTCCTGTGATGGTTGAGCAGGCACTTAAAAGTGCACCTTCCAGGATCCTTGTAACCGGAAGATACGGGAAAGGGAAAGTGCTGCTAGAAAGAAATGTGGCTAATTACGGTTTAGGCACAGATGTACCCAATCACATTGACCCCTATACTCATAAAATACGCCCCACGGTACTTAAGGATATTGAGAATACAGGTAAGGTTGTTCAAAAATGTGACAACGTTGACTTCACTTCTAATTCAGGCCTTGCCTCCGATGTTCGTCCAGAGATGCAAGACCTGTATCATTATAAGGTAGGCAGTACTTATTGCGATAAACCATTTTTCACCAGTGCCGCCAATGGCGAGAATATGAAGGCCTTAATTGATATGGCTACAGTTTTTGCTGGAAGTTATGAGAATCTGAGGAAGGCACCCTCGCTCATCGTGTACGGGGAACCTGTTTCTCCTTTAGCGCTTGACCAAGAGGCAACAGAAGTCCTCCTGGTTTGCGCGGAGCATAAAATTCCTGTTGTATTTCCACCTATGGTTCAAACAGGGGCTACTGGCCCAATAACTCTAGCCGGTGGTATTGCTCAAGGTAATGCCGAGACCCTTGCTAGCTTAGTATTGCATCAACTTAAGAGCCCAGGTGCACCATTTATCTGGGGCCCATTTGTGAGCCAGATGGATATGAAAACCACAATTTGCACTTATGGTGGACCTGTTTTTATTAAAGCTCAGGCAGCCCTGGGGCAGATAAGTAGATTCTACAACATACCTACCTTCGGATTCGCTGGCTGTACTGACTCGATTGCTGTTGATGCCCAGTGTGGAATAGAGATGCTGTGGTCAATTCTTATAAATGCTCTGGCGGGGCTCAACCTTTGTCACGATATAGGGTATCTAAATTCAGGGCTGCTCTTTAGCCTGGAGTCATTGCTATTAGCTGATGAGAGCATCTCCGCTGTGAATCACTTTATGGGTGGAATTGAAATAAATGATGAGACCCTGGCCACAGATTTGATCAACAAAGTTGGTCCCGAGAATAATTTCTTAACGGAAGAGCATACCTTGCGATTCTTAAAGAAAGAGGGCTGGTATCCCCAGTTCTTGAATAGGAAAAACTACGAGGCATGGAAAGCAGCCGGAAGCAAGACAGTAAACCAAAGGTTGGAAGAGAAAGTTCACCAGGTAATTGAGGAAGACGTTCCTCCACAAATCTCAACGGATGAGATGAAGGAGCTAGATAAAATCATTGCTCAACGAGAAAAGAAATTAGGTCTGAGGGACTAAACACCTAGGGCAGCCTACCTGCCCAGTGGAACTGGTTGAAGCTGTGATTAGATTAGGATGTGAACGAGCACAATTGCTTGAACTGGCTGATCGAGCCATGATACACTAGTAATAGCCGAGAATGCGAGTCGCTGGTGGCAAAGTAAAAGGAACTGAGTTGAAGGTTCCTTCAGGTCGGTTGATTCGACCTACGACTAATCTAGCAAAACAAGCTATTTTCTCTATGTTGGAAAACACTGCAGCTAATTGGTCCCGAGTCCTTGATTTGTATGCCGGCAGCGGTGCATTAGGTATCGAAGCCCTGAGCCGCAACGCGGAGTGGGCCGACTTTGTTGAGCAAAGAAAAAAATGCTGCGACATTATTAAATGTAATCTGGAGAAAGTTGGATTTCTGGATAAAGCTCATATCTACTGCTGCAGTGTGAACAAAGCCCTTGCTTTCCTCAGCGATAACTATGATATTGTTTTTATGGATCCCCCTTACTCAGACCCCTCTACCAGTAATTTGATAGCTACCCTGGCTAACTCGCAAATAATCAGAGGAAACCCCACAATTGTGGCTTGCCATGCAAATCGCTTCCCACTAAATTCTGACTATGATGGAATACACCTAGTTAAGCAACGACACTATGGCGACACTTTTATTTCCATTTACCGAAGGGAGAGTTAAGTTATGACAATAGCAGTTTATCCTGGCACCCTTGACCCCATCACCAATGGGCATCAACCCTGTTCGATAAATTAATCATCGCTATCTATGATAGGCCGGAGAAACATCTACTTTTCTCCCTCGAAGAAAGGGTGGAAATGGCAAGGAAAGTGATAGCTGATTTGCCTAATACTAGTGTCATATCCTTCGCTGGCCTTACTGTCGATTTCATTCATAAGGTGAATGGTACAGTTATGATACGGGGATTGAGGGCAAATTCTGATTTCGAACGAGAATTTGAAATGGCGTTGATGAATAAAAAGTTGGCCCCCGATATTGAGCTAATTTGCTTGATGACGACCTCCCAATATCAATTTCTTAGCTCTAGCTTAATTAAAGAAGTGGCCAAGTTGGGAGGTTGCCTTGACGGTATGGTCCCTGACCATGTCGCCGTCGCTCTAAAGGAGAAATTCAAGACTTCCTGAGGTTGCAAAACGAAGGGTTACACGTTAAAATCAAGCTCATCAAAAGTTTAAGGAGGTAGTATAAACATGGCATACAAAATTACCGAGGAGTGCATTAGCTGTGGTGCCTGTGAAGCGGAATGCAAAAATGAGGCCATCAGCGAGGGCGAGGAGATTTACGTTATCGACCCTGATAAATGCACTGAGTGCGTAGGCTGGTTTGAATCATCTAAGTGTGCTGAAGTTTGCCCTGTAGACGCTTGTGTCCCTGACCCTGACCATAAAGAAACGAAAGAACAACTCATAGAGAAATGGCGTAAGCTACACCCAGGTGAGACACCAACAGCCACTTAGTTCACTACTTGAAGCTGTCCACCATACAACTAGAGCACCATAAAACCATTTCGTTTCTAATCGCCCTAAATGCAATGTCGAGACAGTAAGTATACTAAAGGTGTTTAGCCTTTTCGTAGGCAGCGATAACAGCCTCAATAATAAGAGACCGGAAGCTTCCCTTTTCCAATTGGAGAAGGGACTCAGTAGTGGTACCTCCCGGTGAAGTAACCCTATTTTTCAACTCAGCAGGGTGATTGCCTGTTTGCTCGACAGCCTGGGTAGAGCCACGCACTGTTTGTATCACTAATCTCTTTGCCAAATTGCGTGGTATGCCAATGTGGACACCGGCATCAATAAGCGCTTCAATGAAAAGAAACACATAAGCCGGGCCACTACCACTTAAAGCTGTAGTCATGTCTAAGTGTTTTTCATCAGGGACATAAATCTCCTCGCCCAAAGCCCCAAGAACAGATTGAGCCATTACTTTCTGTTTTTGACTGACTTCCACACCTGCTGTCCATACAGTTATTCCCTCACCAATCTGTGCTGGCATGTTAGGCACAGCCCTGATTACATACAGGTGATTCAAACCACGACGCAAATCGGGTAAGCTGGCACCAGTTACTATAGATAGCACTGTTTGCTGTGGCAACAGACCCTTTATTCCCTCCATTACTTGTGTCAGATCCTGCGGCTTCACCGCCAGGACAATTAACTCAGCCCCGTCTATCGCCTTGCTGTTATCGGCTAAAGTACCCACCCCATATTCTTTGCTTAGCAATTCCCGCCGCATTTGGTCTACATCGCTAACGGTAATATCATGAAACGTAGCGATGCCTCTAGCCAAAAGACACTTTAACATCGCTTCCCCCATAGCTCCACCACCAATAAAAGCCAGTTTCATATCTTACCTCACCACAATGTTTACCACACGTTTAGGAACATAAATGACATTGCTGACCTTCTTGCCACCAGTATATGCTTTCACCCGCTCTCGTCCCAGTGCTAATTCCTCGGCTTCAACTTCAGTTATAGAAGCAGGCACGAGCAGCTTATCCCTTAATTTACCGTTTATCTGGATAGCCAGCGTGATTTCTTCTTCCTTGGCTATCTCTTCATCAAACTTCGGCCAAAGCTGATTGTGAATGCTATAAGGATGCCCAGTCCTGGTCCATAGCTCTTCAGTTAAGTGAGGAGCAGTAGGAGCAAGAAGGAGGAGTAAATATGCAATGGCCTCCTGCCACAAAGAAGCTGAAACTTCCCTTCTTTCCTGCATTTTGGATAGATAATTGGTAAATTCCATAAGGCTAGCCAGCATGGTGTTGAAGCGAAACTTTTCCAGGTCCTCAGTTGCCCTTTCAATCGTCTTATGACTAACGTGGCGAAGCTCTTTCTCTGCCTTTAGCTCAACACTCCGACTAGTGTAACCTCGCTCCACCAATCTCCACACTCTGTTTAGCCATCTGCTCATACCTACAATGCCGCTATCACTCCATTCCCCTCCTAGTGCCCAAGGTCCGATAAACATAAGATAAGCACGAGCGGCATCGGCCCCTAACTTAGCCACATACTCATCGGGAGCAACTACATTGCCCTTGGATTTACTCATCTTACCACCACCATAGACTATCGTTCCCTGATTGAAAAGACGAGTGAATGGTTCACCAAAGTCAACCACGCCTATGTCTCTTAGCGCCTTAATAAAAAAACGGGAATATAGAAGATGCAGTACAGCATGTTCAGCACCTCCGGTATACAAATCCACCGGCAGCCAATACTTCAGCTTAGCGTCATCAAACGGAGCATCATCCGTTTTGGGACTGGTATATCTCAAGAAATACCAGTTAGAACACATAAAAGTATCCATGGTATCGGTTTCCCTTCGTCCTGGCCCACCACATTTTGGACAGGTTGTATTGACGAATGGTTCACAATACTTGAGAGGGGATTCGCCAGTGGGCTTAAACTCGGCATCGGGTGGAAGCAAAACAGGCAGGTCCCTCTCAGGAACAGGAACCATGCCGCATTTATCGCAATAAACTATAGGTATGGGCGCTCCCCAATATCTCTGTCTAGAGATAAGCCAATCACGAAGGCGATAAGTAACAGTGCGTTTGCCCCATCCTTTCCTTTCCAGTAAGTCACAGATTGCCTCATATCCTTGCTCACTGGGCAAACCGCTGAACTCCCCAGAATTTACCGTGGTGCCATAGCCAATGTACGGCTCCGTTAATTCTTCGCCCGACCAGTCTGGCGGAGCGATGACAGTTCTAACAGGAAGGTTGAATTTCTCAGCAAACTCGAAATCTCTTTCATCATGGGCAGGAACTCCCATAACTGCTCCAGTACCATAAGTTAACAGCGCATAATCAGTAATCCAGATAGGTACTTTTTCGCCATTCAACCTGTTGACAACGTAGCTTCCTAAAAAGACCCCTGTTTTCTCCTTCCCCACAGCTGTGCGTTCATAGTCAGCCTGCCGCCGACACCACGCAATATATTCCTCCACCTCAGCCCTATGTTCCGGAGTAGTCAACCGGGGAACTAAAGGATGTTCCGGCGCGAGCAGGAAAAAAGTCACCCCAAAAATGGTATCGGGACGAGTAGTAAATACTCTTATTTCCTTCTGCCCTACATCCTCATGCTCCAACCCAAAGGAAACCTCAGCACCTTCGCTCCTACCAATCCAGTTCCGCTGCATTATTTCAATGCGCTCTGGCCAATCTATACCACTGAAGTCAAGAAGTTCATCAGCATATTTAGTAATCCTAAAAAACCACTGCTTCAACTCCTTTTTCGTCACCGGTGTACCACACCTCTCGCACACTCCCTCACCTACCACTTGCTCATTAGCCAAAACTGTTTGACATTTGGGACACCAGTTGACTGGTGCTTTAGCTCGATAAGCTAGACCAGCATGATAAAACTTCAGAAAAAACCATTGCGTCCATTTATAGTATTCAGGAAGGCAGCTAACCACCTCTCGAGTCCAATCATAAATTGCTCCCATGCTCTTGAGTTGTCGGCGCATATTCTCTATGTTCCCCATCGTCCACTTGTAAGGGTGGATACCACGACTGATGGCCGCGTTTTCCGCCGGCAAGCCAAAAGCATCAAACCCCATGGGATGAAGCACATTATACCCCTGCATTCTCTTAAATCTGGCATATACATCTGAGGGGGCCATGGCATACCAATGCCCAATGTGAAGATCTCCTGAGGGATACGGGAACATGGTCAGGGTATAGAATTTGGGGCGGCTTTCGTCCTCCGTGACCTCATAAACACCATCAGCAGCCCATTTCCTCTGCCACTTCTTTTCAATTTCCTGAGGATTGTATCTCAGAGCCATATTCTTGGAATTCTAGCCTATTTTGAGGCAAATTAAAAGCTTTTCCATTATAATTAAAACGTCCCAGCGAAAGCATGAAGAATTGAAATGACAAATAAGCATAAACGGTATCTATTATCAATTCTTGCCTTAGCTTTTCTATTGGTTGGCTCCATTGTCGCATGTGAAAAACAAGCACCTCCGTCACGCCCTGTTATAACCGCCAGCCCATCGAGTTTCAATTTCAGTGTTGAACAAGGAGAGCCTAACCCACCAAGCCAGACATTAAATATATGGAACTCCGGCGGCGATATACTAAGCTGGTCGATCAGTGACAGTGCCCCATGGCTTATCGTAAGCCCGACTAGCGGCAGCTCCACTGCAGAGGTAAGCGACGTAGCCATATCGGTGAATACCCTCGGCATGAGCACTGGCAGCTATGCCGCAGTCATCACCATCGCTGCTTCGGAAGCTTCCAATACCCCTCAGACAGCAGTAGTGAACCTAATCATCAATCCACCACCAGGACAGGAACCAGAGCAAGTAGCAGAGCAAACAATTGACGCATTGGATACTGACAACCTGTTAGAAATAGGCTACAGCCATCCTGAAGAAGTAGTTACAGTTGAGGGCATCATAGTTAGGACCTACTATGCCAAAAATTCCAAAGGGAAACCGACTTTCCTGGATTTCCATGACCCATATGAGGGATACTTTAGCTGTGTAATTTGGCAGGAAGATAAGCAAACCGGCAAGCCTATAAGGGGCAAATTTATCGAGGCATTCCCTCTCAATCCTGAAACCTATTTTCTGAATAAGCAAGTGAGAGTAGAAGGTAAAATTGGAATCTACAAAGGGACACCAGAGATTACCCTGGATGATCCGTCACAAATCCGGATTGTGGAATAAAGGGTGGTCAGTAATCATCCTTGCCTTGATTTTGACTCTCTTAACCCCAGGCTGCAGCAATATCAACGAGAATGCAGTCCTTGTTACCAGAATTATCGATGGAGACACGATAGAGATTGAGAACGGAGTAAGAGTGAGATACATCGGCATTGACACTCCAGAAACTAGCGAGCCCTACTATCTTGAGGCCAAAGAGGCTAATCGCAAACTGGTCAAAGGTAAAAAGGTCCGGCTGGAAAAGGATGTTGCCAATAAAGACCAATATGGACGCCTACTTAGATATGTATGGGTGGATGAAATAATGGTTAATGCCGAGCTCGTCAGGCTAGGCTACGCTTATTCCTATTCTTATCCGCCAAACCTTAAATACCAGGCGCAGTTCCTCCAACTGGAGAAGGAAGCACGAGAACAAAAACGGGGATTGTGGAGTGAGTAATGTATGGCAAAGGTAGAATCCTTTGAAAAGCACGCCAGCGAATACGAGGATTGGTTCGTCAAGCACAAGTTTGTTTACCAATCAGAGCTTGAAGCAGTAAGGCAGCGTCTGCCCCTGAATAAACAAGGCATTGAAATTGGGGTGGGTAGCGGATGCTTTGCTGTCCCTTTGGGCATCAAGTTTGGGCTCGAGCCATCTGCCAAAATGAGGGAAATCACGCAGAAAAGAGGAATTGAGGTAGTTGGCGGTGTCGCAGAAGCGATTCCCTTCAGCGATTCCACATTCGATTTTGTCCTCATGGTCACCACTATTTGTTTTGTTGATGACCTACATGCCTCATTCAAAGAGACTTATAGGATATTGAAGCTAGACGGCTGCTTAATCATAGGGTTTATTAACCAGGATAGTCTGATTGGACAATCCTACGAAAAACACAAGCAGAACAGTGTTTTCTATCGAGAGGCAACTTTCTATTCTGCAGGAGAAGTTGTTTCTATCCTGAAGAAAGCTGGCTTCGGAGATTTAACATTTAGCCAGACCATATTTAAAAACCTGTCGGCCATTGACAGGATTGAGCCGGTAAAACCAGGCTATGGAGAAGGCTCGTTCGTGGTAATCAAAGCTATCAAGTAAAGTCATTAAGCATAATTAACGCCACACCTCTCTTTAATAGCCTCCCTTACCAAATTCCGGAGCTTCGGCAATGTATTGTTTATTTCGGTATGAGGAAATGGTTCTCCCTTCGGATGATGAATTCTATGCCTCAGATGAGTATAAACTGTAATGCAATTCTTACCACTGTGGGGAGTATACATCGGCACTGATGGTTCCTTGCCTTGAATCCAACTTGTTATTTTTTGTGTTTTTGAGTCCCCTTCAAACAAAAACTCCATCAAGCCGTAAAGACGTACATACTTCAACGCTGATGATTCAGTACTGACTGCTTCTCTCCACATGGAAATGACATCCTCAAAAGGAATATCTTCAAAACATGGAGGATATTCCTTACCTAAGTGGCGGCCTAGTTCTTCCGCAGCTTCTGGCTCAACCTCAACGGGCACGATTACAGAAGCCTTCGAAGTCGCCTGTTTTATATGTGTTATAGATTTCGAGCCTTCTGGGGCTATTTTTTCTATCCTCCTTCCCACTATGGGAATATTTTGAAAATAGCTTAGGCCACTAGAGATTCTCTCCAATTCAATCGCCGCCATTTCCTCTGCAGCAGCTTCACTATCTGCCTCTAGGGCTATTTCCAAAGATAAGGAGTCACCGTTTGAAGGATTTAAGGTAATTTCCGCTTCAGATGCCGAAATAATTTTCAACGTTCTGTCTAGTTTAAATTTTATTCCTGGGTGAAACTTTATGATGCCATCAACTCTATATTTCATGGTTCTATCTAAAACCTCCCAGCCTCTTGACTTGTCTGTTGATTATACCCTTAACCAACCACAAATAGAAGACATCATAGAAGCAGGCCTGTGAACATCAAGAGTACTAAGGTGAGACACAGCCAAACTAAGATAACAAGGTTCAGTCCTTTAGCCTTTCAGGAAGCTTTACAAACTCATCCAGCGGGATGGTCGTCCAGGTCTCCGTCTGAATACCCCCTTCTAGCGACGCGAAGGACAAGGACAGCCTTGAAGCACATCTCTGGTCGGGGGCCTCGTATATGAACATCATATCGTAGTGTCCCAAGAGACCATAAGCGCCAATTACCTTGATTCCCATCTGTGCAACTCTCTTCACCTGGGGTAGGATGGATTTAATGGACACCAAAGTCGGGTAAAATAGACAGACGGAGGTGTCAAATTGAAAGGTATCCCACAAGGAAGGTACACCCGGGAATTCCGCCA
>Ga0307428_1000608_pt1 | contig 21448 bp, 18 predicted proteins | sample SalMarWE160240MG_FD_202161 | JGI IMG/M metagenome (GOLD analysis project Ga0307428, IMG submission 202161) | Salt marsh sediment microbial communities from the Plum Island Ecosystem LTER, Massachusetts, United States - WE1603-240 | ecosystem: Environmental > Aquatic > Marine > Intertidal zone >...
CGGCACCAGGGAGACCGTCTCCTCACCGACCTGGTTGAGGACGGACTGCTCACGGGCCAACATGGCGCAGCGCACGGCGTAACGACGTGGTCGTTGCCCTTGGAATAGACGATGCGGCCATCGTGCAGCGTATAGGTGTGGGTGGTGAACTGATCCTCGATCTCCAGGTCCTCGATTGGGAACACGAGCTGACGTCGTTGCATGGCTCCAGCAATCAAGGTGGTCATGAATTCTTTGGTCCGCTTCCTGACCTCGTGGCCGTCTCGCACGGCCAGGGTGGTCATGCCCCCGAAATCGTATCCCCTAAGACGCCCCTCAAAAGCCAGGTCCTTGTACTTGTCCAGGGTCAGCAGTTCCTGCACGACAGCCATCCCGCCGACCCACTTGCCCTTGCGCCGTGCGGCGGACATCTTGTCGCGGGTGCGCTCCGAGATAATCTCCCGTTCGAACTGGGTGAAGGACAGAGGGATGTTCAAGGTGAGCCGCCCCATGGAGCTGGTCGTGTTGAACTGCTGGGTGACCGAGACGAAGCTCACGGCATGTTTGTCGAAAAGCTCCATCATGCGGGCGAAGTCCAGGATGGACCTGCTGAGTCGGTCGACCTTGTAAACAACCACGCAGTCGATGTCGCCCGACTCGATTCCGGCGAAGAGCCGCTTGAGAGCAGGCCGCTCCATGTTGCCGCCGGTGAAACCGCCGTCGTCGAACCGTTCCGGGACGCACACCCACCCCTCGTGTTGTTGGCTCGCGATATACGCCTCCGCGGATTCCCGCTGGGCGTCGAGGTTGTTGAATTCCTGTTCGAGCCCTTCGTCCGTGGACTTGCGGGTGTAGACCGCGCAGCGGATGGTGCCGTTGTTCCCTGGAGCCGACTCCCTGCTTTCTCCCCGGCTGCGATGGTTGTTTCTGTTCATTTGTTCCTCCTCTCCGGTTTGCGGCTTCCGCCCTTGGCCGCTCCGTCGGCGATACCGATGAAGAGGAACCCGTTCCACTTGCTCCCGGTGACCTCCTGGGCGATGACGGATACTGCCCGCAGGAAATTGGGAATCGATGTCGCCAAGGAGCTCAGCATCCAAAAGATTACCTGCGCGGGAGAGCCGGGCGCAAGTATTCCGACAACCAAAAAGAGGATGGAGGAGGCGTGGGGCGCCAAGGTCTATGACCATATCGGTGCCACGGAGAGCGGCGCCTGGAGCTATGAGTGTACCGAGCAGCCAGGGGGATTGCATGTAAACGAGGCCTTCTTCCTGGTTGAAATAGAAGATCTGGAAACCGGCAAGATAATCGATGCACCCAACAGGCCGGGCAAGATGATCATCACGGCCCTGGACCGGAAGGCTAAACCCTGCATACGATTCGACAGCAAAGATGTCATACGATGGTCACATTCCAAATGCGACTGTGGCAGGACGTTTCGCCTCATCGATGGAGGGGTGATAGGGCGGGCCGACGACATCACCAAGGTAAAGGGGGTTCTTCTGGCGCCGACCGCCATTGAGGAGGTAGTTCGGAGCATTCCAGATCTCGGGGATGAATACGAAGCGATCGTCACAAAAAGAGGGGATATTGACGATATCCTCCTGAAGGTTGAGCCGCTTCCCGGTAGAGAGGGGCAAGAGGAGAATATCATTGCTCATTTGAGGGATCAACTGCGGCTGAGAACCAACCTCGGCTACCGCATTGAGGCGCATCCCTACGGCTCCCTACCCAGATACGAACTGAAGGCCAAGAGATTCAAGGATCTGCGAATGAAGGCTGGATGACTCCGCCTCGGCTGCGCAATCAGGGCGGAACTTCATCGTAGAGGGGCTTGTGCCAGTTGAGCAAAGGTGCTGTATGCTGGCGCAGATCAAGGACAAGCGCTTAGTGTCCTTTTACATCAAGTGATTCGGAGGTATTGCTCTCAGCCCGTCGATCAGTATGCGGCTCGCCTCTTGATGATGTTCGAGGAGATCGTACTTCTCTTCCTTAAGCAGCCAGCGGGTTACCATATGCTCGAGGGTGCCCAGAATCAAATGGCGCAGGATGTAGACGTCCGTATCCTGCCGGATGACGCCTTCTTCCTGTCCTTCTCGTATGATATCCATTACCGGGCCGACCGATTGCTTGAGAAAACCGTATGTTTCCGTTGTAACGAAACTCTTGCTCACCCGCATCTCGAGCATCAGTATTCGTCCATATTCGGGGTTCGTCTTGAAAAAATAGAGAAAGTACCATACAAATTTCCGGATCTTGTTGAAGGCGCCTGAAATCCCCTCGAGATGTAATTCGAGCTGACTTCGAAATTCGTTCGTTTTTTCTATGGGTATGGAAAAAAACAGGTCTTCCTTGCTCTTGAAATACTGATAGATCGTGCCATCGGCGACACCCGCCTTTTGAGCTATTTCAGAAATACTTGCAGCCTTGAAGTCTTTCCGGCCGAAGACTTCAATAGCTGCCTGGATGATGGATTCTCTTCTGTTGATCTTCTTGGACATGATATGTGTCAGACTGTTTCCGCTTATAGAAAGCATCCGCAAAAAGAGCCGCACCGAGAGCTGTTATTAAGGTAAGATCCCATTCAGGTTGAGGAGCCAACCTGCTGACGTTCAAGATGCTTTCTAGCCAATGCATTATTCCTGGATTCTTGGCCAGTCCTCCAATGATTACAAAATCCTTTTTAATGCCTGATCTCGCCACTAATATACTGATTCTCTTAGCCATAGCATAGTGGTAAGCTGCGATTATTTGTTCTACCGGTACGTTGCTCCGAATGAAATCGAGAGCTTCGGATTGCGCATACACGGCGCAAAAGTCGCTGAGCTTCGGGAACTGATTGGATTGAAGTGCGATGTTTCCGATCTCGGTTACTTCTCTCTGAACCAGACCAGCAAATGTTTCCATATAGCGACCGATACCCGCAGCGCATTTGTCGTTCCAAAGGAAAGAGGTTGCTCTGCCTTTTTCCGTGCAATGAATTACCCTGCAACTTTCACCGCCGGCATCCAGCACCGTACGCACAGATGGGCCGCAAATATGCACTGCCCCTGCTGCGCCGCACGCAATTTCGGTGATAGTTTCATGTGCAAACGGGACCTGGGTCCTCCCACGACCGGTCGCTACTATGTAATGGATATGTTCTAATGTTAAATGGGTTTTAGCCAACACCTCGTTTATCGCGATGAAAGCAGACTCTTTTGGGATTCGAGTTTTAACGCGAGAAGATGCATACGGCTTTCCATCCAGTAGTATCACAGCTTTGGAGCTCACTGCTCCGCTATCTATTCCAGCTGCTATTACCTTAGCTTTTGTCCAATCCAGCTGTTCGTTGATTGAAGCGTGCTCGCTCATTCTCCACCCCCGTAACTCATCACCGCACCTATTGCACCGACATATTCCGGAAGGTTCAATACGCTTACATCCTGATTTATCAAACTCGAAAGGTACTTAATAAGCGCTTGAGATTTGGCTAATCCTCCTGCTGTCACGACCTCTTCTGCCAGGGACATATAGGTGCACATATCGGCGACGCGTTCGACGATGAATCTCGCGACAGCATCCGCCACATCTGCCATGTCCCTGCCTTGGCACAGCAAGTCAATCGCGTCTGATTGGGCGGACAGGGCGCACTGAATCGCTATCGACAGATTCCCGGTTGATTTAAGGGCTAATTCGGACAGTTCCTGCTCACTTAATCCTAGGGCATTGGCCATGGTAGTGTAAAAAATGCCCAGACCATCAGCACATTTATCATTTTGACTGACGTCCAGGAGATTCCCGTTTTGGTCATAACGGATAACTTTCTGTATATTCCCCCCCATGTCGATGACGGTTCTGGAATTCTTATTAAGGAATACAGCCCCTTTCGCATCTGCCACATAGTCGGGTACGGCTTGCGTTACGTTCATAGGCGGGGCCTTAGCCATATCTCTAAAGATTCCGGTAGCCACGATTCCGCCTAGTTCACCGCGTGACATTCCGGCATGGGCCGAAGCATCACTGAGTACTGTTTGTGCCGCAGCGACTACATCAAATCCTGTAGGTACCATGCAATATCCAAGGATTTCACTTCCCTTTATTATTATGGCCTTCGTAGTAACATGGCCTACATCCAATCCAGCCAGAATTTTCTCCTTGTTCATGGCTCCACCCGCTTTATTATTTCTACCAGGGCTTCCAATTGGGTCCCAAATTGAGTGATAGGTACGGTTGTATCAAGTTCAAGCTCAGTCCACGGAATGCCCAACATATTCAGGATAGGCTTCACTGCCAAGATATCCATCGCTTGAGGGCTGCAAAATCTCTGATAAGCAAGTATTACTCCATCAGGCTTGAAGTCCTGGATGAACTGTTGGATGAAACGAAGCCGTTTCTTTTCCCCCGTACCGGGAACAGTATCCTTTGCAGGACACGGAATTCTACTGATGGATCCCTCAGCGATCGCTTCGAGCTTATCAGGCCTATCCTCAGGCACCTCATACCAGAAATATCTGGCTGCGGTACACGACTCAATGAAAATCAGGTTTGTGCCGTAGTTCAGATGTTCAATCAAATCGAAAACTCGCAGATCGTCAACAGAACTTCCCGTTACCATCAGCCGTACCCCTGACGACTCTTTGCCGGGCTCGGCTTCCAATCCCTGAATAAGTTCCTCGAGCATTTGATTGCATTCCTGCTTGTCCATAACCTGGGCAGCCAACGTCACCGTCGCAACTTCCAGTCCCGTTATCGGCGGGTTATCACGCCTTAGGAACTCCCAAAGTCGTTTCAGGAGTCGTCTGGTGTGATTATACACTTTAATCGCCCTCTCGATGTCATCATCTGATAGAGATTTGTTCGCAAACTTCTCAATGAATTGTTTAAGCTCTCCATAAGACTCCACCATAAACCCGTGCGCAGGCTTCGTATATAAGACATGAGGGAAGGTCATGAGAAAGCTCTTTTGCTGGAATCCTGCAAACCTGACCCAAACATTGTACGCTTCAGCCATATGTATGCAGCTGCTGCTATGCACGATCAAGTCTAAGTAATCATAATGGTGCTGCAGTCCCTGGTATGCGCAATCATGGGAATACGAGCAGTATGTTTCATGAATATAGCTCCTTGTCATTGCTTGTGAAACATGAGCGCTCAGAATTCTTACCGGTATGATCCCGGCTCCATAGAGAATTTCCTCGGGAACATGGGTGCACATATATCCGGCTACGAGGCGCCCTTTCTTTTGGAGGGATTTGGCGTATTCATGTGGATTCTCAGTTATGTGGCGAAACTGTTCTATTATTGCGTCACAGCCCTTGTTCATCGCTTCTCATGCACCTCCTTTCTTGTGCGCTTCCATAAGATGCACGAACAACTCTGTTTTCCGTTGGGCGCCCGGTAAATCCATTTTTCGGACATCGACCGTTTCGGTATCGTATTCCATGGTCGGAATTTCGTTCTTAAAAATGCGCTGCATCGCTATGTAACCGTTCCTAAAATCGGTTTCACAAGTACGCGTAGGCGCCAACAAAAGCCCGTCTGCTTGAAATTCTTTCACCATTGCCCTGCCCATTAGCTCTAATGCCCAGTAGGATCTTACCCCTTGCCACGTAGGCCAACCCAGGACTATTTTAGCGAGGGCACAGAGGGCATCTCTTCTGGTGGACAAATCCAGTTCGTCTACCCATGCAGGATCGATGGGTTTCCATGTCCATTTTCCATTGACCAACCCCCTGAAATTGCCGGCCGTTCCAAACGTATAGACTGAGGCCACAATCTCAGCTCCGGCGTCTCTCAGGATTCTCGCCATTTCCGGATGGCCATACGTATGTGCTAGTCCGAAATAGACTATTCTGTAACGCTGATCCGGAACCACGCTCTGCCCGATCTCAACCATGTGCTGCACTTCTTTGAATAAGGCCTCATATAAGTGCACACATTCATCCGTTGTCCTGTCCACCATGGCCGGCGGGAACAGCGCTATCAGTCGACGCTCATCCAAGGGCGCGGGAGCATGCATGTTGAGTGCACATATATTCCCCCATAGAACCAGCACCTTGATCTCGTTTCTCGCTGCCTTGATGAACAACTCATCCGAGAACTCCCTGCCGGTTACTCTCTCGAGCCAGCCTATCCCCTCCTCCATCTGATCGCACACATAGTTTACAATTTTAGGATCTTTCTCGGCATTCCCCCCGCCGATCACATCTATTGGGTATAGAGGTATGCCGCCTAGACGCCTTGAAACTTCCTGGTACCATTTTGAATGGAGGTTGCACAGATTAGTAGTCCAGATCAAATCCGGTTTGGGATATCCCTCCTTGAGTGTTCCATCGGTAATGCCTATTTTGTCGCGGACCACTTCCGCTACGAAGAGTTTCAGATAACTGCATGTATGAAAGCCTAACCCCGCGATTTCAGAAGCTGCAATATCCTCACGGGCCTCTTCAGGGAATGTCCCCGCCTTTGACGCGGCGTGCGGCTCGCCGCCTATGATATATACATCATCACCTAGCCCCTTAAGGGGAGCCAACGGACTCCAAATAGAGCCAATGCAGCGAAGGCCTTCAGGGGCATATGCATAGTTCCTGTAACAGGTGCTCTGGTAATTTTTGAAATCCTTCCAGATTGTTAAGGTATATGACATTTCAAACTCCTATGAGGTAACCCGGCTTTTTATACCTTGGTGATTGTTGCACATGATTCGATCATCTCTCCTCAACCCTATCTCTCCACTTGCTACTGCGACCATCCGTGTCCCTTTTCTTTTTGAATCCTATTCATATTATAAGTGTGAAGCGGGTGTCAAGCATTTTTTTATTTATTTTTAATGATTCTATTATATTTAGAAAAATATTTATATTCAATAAGTTACATATCTATACCTTTATTTCGCACCGAAGAGCATCAAAATGAATTACATTTAAAAATAGGGCCACCAATCAGGATTATAGGGGTAGTCGGAAGCGATTTATAGGGGCACAGGACTCTTTTCTCGGTGAAGAAAACATCCTGTTGGATGATCTGAGACATGGGTTGTATCTGCGCAGTGATGTGTTTGCTGAAGAGTATATACAGAGGGCCAACAGAGAGGAGAGCCGAGAAAAGCCACAGGTTAGGTCGTTAATGAAGGGCAGGAAAATTGAACCTCCTGTCGTTAAGATCCTTACAAGATTAGATGAGAAAGATGAATTAGAGAGCAATCAACGGCGAGGATAAAAAGAGGTTAAATCCTTTACCCATTGTTCAAAGTCTGATTTCAGCTCCTTCCATATCACGGGTTTTATCATCTTGAGAGGGGGTTCCCCTTCGGCATCAGCAAAATAGACAAGGCTTCTTACCACATGGCCTATATCCCTATTTTTGTATTTTTGTACATAGAGCTGCAAGTAGTACTCAAGTGGTCGAACGTGTGTGATCAGATAATGGAGGTCTACGAAATCCTTTCGTGAGCCCCTGAGGGCAATGGCTGAGAGCTTCATATGCAGGCGATATCATCCAATCCTGCCAAGTGAATTCCATACTCGGGCCAGAAAACCTTTGGCTGAATCAGCGGGTAATCGTAGCCCATAAAGCTCGCCTCTATGGTATTAATAGTTAGGTACACCGTTTCGGGGCTCACGGATTGGATTTCAAAGGTAATATTACAAGATGTAAGCTTGATGGTTTCGTAAAAAGTCGACATTGGTGTCATTGCGAGTGGAGCGAAGCAATCTCCTTCAATGTAAGTACTTGAATTTACGAGATTGGTTCATCGTGGAGTTTATCCTGAGCATAGCCGAAGGACTCCTCGCAATGACAGGTGAAAAGACTTTTTACGAGTTCATCAAGATCGCTTCTTGGTTTTATCAACAATCTCGTTTACGACACCTTGTCCCCGGGCAGGGGATCTCCGTCAAAGGTGGTAATGCACAGGCGCTCCTTGTCGCCTCCTGAGAGGACCATGCCCTCTGAGATCCCGAAGCTCATCTTGCGGGGCTTGAGGTTCGCCACCACGATCACCTTTCTGCCGATGAGCGTTCCGGGCTCGGGGTAGGCTGAACCGATGCCTGCGAATATCTGACGAGGCCGGCCTTCGCCGATATCCACCATCAACCGTATGAGCTTTTTCGCGCCTTCCAGAGCGGATGCCTCGCGGATAATGCCCACCCGCAGATCGATCCTGGAGAAATCCTCGATGCTGATCTCCTCGCCGATGGGCTCGATGGCGTGCCTGCCGGCATGCATTGTCTCTCGGCCCTTTGCCTCTTCATGGGCTTTCCCTGAAGAGGCTTCCCCTGCCTTCTGGATCTTTGCCCAGGTGTCGCGCAGGGTGACCGTGCGGTTGAAGACAAGCCTTTCTGGAGATGAATCGCCTGGATCGACACAGAAGTACCCGAGCCGCTCGAACTGGTACCGGCTTCCTGGTGCAGCGGCCTTGAGGCCCGGCTCAACGCGACAGTCGGTCAATGTCTCCAGGGAGTCGGGATTCAAGTAGGCCTTGAAATCGGTTTCTTCATCGATGGTTGGATTTTGAACGGTGAAAAGCTGATCGTACAGACGGACCTCGGCTTGGAGCGAATGAGCAGCGGAGACCCAGTGAAGCGTTGCCCCGACCTTTCGTCCGTCAGGCGAGTCGCCGCCTCGTGTCTCAGGGTCGTAGGTACAGTGAAGTTCGCGTATTTCGCCGGTTTTCTGATCCTTGACCACATCCACGCACCTGATGAAATAGGCATACCGCAGCCTTACCTCTCTTCCGGGGGCGAGGCGGTAGAATTTCTTAGGGGGGTCCTCTCGGAAATCATCCTGCTCGATATAGAGAACCCGTGAGAAGGGGACCGTTCTGGTTCCTGCGCCGGGATCCTCTGGGTTGTTGAGGGCATCGAGTTCCTCCAGCTTGTCCTCCGGGTAGTTGATGAGCACGACCTTGAGCGGTCGAAGCACCGCCATCACCCGGGGGGCCCTCTTGTTTAAATCCTCACGCAGGCAGTGCTCGAGGAGCGCAATATCCACCATGCTCTCTTTCTTGGCCACGCCGATGCGCTCGCAGAAGTCCCGTATGGACTCCGGCGTGTAGCCGCGCCTCCGTAAGCCCGATATGGTGGGCATCCGTGAATCATCCCATCCGGTAACATACCCCCCTTCAACCAGTTCGAGGAGCATCCTCTTGCTCATCACCGTGTAGCTGAGGTTGAGGCGGGCGAACTCGATCTGCTGGGAATGGTAGATGCCTAATTCCTCGATGAACCAGTCATAGAGAGGCCGATGATCCTCGAATTCCAGGGTACAGATCGAATGGGTGATCCCCTCGATGGAATCGGACTGCCCATGGGTAAAATCGTAGGTCGGATAGATGCACCACGCATCTCCCGATCGGTGATGATGTGCATGGAGGATCCGGTACATCACAGGATCTCGCATGTTGAGATTCGGCGCCGCCATGTCGATCTTTGCTCGGAGCACGCGGGAGCCGTCCCCGAACTCTCCCTTGCGCATGCGCTCGAACAGATCCAGGTTCTCCTCCACCGGCCGGTTTCGATAGGGGCTTTCCCTGCCCGGCCTGGTTAACGTGCCCCGATAGTCACGGATCTCGTCTGCGCTCAGATCATCGACATATGCCTTTCCCTTTCTGATAAGCAGAAGGGCGTACTCATAGAGCTGGCCGAAATAGTCAGATGCGTAGAACTCCCGATCTTCCCAGTCGAAACCGAGCCACCTTACATCTTTCTTGATCGACTCCACATATTCCCTTTCCTCCTTGCTCGGGTTGGTGTCGTCGAACCTCAGGTTGCAGAGGCCTCCGTAATCCCGGGCGAGACCAAAGTTGAGGCAGATCGATTTTGCGTGTCCGATGTGCAGGTAGCCGTTGGGTTCCGGAGGAAATCTCGTGTGTACGCGGCCGCCATGCTTATTCGTCTTCAGGTCCTCCTCGATGATGGTGCGAATGAAGTTCGGTGTGCGGGTTGTATCGGGTGGCGTCATAGCGGAGACTCCTTTCTCAGCCTTAAAAAAATCCCTTGACTCCTTTGAGCAAAATCAAGGGATTAGGTAGTGTCTGGTAGTCCCAACGGGAATCGAACCCGTGTTACCGGCGTGAGAGGCCGGCGTCCTAGACCGCTAGACGATGGGACCATCTTGGCTGGGGGAAAGGGATTCGAACCCCTGTCTGCAGGGCCAGAACCTGCCGTCCTACCCCTGAACGATCCCCCACCTGTAATTTATCATTGTCTCGATCCCTGTGGTAATGTCAAGCAAAATATCACACCATCAATTGAAGGCATCGCCTCAAGAAAACCTGCGTTACCTTATAGAGGAGGGCAATTGTTCCATTTGGCTCGCTGGATTAGATCTCTTGTGGTAAATGATCACAACTCATGAACTACGAGATCACCCACTTCTTCGGTGCTATAGCCCATCTTTCCAGCTTCCAGGCTCTTGAGATCATCTCTCACCACCTTTTTGATGGCGTTTTGTAGGGCTCCGGCCACCTCATTCTCGCCCAGATATTCCAGCATCATCTGGGCTGCCGATATGGCAGCCAGGGGATTTATCTTGTTTGACCCCGCATATTTTGGGGCAGAGCCGCCGATGGGCTCAAACATGGCAGTTCCCTCGGGATTGATGTTTCCCCCAGCAGCAATACCGAGGCCGCCCTGGATGACAGCACCGAGGTCGGTGATGATGTCGCCAAAGATGTTATTGGTAACGATGACATCAAACTGCTCAGGATTCTTGACCATCCACATGCAGATGGCATCTACATGGTGATAGTCGGTGGCGATATCCCTATAGTGTTTGCCTATCTCCTGAAAGACCCTTTCCCAGAGATCGAATTCGTAGGTCAAGACATTGGACTTGCCGCACAATGTCAGGTGCTTGCCCTTATCGCGCTTCCGGCAGCACTCAAAGCTGTACCGAACACAGCGCTCTACGCCTTTCCTGGTACTGATAGATTCCTGGATGGCCACCTCATCGGGTGTGCCCTTCTTAAAGACGCCGCCTATGCCGATGTAGAGACCTTCCGTGTTTTCCCGAACAACAACAAAGTCGATGTCCTGGGGTTCCTTATCCTTAAGGGGGGTAAAAACGCCGGGAAGAAGGGTCACGGGGCGGAGGTTGATGTACAGGTCCAGTTCGAAGCGGAGCCTCAAGAGGATTTCGCGCTCTAAGATGCCCGGCCTTACACCGGGATGCCCTATAGCGCCAAGGTAGATAGCATCCATCTCCTTGAACTCTTGGATTACGTTATCCGGCAGGAGGTTCCCGGTTTTCAAGTAATAGTCCCCTCCCAAGGGATAGGGAGAAAATTTGAACCGTATACCGTACTTATGAGAGAGGGCGCCCAATACCTTTATGCCTTCAGCCACTACCTCTGGGCCTGTCCCATCTCCTGGGATAACCGCGATGTTATGTTCTTTTGACATAGTGTATCCCCTTACCGCGCTTTTGACAGTTCGTTATTCGCCCTCTTTATCTTTACGTATTCCACCAGCCCGCCTGCCTCTATTATGTGCCTCATGAGATCAGGAAGGGGTTTTGCAAAAAATCTTCTCCCCGTATCCATATCCTCTATCTCGCCTGTTGAGAGATTTACCGACACCATAGCCCCCTCGTTGAGGGATCGAGAGGCCTCGAGGGATTCAACCAGAGGGAGGCCCACGTTAAAAGCGTTCCTGTAAAATATTCGAGCGAAGCTTTCCGCGATAATAACGCTTATTCCAGCGGCCTTTATGGCGAGAGGTGCGTGCTCCCTGGAGGACCCGGCACCAAAGTTTTTTCCTGCCACCATGACATCGCCAGGGGCGACCATGTCCATAAAACCCTTCCGTATGTCGGCAAAACAGTTTTTGGCAAGTTCTTCAACGTCTGATACATTCAGAAACCGGGCCGGGATAATAAGGTCGGTGTCTATATCGTCGCCGAACTTCCATACCGTTCCCTGAAATCTCATTTACCTATCCTCCGGCCCGGCAATACATCCCCGTATAGCCGATGAGGCAGCCACTATCGGGCTTGCGAGGTATACCTCGCTCCTGGGATGCCCCATTCTGCCTATGAAGTTTCTGTTGGTCGTTGAGAGGGCACGTTCTCCCTCTGCCAAAACACCCAAGTGGCCACCAAGACACGGCCCACAAGAGGGTGGACCGATCACCGCACCTGCTTCAAGCAATGCCCCTATGATGCCCTCCTTGATCGCCTCTGCGTAGAGCAACTGGGAGCCCGGTATGACGATAAGCCTAACCCCCTTTTTTACACTGTGGCCCCTAAGGACCGTGGCGGCATCCCTTAGGTCTTCCAGCCTACCGTTGGTGCATGAGCCTATAAAGACCTGATCCAGCTCGATATTTCCAACCTGCGATAAGGGGCGAACATTGGCCGGGGAATGAGGGAAGGCGACCTGGGGTTCGATTGTATCCACCTCTATCCGGATTACCCTTTCATAGTCTGCACCAGGATCACTGGCGCAGACTGAGGGCGCTCTGTGGGATCGATGAGCCACAAAGCTCAGGGTAATACCGTCCGGCTCGATTATGCCATTCTTCGCGCCGGCCTCTACAGCCATATTGGTCATGGTGAACCTCTGGTCCATAGAAAGCCCTGTGATGACCGTTCCTGAAAATTCCAAGGCTCGGTAGTTGGCTCCATCCACCCCCAACATACCCAGGGTGTAAAGGATGAGATCCTTGCCCCGTACCCATGGAGAGAGGCCACCCTCGTAATGAATCTTGATGGTCGGCGGCACCTTAAGCCAGGTTTTACCGGTCGCCATGATTACCCCGAGATCGGTGCTTCCAACGCCGGATGAGAATGCTCCCAGTGCCCCGTAGGTGCAGGTATGGCTGTCAGCACCGATAACCAGATCACCGGGCATAACCAGACCCTTTTCCGGCAGTATCACATGCTCGATCCCACCCTGCCCCATCTCATAGTAATGTACGATACCATGGCGTGCGGCGAATTCCCTCATGGCCTTGGCCTGTTGGGCGGAGTTGATATCCTTATTGGGGACAAAGTGGTCAGGGATAAGCGCAATTTTTTCCCTATCAAAAACAGAGGGAGTGCCCATCTTTTCAAAAACTTTTATTGCCAAAGGGGCGGTAATGTCATTAGCCAACGCCATATCAACATCCACCTCAATCAGATCCCCCGGTGAAACGTGGTCACAATGTGCATGCAGTGCCAAGATCTTCTCAGTTATGGTCATGGGCATTTTTTATTGTTCCCCTTTTTGCTTTCGGTGCCGGCCCGGTAGTAAGGCAGCCCCCTTGACTCAGGCAGTCTTTTCTGAGTGGGAGTTTCGTCTTAGGTGCTCCAAGCGGTTCAAGCCATTGATATAGGCCTTGGCGCTGGCGACGATGATGTCAGGATCGTTGCCCTTGCCAAGGGTTTTGATCCCATCCTCCTCAAGTTGCACGGTTACAATGCCCTGGGCATCGGTCCCGCTGGTGAGGGAATCGATGGAGAAGTGAAGTAGTTTAGAGTGGGTTCCCGTTATCTCTGCGATGGTATTAAAGGTGGCGTCAATGGGACCAACACCGAACCCTGCATCTTGTTCTACCTTTCCGTCAATCTCCAATTGCACGGTGGCAGTGGGGATAGCGTCTGTTCCGCCCACCACGTTAAGATAGCGCAGCTTAAAGATATCAGGAACCCTCAGGATTTCCTCGGCAACGAGAGCCTCAATATCGTCGTCAACGATCTCCTTTCTCTTGTCCGCGAGCTCTTTGAATCGCTGAAAGATCTTGTCGATTTCCTGATCGGGCAGATCATAGCCGAGCCCTCGTAGACGGTCCTTAAAGGCATGCCGTCCGGAATGTTTCCCCAAGACGAGTCGGTTTGTCTCTAAACCAATAGTAGTAGGCTCCATGATTTCATAGGTGGTCCTGTGTTTTAATACGCCATCTTGATGGATTCCCGCCTCATGGGAAAAGGCATTCGCTCCTACAATGGCCTTATTGGGCTGGACCGGGATGCCGGTGATCATGACCAGCAAATGACTCGATGGATATATCTCTTTCGTGTTGATATCAGTGAAAAAGTCGAGATAACCACGCCTTGTATGAAGGGCCATCACGATTTCCTCAAGGGAGGTATTGCCCGCCCGTTCTCCAATACCGTTTACGGTCACCTCCACCTGCCGTGCGCCGGCGTTAATACTCGCGAGAGTGTTCGCAGTGGCAAGGCCAAGATCATTGTGGCAATGAACGCTCAATATCGCCTTGCCGATGTTGGGCGTATGCTCTTTCACATAGGCAACAAGTTCTGCGAACTCGCTGGGAATCGCGTAGCCCACGGTGTCGGGAAGATTAACCGTTGTGGCTCCAGCTGAGATTGCCGCTTCGAAGATCGTACAGAGAAAATCCCTGTCCGAACGGGAGCCGTCCTCTGCTGAGAATTCGATATTGTCCGTGAATCGCCTGGCATAGGTGATTGCCTCCACTGCCTTGGAGATAACCTGATCTCTCCTCATCCGCAGTTTATGTTGGAGGTGGATGTCCGAGGTAGCGATGAAGATATGGATGCGAGGATGTGCCGCTTCCTTTATCGCACCCCATGCTGCGTCAATATCCTCCTTGGATGTTCGAGCAAGTGCTGCTACCTCAACATTACTCACCTTGTGGGCGATCATCTGAACTGCCTCGAAATCCCCAGCCGAGGAGGAAGGGAATCCTGCCTCAATGACGTCTACCCGTAGCTTTTCTAGTTGAGCAGCGAAGTGTAGCTTTTCGGCGGTGTTCATGCTGTAGCCTGGAGACTGCTCCCCGTCCCTGAGGGTGGTGTCAAAGATAATGATCTTGTCTGTCATGGGAATGCTCCTTTCATTTCGTTGTGTCGTTTTTCAGAGAATAGGGGTTGGAATTATGACGACGGAAATGGAAAGAGCGCCAGCCGCAGGGCTATTTTGATCCTGGTCCCTGCGGCTTTTTCCACCTCTTCTAAATAAATCATAGGCATTGCTTGCTCACCTGATATCTGGAGGATGTCCCTTGGAAAGGTCCTTGCTCAGTTTGAAATAGATGCTATCCACCAGGGCCTGCCAACTCGCCTCGATGATATTTTGGGAGACGCCGACGGTATTCCAGATGTCCTTGCCGTCTCGTGATTCAATCAAGACCCTCACCTTTGCCGCTGTTCCTGCGCTTCCCTCTAATACCCTCACCTTGAAGTCGACCAATCTCATCTCACTGATAGCAGGATAGAATTTGCGCAGGGCCTTTCGAAGGGCATTGTCGATCGCATTCACGGGCCCGTTTCCCTCTGCTGCGGTGATCTCTTCCTCATTACCGACCGATATCTTGATCGTTGCCTGTGAGCTGATCTGGCCATTCCTGTCTTTCTCGTTGATCACCCTCAGGGAGAGCAGGGAAAAGGGTTCTTCAAATTGACCGGTAGTCTTTTTCATGAGTAGTTCAAGCGAGCCCTCGGCTGCGTCGAACTGGTAGCCCAGATCCTCCAATCGTTTTATCTCATTGACGATCTCCCTGCTTCCATACCCATTACCACCCAATCGAATCCCCATCTCATTGGCCTTGTACTCTATGTTGCTTTTCCCTGAGAGATCGGAGACGAGTACCCGCCGTTTGTTTCCCACCATGCCCGGTTCGATGTGCTCGTAGGCAGGCGGTTTTTTCGCAATTGCGCTCACGTGCACTCCGCCCTTGTGGGCAAAGGCGCTGCGCCCGACAAAGGGCCTTTCATTCAGGGGCGGAATATTCGCCACATCGCTCACATACCTGGAGACCTCGGTGAGGAGGGTAAGCTTCGAGTTATCAAGGCATTTTTTGCCCATTTTAAGGAGAAGATTCGGAATCACGGAGGTGAGGTCCGCGTTTCCACAACGCTCGCCATATCCGTTTATCGTTCCCTGCACCATAGTGGCACCGGCCTCCACAGCGGCGAGCGTATTAGCCACGGCGAGTCCTCCATCATTGTGCGCGTGGATGCCGAGGGAAGCACCGGGGAAGGAGTTTCTCACCTCTTCAACGATCCTTGTTACCTCACCCACCATGGATCCCCCATTGGTATCGCAGAGCACGATACTATCGGCACCTCCGGAGATAGCTGCTCCAATCGTCTTCAGGCTGTACGCGGGGTTGGCCTTATAGCCATCAAAAAAGTGCTCAGCGTCAAAAAAAACCTCCTTCCCCCTTGATTTGAGATACTCGATAGATTCCGCGATCATGGCCAGATTCTCCTCTAGAGAGATGCCCAGGATCTCGGTTACGTGGAGGTCCCAGCTCTTTCCGAATAGGGTCAGCGTGCGCACTCCAGCCTCAAGGAGCGCAGTGAGGTTGGGATCATGTTCCGGAGCTATGCCTGGTTTTTTCGTGCTGCCAAAGGCCGTTAAACGGGTGGTGCCGAGCCGGAGATCCTTGGCCATCTGAAAAAAGCGCATGTCCCTCGGATTCGAACCAGGCCATCCTCCCTCTATGTAGTGCACACCGAACTCCGCCAACCGTTGGGCTATGCGCATTTTTTCCTCGGCGGAGAAACTGATCTGCTCCCCTTGGGTGCCGTCTCGCAAGGTGGTGTCGTAGATGAGTATTTGTCCTTCCATGCTCCTGCTCCTTAGCTAGAGAATTAAAAAAACCCGTTATCAGGCGGGCCTGATAACGGGTTTTGTAACAGCTGCTTAAAGCATCATGGCATTATCAGGCCCGGTAGTTTTAGACTACCTATCAAAAGGAGGAGCAACAAGGAAAGGGCTGCTCTCCCTGTTGCCCTGATAATGCCGATAATGTTTTGAAATAATTGACTCATAGTATCATACATCCTTAGTTCTCTCAGCGTTTAAGAATGCTTCTATAAATGAAGAAAATTCAATTGTCAAGTTTTTTCAAAAAAATTTGCTATTACCATGCTTTGTAATAAAAAAGTCAGAGATCTTACCGACAACAAAACATCTCCATGCTCAGCGAAAGGCTTCTTTCACCTATAACCCTAAAGCGAAGAGCCGGGGTCATGTGCTCATAGAGGGATCGATCCCCACACTCATAAGTCATCAGACATTTCAAGAGGAGCTCTCTATCAGGGCCTTTGAAAGAGAGCTCATGAACGATTTCATATGGGTATGAGCATCTTTCCTATCCCTATAGCGGGACACAAGGTCTATTAAAGCACTACCGACAATCACCCCGTCACAAAGAGGTCCAATTTTCCTCACATGGGATGGAGATGAAATCCCGAATCCCACGACAAGCGGCTTGTCGGTGACTCCCCTCAGCATCTTGAGATAATCGGTCAATTCCTTCGGAATTTCCTGCCTTTTCCCTGTTACACCGGTAACAGACACGGCATAGAGAAAGCTGCTGGTTTTTTCAGCAATACATTTTGCCCTGGATGAAGAGGTGTTTGGAGCCACCAGAAAGATGGTACCCAGATTATTCGCCCTGGCCGATGCCCTCCATTCGGCGGCTTCCTCCAAGGGGAGATCCGGGATTACAAAGCCATCCACCCCTGCCATAGATGCCTGGCGGGCCAGCCTTTCCAATCCCAATCGATACACTGGATTGAAATACGTCATCAAGACAAGCGGAATATCGGTCTTTTGTCTGACTTCATGAACCAGTACCAGTATCTTTTTAAGATCTATACCTTGCCTCAATGCCCTGAGTGATGAGGCTTGGATAACGGGGCCATCAGCTATCGGATCGGAGAAAGGGACTCCCAATTCGATCATATGAGCACCAGATTCCTCGAGGGCAAGTACCAAATCCCTGGTAGCGGCAAGATCCGGATCGCCCGCGGTAATAAAGGGGACAAGGGCCTTTTCCCTCTCCCTTTTCAACCTTTTAAAAAGCAAATCTATCCTGTTCATGCCGTTACCTGTCCTTCCGCCACCCTCGCCTTTCGGCAATAATAGAGATATCCTTATCCCCTCGGCCTGAAAGATTGACCATAATGATTTTATGGGGGCCTATTTTTCTGGCTACCTTGGCCGCATAGGCCACTGCATGGGTACTCTCTAAGGCAGGGATGATCCCCTCCGTCTCTGAGAGGACTCCAAACCCATGCAGTGCCTCATCGTCAGTCACTGACACGTAGGTAGCCTGTCCATTGTCCTTAAAAAAAGCATGTTCCGGACCCACACCGGGATAGTCTAAACCGGGGGCAATTGAATGGGCCCCCCTAATCTGACCATCCGGGGTCTGTAAAAGATAGCTGAAGGCCCCGTGCAAAATGCCCGGACTCCCCTCTGAGAGGGTAGCTGAATGTTCGCCCGTATCCAGTCCAAGACCGGCTGCCTCTACCCCAATCAATTTTACCGGATCGTGGCGGAAGGGATAAAATATGCCCATGGCATTACTTCCTCCACCTACACAGGCTACTATAGTATCGGGAAGACCATCCTCTGCTCTTTTGATCTGGTGCCGGGCCTCCCTGCCTATTACCGACTGAAATTCCCTCACCATCACGGGGTAAGGTGATGGGCCGACAACCGAGCCTAGTACATAATAGGTGTTCCTGACATTGGTCACCCAGTCCCTTATTGTCTCGTTTACCGCGTCCTTCAGGGTTTGGCTGCCCTGCTTGACCGGAATCACCTCGGCCCCAAGGAGATTCATGCGAAACACATTCATGGCTTGCCTGCGGATATCCTTCTCACCCATGTAGATATGGCACTCCATATTAAAGAGGGCGGCTGCCGTGGCTGTGGCTACCCCATGCTGGCCCGCCCCGGTTTCAGCAACAATCCTGGCCTTACCCATTCTTCTGGCCAGAAGGATCTGTCCCATAGTATTATTAATCTTGTGGGCGCCTGTGTGAGCCAGATCCTCCCTTTTCAGATAGATCTTTGCTCCGCCTAAATGCCTGCTCAACCGGCCTGCAAGGTAAAGAGGCGTTGGTCTCCCTACATAATGATGAAGATAATAGCTTAACTCAGACCGGAAATCCCTATCCCTCATGGCTCCCCTGAAGGCCTTTTCCAGTTCGTTAAGGGGGCCCATAAGGGTTTCCGGAACAAATGTTCCCCCATAGGGTCCAAAATATCCTTTTCTCTTATTCACTGCCGTTCCTCAAAAGTCTCAATTTCCCGTATCTTTTCCATGAGCTTTTTCATCAAAAACGGACTTTTTATCCCAGGGCTATCTTCAACGCCGCTATTGACATCGACAGCGTATGGTTGAACGGTCACAATAGCCCTCTGAATATTGGAGGGACTCAGGCCACCGGATAAAATGACCGGGATTCCAAACTCCCCGGCAGCAATGGCTAGATTCCAGTCAAAGGTCTTTCCCGTACCTCCCTGTATTCCCCTTTGGTATGCGTCCAAGAGTACCGCCCTGATCTTCCCTCGATAATCCCCTATAGGTAAAAGGCTCGATGAATCATTCAGACGGAAGCCCTTGATCACATGTGGCATCAGGGCGGTGCAGAATTCAGGGGACTCACCTCCATGGAGCTGGATTATTTCAAGGCCGCAAAAATTAACAATATCCCGTATCCTTGTCAGGCATTCATCTACAAAGACCCCCACCGTCTGAACAAAGGGCGGGAGGTTGTTGATGATATGGCATGCCTGCTCAGGGGTAACCTGTCGAGGGCTTGGCGCAAACACAAAGCCAAGCGCATCTGTCCCCAGTTCAACAGCCATTGATGCATCGTAGGGATTGGTAATGCCGCAGATTTTAATCTTGACCACCTTATATTCCCCCTGCCTGAATCAGCTCTCCTGCCTTCTTCCCGATATCCTCGCTCTTCATCAAGGTAGTTCCCACCAGAATGGCCTGGACTCCAGCCTCCTTTAATACCCGGACGTCGCCCCCATTGTTGATACCACTTTCACTGACGATGATATGCCCTGCCGGCACCAATGGGGCGAGCCTGAGGGTAGTGGCGAGATCAACCTTGAAGGTGTCCAGATCCCGGTTGTTTATTCCAACGATATCAGCTCCGCAGTCAAGCACCTTGTCCAAGTCACCCTGGTCATGAACCTCGGCGAGGGCAACCATGCCTAAGCCCTGACACATACCGAGAAATGTTTTGAGCTTCTGCCGTGATAAGATATGGGCGATCAGGAGAATGGCATCCGCCTCCCATTGGAAGGATTCCCTCACTTGGCTCTCGTCTACGATGAAGTCCTTGCGTAATATGGGCAAGGAGATTGCCCTTTTCAATCGTGGCAGATGGCTGAGATCTCCCCTGAAAAACCTCTTATCGGTCAAAAGCGATATTGCCGCTGCCCCGACCTCTTCATACATCTGAGCTATGGTGATGGGGTCCTCTTTGTCATGGATGATACCGGCTGAGGGGGAGGCGAACTTTATCTCGGCAATCAGGTTGATCCTATCGGATCTGGATATAGCACCCTTAAAATCACGGATAGGGCCCAGGCCATTATCTCTATTCCCTGGTATCCCCCCTTTTTTTAGTATATCGACTTCTTTGCGTTTCTCGGCGAGTATCTCCGTTAATCGAGAATGCATATGGCTCTCCTTTTGAAATCGCTGTGCGATTTTATATAGCGTTCAGCACCAGGCGGGACTTAACCAAGCGACGAAGTCGCGTTTCATAAAATAACCGAATGAAATGAGGTTATTTTATTATAGCTCTTCTCGAATATAATCTCTGCATTGCTGGGTAAAATTGATCAGGGATTCGAGTTTTTCCTTGGCCCTGCCGGAATCTATGGATTCTCTTGCCCTTTCGATACCCTCCTTAAAATGGCCATCAAGTCCCGCTGCCACAAAAGCAGCAGCCGCATTAAGGATGACCATATCCCTCTTCGGTCCTTTCCCGCCATCCAAGATATCACGGATAATGCGAGCATTCTGCCTTGCATTTCCGCCTCTAATGGCCTCCGGATCTGCCCTTTTGAAACCATACTCTTCCGGTGTCATCTCAAAGGTATGGACATCGCCGTCCTTCAGGTGGGAAACCCTTGTCGGTCCACAGATGCTTATTTCGTCAAAGGTCCCCTCACCGTAGACCACAAATGCCTCCTTGGTCCCGAGCCTTAGAAGGGCATGGGCCATTTTCTCGGTCAGATCTTGGGAATAGACGCCCAGCACCTGTGCCGTAGCCCCGGCCGGGTTTGTCAGGGGACCGAGAAGGTTAAAGATGGTCCTGAGCCCCACCTCTTGCCTGGGTCCGGCAGCGTATTTCATGGCACCATGAAACAGAGGGGCATAGAGAAATCCTATCCCCACTTCCCGTATGCATCGTTCCACATTAGAACGGCTGATACCCAGGTTAACGTCCAGGCTTACCAGCACATCCGCACTTCCACACAGGCTCGAGACAGCACGGTTCCCATGTTTGGCCACTTTGACCCCGGCGCCGGCGGCCACAAAAGCGGTCGTGGTGGAGACGTTGAAGGTACTGGTGCCATCTCCCCCGGTACCACAGGTATCGAGAATGCTCTCCTCCTCCACATTGATTTCATCCCGATCAATATTTACCGCATGATTGGTGACGTGGATCCGTTCAGCCTTTGCCCTTATGACCTTAGCAGCCCCAACAATCTCATCAACGGTTTCCCCCTTTATCCTTAAGGCCGTGATAAATG
>Ga0307428_1000609_pt1 | contig 21440 bp, 21 predicted proteins | sample SalMarWE160240MG_FD_202161 | JGI IMG/M metagenome (GOLD analysis project Ga0307428, IMG submission 202161) | Salt marsh sediment microbial communities from the Plum Island Ecosystem LTER, Massachusetts, United States - WE1603-240 | ecosystem: Environmental > Aquatic > Marine > Intertidal zone >...
CACTGATACTGAGTATGCCCGTCTCGTGCAGAAGAAAAAGACAGAGCTCTTTCGTTCCTTCTCCAAACCGGGTATATTGACTTAACGACTCACGCGTTCATGCTCATCTTCCAATGAGAAAAGACTGAGGTCGCAGGCTGCACATCCGTTGGTTGAGAAGCGCGCGCTTGCCCCTCCAACGTGCGACGTTGTAGTCACCATCCATCCCGATAATGATGTCACCCGTGTCAATCCAGGCGTCCTCCTCGATTGGACCGTCGTAGAGCACCTCAGTTTCTTCGCTGTCGAGATCGCGGATCCGAACAAGCGGGGTCCCGTTGAATAGATCGAAGAACTCAGACTTGAAGGGGAATCCATTGACCAGTTTCACACGATCACTGACACGTGCAACCTCCCAATGAGCCGGGATCTCCCCCAGCCATTCAATACCGGAGATCTTGTATTCTGGATAGGCCTTAAACCGTGCACCGGTCATTCGTTGCCCTCCTGCACATTCGGGTTGTCACGATCTTCATGCCAGTGTCGCGGGTTGTCGAGGATGTAGTGGCGAATGCGGTTGAGGGATACCGCGTTGCGGATGACGTGTTCGTGGTAGTTCCGTTGCCAGAGGCGTTTTCGGAACGGTGGCCATCCGCACGTGTTCACGGCGCGCGCATATTGAACGGTGACCAGGGATTTGTACGCGCCGATCACATCACCCAATGTAGGGGCAACCCTTGTGGTTGCCCCCACTATCGACCCATCGCGGGCAGGCACAAGGCCTGCCCCTACAACGTCCCTATTGTGAACCGTCGTGGCATCGTCGGTGATCACAACGACGCCGTGGATGTGATTCGGCATGATCACGAATGCATCCAGGACAATGGGAGGGAACCGGTCGGGCAACGCACGCCATGAATCCGACACAAGCCTTCCCGCGTCATTGAGATGCATATCTGTGTCCACGACCTCACCGAAGAAACACGCCCGATCCTGTGTGCATAGGGTGACATAGTAGGCGCCGGATCGGCTGTAATCATATCCTTGCAGGCGGATGCTGCGCTGGTGGGGTCGTTGTCTGTCGGGAACCGACCTCATTTTCTTATTTCTCCAATCATCTCCATGATCTCGTGCTCCACCTTCTCGATATCGGCTTCGATTTCCGGGAGCGGACGCGGCGGCTCGTAGGTGTAGAAGTAGCGGTTGAAATTGATCTCGTAGCCGACGATGCCGACTTGGCCATCCTTCGCGTCGCGCTTGGACTCGTCGATCCAGGCTTGAGGCACGTGCGGCTTCACTTCCCGCTCGAAGAAGTCCTCTACAGATTCGGAGAGCGGGACATTCTCGGTATCGCCCAGGCTCTTGCGCATCGGGACCCAGAACGAGGTCGCGTCGATCAGCTGCACCTTGCCGCTCCGCTTCGCACTCTTGCGGTTGGTCAACACCCAGACGTAGGTGGCGATCCCGGTGTTGTAGAAGAGCTGCTCAGGGAGGGCGACGAGCGCTTCAAGCCAGTCGTTCTCCAGGATCCACCGTCGAATCTCCGATTCACCGGACCCGGCACCACCGGTGAACAGGGGCGAGCCGTTCATGATGATCGCCACACGTGAGCCGCCCTCGGAGGCGGGCTTCATGTGGAAAAGCATGTGCTGGAGGAAGAGGAACTGGCCGTCGGAGATGCGTGGAAGCCCTGCGCCGAACCGACCGGCGCTGCCGCGCTCGTGCTCGGTCTTTACCGCCTCCTGATCCATCTTCCAGTCCTTGCCGTACGGGGAATTGGTGATCAGATAGTTGAACGTTATGCTCTCGTGCCGATCATTGGAGAGCGTGCTCCCGTACAGGATGTGTTCGGCGTCGCGGCCGTCGGCCGACTTCATGTACAGGTCCGACTTGCAGATGGCGAACGTCTCTGGGTTCACCTCCTGACCGAATAGGTGGATGTCCGCCCTGGGATTGATCGGTGCCTTGACCAGTTTCCCGTCCTTGCCGATCCCGGCCGTGATGTGTTCTTTGGCGATCGTCAGCATTCCGCCCGACCCACAGCACGGGTCGTAGACGGTCCGAATTATGCCGGTACCGGCAATCCTCTTCGCATCGCCGGCAAGCATCAAGTCAACCATCAGATGGACAACGTCGCGTGGCGTGAAGTGCTCGCCTGGGTTCTCGTTGAGTGCTTCATTGAACTTGCGAATCAGCTCTTCGAAGATGGTCCCCATCGTCGCGTTGTCGACAACGTCCGGATGGAGATCGACGTTCTTGAACCGCTCGAGGACCTTGAATAGTAGCCCGGCCTCGTGGAGCTTGCTGATCGTGTTGTCGAAATCGAACTTCTCCACTACCTCACGCATGTTCGGGCTGAACCCGCTTATATAGTTACGTAGGTTCGAGGCCACGTTCGGCGCATCCGCAAGGAGCTTTTCAAAGTCGTACTGAGAAGTGTTATAGAACGCGAATCCCGATGCGTTCCGTAGAAGCTGATCGGGATTCTCCAGCCTGTCTTTGTACTCCGCGTTTATGCGCAGCACCTCGACCCTCGTCGGCGCGAGAACACAATCCAGTCGACGAAGAACGGTAAGGGGCAGAATGACGTCCTGGTACTTGCCTCGCTTGAACACATCGCGGATCAGATCGGCAACGCCCCAGATGAAGCTTACGATTTCACTGTGGTTCATGAGGATAGACTCAACTCCGTTTAGCAGAGTCTAGTGAAACTGTTCGCGGTTCACAAATCCCAAACAGAAGGGGTCAGGCACTCTTCCCGTTGCCATCTTGCGAGAGTGCTTTTCTTCTCTCGATAAGGATGGCGCGCAACTTCGGGAGAGACTCTTCCATCGCTTGTTCGCCCGCACGGATCCCTTCGGCCGCCCTGAAGTAGTTCAATCCGCGTGGAAGGTCGGGATGGATGATCAGATCCGCCGGCCACAGGGTCAGCTTGAGATGGAGAATCTCCTGTTGGAAGATCGCCACCGCTTGGTTGATGATGCTGTAGACCCCTGGTAGGGGACGCTCCTCCGACGATAGCGTCTTGACCATGTTGTCCAGGAACTCGGTCAGACTCCCCGGAACCCAGGCCTGATTCGTAACACCTTCGCGCAGTCCCTCCCCTAAACGCTCCCACAGGCGCCGCCGATCAGGGGTGCTAGGATAAGGAGCAGGAACGATGTCGACTCCAATGACAAGATCCGCTCCAAGATCCCGGCAGAGGCACACGGGCAACGGCTCTACCAGTCCGCCATCGACAAGAAGACATCCTCCCAAACGGACCGGATGGAAGAGCCCCGGGATCGAGGCGGAGGCACGTATGGCATCGGCCACCGACCCTCGGTCAAGGATCACCCCCTCTCCGGTATCGATGTCACAACCGACCGCGGCGAACGGGATCGAAAGCTCATCAAAATGAACGTCGCCGAGCAGATGCTGCAGGTACTTGCGAAACTCACTCCCTGAACTCAGCCCCGCACGGGGAAAGGTGGGGAGGAAGCTCCGCACCACCTTGGGAAGATCCGTCTCCAGCCACTCCTTCTCGATTCGTTCCACCGAGATCCCGGCTGCATAGGCTCCGCCAACGACCGCCCCGATGCTCGAGCCCGCGACAGCAGAGATGGGAATCCCTTCTGCTTCGAGAACCTTCAGCACGCCAGTATGCGCTGAGCCGCGTGCTCCTCCCGAGGCGAGGGCCAACCCGATCTTCAATCCATCAAACTCACTCGATACTCGCCTCATCCTGTCCCTCCTTACGATTTCTCTTTGCGACCGAGATAGATTACTCCGCCACGGACAATGCACAAGAACTGTAACTCCTGCAAGAGAGCCGAAAGATGCTTATCCATTGACAACGACAGCACAGACAGCTATTATTTAGCAAACAGCATAAGAGAGTGCTAAGGATAAAAATGCCCCTTCCAGAGAGACAGAGACTGATTCTAAAGGAGACCGTCGATCGTTACATTCGGCTGCGAGAGCCTGTGTCTTCAAGGATGATCCTTGAAGACTACGGCCTGCGGGCGAGTTCCGCGACCGTGCGGAACGACATGAACGACCTCGAGGCGGCGGGGTACATCGAGAAACCGTATGCTTCCTCAGGCCGGATACCTACCAAGAAGGGATACCGGTTCTTCGTCGACTGGCTCCTCGACCTCTCCGAGCTGACCAAGAAGGAGCGGTTGGAGGTAGTCGAAGCGTACGAGGTGCACTCGCTCGAGATTGGGGAGACGATGCGGCAGACGGCCTTCCTTCTCGGGAACATCACAGGATACGTCGGGTTTATAATCCCCCCACGGTTGGAGGAGACCCGCCTCGATCGGGTCATGCTCCTCCACATGACCCCGCGCCTCGTTCTGTTGGTGGTTGTCTCCGATATTGGTATTGTCGAACACCGCCTGGTCCCGTTGCAGGAGGATCTCTCCAAGGAAGAGGTCGAACAGATTGCGCAGATAATCAACTCCTCCCTCCACGGGGTCCCGCTGAGCACGATCCACGAGTTAACTCTCAAGGAGAACCCGGAGGGTTGGTACGAACGCCCTGTCCGTCAGGCATTGCTCCTGCTCGAACGCCTCCTCGAACGCCGATCGCATCAACGCCTCTACTCCGAGGGGGTGCTGAACCTCGTTGATGATCTGCAAAAGACGGATCCCGAGCGATCGATGGACCACTTCGCACGGCTCATTCACGCGGTGCAAGACGACCGATCGTTTATCGAAGCAATCCACGGTGCGCGGAGCGATAAGCATGGGCTCGCCGTCTCCATCGGCGCGGAGTCGCTTCCCGGCCTGGAGAACTACAGCGTTGTCACTTCCGACTATCGCCCACACGCGGGGATACTCGGAGTGATCGGCCCTCTGTGGATGGACTACGGGCGGGTTCTCTCCGCGACAAGCTACATCGCCCATCGCCTGGAGACGCTCCTCGTCACCTCTTGCAAACCAAGTACCAGGGGGATTAAAGATAACCTCAAAAGAGATCAAGGAAGATATGAAAGTAAATGAAACAACAACCGAAGCAATGAATGAAGAGAGAACCCCTTCTCCCGAAACGCAGCTTGCGGAGAAGGAGGAGCAGATCATCTCCTACATCGATCGACTCCAACGATTGCAAGCGGAGTTTGAGAACTACAAGAAGCGAGTGCTGCGCGAGATGACGAATTTGGAGGAGCGCGTCGCCGATCGAGAGATCCTCGACGTACTTCCCCTTTACGACAACCTCGTGCGCGCGTTTGAGAGCTTCTCAGGAAACATGGATAGCGAGTCGTTCGTCCATGGGATCGAGAAGATATATGCCCAGTTCGATCAGATCCTCAAGGCAAAGGGGGTCTCTTTAATCGAAGCGGTGGGGACACTGTTCGACCCGAACCTGCACGATGCTCTGTTGAGTGTCCCGAGTGATGAGGAACGAAACGTGATCCTAGAGGAATTCGAGCGCGGGTACCTGCGCAACGGCCGCCTCCTTCGCCCCTGCAAGGTGAAAGTAAGCGGTGGAAGAGAAGAGGACCAGGAGGAGACAACATGAGAGAAAAGATCATCGGAATCGATTTAGGAACGACCAATTCTTGCATTGCGATACTTGAAGGAGGTAGCCCGGAGGTGATCACGAACGCCGAAGGAGAACGGACCACCCCGTCCGTTGTCGCGTTCACCGACACAGGGGAACGGCTTGTCGGCCGGCTCGCCAAGCGCCAAGCGATCACCAATCCCAAGCACACTATCTCCTCGATCAAGCGGCAGATGGGACGGGATCACACGGTGAAGATCGCGCTTGACGGGAAGACGACGGAGTACACCCCCGAGCAGATCTCGGCAATGGTCTTGCAGAAGATGAAGAAGGACGCCGAAGCCTACCTCGGGACCAAGGTGAACAAAGCCGTGATCACTGTCCCTGCCTACTTCAACGACGCGCAACGCCAGGCAACGAAGGACGCGGGAACGATCGCCGGTCTAGAGGTGATGCGGATCATCAACGAACCGACGGCCGCTGCCCTCGCCTACGGGCTCGATAAGACCGAGGAACAGACGATCCTCGTTTACGACCTCGGGGGAGGGACGTTCGATGTCTCGATCCTGGAGATCGGGGACGGGGTCTTCGAGGTGATCGCCACCGATGGCGACACCCAGCTTGGAGGAGACGACTTCGACCGCCGGATCATGGACTTCTTGGTAGAGGAGTTTCGCAAGGACAGCGGGATCGACCTCAGCAAAGACCCGAGCGCGATGCAGCGGCTGAAGGACGCGGCCGAGGCGGCGAAGATGGAGCTATCCAGCCGCAAGGAGACGACGATAAACCTCCCATACATCACCGCCGATGCTAGCGGGCCGAAGCACCTGGAGAAGAAGCTCACCCGTGCTCACTTCGAGCAGATGATCGATGACCACCTCGAACGGACGGACCAGATCGTCAATAACACGATGCGCGAGGCGAAGAAGACGGCGGACCAGATCGATCAGGTAGTCCTCGTCGGTGGGTCAACGCGAATCCCGAAGGTCCAGGAGCTGATAAGTGCCCGCATTCCCGGGAAGATCAACAAGGAGATCAACCCCGATGAGGTCGTAGCTGCAGGAGCAGCGGTTCAAGGGGGGGTTCTCGCGGGAGAGGTCGACGAGATCGTCCTCCTCGACGTCACGCCCCTCACCCTCTCCATCGAAACCCTGGGTGGGATCGCCACACCGTTGATCGAGCGGAACACGACCATCCCCACCGAGAAGTCGAAGACGTTCACCACCGCGGAGAACAATCAGCCGACCGTGGAGATCCACGTAGTACAAGGGGAACGGAAGATGGCCGCCGACAACAAGTCGCTCGGGAAGTTCCAGCTCCCTGGCCTGCCCCCCGCTCCCCGGGGAGTCCCACAGATCGACGTCACGTTCAATATCGATGCCAACGGGATACTGGACGTTACCGCCAAGGACAAGGCGACCGAGAAGAGCGCCTCGATCACGATCACTGAATCCTCCCGCCTCGACGATAGCGAGATCGAGAGTATGCGCCGCGAGGCAGAGGAACACGCCGAGGAAGATAAGAAAAAGGCAGAAGAGGTTGAGATCCGTAACCAGGCCGATCAGCTCGTCTTCTCCGTGGAGAAGACCCTCTCCGATCTCGGAGAGAAGGTGAGTCAAGAGAACAGGGGAGAGATCGAGGATCACCTCCGCCGCTTGAAGGAAAAGATCTCGCAGAATGCCAGCACCGAGGAGATAAAGAAGGCGATGGAGGATCTCGGAAAACGTTCGCAGAAACTCGCCGAGGAAGCGTACAAGCAGGCCTCGGCCGAGACTCCACCTTCAAAGGAAGAGGATTCCTCCACAGACGATGGCGATGACAGCGGGTATATCGATGCGGAGTACGAGGAAAAATAGTCGCATAAAGAGAAGGGGATAGCGTGGCGAAACGCGATTACTATCAGGTGCTCGGGGTCACCCGCGAGGCGAGCCCAGAGGAGATCAAGCGGGCTTATCGCCGCAAGGCGAAGGAATTTCATCCCGATAAAAATCCGAAAGAGCGGGCAAAGGCCGAAGAGGAGTTCAAGCAGGTCGCAGAGTCCTACGAGGTCCTCTCGGATCCGGATAAGCGGGCCCAATATGACCGCTACGGACATGCCGGCCCGGCACAGGGGTTCGACTTCAGTCGGACCGATTTTCGGCGGGCGCGCCAGGATCTCTCCGATTTCGGATTTGGGGGGGTTGATGACCTGTTTGACCTCTTCTTCCGCCAAGGCGAATCTCGCACCAGCACGCGACAGCGCCGCGCACGCCACGGGGAGAACATAGAGTACAAACTGCGCATCACCCTGGAAGATGCGGCTTTAGGAACGAAGATGAAGATCATCGCCCCGCGATTGGTCGCGTGCGATCGCTGCGGGGGAAGCGGGCTGGAACCAGGGACCTCTAAGCGTACCTGCCAAACCTGTAAGGGGAGAGGGCAGGTAGAGTACCGGCAACAGAGCCTGCTCGGGAGCTTCGTCAACGTTCGGATCTGCCCGGAGTGCGAGGGGGCGGGGGAGATCATCGAGCACCCTTGTCACCGCTGTCACGGTAGCGGGCGGGTGAAGGAGAAGAGCAAAATCTCGATAAACGTCCCCGCTGGAGTCGATAATGGGTCCCGCCTGCGATTGAAGGGGCAAGGGAACGTCGGTCCTGGGGGTGCCCCCCCTGGGGATCTGTACATCGTGATCGAGGTGATCCCCCATCCCCACTTCGAGCGACGCGGCCGCGACATCCATTCCACCGTGAAGATCCACTATCCCCAGGCCGCTCTTGGATTTAAGACTAAGGTGAAGACCCTGTGGGGAGAAGAGCCGGTCACGATCCCCGCAGGAACACAACCGGAAACGGTGATCCGCCTCCGCGGGAAGGGAATCCCTGATCTCCACCAGAACGGGAAGGGAGATCACTTCATCACCGTTCGGGTAATCGTCCCCAAACGTCTCTCCACCGCGCAACGCCGCATCCTCCAGGATCTGGCGCGCTCACTTCCCACGATCGAGGATTAACCCTGCAAAAGGTCGCGCAGGACCTCCTTGATCCCGACGATCGCGCGCTGACGGTGGCTGATTGCGTTCTTCTCGACGCTCGTCATCTCGGCGAGGGTCAGCGAAGATCCCTCAGGGATGAATAGCGGGTCGTAACCGAACCCTCCTGCTCCGATCAGATGACGGGCGATCTTTCCATCTAAGATTCCTTCCTGGAGAAACTCCCGCCCGTCGGGGAGGCGCAGGACGATCACGATCACGAACCGCGCCCGCCGATCCTCGACTCCCTGGAGCCGTTCGAGGAGAAGGGCGTTGTTGCGTGCATAATCGACCGGCACCCCGGAAAATCGCGCCGAACGCACCCCGGGTTCTCCGTTCAGCGAAGCGACCTCCAGCCCGGAGTCATCAGCAAGAACAGGGATCCCCGTCTCCCTTCCGATAGCCCGCGCCTTGAGAAGAGCGTTCTCGCGGAAGGTAGACCCGGTCTCCTCGACCTCGTGAAACGAGCGCTCGTGAAAGGTAAGGAGCTCCAAGCCTTCAAGATCGGCAAGGAGCTCCTTCAGTTCTTCGACCTTCCCCCTGTTATGCGTACCGAGGAGGAGGATCATTCCATGTTGACAGGCTGCAGATCCAACGTATCTGCCAAGTGACAGGTGACGAAGTGTTCGTTTCCGAGGTTGCGATAGACCGGTGCTTCAGTCTTGCAGATCTCCTTCGCGTAGCGACAGCGTGGGTGAAAGTAGCACCCGGAGGGAGGGTTCACCGGACTGGGAACGTCCCCTTCGAGGAGTATCCGCTCTACGTCGTAGTCGGGGTCTGGCACCGGAACCGCGGACATCAGCGCCTCGGTGTAGGGGTGCTTCGGGTGCAAGAAGAGCTCTTCGGCATCACACAGTTCGACGATCTTCCCGAGGTACATCACCGCCACTCGGTCGCTGATGTGCTTGACGACCGCTAGGTCATGGGCTATGAACAGGTAAGTTAAACCAAACTCCTCCTGCAGGCCCTCGAGGAGGTTCAACACCTGCGCCTGAATGGAGACGTCCAGGGCGGAGACCGGCTCATCGGCAATGATCAACTGGGGGTCGAGGGCAAGGGCACGGGCCACTCCGATTCGCTGCCGCTGTCCTCCGGAAAATTCGTGTGGATATCGCTTCATGTGATCCGGCTTCAGTCCAACCGCCCCCAACAGCTCGCGGACTCGATCCTCACGTTCGCGTCCCTTGGAGATTCCATGCACGAGCAACGGCTCCCCTACGATCGCCCCCACGGTCATGCGAGGGTTCAAAGAGGAATAAGGGTCCTGGAAGATGATCTGCATGTCGCGCCGCAGTGACTTGAGCATCTTGCGCGAGGCCTTGACAACGTCCACGTCCTTGTACTCTTCCCCAGGGGTAGCCATCTTTTTGCTCCGGAAGGTTACCGATCCGGCCGTTGGCTCGATCAGGCGGAGGATCGTGCGCCCGGCCGTAGTTTTTCCGCAACCACTCTCCCCAACCAACCCCAGGGTCTCCCCTTCCTTGATGTACATATCGACCCCATCGACCGCCTTCACCTGTGCCACCACGCGGCGCAAGATCCCTTTGCGGACTGGGAAGTGCTTCTTCAATCCCTTTACGTCAATCAGAATGTTGTCGGAAGACAATCTCTATCACCTCATTTATCATTCATACAGGAAACAGGAGACCAAATGGCCCGGGGCAATCTCCTTCAGCGTCGGGATCTCTCGCTTACAGATGTCCATCGCATGCGGACACCTAGGCTCAAATCCGCATCCCTCCGGAACATCAAACGGGTCGGGGACGACCCCTTTTATCGGAATCAACCGCTCCGCCCTCGTTGTTGCGAGCGATGGGATCGAGTTCAGCAATCCCTGCGTATACGGATGCTTCGGGTTGTGGAATGTCTCGCCGCTCGTGGCACTCTCGACGATCTTTCCGAGGTACATGATGACCACGTCATCGGCCATCTGAGCGATGACGCCGAGGTCGTGGGTGATGAACTGGATCGAGGCATGGAAATCCCTGCGCAGATCGTTCATCAGGTCCAGGACCTGCGCCTGGATCGTCACATCGAGAGCGGTCGTCGGTTCGTCCGCAATCAACAGGGAGGGATTACAGGATAGGGCCATCGCGATCATGGCGCGCTGGCGCATTCCACCGGAGAGCTGATGTGGATACTCGTCGACCCGCTGCTCAGGAACCGGAATCCCCACCGAGTGCAACATCTCGATCGCCTTCTTGCGTGCCTCTCTCTTGTTCAGGCGTTGATGAAGGATGATCGCTTCCATGATCTGGTTCCCGATCGTATACACCGGGTTCAGGGAAGTCATCGGCTCCTGGAAGATCATCGCGATCTCGTTTCCACGAATAGAGCGGTACTTCCGTCCCTTTGGGTTAAGCTGCGTCAGGTCCGTGACGTTTCCGTCTTGATGATAGAGGATTTCCCCTTCGGTGATCTTCCCGGGAGGGGTTTGAACGAGGCCCATCACAGAGAGAGCTGTCACCGATTTCCCGCATCCGCTCTCGCCGACCACTCCCAGGGTCTTCTCCGGCTCGATGGTGAAGTCCACCCCATCGACAGCCCGCACCACACCATCTTCGGTGAAAAAATACGTCTTGAGATCTTTTACCTCAATTAGCGGCACCGCTATCCTCCTTCCTCCTCGCTTGAAGCTGCTACAAGATCGATAGGACGAATCCCAAAACCATAAACACGGTAGCGAGCCCCACTGTCAGCGTTCTCTTCGGATCCTTCGCTTCATCACGCCCGAACACGGTGCTCGACATCCCGGAGCCGAATGCACCACCGAGCCCAGAGTGCTCGCTCATCTGGAGAAGGATCAACCCCATCAGGGCGAAACAGTCGAGAAAAAACAGAACCTCCAATATTACTGCTATCATAGCACCATCGTTCCCTTTCTCGCTCTTTTTTTTGCCCGTACCAGCTTACACAAGCGATGCATTATAGCATAAGCCACCGCAACGTACAAAGAGCGAGACATTCTTGCGCGATATCGCGTGCTCCCGTATGCTGTAACACGGTTCATACTAAAGGAGGAGGTTGAGATTGCGCAAGTTCATCGTCGTCACCGGTGGGGTCATCTCTGGATTAGGAAAGGGGGTCGTCGCCGCCTCTATCGGACTCCTGTTCAAGCTGAGCGGATATAGCGTCACCCTACAAAAGATTGATCCTTATCTAAATCTCGATGCTGGCACGATGAACCCTTACGAGCACGGCGAGGTCTTTGTCACCAACGACGGGAAGGAGACCGACCTTGATATCGGTCGTTACGAACGGTTCCTCGACGAACCCCTCTCCGCCGCGAATTACATCACCACCGGACAGGTCTACTGGAATGTCATCCGACAGGAACGGGCCGGAGCTTTCCTGGGAAAGACGGTACAGGTGATCCCTCATATCACCAATGAGATCAAGCGCCTCGTCATGCTCCCACTGGAGCGCGAGAAGGCTGAGATCGGGGTGATCGAGGTGGGTGGGACTGTGGGAGATATCGAGAGCCTCCCGTTCCTAGAAGCTCTACGCCAATTCAAGGACGACCTCCCGGAAGAGAATACTTTCTTTATTCACCTGACCCTCCTTCCTCACCTCGCGAGCACTGATGAGATCAAGACCAAACCGACTCAACATAGCGTGAAAGAGCTGCGCACGATCGGGATTCAACCCGACGCAATCGTCGCCCGCTGTAACCGTCCGCTGGCCGACTCGGTCAAACGAAAGATCTCCCTCTTCTGCAACGTTGCACAGGAAAAGGTCATCGAAGACCCGGATCTCCCCTCGATCTATGAGGTCCCTCTCTTCCTGAAGGAACAAGGATTCGATCGACAGATTGCTGCTGGCCTCGGCCTGCCCGAGCGTGAGGCTGATGTAACGCGTTGGACAGAGCTGGTCACGCGGCTGCGTACCCCGTCCAAGCGGGTGCGCATCGCGATCGTGGGAAAGTACGTCGAGCTTAGGGACTCCTACATGAGCATCACCGAGGCTCTACTCCACGCCGGGGTGACACTGAACACTAAAGTCGATATCGAGTGGGTCGGTGCGGAAGAACTCTCCCACGACGGCCCCGATGCCCGTCTCCACGACCTCGATGGCATCTTGATCCCCGGAGGGTTCGGAGACAGAGGGATCGAAGGGAAGGTGAAGGCCGTCGGATACGCAAGGGAGACAAGGATGCCCTTCTTCGGAATCTGCCTTGGCTTGCACTGCGCGGTGATCGAGTTCGCTCGCGAGCGCCTCGGGCTCACCAAGGCGAACAGCGCGGAGTTCGATTCGGATACACCGCACCCGGTGATCGCTCTCCTCGAGGATCAAACAAGAATCGTCGACAAAGGGGGGACGATGCGGTTGGGAAGATACGAGGCAGTACTGCGGACCGGATCCACGAGCCATTCTTGCTACGGAGTAGATCGAATCCACGAGCGACATCGCCACCGTTACGAGTTCAACCCCGCCTACCGAGAACGGTTCGAGAAGGCAGGGATGCGTATCGCTGCGGCCTCCCCCGACGATCGCCTGGTGGAGATCATCGAACTCGAAGGGCATCCATGGTTTGTCGGAGTCCAGTTTCATCCGGAGTTCCAATCCCATTTCCTCTCCCCTCACCCTCTCTTCTGTGGCTTTGTCCAGGCATGTCTAGACTACGGATCCTCCTCGTCCTGTTGATCGTCGGCGCGATCCTCGCGCTCGTCCTCTCGTTCCGGCAGGAACCCACCTCCTCCGACCTGACCGAGGCGGAGGCGATCGACCTCTCCGGTTATGATGATGAGGGAGCCCTCGTGTGGCACATCTGCGCAAAGAGCGGCGAGCTGAAAGAGGATCGTGGCCACCTCTCCGATGTCATGGTTCGATTCTTCGCCGATTACGAGGAGCCCCTGGAGGCGCGGTCCGCCACCCTAATCTTTCGCAAGGGCGAGGCGACTCTGGAAGGGGGAGTGGAGGCAACGCGAGGGGAGGGGTACAGATTGACGACCGAACAGATCACCTGGAACGAAACGGAACGCACACTCACTGCGCACCGCGTCGAGATCACGACGGACGGTGGAACGATCGAGGCGAACGAGTTCCGCTACGACTTGGCCAGCGAGCGGTCCGTACTTTCGGGAGGGATCGACGCCCGTATCGATCGCTCCACACCGATCACGGTCAGCGGAGACCAAGCCGCCGAGGAGAAGGGCCTCCTCCAGATCACCGGTGGGGTGACGATCTTCAATGACGAGGAGATCTACCACTGCTCCCGGCTCGAATACGACACGGAGAGCGACACGGTCTGCCTGATCGACTCTGTAAAAGGGACGTTCCAAAAAGGCGAGATTTACGCCGATGCGATCACCCTCACCCAAGATGGGATCGAAGCCGTGGGTGATGTCGTCCTCGACCTTCACGATCTCTTCTTCGGAGGCAACGATGACGCTTGAGGCAAAGAACCTCGTGAAGACCTACGGAGAGAGACTGGTCGTAGACCACCTCTCCATCGAGGCGAGCACGGGGAGGATCATCGGTCTGTTTGGCCCCAATGGGGCCGGGAAGACGACCACCTTCTACATGATGATCGGGTTCCTCCCCGCCAAGGGAGGAGAGGTCCTGCTCGACGGCGCGGATATCTCCATCCTCCCGTTCTATCGACGCGCGCGGCTTGGCATCAGCTACCTCCCGCAGGACCCATCTGTTTTCACCCACGCCAGTGTCGAGGAGAACTTGGATCTCGTCTTGGAGTGGTCGCGTGTCGTGGGAAAGGAACGAGAGGTTCGCGAGGAGCTTCTCCACGAGTTTCGCCTCGAACGGCTACGCGCACAGCGTGCGGGGACCCTCTCCTCGGGGGAGCGCCGGAGGCTCGAGATCGCGCGTGCGCTCGCCACATCCCCCTCCTACATCCTGCTCGACGAACCGTTCTCCGGTATCGACCCAATCTCAGTCGCCGACCTACAGGAGGAAGTGGTCGCCCTTAAGGAGCGGGGGATCGGGCTCGTGATCACCGACCACAACGTGCGCGATACGCTCTCTATCACCGATTATGCCTACTTGATCAACGAAGGCCGCGTGATCACCGCTGGAACACCCGAGGAGATCCTAAGCGATCCACTCGCCCGGCGATTCTACCTGGGGGAACGGTTTCAGGCCTGATCCCTTTGGTAGAGGTGCCCCCAGAGGACGAACACACCAAACCCAAGGATAAGGACGGCGCTGATTACGTGCGCCGCGCGGATCGGCCCCAACCAGAGGCTGTCCCCGCGGGTGAAGCTGACGATCGCGCGAGCGACCGAGTAGAGGATGAAGTAGATCGCGGTTGAGAACCCGTCGCGGTAGCCCCTCTTTCGGATCGACCATAAAAAGGAGAAGATCATGAGGTTCAGGATCATCTCATAAATCATCGAAGGGTGGGTAGCGAGGCCAGGGTATCTCATCCCCGCCGGGGAGTCGGGAGGGAAGTGGATTCCCCAAGGGAGAGTCGTGGGGATTCCGTAGGCCTCACCGTTCATCAGGTTCCCGATCCTACCGATCGCCTGGCCGAGGATCAAACTTGGAACGAGGGCATCCGTAAGGGCCCAGAACCTGATCTTCTTCACCCTGGAAAAGAGGTAGACGGCAAGAGACCCCGCGATCACCCCCCCGTGGATGGCAAGCCCTCCCTCCCAGACCTTTACGATATCCGCCAGGTGATGCCCGTAGTATCCCCACTGAAAGACGACGTAGTAGATCCGCGCACCGAGGATCGCCACAGGGATCGTCCACAGGAGGAGGTCGAGGAGATTATCGACCGAAAGGGGGACAACCTCGGGTCCTCTCCTCGTTGTCAATCCCTTGCGGCGTACCTCCCTCACTAGGAGGTAGAACCCGAGCGTGATGGCTATCACATACATCAGCCCGTAGTAACGGATGGTAATCGGCCCTAGTTGTAGCAAGATCGGATGCATGACTTTCCCCCGTTTATCGATATGATACGCAGTATATGGCCGGCCACCGTGTGAGAAAAGTTGTGTGCACACTCTTAGCCGGCGGGGGGATCGCCCTCGCCATGCCGGGGTTCCCATTCGGTCTTCTCGTCTTCATCGCCCTCGTCCCTTTTTTCGCCCTCCTCGCAGAGGGGAACGGCTTCCTCACTGGGATTACGGTCGGGATCGCCTTCTTCCTCGTCGACTTGCGCTGGCTCTTCACCCTCTACCGGTTCAACCCTCTCATCATCCCCGGTGTTCTTCTTCTCATCGTCTACCTCTCCCTTTACTTCGCCCTCTTCGGGGGACTGATCCGGTGGAGCAGACGCAGGTGGGGTTCCGATTGGGGTCTTCTGCTCCTCTCCCCGATCGTGTTCACCCTTCTTGAGATCCTACGGAGCCACGGCCCTCTAGGAATGGGTTTCTCCTCCCTTTACCAGAGCCTCTACAAATACCCTTTACTGATTCAGGTAGTCTCAGTCGCTGGGCCGTGGGCTCTCACCGCAGCGATCGTCTTTACGAATACCGCGTTCTACCTCGCGCTGCAAAAGAAGAAGGCCCTCTACCTGGCAATGGGATTGGGGATGATCGGACTCCTCCTCTTGTTCTCGCTCGTTCCCCTTCCGCCTGCAAAGGATCCTCTCACCGTCGCTATCGTCTCCTCGGACGTCCCCCAGGAGATTAAGCTCGACGGGAGGAACCTCCTCCCACTGCTTGAAGACTACATCGCCTTCGGGAAGGAGGCCGTTGCCAGCGTACCCGATCTCATAATCTTCCCCGAGTCGATCCTCCCCGGCTACATCCTGCGCGACGAGCGGCTCCTCCCGGAGTTCACCCACCTCGCGCAAGAGGCTCACGCCTCCGTCCTCTTCGGCACAGGAGATATCCGCAGTGGGAAGATATACAACAGCGTCGTTTTCCTCTCCTCAAGTGGGAAGATCATCGATATCTATGACATGGTCCGCCCTGTCCCGTTCGGAGAGACGATCCCTTGCCGCGATCTCCTCGAACGGATCGGGCTGAAGCGTTTTATCGCCTCGTTCCTCCCCCAGGAGCTCTCGCGGGGGGAGGAGTTCTTCCCGATCGGTGGTATTATAGGGACCCCTATCTGCTTCGAGTCCACCTTCCCCGGGCCAACACGTGCGTTCGCCAAAGGAGAGGCCACCCTCCTCGTCACCGTGACGAACGACGCCTGGTTCATCGAGAGCTCGGAGATGAACGCACACTTCGCAAACGTGGTCTTCCGCGCGGTCGAGACGCGACGCTACCTGATCCAGGCGGCGAACGGCGGAATCTCCGGGGTGGTCGACCCTCAAGGGAAGATCATCGCTGAAACGATCGGAGAGGGGATTCTAAGAACCGATGTATCACACGTAGAAGGACTATCCATCTACACCCAACTAGGGGACCTTCCGCTCTATCTATTCTTTGCGATCGTGGGATTCGCCACGGTGATGTGGCAGGAGATTCACCGCCGAAACTGATAGGGGGCAGGAAGCCCCGCCCCCTTCAGTCGGTTCTACCTTCGTGCTGCTGGCATTATGTCGGTGTCGGTCGTATCGGTCAGCGAAGTGACACTACCATCATCGAACGAGACCTTGTAGATGTTGTAGCCAGTCGTCTCTTCTCGCACAAAGACGAGACCGGTCTCATCTTCTAGCCAGTACGGGGAGAATTCATCATCCGCCGAGGTTATGGAGCTTGCGGTGACAGAGCTGGAGAGGAGGCTGTTCACGTACGCTTCCAACGTCTGTGCGCCCGTACCATCGGCGTTCATCACGTAGATGTTGATCGCTGTGTTCTTGTCGGTGGAGAAGGCGATCTTCGTCCCATCCGGCGACCAGGCCGGTTTGGAGATCATCCCATCTGGAAGATCGAGCGCGGTGGCGAAAGCAGCGCTCATGTCAGGGGACGCATCGCCATAATGGTACGTGTGATCCGTTGTTGCCGGATAAAGCTGAGTTGCTGTCGTCCCATGCAACTTCCAAATGGCGGTGCCGGTTGTAGTGTTGTTCTTGTCAGAGACGAACAAGAGATCATCAGAGACGGGCGAGTACGCCGGCGCGATTGCCCACGATGGGCTTTGCGTCGTCAGCTTCGCTTGGCTCCCACCATTTGCGGTCATCGTCCAGATTTCCCACGTGGAGGCGGACGGGGTCTGCGCCGAATTTGATGCGTAGGCGACTTTCGTCGCGTTGTATGACCAGCTCGGTTGGATCTGGTTGGAGACAGTCTGCGTAGTCAGCTGGGCCAGCGAGTCTCCCTCCACCGTCATTCTCCAGATATTCCAGACGCTTCCTTCTGCGGCGTAAGCAATCTTGTCGCGAGTCCCCCTAACTAAATCGGGAAACAGTTCATCACTCGCGGTGTTGCGAACCTCGGTCTCTCCCGTTCCATCTGCCAGCATGCGGTAGATCCCGTAGTTTCCGCCTCTGTCACTGGCAAAGGTTACCATCGCCGGGCCGATTATGACAGTCGCTGTGTCCATCCCGATCCTGCCGTCACCGTCCGTCACCGTCAGCGTCACCGTGAACGTCCCAGCCACCGTGTAGGGGTGTGACAGGGCATCCGTGACGTCGGTCCCTGTTGCATGAGTTGATTCGTCACCGTAGTCGACCTCATAGGTTGCAATGTTACCATCCGGGTCGTTTGACCCGCTGATGTCGAAGTCAACCGTTACTGGGACCTCTTCATCGGTTATCGGCGTGTACGTGAGCAGTGCGATCGGCGCCTGTCCGAAGAATCCCCGGCAGGCAGCGAGACCCACCATCAGGCCGACCAGCAAAAAAGCAGTGATGAGGAGTTTCCCCTTTCCTCGTGCAGCCGTGTCTCTCGTTGCAGGCATCTTTACCCAACCTCCTTAATAGAGCATCTTTATCTCATGAGCAAGGCAATAACCCTGCCTTGCTGTCCAGTCTACCCTGCGGTCCCTTTCTTCTTACAGGAACGAGGGGTGGTAAAAAGGGGGTGGTTCGTCACGGGGGGAGGTGACCGGTGTCGAAAATGAAACTTTCACCCCCAAAACCGTGTATATTGAGACTGAGGAGGAAGATAAGAAGCGTGTATCGTGGACAAGACGAGGTGAGTCTATTGAGAGCGTCATTGGCAGGCGAAACCGAGGCCTGGGGTGAGATCATCACCCGCTACAAGGAAGCCGTCTTCGGTCTGTGCTTGGGTTTTCTGCGAAATCGGGCCGATGCCGAGGATCTCACCCACGATGCGTTCATCCGCGCCTACGTCAACCTGCGGCGTTACCGGTTGGATAAAAGATTCTCCACATGGATCTTCACCATCGCATCCAACCTGTGCCGCAACCGCCTCCGCTACCGGCGATACCACCCTGTCGTCTCCCTCCCCGCTCAACTGAACGGAGGGACCGATCCCGCACGGATCGTGGCCAGAGAGGACCGCGGAATACAGATCCGCCAGCGACTCGATCGCTTGCCGTACAACTACCGAGCGCCGCTCGTCCTCCGTTACTACAACGAGCTCTCCTACAAGGAGATCGCGGAGGTCCTCTCCCTCCCAGAGGGGACTGTGAAGACAAGGATTCATCGAGGGAAGATGGCGTTAAAAGAAGCACTGGAAAAAGATGGGGTGACCCAATATGAGAATCGATAACCTAGACGAATCGTTGCGGGACGCGTTGCGAGCGGAAGTGACCACTGAGGCGTTCTGCCTGGACGGCCTCGAGGGCCGGATTGTCACCGAGATCGCCGACCGACTCCCGAAGAGAGGCCCACTCGACCTCCTAAGAGGGTTGTTCGCTCCGACGCGCGGGGTGCGTATCGGACAGTTTGCCGTGCTCGGGGCGACCGCGGCCATCTTCCTCATGATGGGGATCTTCCTCGCCGATCACGTCCCGGGATTCGATCGGACTCCGAGCGCGCCAGAAAGGACGATTGCCACCGGTCATATGGGGAACGAGATCCTTTTCGTTATGCCCGCTACCGGCGCACACGATGTTAGTGTCGTCGGGAACTTCAATGATTGGGAGGCGACCCCGCTCGCCGATGATAACGGGGATGGTATATGGACAGTGAGCATCCCCCTTTCCCCAGGCCGGTACGAGTACGCGTTCGTAGTCGACGGTCGCTGGTGGGGACAGGACCCGCTCGCCGATGGATACGTCCGTAGTTTCGGGGAGTACAACTCCGTCCGTTACGTGGGACAGGTAGGAGATGACGCATGAGAGATCCGAGAAGGGCCTTCACCCTCGTCCTTATTCTGGGATTCTTTATCAGCGGAGTGTCCACCCTCGCCTTGGCTACCTCACACGCCGAGGTAAATCAGGCCCTTAGCGTCCTCTGTCCGACGAGTGACCCCGAGATCATGGCGGCTCTTGAGGTCGGGTTCGCTCAAGGGCGCATCGAGCCCGACGAGATACTCCATCTGATCAGACGGCTCTCCACGGTACAAGGGGTTCCAGCAGAGAAGGAGACGATCCTCCTCACCATTGCCCACGCACTGCAGGATGACCTCCCCGTTAAGATCCTCGTCGATAAGGTGGAAGAAGGATTGGCACGGAACATCCCGTTGACCGTAATCCTCAACGGATCGGGTAGTCAACCCCGGATCCTCGGGCTTGTTCAGCGTGCATCACTCCTCGAAGCGGTGCGGGATTTCCTCTACTCGAAGAGGATCTTCAGCGCTCCGGAGGGGACAAAAGCGGTCTCAACCTGCCTTCCCAACGCACATTTCGATTGTTTAGTGAGCGAGATTGCCGGTTCCCTGGCCGATTACTTGGAAGGAGGAGGGAGTCCGCTCGAAGGGTACCTAATGTTCCAGCAGGTGAGTCTCAGACTGCAGACCCTCGCTGGGCTCAGGGAACCTCCTCTCCTCGCAGAGGACGTTGATCTGGTCCTGGAACGGCTTACCCCAACGGATTTGACAAATATTGTGCTAGCAGTACTCTAAAGAATAAGAGAAAAAGGAGGAAAGATGACAAAGAAACGACTAGTTATTACCGTGATCCTTCTCGGTCTGGTTGCCGTGTTGAGCCTGCTCAGCCTTGCCCAGCCGGTCGCCCCGAAGGGGATCATTCCTACTCCACCCGAGAGCCAGGAGTTAGAGGTACGAATTTGGGTTGACAAAGGCGCTTACACAGTAGGCGATCCGATCTCCATTCACTACAGTGTTAATAAGCAAGTGTACATCTACATTTGGGATATCACCCCCGATGGGAAGGCCAATCAGATCTTTCCAAACTACTATTCGCAGAACAACTACGTCGCCGCAGGGGAACACACGGTCCCAGGCAGCTTTAAAATTGAACCCCCTTTGGGGACAGAGTACCTTCAGATTCTGGCAACGACCACACCGGTAGATCCCTTTTCTTTTATGACCGGGGATCCCGAGGCGTTCCGGCTTGAGATCGAGGTCAAGATCTTGGGAATTATACCTGTCAGCGAGCGAAGTTGGAACTTCACAAGCTTTGAAATCGTCTCAGGAACAGTTCCGTCTTACGGGGCACTGATCATCAACTCGATCCCGAGCGGCACGTGGATCACCATGGATGGGTACTACGCGGGGTATACCCCGCGAACCCTCTACATCACGCAGGGCTACCACCAGATTTCCTTGAGCAAGACGGGTTACCAGGACTGGAACCGTGGACTGTTCGTGATCGGCGGGCAGACGCGCACGATCAACGCGACCCTCACCCCGATCGCGCAGGTAAACCAGCCGCCAATCGCCGCGTTCAACTTCTCCCCGACCAACCCGCTGGTTGGAAGTTGGGTCCAGTTCAATGGCTCCGCTTCCTCCGATCCGGATGGAACGATCACAAGCTACAGCTGGAACTTCGGGGACGGTGGTACCGGCTCGGGTGTGACCCGCTACCACCAGTTCGCCGCTCCAGGGACCTACACGGTCACCCTCACCGTCACCGACGATGACGGCGCGACCGATACCGAGATCCACACCGTGCAGGTCGGAGCGATCAACCAACCGCCGGTCGCCGCGTTCAACTTCTCCCCGACCAACCCGCTGGTTGGAAGTTGGGTCCAGTTCAATGGCTCCGCTTCCTCCGATCCGGATGGAACGATCACAAGCTA
>Ga0307428_1000613_pt1 | contig 21268 bp, 17 predicted proteins | sample SalMarWE160240MG_FD_202161 | JGI IMG/M metagenome (GOLD analysis project Ga0307428, IMG submission 202161) | Salt marsh sediment microbial communities from the Plum Island Ecosystem LTER, Massachusetts, United States - WE1603-240 | ecosystem: Environmental > Aquatic > Marine > Intertidal zone >...
AGTCCGCGCGGCCAAACCCCCCAGCAATCCCGGGCGGCCACTATAGGGGCGTATGGATATGACTCCCTGATCCCGCAACAGCAACTTCGAACGACGATCCCTGCGACTGCGGTGTCGATCGTGTTCGGATCGGGGTTAATAGATGGGATTACGATCAAAACGGTGGATGGCCTCGATGAACCGAACCGTTCCCGACTTGGAGCGCATCACCAGCGAATGGGTCTTCGCCCCACCGCCGAAAAATCGGACTCCTTTCAGGAAATCACCGTCGGTGACCCCGGTGGCGGTGAAGGCGACGTCGCTGCCCCTGGCAAGATCAGTAATGGTGAGGACGCGTTCGATCTCCTTGAGACCGGTCCGGCGGATACGCGCAACGTCCTCCTCGCTCGACGGTTTGAATTGGGCCTGCATGTCGCCGCCCAGACATCGTAAGGCCGCCGCGGCCAGTACCCCTTCGGGCGCCCTGCCGATTCCCATGAGCACATCCACACCGGAATCTTCTAACGCCGTGGCGATGGCCGCGGAGAGGTCGCCATCCTGGATGAGCTTGATTCGGACGCCCATCTCGCGGACGACCCGGATCAGGTCAACGTGGCGGGGCCGGTCGAGGACGACCACGGTGAGATCTTCCACATAACACTTCATCGTCTCAGCGATAGATCGGAGATTCGCCTCTGGCCCCGCAGTGATGTCAATGGCGCCAAGCGCCTTCGGCCCGACCGCGATTTTCTCCATGTACGTGTCCGGCGCAGGAAAGAGGCAACTCTTTTCGGCAAGGGCGACTGCCGATAGCGCGTTCGTCCGCCCTGCCGCAACGATGGACGGTCCTTCCAGTGGTTCCGCCGCCACGTCCACCTCAGGCCCGATCCCCGCACCGACCTTCTCACCCACATACAACGTGGGTGTCTCCTCCTTTTCGCCGCGTCCGATCACCACGGTTCCGGCGAATGCTACTGCATCGAACGCCCGGCGCATGGCATCAAGAGCGGTCTGCTCCGCAAGCTGCTCGTTTCCCCGCCCCATCCAACGTGCCGAAGAGAGCGCGGCGGCTTCGGCGACCCGAACCACCTCCAGGGCCAGATTCCGATCCATCCAAGGGCCTCCGCGAGAGCCGTAAAAGCGAGATTCTTTCGATACTTAAGACGGGGGCAAAGTATAGAAGAGGCCCCCACCAATGTCAAGGGATGATTGCCCGACAATCAGGGGTTTCACCACCCTCTGCTGGCATGGTTCTTGCTGATTTCAATCCGACCAACGGACCTCGAGGGACGGCATGGCTACCGATCCAAAAACGTTGATGCGCCGACACCTCCGCTTCACCCGTTACCTGACCGCTCAGTGCACGGTCCTGAGCCCCGAGGAAACCGAGCCGCGCGCGCTCACGGGAATGACCCGGAACGTGAATGCCGGCGGGCTCGAAGTCCTGCTATCAGAAGCATTACCCATCAAGACAATGGTATCCATCCGAGTCGGAGGAAGCGATCCCATAGCTGGACACATTGTTGCTGTCGATAAAGGGATACCGACCCCCCTGGGGACCAAATTTCCCCATGGCGTGGCCTTCGAGGAACCCGTCGAACCGTCCGTGGTGCGGCACTGGGTGTCTGCGCCCGAAAAACGGGTACACCCCCGGGCTAGCGTCCAATTCGCCGTCGAGTACAGGCAGGCAGGGACGAAAGCGCACGGCACCTGTCTGAATTTGAGTCGGGGAGGGATGTTCATCGTGGCCGACCGCCCGGCGCCACCAGGGACAGAGGTCACGCTCCACTTTACACTGCCGAGCCAGACCGACCCACTTTCGGTGCGTGCGCGGATAGCCTGGGCGTCTACGGAGGATACGGAGTCAGGTGCTCTCAATGGGATGGGAGTGCGGTTCCTCGATCTCGCCCAACCACAGGCTATCGCCATTGACACTTTTGTTGACTCCATCCCCGCGCAGACGTCCGGTCCGGACTCCTCTTAATGCCGTTCCAACTTATTACGCCGAACTCGGGCAAGGCCCGCCCATTCTAGTCCCCACGCCTTCCCCCGCGGGCACCTCAAAGCGCTTTTTCCTTTACTAAAGAAACTTTTCGGTCTATAATTAACCCCTTTCGGCGCAACGCAAGAGCCCACCCTGCAGGTTTCATCGCCTTCGCGAATGACGGGGTTTACATCGAACCGTGTCTTTTGGAAAGGAGGAATGCCATTATGTCGAGCCAGAAGGTCACACTCAGCGTGATTAAGGCCGATGTAGGGAGCTACACCGGCCACAACCGGGTACACCCGGCGCTCCTCCAGCAGGCTGGCGAGTCGCTTCAGACAGCCAAGGATAAGAAGACGATTATCGATTATCACGTGGGGCGATGCGGAGATGACATTGACCTCATCATCACCCACCGTCACGGTGTCGACGCCGAGGTGATCCATCGCTTGACGTGGGATACGTTCATGGCCTGCACAGCCGTGGCGAAGAAACTGCATCTATACGGGGCGGGCCAGGATCTCCTCGCCGATGCTTTCTCCGGGAATGTCAAGGGAATGGGTCCGGGGGTGGCCGAGATGGAGTTCGTGGAGCGGACCAGTGAGCCCATCGTGGTCTTCATGGGGGACAAGTGCTCGCCCGGGGCTTGGAATTTTCCCCTCTACCGGATGTTCGCCGACCCCTTCACGTCCGCCGGGCTCGTCATTGATCCCAAGATGCACGAGGGATTTCAGTTCACGGTCTTGGACGCCAAAAAGGACGCCACGATCCAACTGAACTGCCCCCATGAGACGTACGCCCTCCTCGTCTTTCTCGGGGCATCCAATCAATTCATGATTACCGACGTGCGACGCCGAACGGACGGAGAGATTGCCGCAGTTGCCTCGACCCAAAAGCTCAGCCTGATTGCCGGCAAATACGTCGGGAAGGATGATCCAGTGATGGCGGTGCGGTGCCAGGCCGGGCTCCCGGCCGTTGGCGAGGTGATCGAGGCCTTTACCTTCCCGCACCTCGTGGACGGCTGGATGCGCGGATCCCACTGCGGACCGCTGATGCCTTGTGCCTTCGACCAGGCCAACCCAACTCGTTTCGACGGGCCGCCGCGCGTGGTGGCGGCTGGGTTCCAACTCGCCAACGGGCATCTGGTTGGGCCGGTGGACCTATTCGATGATCCCTCGTTCGATGAGATCCGTCGAAAGGCGAATGAGATAGCGGACTACATGCGGCGACATGGGCCCTTCCAACCACACCGCCTGCCCCTCGAGGAGATGGAGTACACGACCCTCCCGCAGATAATGGGGCGGCTGAAGGACCGCTTCAAGGCGGGACCGCGATAGGGAAGGGGTTGGGTGGGCCGGACCGCCATCGCTACCCGGCGACCGCCACTGACCCAGACCCCACGATTTTTTCTACCTGTGAGATGAACTCCGGCGTGGGCTGCACGTGAAGTCCTTCCCCGGCCTCAATCACCACGGCATTCCCTGGATCCAGGTATACCCGGAGCCGCAGGGGGACGGTGCCTCTGAAGTTGGCGGCAGTCGTGTGGATCTGTCGCAGCACTTGTCCCGAGAGAGCCTCCGCCCGGACCGCGATTTCCAGGCGGCCTTCGGTCTTTCCTTGGAGATCGCTCAGAGGCTGAACGTCCGTCAGGAGAAGCTTCACCACTTCTTCGCCAATGTCAACCTGCCCTCTCACCAGGACCGGATTATCCTTGATCAGATAGAGCATCTTGCTCCGGTACAGATCGGGGAAAGCAATTAATTCCACGGAGCCACGCAAGTCCTCGAGGGTGACAAAGGCCATCCGGTCGCCGCTCTTCGTAGAGATCTCCTTTACGGCGGTGACAATGCCACAGAGGTTAACCGTCTCCTTGTCTCGCAAGCTTGAAAGCTCATCGCTGGCGGCGGTTGCGTACCGCTTGCAGAGGACCTCGTATTCGCTCAAAGGATGTCCCGTGATGTAGAAACCGAGGATCTCTCGTTCGGCGGTGAGGCGCTGCGCGTGAGACCACTCTGGCATATCGTGTAGCTGAGGGGGCTTCATCTGAGAGGCCATTCCCCCTAACATCTCCAGGAGCGAACCCTGTCCTTTGGCGCGGTCCCGGTGCACCGCCGACGCCGCCTCTATTGCCTGATCCACGCTCGCCATGAGCTGGGATCGATGGTCACCCAAGGAATCGAAGGCCCCACACTTGATCAGGCTTTCGATCACCCGCTTATTGACTAGCCGGAGATCGACCCGCTCGCAGAAGTCATGCAGGCTGGTAAACTTTCCTGCGGTGAGGCGCGCGTTGAGGATCGACTGGATGGCCGTCTCTCCTAGATTCTTTACCGCCACAAGTCCAAAGCGGAGCTTGTCCTCCACCACCCGGAAGTTCCGCGCCGACTCGTTGACATCCGGTGGCAGAATCTCGATAGCCATCTGCCGGCACTCCTCTATATGCCGGACCGTCTTGTCGGTATTCCCCATTTCTGACGTGAGGAGCGCCGCCATGAACTCCACCGGATAGTTGGCCTTCAAATAGGCGGTCTGATAGGCGAGGACCGCGTACGCCGCTGCGTGCGACTTGTTGAAGCCGTACCCGGCAAACTGTGCCATGAGTTCAAAGATCTTCCCGGCCTTCGCCTTCGGCACGCGCCGGGCGACCGCCCCCGCGATAAACTTTTCGCGCTGCCGCGCCATGAGATCGACATCCTTCTTTCCCATGGCCCGCCGCAGGATATCCGCCTCCCCCATGGTAAACCCGGCCATCTCACTCGCAATCTGCATAACCTGTTCCTGATAGACCATGACCCCGTAGGTCTCCCGCAGATATTTCTCCATCAGGGGGTGGCCGTAGTCGATCTTCACCCGCCCATGGCGCCGGTTGATGAAGTCCGGGATCATCTCCATGGGGCCCGGCCGGTACAGGGCCACGAGTGCGATCACATCCTCCAGGCGCTCTGGTCCGAGGCGTCTGAGGAGATCTCGCATCCCGGCAGACTCCAACTGGAACACCCCCAAGGTTTTCGCCTCGGAAAGGAGCTGGAAGGTCCTCGGGTCATCGAAGGGGATTTGGGCTTCTCGGAGCTCGACACCGCGCGTCTCTTTGAGGACCTTCAGGGTATTGGCGATCACCGTCAGCGTCCGGAGACCAAGGAAGTCCATCTTGATGAGACCGATTTTCTCGATGGCCCCCATGGCATATTGGGTTGTGATCTCCCCCTTGGTCCCTCGGTAGAGGGGGACGTGCTCAATGAGGGGTTCTCCCGAAATCACTACTCCGGCGGCGTGCGTCGACGCATGCCGCGTCAGCCCCTCGAGCGACCGAGCAATCTCCCAGAGCTCACGAAGCTCCGGTGCCGAATGAATCGTCTCTCTGAGGGGCGGGCTCTGCGCGACGGCCTCATCCAAACTGACGTTGAGGATATTGGGAATCATCTTTGCAATTCTGTCCACTTCCCCGTAGGGCATCCCCACGGCACGACCCACATCACGAACAACCGCTTTGGCCCCCAGGGTTCCAAAGGTAATGATCTGGGCGACGTTCTCCTTTCCATACTTCTGGGCGACATACTCGATCACCTCGTCCCGGCGATCGTCGGCAAAGTCGATATCCATGTCGGGGGGAGAGATACGCTCAGGATTCAGGAATCGCTCGAAGAGAAGACCGTAGCGTAAGGGATCGATATTGGTGATCCCGAGGGCGTAGGCCGCCAGGCTCCCGGCAGCCGAACCCCGGCCTGGCCCGACCGAAATCCCCCGCTCTTTGGCGAAGCGGATGAAGTCCCACACGATCAAGAAGTACCCGGCGAAGCCGATCTTCTCGATCACGTTCAGCTCCCGGGCAAGACGGACCCTCGCCTCTTCTGTAATCTCCCCGTACCGTTCCTTGAGGCCACGCCAACTGATCTCCCCCAGATAGCTTTCCAGGGTGTGCCCCGGGGGAACCTCATAGCGCGGCAGGTGAATTTTGTCGAAGTCGAGCTGGAGGTTGCACCGTTCCGCAATCACCAGCGTATTCATGATCGCCTCGGGAACCTCCGGGAAGAGATTTTGCATCTCCTGCGGGCTCTTGAAGTAAAACTGATCCGCGGCGAAGCGCATTCGATCTCTCTCGGCCACCGTCCTGCCCGTCTGAATGCAGAGGAGCGTGTCATGGGCCTTGTGGTCCCCGGCATTCAGATAGTGGACATCGTTGGTAGCGACGGTGGAAAGCCCCAGATTCTTCGCCAATTGGAGGAGGCCTCGATTGACCTCTCGCTGGGATTCAATGTCATGAAACTGTAGTTCCGCAAAGTAGTTCTCGGGACCAAACAGGTCCCGGTGCCAGGCAGCACTCTCCAAGGCCTTCCCGTGCTCTCCCTGAGCAAGCAGCTGGCACACCTCACTATTCAGGCAGCCGGAAAGAGCGAGGAGGCCCTCGTGGTGTTGGGATAAGAGTTCCTTATCAATCCGGGGCTTGTAGTAGAAGCCTTCCAGGTAGCCGGCGGTCACCAGCTTGATCAGATTCTTGTAGCCGACCCGGTCTTTCACCAGGAGGGTCAGGTGGTTCGCTCCTTCATACTGACCATCCTGGGGGGACCGGTCCAGGCGGGATCCCGGAGCCACATACACCTCACAGCCGATGATCGGCTTGACCCCCTCCTTCTGGGCCAGGCGGTAAAAATCAATGGCTCCAAACAGGTTGCCATGATCGGTGACAGCCAGGGCGGGCATCTTGAATTCTTTCGCCTTCCGCACGAGCTTCTCGAGATGGCACGCCCCATCCAGCAAGCTATATTGGCTGTGGACATGCAAATGTACGAACCCCGCGTGCGGCATTTCGGATCCTCCCCCGCCTACTCCCATTCGATGGTGCTCGGCGGCTTCGAGGAGATATCGTAGACGACCCTGTTGATCCCTTTCACGCTATTGATGATGCGATTCGAGATGAGACCCAGGACCTCGTACGGGAGTCTGGCCCAGTCGGCCGTCATGGCGTCCTCCGACGTGACGGCCCGAAGGCCCACGACATTCTCATAGGTCCGGGCATCGCCCATGACCCCAACACTCTTCACCGGGAGCAGGACGGCAAAGGCCTGCCAGAGGCCTTGATACAGTCCCGCGCGATTGATCTCTTCCTCGACGATGGCGTCCGCCGCCCGAAGAACCTCTAACCGTTCTTGCGTCACCTCTCCGAGGACACGGACCGCGAGGCCCGGACCGGGGAATGGATGCCGCCACAATATGCTCTCCGGAAGGCCGAGGTCTCTCCCCACCTCTCGAACCTCATCTTTGAACAGGCCCCGGAGGGGCTCAATGAGGCGAAACTGCATCGTGCCGGGGAGGCCGCCAACATTATGGTGAGTTTTGATTGTGGCAGAAGGCCCTTGGACCCGCTGACTCTCAATCACATCCGGGTACAGCGTCCCCTGTGCCAGAAACTCGATCCGGCCCAGCTTCTTTGCCTCGTCCTCGAAAACCCCAATGAACTCGGCCCCGATGATCCTCCGCTTCTCCTCAGGATCCGTGACCCCCTTCAGGGCGTGAATGAAGCGATCTGAGGCGTCCACGGCCATAACCTGCAGTTTGAGAGATTCCTGGAACGTGAGGAGCACGGACTCCGCTTCCCCTCTGCGGAGGAGGCCGTTATCGACAAAGACACAGATGAGACGATCCCCTATGGCTTGGTGGATCAACAGGGCGGCGACAGAGGAGTCCACCCCTCCGCTCAACGCGCAGAGAACCCGTTCCTCTCCCACTGTCTCCCGGATCGCCCCGACCGATTTCTCGATGAAGGACCGCATCGTCCACGTCGGCGAACATCCGCAGACCCTGAAGAGAAAGTTTGCAATGATCTCGCGTCCCTTGGGCGTATGAATCACCTCGGGATGAAATTGGACGGCATACAGCGGACGGTGTGCGTGCCGCATCGCGGCGTAGGGGGCGTTCTCCGTATGGGCGATGGCAGTCCATTCGGGGGGAAGGGTCAGGACCTTGTCTCCGTGGCTCATCCAGGCCATGGTCTCCGCCCCGAGTCCCGCAAGGAGATCCGAGGTATCGTCAATATGGAGATCCGCCTTACCGTACTCCCTCTCCTGGGCCGCAGCCACCTTTCCTCCCAGCAGATGCGTCAACGCCTGCATCCCGTAGCAGACCCCGAGGACGGGTCGGTCCAGCGCCAGCAGCTCCTGATCCAGGAGTGGAGAGTCCGGATCGTAGACGCTGGCGGGCCCCCCGGACAGGATGATTCCCTTCGGATTGAATTGCCGAATGACCTGGACGGGCGTGTGGCACGGCAGGATCTCGCAGTACACGCGGCACTCCCGGACGCGCCGGGCAATGAGCTGGGTGGTCTGCGAGCCAAAATCGAGGATAAGGATCGTGTCCGTCATCGAATTGCGAGCTGAGAGTCGAGGGCTGAGGGTCACGTGTTGAGGAAACGTATCCGGGCCCCTCAGCTTTCCATTCTATAGTTGGGCGCTTCTTTCGTGATGATGACGTCGTGGACGTGCGACTCCCGGAGGCCGGCGTTGGTAATCTTGATGAACCGGCCATTCTGCCGTAGCTCCTCGACACTGCGGCAACCGCAGTACCCCATTCCGGCCTTGAGTCCCCCCATCATCTGGAAGACATTCGCCGCGAGCGTCCCGCGGTAGGGAACCCGTCCCTCGATGCCCTCAGGGACCAGCTTCCCCTCCTCGGCTTCCTCCTCCTGGAAGTACCGGTCTCGTCCCCCGCGTTGCATCGCGCCGATCGACCCCATCCCGCGGTATACCTTATAGCTCCGGCCCTGATAGATGACGGTTTCTCCCGGGCTCTCTTCCGTCCCGGCGAAGAGACCACCAATCATCACGGCATTGGCCCCGGCGGCAATGGCCTTCGTGATGTTTCCCGAGTACTTCACACCGCCGTCCGAAATAATGGGAATCCCGGACCGTTTGGTGACGGCAGCGCAGGCTGCGATGCCGGTGATCTGAGGAATTCCCGCTCCTGCCACCACGCGCGTGGTGCAGATCGATCCGGGACCGATCCCAACCTTGATCCCGTCCACCCCGGACTCCACCATATCCTCTGCCCCTGCGGCGGTGGCCACATTGCCGGCAATCACCTCGACCTGTGGGTGATTCCGCTTGATCCAACGGACCGTCTCGATGACCGGCTGCGAGTGCCCGTGGGCCGTGTCGACAACCAGCACATCGACGCCCGCTTTCACAAGCAGGGGAACCCGCGCCTCGGCGTCCTCCTCGACCCCCACCGCCGCGCCAACCCGAAGGCGCCCCAGGGAATCCTTACACGCATGGGGGTACTTCCGACGCTTTTCAATGTCCTTGATCGTGATGAGTCCCTTGAGCCTGAACTGCTCGTCCACCACCGGAAGCTTCTCGATCCGATGTTGATGAAGAATCTCTTTCGCCTCTTCCAACGAAGTCCCGACGGGCGCAGTGACCAGACGGTCCCGCGTCATCACCCCCGAGATGGCAAGGTCGAGCTTGGTCTCAAACCTGAGATCGCGGTTGGTCAGGATTCCCTGCAGCCTTCCCTCCTCGTCGGTCACCGGCACCCCAGAGATGCGGTATCGCTCCATGATCGCGAGCGCCTCGTGGATTTTCTGGGAGGGGCGAACTGTGATCGGGTCCACGATCATCCCGCTCTCGGACTTCTTGACTTTATCCACCTCCGCCGCCTGTCTTTCCCCAGAGAAGGCCCGATGAACGATTCCGATGCCTCCTTCCCGGGCCAGCGCGATGGCTAATCGCGCCTCGGTGACCGTGTCCATGGCTGCCGAGACCAGAGGGATATTGATCCGAATGCGCGTGGTCAGTTCCGTGGAAACGTCGACCTCGCGGGGGTGAACCTCGGATTTGGCCGGAACCAGCAGGACGTCGTCGAAGGTGAGCCCTTCTTCCAAAGACCCGTGTAGCATTGCACCACTCCTCTACATTACAAGAAGTTGATGTGGTAAGGCTAATCTACCCCAATATGTAGCGTTCGTCAAGGACGTTGAGCTCTGCGCCTGTCGCGTCACCGGTCAGATCCTCATCGCCTCTTTGGCCGCCCCCAAGGTCTCCCCGGCCACCTTCCGGGCGCGCTCCGTTCCCGCCGCGAGAATAGCCTCCACCTGCCCTACCTCCTCGGCGAGCTTTCCCCGCCGCTCATAGATGGGGGAGAGGACCGGAAGCATGTGTTTCAGGAGCACCCCCTTGCAGTCGAGGCAGCCGATCGCTGCCGTCCGACACCCCGGTACCACATAACTTTCGCGCTCGTCTTTCGGCGTAAAGATCTTATGCAGGTCATAGACCGGGCAGACGTCAGGGTTGCCCGGATCGGTCCGACGGATCCGAGCCGGGTCAGTGACCATCGGCTTCACCTTTTGCTCAACCGTCTCCGGGGAATCTGACAGGTAGATGCAGTTGTTGTAACTTTTGGACATCTTTCGGCCGTCGGTCCCCGGGATCTTCGGAAACTCGGTCAGCATCGACTCCGGGATCGTGAAGACCGGCTTGTAGAGATGGTTGAACCGACGGGCGATCTCGCGGGTCAGTTCAATATGGGGAAGCTGATCGACCCCCACCGGGACAAAGTTGGCCTGATAGATCAGGATATCTGCCGCCTGCAATACCGGGTAGCCCAGGAACCCGAAGGTGCTGAGGTCCTTGTTAGTCACTTCCTGAAGCTGCTCCTTGTACGTGGGGTTCCGCTCCAGCCATGGGAGTGGAGTGATCATGGAGAGGAGGAGGTGAAGCTCCGCATGTTCCGGGAGGCGGGACTGAATGAAGAGGACCGCTTTCTCGGGATCGATCCCCGCGCTCAACCAGTCGATGACGATTTCCCGCGTGAGCTCCCTGATTTGGCTGGTGTCGGCATAATCAGAGGTCAGGGCATGCCAGTCGGCGACAAAAAAGAAGCATTGATACTCGTCCTGGAGCCGCCTCCAGTTTTCCAAGGCCCCGAAAAGGTGGCCCAGATGCAATCGACCCGTAGGCCGCATGCCACTCAGGACCCGTCCTTGTCGCATCCCTCTCCTCCGCTGCCACGCCCGCTACAGGAGCAATGCCTCCACCATGGCAATCATTGGCCAGATCACGCGTCCCACCGTCCCCGTGAAGATTAACACGACCAGCAAGATGACCCCGTACGGCTCAATTCGCCGATAGGCCAGGCTCTGCGTCGGCCCCAAGAGACCGGAGAGCACCCGGCTCCCGTCGAGAGGAGGGATGGGGATGACGTTGAAGATGGCAAGGATAACATTGTAACGCACGCTGGCCTTGAGCATGTAGAAGGCCGGCGCGCCGACCCACGCCCCTGAAACGAAGTCGGAGGTCCCGGTGGCAAAGCGGAGAATCAGGGCGCTGACCGCCGCCAGAAAGAGATTGGCCGCGGGGCCGGCAATGGCGACCCAGGCCATGTCCCGGCGCGGGTTCTTGAAGTTCGATGGCCCCACCGGAACCGGTCTTGCCCAGCCAAAGCGAAACAGAAAAATCCCGATCGTCCCGACAGGGTCCAGGTGCGAGAAAGGGTTCAGCGTAAGCCGTCCGAGCATCCGGGCGGTGGGGTCGCCGAGCCTATCGGCAACCCAGGCGTGGGCATATTCATGAAACGACAGGGCCAAGAGGATCGGAGGGGTGATGATACTCAGGTGGCTCACGACAGAAGCAAGATCGGGCACCTCGTCCCCCTCTCGGACGCGTGACGGTGTGCTGAACGCACGCTATCAAAGGGACTCTCCTTTGTCAATCGCTCGCAATATCCCGACAGCGGCGCCTTGACGAACCGGGGCGCTCAGCGGGGCCGGCCGAAGTGCCGCCGAAGGAAGGCCACCTCGTCTTCGCGGCTGTTGAGGCGTCCCTCCAGCCGTTCCTGCAGCAACCGATCCAGCATCCGACGATACTTCGGCCCTGGAGGGAAGCCGAACCGTGTGAGGTCCCGCCCGGTCAGTGCGGGCTTCACGGCGGCCAGATGGGTCAGATAACGCTCGACCCGGTCTCTCACCCGTTTCACCCCTGAGGTCCACAGCAGCATGCGGAGGTCTGTAGACGCTCCGTCGAGGAGATGCCGAAGACGGCTGGACCGCAGGGACTGTTTCTGTAGTTGTGTCTGCAGAAACCGAAACGCTCTCAGCTCGGCTATCAGCGCGTCGAGGGGGGGACCCTTGACCCCGAGATGCTCGCCGACCCGGCGGCGAACCGTGGGGGAGATAGAGCAGAGAAACACCAGAAGATAGACGCGCCACCGGCGAGGGCTCGACGACATCTCCAGGCGGTCCAACCGCTGCCAGGCGTGGCGAACACGTCGCATCTGAGCCACCGCGCTGTTGCCAACCGCCAGGGCAGGATCGAGGGTTCTGAGGACACCTCGATCCTGAAGGACCTTCAGGGCCGCCTCGGGTGTCGGCTCGCCCAAGACCAACTTCACCTCACGGAAGAGCCGTTCTGTGGACAGGCGACGTAATACGCTTTCCGCCAAGACGCCCCGGATCAGCTGGCGGTCCCGTGAGCTGAAGCGGAGCCGATACCGGGCAGCGTACCGGGCTCCTCGAAAGATTCGGGTGGGATCATCGCGGTAACTCTCTGCATGAAGGACTCGCAGGAATCCTCCCGATAGGTCCTTGAGTCCATCGAAGGGATCGAGGAGTTCCTCGCCTCGAGGGGCGACCCGGACCGCCATGGCATTTACGGTAAAGTCCCGACGAAACAGATCATCCTCGATCGTTCCCGGGAAGACCTTCGGGAGCGCAGCCGGATGCAGATACCGCTCGCGACGGGCGGTCGCTACATCGAGGCGCAGCCCGTCCCCCAACATGAGGGTCGCCGTCCCAAACTGGGCATGGATCGTGAGCTGCGCTCCGAGGTGAGCCGCCAAGGCCTTCGCATACCCGACGGCATCCCCGGCCACCGTCAGGTCCAGGTCGGTGGTAGCACGCCCCAGGATGAGGTCTCGCACCGGCCCCCCCACGAGGTAGACCGACACGCGCCGCCGTTCTCCAACGATTCTGGTGGTTTCGATCAGGTCTTGCTGCCGAGGTGGCAGACGCCCCAGCAGTTCTTGTGCCGTGATCGGAGATCTCTGTTGGGTGGGATTTCTCACTTTAGAAAGGTCGCCGGGTCTGTGGCTTTCCCCCCCCGTCGGATCTCGAAATGGACATAGGGGGTCTCGGCGACCCCGGTCATCCCCACCTCGGCAATAACCTGCCCCTTCTTCACATTCTCTCCCCGTTTCACGAGGTTCACCCGATTGTGGGCGTAGACGGTGGCAAAGCCCCCCTGATGGTCGATGATGATCAAATTGCCGTAATCGCGAAGCTCCGACCCGCTGTATATGATCTTCCCCTTCTCCGCCGCGCGGATCGGGGTCCCCTGCTTTGCCGAGATGGCTAGCCCGTTATTTTTGAACCCGTCCTCGATCCCGAAATCGGCAATGATCTTTCCCTTGACCGGCCACGTAAATTGGAGATCGGTAGCGCCGGTTCCGCTCGCGGGAAGTTTCCCCTCGAGAACTGCGGTCTCTTCCGGCCGGTAGACTGGAACATCCAGGACCCTCCGGGCGCCCGGGATGAAGACCCGATCGCCGGCCCGGATCTTCGTGGGATTGGTGATCCGGTTGACGCGCATGATCGTCTTCATATCCACCCGATAGGTCTTGGCAATCCGATAGAGGCTCTGACCGGGATGGACTTGATGATACACGCCCGCACGACGTGTTCTGTGCCCGGCACAGCCCGCCAGGAGAAGCAAGAAGAAACACAGAACCACGAGCCACTGCTGTCTCACGATGCCCTCTCCGCCAGCTCCCGACGCAGGCGAGCCGGCAGGTGACTGTACCGTTCCCGGATTCGCGCATTCCGCACGGCGATCGAGACGGCCTGCTTCGTACCGAGGATGACAACGAGGGTCCTGCCTCGGCTCAACGCCGTGTAGAGGAGATTCCGTTGCAGCATAACGTAGTGCGATGTGTGCAGAGTGAGGACGACGGCGGGATACTCACTTCCCTGGCTCTTATGGACCGAGATGGCGTACGCCAGGCTGAGCTCATCGAGTTCGCTCCACTCGTAGACGACCTCTCCCTGATCAAATCGTACCCACACCTGTTGTTCTTCCCGGTCCAGTCGCACAATCCCGCCCAGGTCACCGTTATAGACCTCTTTGTCATAGTTATTCCGGACCTGCATCACCCGGTCTCCCACCCGGAGGGGCCGTCCGCCACCGATCATCTCCCCCTCAGGATTGAGGGCCGCCTGCAAATCCTGATTCAGGCTCCCGGCCCCGAGGGGGCCTCGGTTCATGGGGGTGATGACCTGGATATCCCGGCGCGGGTCGAGGCCGTATCGGTGCGGGATCTCCGTCGTGACGAGGCTTCCCACCCGATCCCGAATGGCGTCCGCGTCCTCCAACGCGATGAACCCGAAGTCGGATGTGCCGAACGCAGGAAGATGAGGAAACTCGCCCCGGTTGACCCGATGCGCGTTCATCACGATCTGGCTCTCCTTCGCCTGGCGAAAGATCTCGGTGAGCCGCACCACCGGAACGGACCCAGACGCAATGAGATCGTGCAACAGAGAACCGGCCCCTACAGAGGGGAGCTGGTCGGCGTCCCCGAGAAGGAGAAGGGCCGCCATCGGCGGGATCGCTTTGACCAGCTGGTCCATGAGAAGGAGGTCGATCATCGAGGCCTCATCCACGACCACGAAATCCACCTCAAGGGGGTGGGCCTCGTTTCTCTTGAACCGTCCTTCCTTCGGGCTAAACTCGAGGAGCCGATGAATCGTACGCGCCTCCCGGCCGGTGGCTGCGGCCATCCGCTTCGCCGCCCGGCCGGTGGGGGCGGCCAGCATCAGACGCACCCCCTTGCGCTCGAGGATCTCGATCAGCGCACGCAGCAGGGTTGTTTTCCCCGTCCCCGGGCCGCCGGTGAGAATCAGCATCTTACTTTCCAGGGCTTCCTGTAGTGCCTCCCGCTGCTCGGCGGTGAACCGGATCTCGCCCCTGCCTTCCGCCCACTGGATGGCTCGGGGGAGGTCAATGGCGGGGCCAAGGCGGGGCGCCTTGGCCAGGAGAGCCACACGACGGCTGACCCCCGTCTCCGCGTGATACAGCGCGGGGAGATAGACGGCAGTTTCCCCGGGCAAGGGCTCGCGGACCACCGCCTCTTCTTCGTGAAGCGTGGCGAGGGCCTGCTCGAGGCGACCCACATCCGGGATCTCCAAGAGCTGAACGGCCTCGTGGGAGAGGCGGGAGGACGGAAGGTAGACATGCCCTGCCTCTGCGGCCTCCTGCAGAAGATAGAGGAGACCGGCGGCCACCCGCGTGAGGGAATCTTTGGCCACACCGAGGGAGGTCCCGATCCGGTCGGCGGTCTTGAAACCAATGCCCGTGATGTCCCGAGCTAACCGGTAGGGATCCTCCTGAATCCTGAGGGGCGCCGAAGGACCGTAGGCCCTGAAGATCCTTTGGGCGAACGTGGGAGAGATGTGATGCTCCTGCAGGAAGAGCATGAGCCCTCGGACCTCACGCTGTTCGGTCCAGGCCGCCCGGATCCGCGCCAGACGGGCCTCTCCAATCCCGTCGACGGCCCGCAGGCGCTCCGGCTCTTCCTCGATGACCCGGAGCGTCTCCGAACCGAAGGCATCCACCAAACGCTTCGCGTACACGGGGCCGATCCCCTTGATGATGCCCGAGGCGAGGTAGCGCTCAATGGCCACCACCGAGGCCGGGAGAATGCTCTCGTACGCTTCGACTTTGAACTGTTCCCCATACCGCGCGTGCCGGACCCACTGTCCCCTGACGCGGATCGTCTCCCCGGGGGCGGCCCCCCAGAGATTCCCCACCACTGTCACCGGATCCCGATGGTCAGGGACCTCCAGACGCGCCACGACGTAGCCGGTCGCCTCATCAGAGTAATTGACCCGGATGAGCGTGCCCTCGAGCGGCGGGGAACCGATCACCGCTTCGTCCCCCGTGACCTCGGCGGTAAAAGGCTAGCCCGTACGAGTCCAGCCTCTCCAAACCGGCGTCTGATCTCATCCACCGCTGCGGCAGCCTTTTCCGTTCGGGGATCCGACGGAAAGAGCGGGATTTGACCCGGAGAGGTCTTCGCGGTGAGTTTCGAAACCGCGATCCCAACGAGGCGTACTTTTCGTCTCCGCAAGGGAACCTTTTGCAAAAGGACCAGGGCCCGCGCATAGATGTGCTCGGTGAAGGCGATCGGCTCGCGCACCGTGCACGACCGCGTCAGGGTCGTAAAGTCGGCAAAGCGGAGCTTGAGGGTGATGGTCGCGCCCGCACAGCCCTCGCGCCGGAGACGAACCGATACACGCTCCGTTAAACGGAGAAGGGTTTGTCGGATGTGGCGTGCGTCCTCGCAATCGACGGAAAAGGTCGTCTCAGCCCCCATCGATTTGGCCATGGCTTCCCCGATGACAGGGCGGTCATCGATCCCACGGCTGAGACGGTGAATGTGTCCCCCGAGCGCGCCGAGGCGCCTCGAGAGCGCGTCTTCTGGCCAGCGGGCCAGTTCGCCAATCGTCGTGATGCCCAGGGCCTGCAGGATCGCCGCTGTCTTTGTTCCCACTCCCCACAGACACGCGACGGACAGGTCTGCGAGAAACGCGGCAACCTCCTCCGGTCGAACAACAACGAGCCCATCCGGTTTCTTCAAATCGGACGCGATCTTTGCCACGAATTTATTCGGGGCCACACCCACCGATGCGGTGAGCCGCTCTTCCTGCCAGATCTCCGCCTTGATCCTATGTGCAATGCGTGCTGGCTCCCCAAAAAGGCCGGTGCTCCCGCTGACATCCAGAAACGCCTCATCAATGGAAAGCGGCTCTACGAGATCGGTGTAGCGACGGAAGATCCTCAAGATCTCCTCTGACACCTCATCGTAACGGTCCATGCGCACGGGGAGGAAAATGGCGTGGGAGCAAAGGCGATAGGCTCTCGAGATGGGCATGGCGGAGCGGACCCCGAAGGCCCGAGCCTCATACGAGCAAGCCGCCACCACCCCCCGCCCCTTTCCCGCTTTGGGATCTGCCCCGACGATCACCGGCCGACTCTTGTAGGCCGGATAGTCCCGCTGCTCGACCGCCGCATAAAAAGCATCCATGTCCACATGGATGATCGCACGCGTCATCGCTCACCCTTCCCAGCTCGCTCACACGCGTCCCCCACATCCGCTGTAGCCGGAAGAGGGAGACCGCTCCTGCCGATTCCTCGATGACAACACGATTATAGCAAAGCCGAGCGGGGTCTGGGCAAGGTACCGACGTCGGGGGAAGGTTCGGGGAGGCCAGAGTTGGTGCGGCACTAGAGCTCCCGGTATTTCCGGGCACTGCCTCGCGCCCGTTCCACCGGATACTTCCGCTCGTTCTCCTGAAGCTTTTCGAAGGCAGCCTTGACCAGGTCCGTTCCGAGGATGTCGGCGAGCGAGATCAAGAGGATGAGCACGTCCCCCATCTCCCAGCTCACCTCACGGTGCCGCTCGGGATCCGTCACGAGCGCCGCCACCTCGTCGGGGTTCTTCCACTGAAAGCACTCCAAGAGTTCGGCCGCTTCAAGGCTGATGGAAATGGCCAAGTCCTTCGGGCTGTGAAACTGGCGCCAGTCCCGGCGGTCCCGAAAGGCGAGGACCTGACCGACCAGCTCCTCGAAAGGCGAGGGCTTCGGGCGGCGTGACCCTTTCCCTTTAGATGTTGGTCGAGACGAACTCCTCCCCGCCGACATTCAATGCCCTCTCTGTGGCGACCGAGAGCTGCCGGTCGTGGTCATGGTTCAAGGCGAAGACCCGGCAATGGGCCACCTTGGGGGGAATGTTTTTCAGCAGGTCACGCAACGGGGAAGGAGACACTTCCCCCGTGGAGGGGTTGTAGATGTGGACCCGCTTACTTCCCTCGGCCAGGGGATTGACCGGCCGCGCGTCCTGCGCAGCCAGATCCACCCGGAAGTCCACATGCCGGAGACGCTCGGGGAGATGCTTGCGGATGTCCCGCTCGAGCTCTCGCGCGTTCTGAAAGCGAACCGCCTTTTCATCCTCTATCGTTGCCACCCAGTCATACGCCATCTTCCACTTGACCTGTCGGTTGAGAATCTTCGCCCACTCGTGACCGAGCCTCTTTTTCTTAGCGTCTTTAAGGCGGGGCCACTTCATCACCTCTTGCAAGAGGGCCCAGTCCGTCATCTCGAGATATCGATCGAGGGCCTCAAGGGGGTTCCAGGGGAAGAGAAGCTGCATCGTCTCTGCAAAGATTTCCTTCATGTGCAGATCCACGGCGCGATTGGTCCGGTGGTAGTAGACATCGGAGTACATGGATACGCGGGCGTTGATGAAGCGGACCAGGTTGGAGGAACCTGCGCGATGCAGCGTCAGTCCTTTCTCGGTAAAGAACGTATAGAAGAGCAGGCGATCCACGTCGACCATATCGAGGGAGAATCCGGTCATATAGGCATCCCGCTGAATGTAGTCCATGTTGTCCGCACTGTAGATGCCTGAGAAGACCGGCTGCAGGAACGTGAGCCACTGTGGGACCCGGTCCGCCTCGCCGGAATCCGGCTTCCGGATCAAGAAGGTCACATGCTGCGGGTCGAGCGCCTCTCCCGTATCGAACGGACCGGCTGGGCTTCGCCGAATTCCACGGATGATCTTTCCTAGCTTCTTTTCAATGATGACCTGACCAAGGCGTTCGTGATCGAGATCGTACTTGCTGAGAAAGTTCTCGTCGAAGAAGTGGCCAAAGGGCCCGTGCCCAATGTCATGAAGCAGTCCCGTAACGCGGAGGAGTTCCCGGACGTATTCCCGCGAGGGACAGCCTTGCGGGCAGACGGTCTTGAGACTCGGGTAGAGTTGCTCGGCAAACTTGCCGGCCAGGTGCATCACGCCGAGCGCGTGCTGAAACCGGCTGTGCTCGGCCGCCGGATAGACCCACCACGCCCCCTGCAACTGATGGATCATGCGGAGACGCTGCATCCACGGGCTGTCGATGAGATCTTTCTCCGTTTGTTCCCCCTTTTCTGCCCGGACCGGCACCGTGAACTGGATATACCGGTAGAGGGGATCGGCGAGAAGGGCGACGCCCTCGTAGGGAATGGCGGTGGCAGGATCGTGGGAACGGGAACTCATTCCTCTCTCTCCCAGGTCACGACCTGGATGCTTGCCCCTTCGATCTTTCGCCGCAGGAAGTCCTTGACCCACTGTACGACCCGCACGCGGACGAACGGAAGGAGAAGGGTGAGACCGACCACATCGGTGAGGATCCCCGGGGTCACAAGCAGGAGTCCTCCCGCGAGGACCAGGCCTCCACTGAGCAGTTCATCGGCGGGGAGCCGGTCCTGTGCAAGGCGCTCCCGGATCTGCCCGAGAACCCGGAAACCTTGCATGCGGGCGAGGAGTGCCCCGACGCCCCCGGTCAGGGCGATCAGGACGACCGTGAACCCGGCGCCCAGGCGACTGCCCACTTCGATGAGCAGGTACAACTCGAGGAGAGGAACAACGGTGAAGAGGATGAGCAGTCGTCCGAGCATGGATTCAACTCAAAAAGGCGAAGGCATCACCGCCTCGACGGGTGGTGATGCCTCGGCTAGGACCAGACCCCACCATGAACCTCCCGGGACCCCCTCATCCTGGGGGCCGATGACGGAGGGCCTCATATAGAATAATTGTCCCCATGTTTCCACAACTATAGCACTCAAAATCCAAGGGGCTCTGGACGTCCTTTAAACAAAGGGCGCACACTTCCTGCGCACACTCCTCACAATGCCCCACAGGTTTCTCAAGGGGATGGACCGGACAGGACATCCCTGTCTCCTTTACGATGAGCTTGCGCTTTTTATAGCACGCCCCCCACGATGGGTCAAGGCGAAGACCCCATTTCCCACTTGACAAGCCATAGATAACAACACGTATCCATGGAATCCCACGCGGAGGTCTATAGATGCCGCAGCTCAGGCCACACGAGGCACTCCTCGACGAGGTTTCCTCAAGTCCTGAGAAGGTGCTGCCTGGACTAACGGGCCCGATCCGCATCCAACCTGGGGGTGGGGGAAGGCTCATCGTCGTAGTCCCCTATGACCCCGGACGGGTGGCGAAGATCAAGACCTTCATCGGTCGCCGCTGGCATCCCAAGGATAAATACTGGACCGTTCCCCACACCGAGAGCGCCATCGCCCAGCTCCTCACCCTCTTTGCCGGCGAGCCGGTCACGGTCGATCCTTCGCTTCGTCCCGTGGAGGCCCTAAACAATCAGGAGCCACCGCCCGAACCGGGGACCCGTCAAGACCCCAATCTCCTTGACCGAGTCCGTCGGGCCATCCGCACTCGACATCTCAGTTCTAGCACAGAACAAGCCTACGTCAGTTGGATCAAACGCTTTATCTTCTTTTACGGCAAACGCCACCCGGCTGAGATGGGCGAAGCGGAGATTGCGCGCTTCTTATCAAATCTAGCCACCGATTCCAGGGTCAGCGCATCGACCCAAAACCAGGCCCTGAACGCTCTTCTGTTTCTTTACAACGAGGTCATGGAGAAGAAGATTGGTCTTATCCAAGGAGTGGTTCGTGCCAAGAGACCTATAAGGTTACCTGTCGTTCTTACCAAAGACGAGGTTAAAAGACTGCTGAACTGCATGAGCGGGACCCCATGGTTGATGGCGACGCTTCTTTATGGAGCTGGATTGCGGCTTATGGAGTGTTGCCGCCTCCGGGTCAAGGATATCGACCTCACCAAAAGCCAAATCGTGGTTCGCTCAGGCAAAGGCGACAAGGACCGTTACACCATGCTTCCTGCAGCGGTAAAGGAACCCCTGATTAAACACCTCCGCGCTGTAGAGCGGCAGCACGATGAGGACCTGAAAAAAGGCCAGGGGCGAGTTGCGTTACCAAACGCCCTAGAGAGGAAGTATCCAAATGCAGGCAAGGAATGGGGTTGGCAATGGGTTTTCCCGGCGTCAAGCCATTATACCGATAGGGCTACAGGAGAAAGGCGGCGGCATCACACTCACGAATCCGTCATACAGAAAGCTGTCAAAGAGGCGCGGCTCCAAGCGCGTATCCCCAGGCCCGCCACCTGCCATACATTTCGGCACTCGTTCGCTACGCATCTCCTAGAGGATGGATATGATATTCGAACTGTTCACGAGTTACTAGGTCACCGGGAAGTGAGCACCACGATGATTTATACGCACGTCTTAAATCGCGGCGGGAGAGGGGTTCGTAGCCCTGTGGACACGCTAGGAGGAGCTTAGCCTTCGGCAGCCATAATGGGATTATGCCGACCATTGGGGCGGCCTTTTACAACCGTGGACGACTTTTGCAATGCTTGACAAGTTCTTGGAAAGGCGGGAGAATCACCATCGGT
>Ga0307428_1000616_pt1 | contig 21186 bp, 25 predicted proteins | sample SalMarWE160240MG_FD_202161 | JGI IMG/M metagenome (GOLD analysis project Ga0307428, IMG submission 202161) | Salt marsh sediment microbial communities from the Plum Island Ecosystem LTER, Massachusetts, United States - WE1603-240 | ecosystem: Environmental > Aquatic > Marine > Intertidal zone >...
CCCAATAAACTTGTTCCTTCTTTACAGATTGTACGATAACAAAGAGCTGCACCTTCTGCACTACATCCAACTATTCCAATATGTTTTGACATAATTTTCCCTCCCTTAATAAAAGAATTCGATAAAAAGAAAAAAAATCCTTTTTATTTTAAAAAATATATACAAAATTTTATACACATAAAAAACCAAAAACAATTAAAAATTGAGCGAAAATATAGGTTATCATTATAGATACCCAGCCTCTTGATAACTTAACTTTAAAATTACGAAAAGCTAACAATGAATCAGAAGCTATAAAGAAAATTGAACCTACAAAGGGAAGCCAGAATGATAATCCCTTTAATGCCCAAATCCGGGTAAAACTGGCAAAACTCATTATAAGAATAATATTTAGATAAACAATCACCGGTACCTTCATAGAGTAAAGATAAGGATTGAGTTTTTTTAGAATAAATATCCCATACCAGATATAGGGGAACAAAGAAAAATAAAACCATTTAGGTATACCGGATAAAAAAGAAGTAGTTTGCAGAAAGGCTATAGTATAAAAAATATGTCCCATAAGAAAAGAAAGTAACCCAGCTATAAAAAAAGTCTTTTTCTGAGACCACAATAAGAAAAAATCTCCCAAAAAACAGCAAATTAAAGCAGATAAAATCACCCCATTCGGGTTAGCCACACTTATTATATAAAAAATAGCAAGCAAAGGAACCAATAGTGTTTTAGTAAAATATCTTAATTTTGTCTTATCGTACTTTACGGCAAAAACATCTCCAGCAGCAACAATAACAAAAAAAATCATTATTAATACTCTTAGAGTCATATTTTTTCAACTCCGTTTTAATATATCTCTTTTATATAAGATTCTACTACCCTTTCAACAATTTCTTTATTTTTGTTAGTATGTCTTGAACAGAAAATTGGTTTCTTAATTTCCACTTCAATTTTGTTTAAGCTTCTGATAAATTTTGCTCCTCTCGGCAAAACTTTATCTGCTCCCCTAATTCTTATGGGAACAATAGGAACACCTACACTGGTAGCTAAAAAGGCGGCTCCGGCTTTAATTGGTAAATTATTTTTTTGACGGTCAACTCCTCCTTCAGGAAAAATTCCCAAAACTCCGCCTTTCTGTAAGATTTTCAAAGCTTGTTTTATAGACGTAATATTATTTGTATAGTTTTCTCTATGAATCGGGATAGAATTAGCCTTCCGTAATAAATAACCAAGCCAATGTATTTCAAAAAGATAGGCAGCCGCTATAAAAATTACTTTAGGTTTAACCGATACTCCCAGGATAACCGGGTCTAACAAACTTGAATGATTGGCTACAATAATAAACGGACCATCCTGGGGTATATTTTCTTGACCGGTTACTTTAAGCCTAAAGAAAAATTTAAAAATGATTAAAAAAATAAATTTGGCAATAATATAAAACAAAATAATCTACCCCATTATTTATCTCATTTTGTTTCAGTTTGCTCTAAAATCCAATCACTTACTATTTTTAAAGCCACCGGTGAAATTGTTTCTTCAATTTTAGCGTATTCTGAAGGTATCCCGGTCTGAGCAGTTTGAAAAAGATGATTGAGATTGGGTAATTCTTTGATAATAAAATTCTGATTTCCACCGGTTTTGAGGACTTCTTCAATAGCACTAAGATTTTCTTTGGGTGGAACCTGAAGGTCTTTCTCTCCATTTATAGCCAGTACCGGACATTTAACCTTACTCAAGATTGGTTTAGGATCATAAGTCAGGAAAAACTTAAGCCAAGGAGATAATAAGCTCTGAAGCTGAGCTTCAAGGAACACTTCCGAGTCACCTATTTGTTCTTTTTCCTCATCGCTCATTTTTTCCCAATCTTCCTCAAACATCTGTCGAAGTCGTTTTTCAGCAATTTCACTATTCTCTTCTTCTTTTAAAACAGAAAATATCTTTTCATTGAACTGGCGCTTCTTGATAATATCTTCTTCGCTAACCCCCATTGCCCTGGAAATAAAAGCACCCTGTAAATATAGAATTTCTTCTCCGGTTAATCCTGCCCCGGCCATTAATATTATAAAGGCCGCATCCGGTGATTTTACAGCTACCATAGGAGCAATCAGCCCCCCTTCACTATGCCCAATAAGACCTATCTTATTGAAGTCTATTTCTTTACAGGTTTTAAGATATTCCACACCTACTAATACATCGGATGCAAAATCTTCACTGGTAGCCTGGGAAAAATCCCCGGTAGATTCTCCCACTCCCCGATCATCTACCCTGAGGACTGCAATCCCCTGGCGAGTTAAATAATCTGCTAATACCAGGAAGGGATGATGACCGTATATAGTTTCGTTACGGTCCTGTGGTCCGGAACCGGTAATTAATAATACTACCGGAAATACACCCTTGTCAGAGGGCAAAGTCAGTATACCAACAAGTTTCACCCCTGACTTTAAGTTTGTATACGCTACTTTCTTTTCTATATAAGGATAAGGTTTTTTGGGCACTTGAGGTCTAAGGATTTCCACTGCCTTATCAACCCGATTAACTATAAGGGGGAAAGCCTGTCCAGACTGTTTCAACTCTCCCTCAATAACTAAAAAATCTTCACTGATTTTCCCTTCAAAAACAGCTCCTACAGATTTTACTTCCAGGCGTAAAGTATTATCTTTAAAAATAACTTCTTCTATAGGGATATCAGTTGCTCCCTGGTCTGGGCTATCCAAAGTCGCAGTTAAAACACCATCAGGATTCTCAGAAATTTTAAAGACAATCCTAATCTCTGTCCCGGGAACTTTTAACTTGCCCTCCCAGATACCCTCAATGCTTATTTCAGAAATATCTTGCTCTTGAGTAAACCCTATCATATTAACACTACCTGCCATTACTAAAGCAAGACAAATTAAACTACCAAACACAATTTTATAAATCCTTTTCACAATATTTTTTCTCCTTTTTATATTCATAAATATGATTTTGTCAACAAATAGTCTTCCCACTCTTATTCTCTCTAAATCTGAGAAAGAACATTCTAATTACGAGCTAAATGCTACATCAAGTACCATCATTACCGTAAAGCCTACCATTGCACCTAAAGTGGCTAAATCTATATTTTTACCACGTTGAGATTCGGGAATTAGCTCTTCAACTACTACAAAAATCATTGCCCCTGCAGCAAAAGACAGAGCATAGGGTAAGATAGGTTTTACCATAATAACAGCAACTGCGCCTATAACACTGGCAATTGGCTCTACTATTCCTGATAATTGTCCATACCAGAAACTTTTAAACCGTGACATTCCTTCGCCTCGAAGAGGTATGGAGATAACCAGGCCTTCTGGCAAATTTTGAATCCCTATACCTATCGCCAGAGCTATAGCTACCGGTAAAGTTGCGGAAGGAAAACCTGCAGCAACAGCCCCAAAAGCCACCCCCACAGCCAGACCCTCAGGAATATTATGCAAGGTTACAGCAAGAATAAGTAAAGTACTACGCTGAAAGGATGTTTTAATACCTTCAGCTTCTTCTATCGGAAAGCCGAGATGGAGGTGAGGAAGTATTTTGTCAATCCCCCCTAAAAAAATACCTCCCAGGAGGAAACCCACCATTGGAGGAAACCACACTGGAATATTCAAATCTTCAGACATTTCAATAGCCGGAGCTAATAGTGACCAGTAACTAGCGGCAATCATGACCCCTGCTGCAAAACCCAGCATAGTATCAAGGATTCTCTTATCTATCTCTTTGGTCATAAATACCATGGCAGCCCCCAACGCAGTCAGTCCCCAGGTAAAAATTCCTGCCAGGAGAGCTTGTACTACAGGATGAAATTGTTGTAAAAAACCTACCATATTTTAACTCTCTTCCATCTTTATCAACCGTAGAGATTAGTTCCTTATTCTCTGTTTAATAAGTATATTCTATATTTAATAATTCTTCTGCTTTTTTGGTTTTCTTTTCTCTTCCTATCGTCTTCTCTAAAAGAAATGCTATACGATTTATAATAAAAATATGCTAAGAATCACTTTATTTCTTTATTCTACAAAATAAGCAAAAATCCTCTTTTTATATAAAAGTTTTTAACTGTTTGTGTTAAGTTAGTGGTAATATTTGTGTAAAAATAACTTATTCTCCTTATTTTACTCTATACAGGGGTAAGAAAAAATAGATAAAATTTTTGCGCGGATAGATGATAGAAAAAAGCAGAAAGGATTTGATTTATCAAATCAGAATGTCCAATATTTTGACTCAAATCTCAAACAACCATTAAATATTTTGTATAACGTTCGCCGATATGAGAAGTTGCTCGTAGCAGAGCGGAGAGCAATTTGTATAAAGCGACACCGAAAGGAGCGTAACCTCATATCTATTGTTGTGCGATGGAGTGAGCCATTATTTTTCAGCAATAACCAACATTTCAAAATCTTCAGTTGTAAGTTTATCATTCCTTGAAAAGGCTCCAAGTTTTGCTCCATAAATATCAATCTTTTTAAAGCCTAATGTTTTTAATAACCATGTAATTTCAGATGGTACATAATATCTTTCATTACATTCCAATTCCTTCTTATTCCCAAAATCATCTTCTACTGTGGTAATATTGTTATCTCGGAAAGTCATTAAATCAAAAGTATTACTTCTATAGGTCGTATTCCCTTCTTTGGTTGTTGATGCGCAAAATTCTTCAACTGAATGATATAGTGGAAATAATCCATTTAGTGTTGTAAAAATCAGCTTACCAGGATCCTTTAATGACTTTGCAATATTTTTTAATATTTCATAATTCATTTCATCTGTTTCCATTAAAGGAAATGCTCCTTCACAAAGCATTATTGCCAAATTAAATTCATTCTTAAATGGTAAATTCCTTGCATCATATTTCTGAAAATCTATTTGCAGGTTTTGCGCTTTTGCTTTTTCTTTTGCCCGCTTCAATTGTGATTCTGACAAATCAATTCCTGTAATCTTGTAGCCTCTTTTTACTAATTCAATCGAATGTCTACCGGTACCACATCCTATATCAATTATTTTTAGCGACTTATTAAAATCAATTTCTTTTTCGATGAAATCACACTCACCAATTGTACCTTGTGTAAAGTTTTCATTATCATATTTTTTACCATAGTTCTCAAATAACGATTCATACCATTGTTTCATTTTGATTTCTCCTTATCTTGGCACGCTCCTTCGTACAACGGAATCGGGCTATGCAAAGTTTGTGGAGTATGGCGGAACAAATTTGGCCGTAGTAAAACGAAGCCGTATAGCCCGTGTTATATGAGTTCTGACCTCGCCTTATTCTTTATTTAGATATTTTTTGCAATCTTTCTTGAACCGCTTCACTCATTAACTCCCGAATTGCATCAGAAGCAATCCACTTTGCACTTCTTGAATCCATTTCTTGAATCTCTTTTGCAGTTTCAATTGCCTTCTTATTTAAATTTAAATTCCGTTTTCCAATATTCCTTAACGCCCAATTGACCGCCTTTTTAACATATTTTCTATCGTCATCCGCCTCTCGTTTTATCGCTGGCAGTAAGACCAAAAATTTTTTGTCCAGCGATTCCTTGTCGTGCCATGCCAGGCACGCCATCAAGGCAAAGCCAGCGCACTTTTCAAATTCTTTTTCGCGATTTGTCCACTCTATTGCCTTCTCCCATACAAAAGGTGTTTTATCAAACAAATTCATGCAACACTGATCGCATACATCCCATAAATCAAAATCCTTTATCCACGCATCCATTTGTTTTTTTGTCACCTGATTCGCTTCGTTAATCATACTCGCTAGTATACGCGCTTCGTGAATACCTGAATCCCAAAGTTGTTGAGCAAGAGAGTGATCCCTTCCAATTTTTTTTGCCATTTCCCTTAGGTTTGGAACAGAAACTCCGTAAGTATTTACTGGACTAATACCAAACCGCGCCATGCCCTCTACTGCCTTGGAATTAGATAAGGCCTTTAGTTTTTTAAGGATGTTTTCATATTGCATTTTTCTACCTTTTTATGTTCTTTCTTTTACTGGTTGCCGCAGTATTGTCTTCATTTTTTCTTCAGGAACCCGTCTTGGGTCCGATAGATAAATCTCATGGTGAAGAGCCTTTTCAATAAGATTATTTTCTTCCATCAATTCTTTCATCTTTTTCAGTGATTCGGGTTCAGTTGAATAAGGACCGATATGTAACACCTGCACACATTTGCCTTCGGTTATCTTCTCAAACTTAATTTCATTTACTAATTCTATGCTTTTCTTTTTGGTAACCTCTGGTTTAGTTTTTTCAACATATTCAGAGGTCACGAAGACTGGCATGCGAATAAGAAGTTTCCATTTCCATTCTTCACGAGGAACTTCCAGAGGCGGTTTATCAGATTCCACCCACCATAATCCTTCAAGTTTAGGTACCGTGAAGTCCTTTCCCTCTTTTTTCATTGGCATCTTAATCCCATAAGCAAGAGAGTATAATGCCTCCACTTTGGCTGTGAATTCTTTGCCGCCGGGAGCACCTTTGCCTTCTATTGTTAAGAACTGTACTTCATCAAATTCAACCACTTCTGGCGTTTTCTTTGCCGTGTAATAAGTTTTGTATTCCTTTGTCAGATCTAATTTTGTTGCCATATTTTTATTACCTCCTTATTTATTTAAATTAAATTCGAATATATAAAATTTCCTCTAAAGGCGGGATTCGGAATTCCATATAACGTTTGCGGATAAAAGAAGTTGCCGAAGGCAATTTGGGCGAAGTGAAACGAAGCCTTTTATCCGCTGTTATACGACCCGAACGACAATCGGGAGCGAGAATACAACATACATAAATATTTTCATTTTCCTTTTAAGTGAAAGACATAAACATTCTCTTCAGACATTCTCATTCCTTATCACCTCATATAGTTTAGCGGTTCTTTCACCTAACCTACATCATGAATCTGCGCATTCTTTCTTGAAGCCTTTTTCCTCAGGGCTTTTTCCTGACGTTTTTGGTACATTTCCCGAATCCAAACATGAACAGGAGCCTTCCATTTTTGTGTCTTGCTCGGAATATTCTTTATTAGACTTTTCGGGTTTAAACCCATCTCTTTAGCCATTCGTACTGTTTCTTCATTTAATCGACATTTCTTTTTCGCTTCGGCCCATTCGGTTTGTTTTTTATTATTACTGGCCATTAAACATCTCTCCTAAATATGTTAATTATTTAATCCAACTTGCCATCAAATTGCTGGCACTTAATTAAACCACAAGGTCAGATTGAGGGAAGAAACTATGAATAATTGCACTTTAATCTTCATCAGTTTTGTCTACTATTTTAAGTCTAAACTGCCATCCTTCGTATGAGGTTATCATCCGTCCAAATTCGTCCCATGTAAAAGGCTTCCCATCAATTATAATAATGGGACTGTCCTCACCAAAGCCATACTCTATTCGCCCCCGAATAACCCCTGGGTTAACAAGCGTCCAACTTCCATGAAGCATCTTTAAACTTTTATGTTCCATCGCCCGTTGTAATCGATTAATTAATTTTTTTTGAAGGCCCTTTATATCACAATAAAAGTCATCAAGAACACCTGACATATAGCCGCCAGGTTCTCCATCTTTTAATTCAAAGGCTTCAATCAACTTCCCGGTTGGCACCAATAAACTCCTAAAATGAAATGTGTGTTTTTCACCATAACTGTCCTCAAGTGTAATTGGGTCAAAATTAACAGTCTCGAAATCAATACCAAGTTCTTGTGATATCTTTTTATTAAAGCATTTAAAACAGCGTCTTTTGCCGTCGTCAGGCGAAATGATTGTTTCATATTTTGGTACTTTTGTGCCACAATGATCACAAACCACCTTCATCATAATTACTCCTCTCTTCTAATAGTAAGTTTAAAGTAACGCTCTTTGACATTCAATATTGTACTAAAATTCAAAAATAATCTACAATAAATTTTAATTTTTGTTTATCGGTTTTTCAAAATAGATTTGCACTATGTTTAATAACTGCAACCTTAATTATCAATTATTTATTACCAATATCTCTTTCCGGAAAGAAATTTATCGTTCCTTGTTTTTTGATTTTCCTTAGATTTTTTAGATGGGCATCTTCATGGATGGGTTTTAAGAAATCTAATTTGCTGTAAGTTTCAAATTCCTCACATTCCCAGCAGCCTGAAATATTCTTCTTCTGACAACACTTCCTAATTTTGCAAAAAGGTGGGCCACCACCATCTTTACAAACTCTACTGCAACGTAATCTAACCATGGCTCCTAAAGTCGCATAACACTTTTCATAATCTTTAAATTCCTTAAAGTATTTAGATAATCCTTTGGAAACTCGACCAAACTTTTCTTGTCTTAATTTTTTCCTCAAATCTCTGGCTAAATCTGCAACCTCTCCTTTATAATTAATACAGTCTCCGCAATAGAGTCCGCAATAAGCAATTAATTTTTTATCTTCATTCATCTATCTCAATACCTTCCTTCCTTTTATTATTTCTATCTATTTACTACTCCGTTCAGAAAAATAAATTCTTATTAAATTAATTAATCCACATCTTACTTTATCTTTACTGCAAAAATAGCAAAAATCCTTTTTTTATAAAAAAATATTTTTACTTGACTTTAATATGAACATATTTTAATATATACATATTATATGGGGTGAAAGCAATGAAACGAAGATCAAAAATTTTCATTATAGTCGCCGTATTTATATTCTTTTATTTTATACCATTTAGTAATTACAAAATACCCCAAGCAGTATTAGAATCTCTATTAATGGCACAAGACTATGCCCGTCAACACGTATTATTGTGCTTGATTCCCGCTTTTTTCATTGCCGGGGCAATTGCTAATTTTATCAGTCAAGAAAATGTAACAAAATACTTTGGAGCAGGTGCAAATAAATTTTTAAGTTATACTGTCGCCTCTGTTTCTGGCACAATTTTAGCGGTTTGTTCCTGCACGGTTTTGCCTCTTTTTGCTGGAATTTATAAACGTGGTGCAGGAATAGGCCCAGCAACTGCCTTTCTTTATTCCGGACCGGCCATCAATGTATTGGCAATTATCTTAACTGCTCGTGTTTTAGGATTTGAGTTAGGTTTAGCCCGTGCCATTGGTGCTATTATTTTTTCCATAGTTATAGGTTTATCTATGCATTTTATTTTTCATGAGGATGAGAAAAAGAAAAACATAGATACAAATCGTAATTTATTTACATGGAAGCAGGAACAAGGTGAAAGGACCTTATGGAAAACAACATTTTATCTTGCAATTATGGTAGGAATATTAATTTTTGCTAATTGGGGAAAAGATGAATCAATTAAGATTTGGCAAATAATTTATGATTTTAAATGGTTTATAACCGGCATTCTTTTAATTGCTTTATCCTGGATGCTTATTAAATGGTTTAAAAAAGAAGAGCTGGTTCAATGGGTAAATTCTAGCTGGGGTTTTGCTGTACAAATATTGCCTCTTTTATTAGGAGGGGTTTTGGTAGCTGGTTTTTTGTTGGGTAGACCGGGGAGCGAAGCATTAATCCCGAAAATTTGGATTGAAAATTTAGTTGGCGGAAACAGCTTATGGTCAAATCTATTTGCCTCGATAGTCGGAGCTTTGATGTACTTTGCTACCCTTACCGAGATACCTATTTTGCAAGGGTTATTGGGAGCAGGTATGGGTAAAGGTCCGGCTTTAGCTCTTCTGTTAGCAGGTCCAGCTTTGAGCCTACCAAATATGTTAGTTATCAGAAGCATTTTGGGAACAAAAAAAACTCTGGTATTTATCTCTTTGGTAGTAACTATGGCAACATTTAGCGGGATGATTTTTGGTTATTTTTTTTAAAAATATAAAAATATTAGGAGAAATTTAAAATGAAAATTGAAATTTTAGGATCCGGTTGTCCGAAGTGCAAAAAACTGACTGAACTAACTGAAGAGGTGGTGAATGAGCTTGGCGTTTCAGCAGAAATTATTAAAGTAACAGATATCAACAAAATTATTGATTATGGAGTTATGGTAACTCCTGCTTTAGTCATTGATGGAGATGTAAAGTTAGCAGGCAAAATGCCAGAAAAAGAAGGAATTAAAAGATGGATTAAGGAGATAAAAAAATGAGATTATTAGCTGAATTTTTTCCGGAATTTAGTCAGAAATTTGATGAGATTGATGAACTTTACAAAGAAAAACGAACTATCGATGAAAAAACCTATCAATTTATTTGTTTTGCACTGGCTATTAAAAACAGGTCTGTCCCCTGTGTAAAGAAACACTTTAAAGGAGCTTTAGATGCTGGGGCAACTGTAAAGGAACTTGCTTATATTATGGCTTTAACTTTTAGAGAAAGTGCCGGAGGGGATGATTGCTGGATTCACGATGCTCTGGGAGATTACAAGGAATTTATAAAAAGCAATATTAAGTGTTGCCCAAAATAATATAAAAAACTATAATTTAAAAAGTTCATAATCTTAGAAAAAGTATTTTTTAGATGGTCGGGGCGAGAGGATTTGAACCTCCGACCTCTTGGTCCCGAACCAAGCGCGCTTACCAAACTGCGCTACGCCCCGAAAAACACAATTGAATTATATCATAATCAATTAATCGAGGCTACTAATTTATTTGTATTGAGTATCACGTTAAGAAAGAAAAAGAAAATAAATTAGGGATGATTGGAAAAAAGATTCAAGTACAACCTTTTTATCTAATTGCTCTACTAAAGTTTACAGTAAATTTTTATTTTGTATTTATTTATTATAGTTATTTTAATTCTATTATTGATTTTAATTTACTGGCGATAAAGGAAGCGGCAATTATTTTTAAAATATCCCCGGGCAAAAAAGGCAGCATACCGACTGCTATCGCTTTTTTTACTCCTATCCCTGTGACTAAAGATAATTGAGTTATGCCTATAATATATAAAATTATAGTTCCTATTATACCTGCCAGAAAATAATAAAAAATATTTTTTTCATTTTTCAATTCCATTATCTTTCCAACAATAAAAGCACAAATTATAAATCCCAATAAAAATCCGCCGGTTGGCCCAAATAAAATACCTATCCCAGCTTTAAAACCAGCAAAAACTGGTAAACCTATTATACCCAACAACACATAGATTATCTGGCTTGACGTTCCCATAACACTTCCCAGGGTCATACCAGCTAACAGAGTAAATAAAGTCTGTAAAGTAAGAGGGACAGGATAAAGGGGAATGGAAATGAATGCTCCTACTGCAGTTAAAGCAGCAAACAAAGAGATTAAAGTCATCTGACGAATATTAATTTTTGACAATTTTGGATCCTCCGATTTTTTAATAAATTACTGTTAACCAATATATTATCTTAAGTTAACGGTAATGTCAAAAAAATTTAGACAATGGTTCCGGAAATTATCTTAATCAATGCTCCATCTTCTTTTTTTAAAATCAGAGCTCCTTCTTCATTTATATCCATCGCTTCTCCTGTAATAATTCTCTCTCCCATATCTACTCTTATCTTTCTCCCCAGAGTATGGGAGTATAATTTCCATTCCTTTAAAATTGAAGAAAATTCTTTTCTCTTTAACTTATCGTAATACTTTTCAAATTCCTGTAAAAATGTCTGCGCTAACTTGACCCGTAAAACCTCTTTTCCTGAAACTTCTTTTAAAGAAATTGTATTTGCTTGAATATCTTCAGGAAACTTCTGGTGATCTATATTCACATTTATACCTATTCCCACTACCACCCAATTTATTATGTCCAATTCGGCGCTCATTTCGGTTAGTATTCCACATACTTTTTTTTCATTTATTAATATATCATTAGGCCACTTTATTTGAGGTTCAATTTGAGTACACATCTTGATAGCTTTCACTACCGCTACGGCAGTCATTAAAGTTATTCGGGAGATAGAAAAAGGAGGAAGCTGAGGGTATAATATTATGGAGAGCCAAATACCTCCGGCAGGTGAAAACCATTCCCGGCCTAATCGACCCTTCCCTGCACTCTGTTTTTCAGCAATAATTATTGTGACCTCATCTATTGCTTCCGTTCTATGTAAGGCTTTTTCTTTAGCAATTATATTTGTAGATTCTAATTCAGAGAAATAAAATATTTTTTTACCAATGTAGGTTGTAAATAATCCTCTTTGAATTTCTTGAGGGAGCAAAAGGTCAGGATGAGAAACCAGGCAGTAACCCAGATTTTGGTCGGATGTTATCTTATACCCCATATCCTTTAATCTTTGTATCTGCTTCCAAACCGCCACTCGGGAAATACCTAATTTTTGAGCCAAAACTTCACCGGAAACGTATTCTTTCTCTCTTAAATATTTTAATATATCACCTGTCATATTGTATGCCCTGTTGCATTATTTTAAACGGGAGGCTAACAGCTCGCTGTCTTTATCTATATCCCTAATCTGCTTGAAATCTATTACAAAAGAGCCCTTGCTCTCTAACAAACTCATTAAATTTTTCAAAGTTTTATCGTTTCCCATTACCCGTGGAATAATAAAGGCAATAGTCTTTTTTCTTTCCAACCCAGTACATCGCTTAACAAAATCGATTAATTCAGAAGGTAATTTCCCTTTAAACATACTTAAAACCGGGCAGCCCACAAAGATAAATTCATAAGGCAATAAATTACCAGCAGTTATTCCTCTTTCTACTTTAATTATCTTTAATTCGTTACCCTTTCCTTCGATAACAGAAAATATCTTTTTTGCAAATAATTCTAATTTCTTATCATCTCCACCATAAATTAATGCTGCTCTCAAAATATCCCCTCCTACTTGATACAGGGGACGAAAAAGAACAGAGAACCGTCCCCTGTTCTTTCTTAATCAAATACTACTTTTTCTACTCCCTGGAGTTTATCCAATATCTTATTGGTAATTAATTTTAAGTGTTCAGGACGTTTAACAAAATCCAAATCATCAGCCGGTACGTTTAAGATAGGGCAAATAGTAAAATTCTCTATCCACTCCTCATATAAAACATTTAACTGATTCAAATATTCCTCAGAGATGGTTTTCTCATAATCCCTTCCTCGTAGGGAAATTCTTTTTAAAAGAGTGGGAACCGAAGCTTGAAGATAAACGATTAAGTCCGGGGGAGTAAGGAATTGGGTCATTATTTTAAACAATTCCTGATAATTTTCATAATCACGATCCTCCATATATTCCTGCTGATTTAAATTTTTAGCAAATATATCTACATCCTCATAAATACTTCTATCCTGGACTACAGAGGCAGGGTTTTTTAATATTTCCTGATGATGGCGAAATCTCTTGGACAGAAAAAATATCTGAAGATGAAAACTCCACTTTTTCATATCTCCATAGAAGTCCTCTAAGTAAGGATTATTCTCTACTACCTCATAATACGGTTTCCAGCCTAATCTTTTACTTAACAGGTCAGTTAAGCTTGATTTACCGCAGCCTATATTCCCTGATACTATAATAAATTTCTTCATTTTAAACTTTCCCCTTTAAAAATTTCATTAATAATATATTCAAGGTCTTTACTTCTTCCTACAAAGTCAAGACCGTTAGTGTTTATTTTAATTAATTTTATTTTTTTATAATTATCGGGATAAGAAAAAAATTCTTCATAAGCCAAATTCAATCTTCTCATATATTCTAAAGATATTTTCCGCTCAAAAGGCCGATCTCTTAGTGCTATTCTCTTCATTAAGGTTTCGGTACTTGCTTGCAGGTAAACAATTAAATCCGGCCGAGGGATATCTTTAACCATAATTTCATAGAGACGTTCATACATAGAAAGTTCATTTCCGGAAAGATTCAGATGAGCAAATATCCTATCCTTGGCAAATAGGTAGTCAGAAAAAACTGATTGATTAAATAAATCTTGCTGGGCCAATTCTAATTGTTGTTTGTAGCGGCTTAGCAAAAAAAATATTTGAGTCTGGAAGGCGTATCTTTCTATATCACTATAAAATTTAGACAAAAAAGGATTTTCTTCTACCACTTCTAAATTATGTCTTGCATTAGACCTTTTACTTAGCAATAAAACTAAACTTGTTTTTCCTGCTCCTATAGCTCCTTCAACTACAATAAATTTACTCTTAAGTTTACTCATTGACCACTCCTTTTTCTTTTCCTTTTTGTAAATCAGGTTTTTACAAATTTGCCCTCATTGATTATTTTTTCTCTCGTAATTCCACTCATAGATCGAGTACTTATTCTCTAAAAGGTCTTTGGAAATTTTTTCTTCCTGTTTAGTTAACTTACCTTCAGTCAATTTTACTCCAAATTCTTCTTCAAAACCTCGGGGAAGAATTTCGGATAATTCTGAAAAATTTATCTTTTTCTTTAAAATCTCTTCTAAACTGGTTGCTTTAAATCTTGTTTTAAGCCTTTCTCTTATCTGAACTGAGGGAAAATTAAATACAGAAAATAGTTTATCTTTTTCTAATTCTATCAATAAAGAACCGTGTTGTAAAACTATTTCTCTTTTTCTTACCTGAGCAGAACCTACAATCTTTTTACCTTCAACCTGTACCTCGTATTGAGAGGGAATAGAAAAACAGATTGATTTAAAATCAGAATGACGAATTCCGGATTTTTTTTCCTTATGCAAGGAATCGCTCTTTAATTTTTCTCTCAGAGAAACTAATTCGGCTGTTATCCCTAAATAAGAAAGACCTCTAATCATACCACCACTAATCTTCTTATAGGTCTCCAATATAGAGTCATTAACCAAAGGATGGTTTTCTCTAATTATAAAACTATAAGTTAATTCTTTGTCATGGAGAACGGCCTTACCTCCGGTGGGCCGGCGGACAATATCGATTCCCAGATTCTTACAAGCATCTACATCTATCTCTTTCTGTAGATCCTGAAAATAACCCAGAGACACAGCCGGGGGAGACCACTGGTAAAATCTGATAGTAGGAGGAACTAAACCCTCCCGATGAGCTATCATTATCGCCTCATCGATTGCCATATTCATAAAACCCGTATGATAACTATCTTTTATTAATCGCCATTCCATTAATATTATCCTTCTTGTTTGAATTTGATTGTCCGAATAAGCGGGCTTGATAAATCAAGCCCCTACATTAATATATTATGATAATAAATTAAAGAGATAGAAAAATTCTATATGATATATTTATTCTATAATAATATATTAAAATCCTTCTTTTATTAAAATATAAATTTATTTTACCAGTTACCAGGTCTTACGGTCAAAACGGTCTGTAAGTCCTTGTAGGGGCGTATTGCAATACGCCCCTACTTCTTCTAACTTCTATTTTTTATTTCCTTGCTGTATATTATATACGATAACTATATAATACAAATTGACTTCTTGTTCTTGTTCTCTTTACGCGATACGCGATACTAATTATTGTTTTTCAACAAAATAAGGCTAACAAAATTAAAAAACCTGTTAGCCTTGTTTTTATTCTACTTATTAAAATAAGTTGCTGGGACATAAATATAAATTATTTAGTTTTTAAAAAATTTAACTAATTATTATTGTTACTATTAAACTTTAATTATTATTTTGCCTCTTTAGCTTGAGTTTTTAAAGTTTTAAACTTATTAATTGCTTGCATTCCTTCGTTAACTACAAAACCAGCCAAGATTATTAAAACTATTGATATGCTTCCTAACAGATAGTTTCCCTTGCCAAAATTAGTAAATAATAAATTAATTAAGGCAGAAATAGTAACAATAATCATAAATATCATAGGATATAAAGTTACCACATATTTCTTACCCATATGGGCTAACCAGGCAGTTGCTCCTAATAAGGCTAAACCAGCGAGAAGCTGATTTGCGGAACCAAATACCGGCCAGATAGCACTCCAACTACCGCTTAAGGCAAGCCCGCCACCAGCTGCGATGGTAATAACAGTTGCTACATATCTATTAGAAATAGCCGGTGCCCATTCAGCTGTTAGTTCTTCTAAAGCATATCTGCCTAATCTGGTAGCAGTATCCAAAGAAGTAAGTAAGAATGAAGACACAGTCAAAGCCCCAAAAGTTATTCCTATTTGTTCAGGTATACCTAAATTCGCTAAAAAATTTCCCATTCCATGAGCAAAAACACCTACCGGTCCACCCCAATTAGCCAATCCATCGGCTAATCCTGCTTTAGTTAATATAGCAGCAGTGCCCAAAGCAACAACTCCTAATAATCCTTCCAGCAACATTGCTCCATAACCTATAACTTGAGTATCTGATTCCTTGTTCAATTGTTTGGAAGTGGTTCCTGATGCACAAAGGGAATGAAAACCAGAGATTGCTCCACAAGCAATTACCACAAAGAGCATGGGGAATAGATATCCCACCGGTTGATGGAAAGATGTAAAAGCTGCTAACTGTAATTTTGGAGCTCCAAAAAGAATGCCAATTACTGCTCCACCCAAAGCAACATAAAGTAAAAACGAAGATAAGTAATCTCGGGGCTGGAGTAAGATCCAAACTGGCATAGATGAGGCAAAAAAGATATAGACTAACAATATCCAAATCCAGGTTCTAGCACTGAACACAAGGAAAGGTGCAGCTATACCAATCCAAACAGCTATAGCTAGTGCAATTACCCCTACTATAGTTACTGTGCCAAGGGGCATATTTTTACGATAAAGTAAATATCCCATAAATACGGCAATAATCATCATTAACACCGAAGCCGTAGCTACCGAAGAACTAGCTGCAAAGGTGTTAGCAACTAAGATGGCAAAAACAGCTACTACCAAAACTAAAGCTAACCAAATAAAAATTAGGAATAGTGTTTTGGCTCTTTTACTTACGTTTTTCCCGATTACTGTTCCTACTGTTTTGCCATCATGCCTTACCGAGGAAATAAGTGACATGAAATCATGCACTCCACCAATAAATATACTCCCTAAAACCATCCATAAAAAACAAGGAAGCCATCCAAAAACAGAGGCAGCAATAGGTCCTACAATTGGTCCTCCTCCCGCAATGGAAGCAAAATGATGCCCCATTAAAACCGGCGCTTTTGCCGGAACATAATCAACTCCATCAGTCATAGTATGAGCTGGAGTTTTTTTGCTATTATCTAATCCTACAAGTTTCGCTAAATAACCTCCATAGGTCTTAAGGGCAATAGCAAAAGAAACTAATGCAATTAATACTAAAATTAAAAGATTCATTTATAAAAACCTCCCTTTCATATAAAATAAATAATATTGTAAATAAAGTATAAATTTCTTCTCTTGTCCCAGCAACTTATATCTATATATAAATAATTTACTATTTCTAAGTTCTATCACCTCCCAGCCTGGATTTAGATTTAATTTTATAAGCGGAAAACACTTCTTTCCCTCTTTGATTAGAATATAACTTTTCTTTCTTTAAATCAACTAAAATAAGTCTTATATCACACCATCCCTTAATTCCTAATAAAAAGGACTTGGAAAATTTAAACTTTTTAGCAAAGTTTACCGCTTCTTCTGAAAAACCGGAGGTAGCAACTAATACTCCGTTTAAGATAGTAGACATCGTATCTACCGAAGGAGGGCTTAACTTATTAATAGAAGATATTAAAAATTGAGAAAATATATCTATTTCACTTCTATTAACAAATTTTTTTTCTGCTTTAACCACTGCATATTCTTTAGTATAGTGCTGATCAATTTTTATCTTTTTAGTCAAAACTTGGCGAAAATGTTCAGTAGAAGATTTAGCAAATATATCTACCTTTAGGCCGGATATTTCTTTATCTCTCTCTACTTCATAATAATATTTATAACGTTCCTCTAAATCTTTTAAATACGCCTCTAATTTATCTGTTATCTTTTCTTCCACTTTACACCTTTCTGCCTATAAAATTTTTAAAAACAACTAACCCCATTTGTATATTCGACAAAAGAATAAAAACTCCTTCTTTTTTTTAAAATATTTTTAAAATTTTTCTGATTTTATTTAAATTTATACTATGTTATAATAAATTAGACATTAGTAAATAAGGAGGCATCAAAATGAGTCCTGGTTTTTTTAAAAAATTATTTGGAAAAAGAGAAGAAGATTCCTCAGGATTTCTCTGGATTTATAGCAAGTGTGATAAATGTGGAGAAAAATTTAGAACCCTTGTTAGAAAATATAATGATCTTACCCCCACTTATAAAGAGGATGGACCAGCTTACATATTGAAAAAAGAATTAATCGGAGCTTCTTGCCCCAATCGAATTAATTTGCATATGGAGTTCGATCGAAGTTACCGAAAAATATCTGAAGAAATTACTGGCGGCCACTTTATCACAAAAGAAGAATACCAATCCTGAATTTTATAAAAATGTCTTATACAAACAAAAAAGATTGTGAATTTTTAAGGTTACTCATAAGTTCTCAATTGATTTTTGGTTGCTCATATTTATCATTTAAAAGTAAATTGCTTAAATATCAATTAGAATAAGTTGATCTGCTTACCAGAGTAAGTTTTATTAATAGGATAAGAAAAATCAACAGCTAATGTCCTCAGATTATTCCATTTGTCAGTAAATTTAAGATAACTGTTCTTCATGCCAAAATCATATAATTTGCATGTGATTTGTACATCCATTTCGCAATATGTCCTAAGCTTTCTCAAACTCTCCTTATCTCCACTTCTCCAGTACCGAACTGCATTGGTTCCTGTATCAATTTTTGTTTCCCTTAGAGTACTACGCGCAAGGTTATCAAGACTAAGTCTTCTTCCTAATGATTTACGTACTTTTTCCATAATGTCAAAATGACTAAGTTTCGCTAAACAAAATAATGCATAAGGTTGAAGAGCCGGGACATCAAACTTTAACGAGTTAAATCCAATAATCCTGTCAGCGTCTTTAAATATCTTCCACATATCAGTAAACTCCTGTTCCCAGAAACTACACATTTCACCTTGAATCTCTTTTTGGTTACTATCTAATTCTCGTTTGTATACTGACACTACAGAAACACCAAGATCGCCAGGGTTCCCGGTATTAATTTCACTGAATAGTTTTTTTGTTTCAACATCAAAAAATACTTCAATCATTACAAAATTAGCCTCTCTTAATTATTAAACCTAAGTTCCTCACTTGCTACTTTCTGGACTATAAAGAAGCATCCGTATTGAGTTTAGTTCACTTTTAAAACGTAAGTAACACTATTTCTCAACTTTTGTCAAATAATAGATAAAAGTTGACTTCTCCAAAACCTTTGGTAGAAAGTTTTGTATTTCACATATAAAGTTTAGAGGGTACAATACGCCCTTTGATAATGATTGGCTCTTCCTCGCCTAAAAAGCCATTTACAATCAAGTCGATTGCTTCATCTTCTGTCAACCCTCTGCTTCTCAAATAATTCAGTGCTTCCTCTGAAATTTTACCCACTGATGCTTCGTGAGTGAGCGAGGCGTCTTTATTCCTGTTTATGAGCTCAGGTATTGCCTGGATACTTGAATTTTCGGATAATAATAGCCCCATACAATCAACATGTCCTATCCCAGCATCATTTGCAACTATCTGGCTACGAGCAACGATTTTAGATCTTTTATTACCTATCATCCTCAGTCTCGATATTCCATTTGATTCTCTCCCGTTCAAAAAAGTAGAGTCACGCATATCAACTTCACCATCCTTAGCTAAAATAGTTATTATTAAATTCGAGGAAGAGTTTTCCTTTAAATAGGTATTATTCTCTGTTTTTAGTTTCATCGGAATCTCAAGACATTTATAGGCGTAAGATAATTTTGCCCCTTTCCCCAGAAAGAATTCTAAACTTGATTCAACCCAGTCTCTTTTCCCCCAGCTGTGAAAATGCTTCATTTTTAATACAGAATTCTCCCTTAAAATAATTTTTGAACACCCTATATGCTTTCCTTCCAGATTTTTTTTACTTGCGTTACAAATACTTTGTATCTTAACTTCCACATTTTTTTCTATCACCACTAAATTTTCTGGTTTCTGAATAACTTTTGGTGATGAGATGGTGATGCGGGTAATTAGGGGATAGCCTATTGATTTCTTCACCCAGATAAAATATCCTTCTTTCGGTTCCTGTTTAAAATAATCCCTGGTCCATCTAAGCTTTTTGTAGGCTTCTGGACTTGAAAGTATTACAGCCCCTTCCCTCTCGAAGATTTTATTGACATTATAATCAATCTGATAATAGTTTATGCTCTTTACATTCTTTACATTTTTCATATCCATATTTCCTAATAGTTTCCCACATATCTTTCCAATCTTTCGAAGAACATATAAGTTCTCCATTTATTATAACATGAGCAAAATCTGGCTTAAGAAAATGGAGGATGTTACCTCTATGCGTGATCAAAAGTATAGAGACATCATTGTTGAGGAGCTTATCCTTTATTATTATTGCTAACTTCTCAAGCATTTCAACGTCTAATCCAGAATCTAATTCATCAAAGATGACAAAACTTGGATTTAAACTTATTATTTGTATTATCTCTGATAATTTTCTCTCACCGCCAGAAAAACCAACGTTTATCTCTCTACTTAAGAGATCTGATTTTATGGGAAATTTTTTAATATTAATCACTTGTTTAGAAATTTTCTCCAAGAGTTTTGATAATTTTATCCCTTTTATAATAGGTGGATGCTGAAAGGCTAACGCTATCCCCAATTTTGCCCTTTCTTCTATCGATAGACTTTCTATATTTTTTCCTTTAAAATCTATTTCTCCCTCCATAATCTGGTAATCTGGAAATCCCATCATTGTATAAACTAATGTGGATTTTCCTGAAGCATTTGGACCTAGCAAGGCATGAATTTCTGCTTTTTTAATTTCTAAGTTAATTTTCCTGAGAATATCCTTGCCGCCCACTCTTACTGATAAATTTTCTATTTTAAGCATTGTATTTCCTTTTTTTTTGTCATTTTATCACTCTCTTATTAAATTATCTTTGAAATTATTCTATAAACTAATCCGGAAAATAACAAGCCATAAATTATTGATACGCTTGTTAAAAGTATTGCTTTTTTAAATCCAAATTCTCTAATAAGCATCCCTAAGGCAATTATGCATGGAATCCCAATAGTAGAAGCCACGCCAAAAGTATATATTTGAAGAGGAGTTAAAACTGATGATATTTCACTGCCCAAAACTGACACCAACATTCCCCCGGTTAAATCTTTTTGTAAAAATCCAAATATCAAAGGAATAATGGCTACAGCTGGCAATCCTAACCAAGTAGTGATTGGTGAAAGAGGTTCTATTATGATATTGGTAAGACCTAATATATCCAAAATTCCATAAGCTATTCCTCCAATTA
>Ga0307428_1000621_pt1 | contig 21099 bp, 17 predicted proteins | sample SalMarWE160240MG_FD_202161 | JGI IMG/M metagenome (GOLD analysis project Ga0307428, IMG submission 202161) | Salt marsh sediment microbial communities from the Plum Island Ecosystem LTER, Massachusetts, United States - WE1603-240 | ecosystem: Environmental > Aquatic > Marine > Intertidal zone >...
AATAAAATAAGGAAAAGAGTGAGTTTTATTTTGACATTCTGTATTTAGTGCAAAACAAAAAAATAAAGCCTGAATTATTTATACAAATAATTACAATAGATCAGCTACGCAGGTTAAGAAATTCCTCAAATCCCATAGGTTTTCCGCTAAAAATTACCGAATTATTGACCTGAGGCACCTTCTCTATTCATCTAATTTAAAAAACAAAATATTAATTGTCTAAGAAACGGGATGTATCTATTTATTCAATTTATTCAAAACTTTGTTATACAGAGGAAGTAAAAATAATTTTAATTATTTTTTATTGTCCCAATATTTTTCAGCTTCGTTTTCCATATTTTCTAATCTATCATAATAATCAGAAAATTCATTAAGATGCGCAAGTGCAATTTTGCCAGTTAAAAGTGGATCATCATTTGTTACATTGGTTAATTCATTAATCTTCCCATGCTCAAGTTCAACGTCCATTCCCATTCTAAATTGTTCAATATCAAATTTATTCCATTTTGTTCCAAGTTTTTCTCCGATAGATTTAGCTTCTTCATAACTATAAGTTTTTTTTGATGACATTTTATTCTCCTTATTTCTTTTATTTTTTTTTAGACTTTCGCCTAAACTCCCGAGCAAATGTGGCGTTTACCTGAAAGGCAAAATGTAGCAAAGCCCGAAGCAACCGACAGGTAAAGAAGCATATATAAGCTTTTGTGCGCTGGCCGGGCTGAAAGTCGGAATAAAAAGGTAAACCAAGGATGGCGATTTATTATTAAATTGCTCACTATCTCTAACATATCAATCATACACTCCAGCTTGCTTTTATTCAAGTCACTTACTCCTTGTCGGGTCATTATTAAGATTATTCTGCTTCTGGATATCGCATGCAAATCCTCCAAAGATCATTAATAGTAAAGGTATAAACATGGCAGCAGCAAGAACTCCTAAAAGATCTGATAGAGATGCATCATTTATTCCAAAGATAGTTATTCCTATCATGATGAGAGATAGCACACGTAGGCCATGAAAGAGCACGGCCATAATTTGGCAAGCAAGCTCCGTAGGTTTACAGGCATATGTGAGCGCCACCAGGTTAACGGTTTATTAATCCTGGTTGCAACAATAGCAGCTACTAATGCTAGGTCAAGGACGAAGCTTCCACCAACAAGGAATTGTATGATTAAAAAAAGTAAAAAGAACATGGCCCCGTAATTCTTGTGTGCAAATCCAACGGAACATATGATAACAAGAAAACTCACCAGGATTGCCACTATGCCAGTTAAGAAAAAAATGGGAACGATGGTTGTGGCACTATATGTGTTCCACAAGTCCCCTATACCATAAGTATCCTACATGCTATACGTTGGACCAATAGTACTTATTATAAAGCCGCTTGGTGCAACATTACCTTTCTTTTAATGTCACTTCCCCTCTTCCCTCTCAATTTTTTTAATTATAATACTGAAACATTCTATCTTTTCTATGATTTAGCTTTCCTGTTTACGAGGTCATTTTTTGGGACGCCTATCTATAATAATATCTAAAACCTCAATCATCTGGTTAAAAACTCCTCAGATCCTGTAGGTTTTTCGTTAAAAACTATCGAATTATTAACTCGATTCCCTTTCCTATTTATTCAATTTATTTATAGTTAGTTATTCCGATAAATGTTTTCTGGGCCAGTCAATGGAATAGGGAACTACTTCATCTAAAAAATTAATACAAGCATGCTTACCTTCGAGGTAGGATTTTAATTCTTTTTCTCCTATTGCCCAATCCATAAGGTAATAAGCATGTTCTAGGGGAAAGAGCTTGTCTTCTTCTCCGTAGATTAAAAGAAGGGGACGGTCAAGTTGTGGCACTTCTTTAATACTTATTTCGCCCCATAAAGATTTATGTTTATGGGGGGGAAATTAAATAGAAATAAATGTAACTGGGCATGTCAAACGAAACGTCCCTTTGACTTATTCCCATCTTCCCCATCTTTGCTTGTCTGGCTTTAATTCCATGATGTCATTAAGGTAAGAACCAAACCTGTGATGATGAGAGTTAATATGGCTATTTGTAAATTTAAATAAAGATATTTTTTCATAAAGATTTACTTTTTTTATTTTTTTAACATAAGATTGAAGTCTTAATTTAAATAATTTCAATAAAGTCAAGAAACATCGCCTCCTTTTATTACTTCAGGTGGGTTGATGTTAATAGAATAAAAAAACTGCCCACCTTTTTTATCTTTTTAAAATAAAAAAAATCGGCAGTTTGGCGGTCATGTCACTAATAGTGATTTAGACCCAAAGCTTTGCGGCCTATCCTTTCGGATAGTGTACCTTTCTCAACTTTTCTTGGAATATTACTTTAAGACTTCACCTTCTTATTGATAAAATATTATTAATATTTTATAGAACAGAATATATATTCACTTTTATATATATAATACTACATAAATTTCAAAAATCCTTCTTTTTTTGGAAAATATTTTAAAATATTTTCTATTTTTGAAAGTACTTCATTTTCGTTAATTTTATCTAAATCTATCCATTCGATATTTTCTATTTTATTTTTAAACCAGGTCATTTGTCTTTTGGCATAATGCCGGGTCTCTATCTTCATTAGATTAATGGCTTCTTCTTCACTGTAAACACCATTAAGATGTTTATTTATCTGTTTGTAGCCCAAACCTTGCATTGAATTTAAATCTTCTTTGTAACCCATCTCTCTTAAGGTTTTAACTTCTTCTATAAATCCGTGCCTAATCATCTTATCAACTCTTTGATTAATTCTTTGATATAGATTCTCTCTATCTCTTTTAAATCCTATAATTTGATAATTAAATTTTGTATTCTTAGTAGAAGCTTTTTTCTGCAAATAAGAGATGGTTTTACCAGTAGATTTATAAACTTCCAAAGCCCTGATTATTCTTCTTAAATCATTAGGTTTGATTTTTGAAGCAGAAATCGGATCTATTTTGGATAATTTATCATATAAATATTTGTTACCGTGTATCTTTGCCTCTTCTTCCAAGATTTTTCTATATTCACTATCCTTTGCCGGCCCGGTAAAAAGCGGATTAATTATTGAAGAAATATATAGTCCGGAACCACCTGCTAATATCGGTATCTTACTTCTTTTAAAAACATCTAATATAATTTTCGCAGCTAACTCACTGTATTTTATTACGTCAAAATTTTCTGCGGGGTCAACAATATCTATCATATGATGCTTTATGGTTTTTAATATGTTTTTAGCAGGTTTAGCAGTCCCAATATCCATATATTTATATATTTGCATAGAATCAGCAGAGACTATTTCTATATCAGGCATTTTTTGAGCCAACTTAATGGAAATACCTGTTTTACCTACTCCGGTAGGACCCAACAAAATTAGTAAATTATTGTCTTTACTATTGGTCATCCGCTTAGTTCTCCATATAAAGTCCAGGCTGTCGACTTTACAATTTTTACTTTAACTAATTTGCCTAACAAGTCTTGTTTACCGATGAATACTACGGTTTTATTGGTCCCTGTCCGCCCGGAAAATTGATTTTCAATATTTCTTTTAGACTTTTTATCCACCAGGACCTCAAATATTTTCCCTTCAAGTTTTTTATTAATTTTAGCTGATATTTCTTTTTGTAAATCAATAAGTTTCCATAACCTTTCTTTCTTGGCCTGTAGAGGAACCTGGTCAGGCAATAATGAAGCAACAGCAGTTTCCCTGTTTGAGTAAATGAAAGTATACGCTTCGTCGAATTCTATTTCCTTAAAAACATTTAAAGTGTCTGTGAAGTCTTTTTCGGTTTCTCCGGGAAATCCAACCATTACATCTGTGGTAATTGCGATATCATCTATATTATTTCTAATTTCTTTGATGATATTCTTGTAATAATCGATATCATATTTTCTATTCATCATTTTAAGTATTTTGCTTGAGCCGGACTGAACAGGCAAATGGATATGGTTACAGACTTTATGGCATTTTTTTATTGTTTTTATCAAATTGAAAGAGAAATCTTTGGGATGGGAAGTGGTGAATCTTATTCTTTCTATACCCTTAATATTATTTAATAATTCTAATAATTTAGAAAAAGTAACAGGTTGAGAAAGGTCATTACCATAAGAGTTGACATTCTGGCCCAATAAAAATATTTCTTTATATTTATCATGAGCCAAATCAGCTGCTTCTGATAATATTTCGGAGGCTCCTCTGCTCTGCTCGGGACCCCTGGTGTATGGGACGACACAGTAAGAGCAATAATTATTACAGCCTCTCATTATTTGAATCCAGGCTGATATTTTACTTTCCCTTTTAACCGGAATATGATTTAAACTAAATTCGGGAGTATCATCACAAGAAATATATTTTCCGCCGCCGTATTTTACAAGATTATTAATAATATTTTCCAAATTATTTATTTGAGAGGGATTAAATATAAAGTCAACATGAGGTGCCCTTTCAAATATATTTTCTTTTTCTTTTTGAGCCATACATCCACATATACCTAAAATCACATCCGGGTTAGATTCTTTTATTTTTTTTATCTTCCCGATTAAGCTGAATATTTTCTGTTCGACTTTTGCTCTAACACAGCAGGTATTTAACAAGATTAAGTTAGATTTAAATATATCTTCTGTGGTTGAATAACCTAATTTTAGTAATTGACCAATGATATATTCTGAATCATTGACGTTCATCTGGCATCCGAAGGTTTTAATGAATAATTTTGGTTTATGTGTCATTATCTATCTTCCATAAGTAAATATAGTAATTTAAGTTACAAAAAAATAAATTGCAGATTTTTCGTCTTTCTGCAATTATAAAAAGAAATAAATATTATTTTTCTTAAAATATCTTTTGTCGTTCTCGCCTGGATTCCCGCTTTCGCTGGAATGACAAAAAGCGTGCGGGAATGACAGAAGAAAAGAATAACAGAGACCATACTGCATTAAATAATGTCTGAGATAAAGACGGGGCGGATAAATCCGCCCCCTACACCAGAAAATATAGAATATGCGAAGATAAGTTAGTATTTTTATATTTCTTTTTCTTGGCTATACACTCGATACTACATACTGTTTTTCTATACGCTACCCGCTGTACGCTCTACGCTAATTTAAAAATTAACGACTAATCTTCTATGCCTATGCCGGGATTGCTTTGGTCGCTTCGCTCCCTCGCAATGACAATAGTTTAATTTATTTTGCGTATTCAACTGAGCGAGTTTCTCTAATAACCATTACTTTAATTTGACCGGGATAATCTATATTTTTTTCAACTTTTTTGGAAATATCTCTTGCTATCTTTTTTGCTGTATAATCATCTATTTCTTCCGGATTTACGATTATCCTTATTTCTCTGCCCGCTTGTATAGCGAATGCTCTTTCTACTCCTTCAAACGAATTAGCAATTTCTTCTAAATTTTCAAGTCTTTTTATATAAGTTTCCAGCATCTCACGTCGGGCTCCGGGACGAGAGGCAGATATTGCATCAGCAGATTGGATTAAAACGGCTTCAATTGTCTTTGGTTCTACATCCGAATGATGAGCAGCGATAGCATTAATTACTTGAAGACTTTCGCCATTTTTTTTGGCAATCTCAGCACCAATCATAGCGTGAGTTCCTTCTATTTCGCGGTCAACAGCCTTTCCAATATCATGAAGCAATCCCGCTCTTTTGGCTAATTGCGAATTTGCGCCAATTTCTGAGGCCATAATTTCAGAAAGATATGCAACTTCTATTGAATGCTGAAGAACATTCTGTCCGTAACTTGTGCGGTATTTTAATCTTCCCAATAAGTTAATTAGTTTTGGACTTATATTTTTTACATTCGTATCAAATACTACTTTTTCCCCTTCTTCTTGGATCTTATTCTCAACTTGTACTTTAGTTTTTTCTATTACTTCTTCAATTCTTGCTGGTTGTATACGGCCATCAGTAATCAGCTTTTCTAAAGACAGCCGGGCTATTTCTCTTCGTATAGGATCAAACCCCGAGATAATAACCGCTTCCGGGGTATCATCTACAATTAAATCAACTCCGCTTAACATTTCGAATGTCCTGATATTCCTTCCCTCTCTCCCGATGATTCTTCCTTTCATGTCATCGCTGGGTAAAGGCACAAAAGATGTCGTTGTTTCCACTGTTTGGTCAGCAGAATATCTTTGAATCGCTAATGATATAATATTTCTGGATTTTTTCTCTGCTTCAGTTTTTGCTTGATCTTCAATCTCTTTTATCATCTTACCGGTTTCATGAGTAAGTTCTTTTTCTAAATTGCTTAAAAGTTCTTTCTTTGCTTCCTCTAAGCTCATATTTGAAATTTTTATCAATTCGTTTTTCTGTTCTTGGTATAGATTATTGGTTTTTTGGATATTGTTTTCGAGTTCTTTTTCTTTACAATCTAATGATTTTTCTCTTTTTTCAAGTGACTCTATTTTTTGAACCAAGCTATTGCTTCTGCTAATTAAGCTGCTCTCAAGCTTTTGCATTTCAATTCGTTTTTGTTTGATTTCAGTATCAGCATCCCTTTTAATATTATAAGCTTCTTCTTTTGCTTGTAACTCTGTTTCTTTCTTGAGGGAATTCGCTTCTCTTTCGGCATTTTCTATAATATTTTTAGCGCTTAGTTCAGCTGATGATATTTTTGCCTTGGCAATATACTTAGTGATTAAATAACCTATTGTTATACCAATAAGGATGTTTAGCGTAATAATATAGTAAATTTTAATATTGTTTCACCTCCTAATATTCAATTTACAAGGTACGTAAGATATCTTTAATTTTAATCACATTTTAACGTAACCAGATATTTATTTACATAGTATTTGAAACCGTAATAACTACATAAGAGATTGCAAGAATTTGAAATAATTACTTAAAATATTTTAACCTGTAGAGTTTAAAAAGTCAAATAACCAAATATAGCGTGGAGCGTACAGCGTTTAGCGTATAGTATAAATCAATAAACTAAAAATGCAAAGCTAAAAACGAAAAACCACAATTAAAAACTCAAAACTTTTTCGTGTAAAATATTTCTTTTATTGTGGAAGTCGTATTTATCCAACCCAAGTTTTACTTGAACTTGTAATCCACAACTTGTCACTCATTACTCATTACTTATTACTTGTTACTGTATTTTTATTGTTTAGCTCATTGTAAATTTTTCTCAAAATTTCTGTTGAAAAGCCCCTTCTTAATAAAAAATTATATATTTTTTTTGGATCTATTCTAACATTTTTTATTTCGGATGATACAATCTTTTCCATTATAAGATTGTGGGCTAAGGTGAGTTCATCTATTTCTTTATATGTTTTGTCTATCACTTTTTGGATAATATCCTGTTTAATTCCTTTTGTTCTTAATTCCTGGTTTAATTTATATCTTCCTATTGGTTTATTTTGTAATCGAAATTGTGCCCACATCTCGGCGAAGAGCTCATCGTTAATATAATTATTATCTTCTAACCAAAAAATAAGTTCAGCGATATTTTTTTCAGGATATTCTTTATTTTTTAATTTTCCGGATATTTCATATCTACTATAAATTCTCCGGGATAAAAGTCTTAATAGATATTCTTTGCCTCTTGTAGTTTTATCTTCGGAAATTATTTTTTCTATTTCTTGATCAGATAATTCTTTGCCTACGTAAATATCTAATGATTTAATCGTATTTTCACTTAGTTTGTATTTTGCTTCATTATCTATATAAATAAATACTTGGCTAACATCTTTTTTATCATAATTTACAGAAATAATTTTATTTATTTTTTTAGTACCTCTTTACTTATTCTTTTATCAAGCCCAGCGGTTGCCAATATTTTATCTTCTATCTCTTTTGCGATTTCAGGGTGTTCTTGCAGATATGTTTTAGAGTTTTCGCGTCCCTGGCCAAATTTTATATCATTAAAAGATATCCAAACTCCAGATTTTTGTAATATATTGTATTTTATACCGAGATCTATAATATCCCCTTCTTTGGATATTCCTTTACCAAAAATTATATCGAACATTGTTTCTTTGAAGGGAGGGGCCAATTTATTTTTTACCACTTTAACCTTAGCAGTTATTCCGATATTATCTTCATCTTTTTTAATGGTTGCCTTTCTTCTGATATCCATTCTGATACTTGAGTAAAACTTGAGCGCTCTACCGCCGGGAGTAGTTTCAGGATTACCAAAAAAGACACCAATCTTTTCTCTAATTTGGTTTACAAATACGGTTGTAGTTCTTGACTTGCTAATAATAGCAGTGAGTTTCCTTAAAGCTTGAGACATTAGTCTTGCTTGCAATCCCATATAGGAATCTCCCATATTGCCTTCTATTTCTGCTTTAGGTACCAGGGCGGCAACTGAATCTATTACCACAACATCAACCGCGTTACTCCTAACTAAAGATTCGGCTATTTCTAAAGCCTGTTCACCGGTATCAGGTTGAGATATGATTAATTCATCTGTATTAACCCCAATATTTTTAGCATAATTCGGGTCTAAAGCGTGCTCAGCATCAATAAAAGCAGCGATACCGTTATTTTTTTGAGCTTCAGCTATAATATGTAAAGCGAGTGTAGTCTTCCCGGAGGCTTCAGGTCCAAAAATCTCTATTACTCTACCTCGTGGGACTCCACCTATTCCAAGAGCGATATCTAAGCTCAATGAACCGGTTGAAATAGTGTTACTTCCGGAAATTTTGGGGCGATCCCCTAGTTTCATTATAGAACCTTTTCCGAATCTTTGTTCAATATTCTGCATGGCAATATCTAATGCTTTTTCTCTTTCCGAGTTGTTTTGTTCTATTTTGTCTGTCATTTTTTAGTTTACTCCTTTATATTTCTTACTTATTTTAATAAATATTTTAGTAATATTTATGATTTTTTACTGTGTTAATAGGGGTAATTTAGCTGTTATATTATATATGGGACCATTTGGAGTTAATTTACTTTCCATGAGGTCAATACTGCCAACCTCTTGGCTAAAATTATTTACCTCAATGCTTTTTAATATTTGAATGAAATTATCCTTATCCCTAATAAATTTCACCCTTCCTATGGTTATGTGACCGGAAAAATCTTTATTTTCCCTGGGGAACCCTTTATTGAATAAATTATATTCTATAGAATTATATAGTTCATTTAATTGATTTATACCTTCTTTGATTCCTACCCATATTATTCGGGGCATCTGGTAAGTCGGAAATATTCCGATATTAGAAGATAATTTTATGATGAATGGACTATGTCGACTGCTAATTTTTTTTAATATTAATTTTATTAATTCCGTTTGCTCTAATGATATGTACCCCAAAAATTTCATAGTGAGGTGTAAATTGTTTTTTTCAACCCATTTTATTTTGGTTTCAGGAACATTTAGGTTGGCTTGAAGAGATGCTAAATATTCTTTTATCTTCGGATTTAAATTAACAGCAATAAATGATCTTACTTTTTCCAAATTTTTATAACTAACTCCCTATTGTTCTATTTATATTTTATTTAAGTTCATTGTATAGGAATTTCCTTTTCCGTAATCCCTGTTTTAGTAGAGGCACGGCGTGCCGTGTCTTCTTTTACTAATTTCTCTTTCATCTTATCTTTGGCTATACACTCGATACTGGATACTCGATACTAATTTCATTATTCACTAACGACTAATTTATCTCTTAGTTGTAATTTGTATTTCTGCCTAACTGAATTTAAAAAAAATATATATTTATCGGTTTTATAATTGGGATAGGTGTACTCACAAGTAACAAATGATTTATTTATAAATCTAAGAGTAATTTCAGCATATATCCCTTGATTAAGGTAAATTCTGGATGGTCCATTTTTAGTACTGGCCAGAATATATTTATCCAGGGTAATATACCCCGGATCAAGATTTATCTTTCGTTTATGGCAGGGCATATTTTTTTTGATATTTTCTTTACCAAAATTACTTTCCAAATCATTGGTTATTATTTTAATTTCAGCAAGCTCATCTTGCCTAATCAGAGTGGAAAAGGAAAATAGCTTTTGCATTAATTTTTTGCCAAATTCTTCTTCATAATAATCGGTAAAATTAAAAGGCTGAGCATTGCTCTCGATATCAACTTCTCCGAACCTTTTTATTAATTTCTCTTTATATAGGTCAAATAGATTTTTATCTGAGGTGAACATACTTATTGTAAGTTTGGCTGGTTTTGGTAAAGACATTTTTTCCACTGGTTTAACATATCCCTAATTCTTCTTTTTGTGTTAAGTTTTCATATCCTGCTTGGGAGTAACCCACTTAGCCGGTCATACCTAAAAATATTAAATATTCTGTGCAGGGATAAAATTATATTTTAAAAGATAATTATTAATAGTGCCTTTGCTAATTTCAATCGATTCATCATCATAATATGTTTCAATTTTAGTCGGATATTCGGTTATAATTTCTAAGCTTTGGTCGGTTTCCCAAAAAAATTCTTCTCCTTCAAATAATATTCCTTCAAATATTATTTTATCTTCGGAAAGAATTTTTACCCAAGTTTTGTTACTTGCTATCAATTTTAGAATAGGTAATTTTTCAGCTAAAACACTATCCTGCGTCGAAGATTCTGCGATAATAGCTTCTGCTTCCGATTTAGTAAGTTCTTCAGCTAAAGTGCTTATATCGTTCTCTTTTTCCTCAATATTTATACCAGTTTCGCTTCCGATTTCAGGCGAAGGAACCGGGAAATCCTGAGCCTCTTTAAGAGAACGGCTTAATAGAAGCAATCCAATAAAGATTATAATGAGAAAGCCAGATAAGTAAACATACTTAACAGGAAGGAAAAACCTTTTTTTCTCAAACATAGATCTATCTTTCGTTTTAAGGTAGATATTTTCTTTTTTAGTTTCTTTTATAACAGATTTCTGTTTTTCCAAATTATTATAAGTTTGAATTATTTGATTAATATTTTCTTCATCTATATCTAGATATTTACTATAATTTCTCAAATAACCAACAATATAAGTTTTGCCGGGAATTAAATCAATATTGCCTTCTTCAAGTGCTTGCAAATATTTTTTACGTATCTTTAAATCCTTCTCTACTTCAGTTAAAGAAATTCCCTTTGCTTCCCTTCTCTCTCTTAAGAAATTTCCAATATCTTTCATTTGATTAAACATTTCTCCTTTTTCGGAAATTGTGTTATTTTTTATATTATATACCTAAAACATTTCATGGTCGAGTTATTCTTAATATTTTTTTATTTAAAAATCAAAAGTGGACTACCGAAAAACAATAAAAAGATATAATCTTGAACTAAATTCCAAAGAGAAAACAGGTAGAGTATATTTAAAATAAGAATGAGTTAAAAATATCTTTTCTTTTTTTTAAGATTCTTTCCTCTTTTCTATTTTATTTTTCATCCTGATTTTTTCTCCACTTCTTATTCCCTTACTTTTTAAAATATTTATATATCAGCTTTTCCCATTCTTTATTAAAAGTTCCCCTCATTGAATCTTTCTCTTTATCAGACATAAAAGAAGCTTTGATAGAATTTAAATTAATCTTTCTTATCTCTTCTAAACTAAATCCGAACCTTTGAACTAAAACTAAATATTCATTGGTAATCGAAGTGTCAAACATAGTAGGATCATCAGAATTAATTGTTACCATTAACCCATCTTGAAAATAATTTCTAATGGGATGTTCTTTGAATGTTTTACAAACCTGAGTCTTGATATTGCTTACTACGCACACTTCTAATGGTATCTGTCTTTCTTTAAGATAATCAATCAATCGAGGGTCTTCATAAGCCCTTAATCCATGACCTATTCGCTCTGTCTCAAGTTTATCAAGGGCTGCCCAGATAGACTTGGCTCCTGCTGCTTCACCCGCATGGGCAGTAAGCCGAAAACCCCGGTTTCTGGCTTCCCGATATACTTTAGTAAAGAGGCCTGCTGGAAATAACTTCTCACTACCTCCTAAACCAATACCTATAAGCCCCAGACCTAAATAAACGGCTAATTCTTTTAGCAAGCCCATACCCATACGTGGACCATAATCCCTTCCTAGGTCTACAATCAATTCACTCCGAATTCCAAAATCATCAAAAGCTTTTTTCTTGCCCTTAATCAAACTTTCGGTTATTCCACAAGCGGATAATTTTTTATTTCTGAAGGTAAAATCCCGCGGAGAGTAAAAAGCTTCTACATATTTCACATTTTGTTGACTCAAGCTCTGCAGAACCTGGTAAGCTAATTCTTCAAAATCCTCATATTCAGTAATAAAACTGTTCTTCCATAACCAAACTTTAATAAATTGAGTAAAATTAGAATAGACCAGACGTTTTTTAAGGTCTCCCAGATTCTTCAGGGAGTTATCCTTACCTCTCTTTTGGATAAAATTTAATAAGGTGGGCAAAGGGATTGCTCCTTCTAAGTGAAGATGCAGCTCAACTTTGGGTATTTTCCATATAAATGGTTCTAATCTTTCTGAAAGCTCTATCATATTATTAATAATTCATATTCCTATCCTTTTCAATCTTTCACAAATCTGCTTCTCCTAAACCAAAGTAATGTCCAATTTCATGAATAATTACTTTTTTTAATTATAGACCCCGGAGAAGCCAATATATACTCACATATAACATATACTGGTGTTGTTTTCTACTCGGTTCACAGTATCAACCTTCCCAATCGTAATTTCGAGGCCCTATCCCTTCAACTTTCACTTTTGACCTACTACCTTGCTATCTATGCTTAATGCAATAAGTTACCCTATTTTGCCCAAGATTCACTATGAATGGTTTGCTAAACCTTATTCATTAGTGGTATCATTCCACTATATGATGCACCCTTATTTTGGCGCACGAGCTGTCCCCTTTTTCTTTAAATTTTCCATCCCTGAAGATATCTTTTTTGCTCTGGGGTAAGCTCATCAATCTCTATACCTGAAGCTTCTAACATTAATCTGGCTACTTTTTGATCTATCTCCTCTGGAACTCTATAGAGTTTGTTTTCCAGTTCTTTATAATGATCATTAATATATTTTATAGAAAGGGCCTGTAAGGCAAAGGATAAATCCATAATCTCTACCGGATGACCATCTCCAGCAGAAATATTAACCAGACTACCTTGGGCCAGTAAATAGATTCTTCGACCATCTTTTAAAATATATTCATCGATATTTTTTCTTACTTCATTTTTCTTTATAGACAACTCTTTTAAATCTCTTTTAGAAATTTCACCATCAAAATGTCCTGCGTTGGCAAGGATAGCTTTATCTTTCATCTTCTCTATATGTTTTTTTACTAATACATTTTTATTTCCGGTAGCAGTGATAAATATATCTGCATAAGGGACAGCTTTTTCTAATTTCATAACCTTAAAACCCTCCATCCGGGCCTCAATAGCATGAACAGGATTTATCTCCGTAATTATTACTTCGGCACCCAACCCCCGACCTCGGGAGACAATGCCTTTGCCACACCAACCATATCCTATTACTACCACAGTCTTACCAGCAATATTAAGATTGGTAGTCCTCATAATGGCATCCCAGACCGATTGACCAGTGCCATAACGGTTATCAAAGAGATATTTCATGTAGGCATCATTTACCCTTATCACCGGGAAAGCAAGCTTACCCTCTCTTTCCAAGGCTTGCAGTCTTATTATCCCTGAAGTAGTCTCCTCAGCTGCTCCTAAAATATTTTTTTGCAATTCTTTTCTTTCAGTAGAAACTATAGAAACTAACTCTGCGCCATCATCTATAATAAGATGAGGCTTAATATCCAAAACCCGATTCAAATAATGTCTAAAAATATCCTCTGGAACACCATATTGAGCATAGACTTTTATTCCTTCTTCCGCTAAAGCTGCCGTTACTTCATCCTTGGTAGAATAGGGATTGCTTCCGGCAATTGCCACCTCAGCACCCCCGCACTTCATCACCAGGGCTAGATAAGCACCCTTGGCCTCCAGATGAACACTAATAGCTATCCTCTTATCCTGAAATGGTTTTTCTTTAATAAATTGATTTTTTATGGTATTTAAAATTGGCATATGTTGACTGACCCAATTAATTCTCATCCTTCCTTCGGTAGCCAGAGAAATATCTTTTATCTCATAATTAGAATTCATATTTATTATCATTATCTCCTCACTTTAGATTACTAATGCCTTTCATAAAACTCTGAAACATTTATTTCTATATTTAAGCAAATAATTGAGTAATCTGAATTTGATTTCATCTCCATCTATCTTTTACAGTTTTAAATGATATAGTTATTGGATATACTTTTAATAAATATATTAAATAAAATATAAATAATTATTATAAAAAACTAATAAAATAATAAAAATCAATTTTTCTAATCTTCAACTTTCTTTTTTATAAGGTATTCCATCAGCTGCTGGTGCAATTGCTCGACCCACAAAACCAATTAGGGCACCTAGTGTTAGCAAATATGGAAGTGATAGGTAAAAACCTAGAGGAATTATTTTTGCAAAACCACTTACTGTACTTTGAAGTAATAATTGCAGTACCTGTGCAAAAGCAAAAATGATTGCTGCACCCAATGCCCCAAATGGTGTCCACTTACCGAATATCATTGCAGCAAGTCCTATAAAACCTTTACCCATAGCCATTGAGTTAGTGAAAGAAGAGAGTGTCCCTAATGAAAGTGCCATTCCACCAAAAGCGGCAAATATACTTCCGAAAATTACCGAAAACCATTTTATCTTGGAGACATTGACCCCCAGAGTTTCTGCAGCCCTAGGATTTTCTCCAACCGCGCGAATTCTTAATCCAATTACTGTATAGTATAAAACAAAATGCAAAATAACCACAAGAATTAACGAAAACCAAACAAATATCGTAAGGTCCGCAAATCCACCTAAAATAGGGATATTTTTTAAAAATATAAGATGAATTTTATTTGCTGCTGCTCCAAAATAAGGGGCAGGAGGTGAATAGCCGGTAGTTTTAAAAATTAACTCAAGTAAATAAGTAACAATTCCCATGGCCATAACATTTATTGCAACACCAGAAACGATCTGATTACCGGCCCAATTTACGGTAATGTAAGCATGAAGAATGCCAAGTAAAATACCTATTCCGATACCCCAGAGCAGTCCAATCCAAGGACTTCCTGATACGAATGCTCCCCAAACACCGAAGAAGGCAGCAAATCGCATCATGCCTTCCAGAGCAATGTTTACAACACCAGCATTTTCTGAAATTAAACCACCTAAGGCCGCAAAGAGAATTGGTGCAGCGTAATCTAATGTTTGTGCAATGGAATCGTTTAAAAGAGACATATTGTTCATCTTGCACCTCCTTCTGTTTTAACTTGGCTGGATTTTTTTAATTGTGTGAGTTTTATAAGCCAGTATCTCACAAGTGCTTGAAGTGCAATAAAAACCACAGCGAAACCTTCTATAATAGAAGGGAAAGTCTTAGGAACGTGAGCTAGTTGTACAGAAGTTGCACCTGTCCTTAATGCTCCGATGAGAATACCAGCAAGAAAAACACCGATCGGTTCATTTTGTCCGATTAAAGCAACTGCAATTCCATCAAATCCATATCCACCTGAAAATATAGGTGGGTATTGAGAGAGAACACCAAGCACCATGAATACTCCACCTAATGCTGCAATAGCACCAGAGATAAACATCGTTTGAATAGTCCTCCTTTCAATATTCACTCCGGATGCTTTTGGAGCTTCCATTCCAAAAATTAAGGTATGGCCCATTGCACGAATTTCATAACCAAGCGTAGTTTTGTAAAATAAATACCAAACAAGGTATAAAACAACGATAATAATAATAATACTGATATTAAGACGAGTACCGGGAAATATTTTCGGGAGTTTAGCACTTAGACTAATATACGGGGTACCGGATACTCCTGTTTCAACTGCTGCTTTCATGGGACCTATAACAAGCCACCCTTCGATAAGATAAAGAGCAATCCAGTTCAACATAATTGTCGAAATAACTTCATGTATACCTTTTTTTGCTTTTAGGTATCCGGCGATAGCTGCCCATAGGCCTCCCATAAGCATTGCTAAAATAAAAATAAAAGGTAGATGAATAATTTTTGGTAAACTTGCAAATGGTTCAGCATAGCCAATGTAGGCAGCGGTAATGCCACCAACAATAAAATGGCCCTCTGCTCCAATATTAAACAGTCCTCCTTTTGCAGCTACTGCAAATCCAAGACCTGTTGCAATAAACATGGCTGAAGATATAAGCATCTCTGCAAAATGACCTTTCCAATATGGGCCAGGAAATAAACCTGAATTCCCAAATAAGAGTTTATAGGCAACAACTGGATCTCTTCCGGTAGCTTTTATAAGTATTGCACCAAGAATAAATGATAGAAGTATAGAAATAAGTGGAACTAAAATATTCATCCACCAGTGTTTTTCTTTTCTTCCAAAGATAACTTTTTTTAATACATCTTTCATTTTGCCACCTTCTTCTGCCTTTTTAGTCCGAGCATCATAAGTCCTAACTCTTCTTCATTTGTTTTATCTGGTGTCATCTCCCCAACTATTTCTCCTTCATATAATACTAATATCTTATCGGAAAGAGCCATAATCTCCGATAATTCAAGTGAAATTAATAATATTGCTATACCTTTTTTCTTCTCTTCGGCAAGTTTCTTGTATACAAATTCTGTTGCACCAATATCTAATCCCCTCGTAGGCTGAGAAGCGAGAAGAAAATTATGATCAGTAGACATTTCTTTGGCAAGAATTATTTTTTGCTGATTACCTCCTGAAAGATTACTAATTCTTGCGTGTATATCTCTCGGCCTTATATCAAATTCTTCTAGCTTCTTCGTAGAAAATTTATCAATCTCTGTATCGTTTAATATTCCTTTTTTAGAAAAAGGATAAAGGGTGTGCTGACCCATAATAATGTTTTCTCTTGCCCTAAAGGGTAAAACAAGTCCTCTCTTCTTTCTGTCTTCGGTAATATATGCCAACCCCCTGGTTCTTAAATTGTAGGGAGTAAGGAGTCTAATTTCCTCACCATTAAATATTATCTTCCCTTTTAACGGACGAGTAAATCCAATTAATGCATTAACTAATTCAGCTTGTCCATTTCCTTCAACCCCTGCAATACCAAGTATTTCACCTGCGTGAACTTCGAAAGATACTCCCTTTAATCCTATAATACCTCTATTGTTTTTTACTGTAAGATTGTGGACATTAATAACTTCTTTACCAATCTTGGTCTTAACTTTTGGGATTTCTAATAATACATCTCTACCAACTACCATTCGGGCAAGTTCTACTTCATTTGTTTTCTTTTTTTCTACTACTCCTTGAAGTTTCCCTCTTCGTAAAACTGCAATTTTATCTGCAATAGCAATTACTTCTTTAAGTTTATGAGAAATAAAAAGAATCGTTTTGCCATCTTCTTTTAATTTTATTAAGGTTTTAAACAAATCTTCAGTTTCTTCCGGAGTAAGCACTGCAGTAGGTTCATCAAAAATCAGTATTTCTGCGCCTCTTCTTAATATTTTTAATATTTCAACTTTTTGTTGGATGCCTACAGGAAGATTTGCTACTTTTTCCCTCGGATCTATCTTTAATCCGAATTTTTCCGATAACTCACCAACTTCTTTTAAAGCTTTTTTATAATCAAACACTAATCCTTTATGCGGTTCATCACCAAGAACAATATTCTGCGTTACAGTAAAACGTGGTATTAACATGAATTCCTGGTGTACCATACCTATTTTTAAATTAATTGCATCATGAGGGTTCTTTATATCTGTTTTTTTGCCAAACACATAAATTTCACCTGATGTAGGAGTGTATAATCCGTAAATAATTTTCATAAGAGTAGACTTTCCCGCTCCATTTTCTCCTACAATAGCAAATATTTTTCCTTTGTCTACAGAAAGATTTATTTTATCATTCGCAAGAACACCCGGAAATTGTTTAATAATATTCTTAACTTCTAATGCTCTCATAATTACCTCTCAATATTATATACAGGACGCAGGGGAGATTAATCACCCCTCCCTGCATCCTGTATCGGTTCTCAATTTCTTTAATTAAAAATTAGTTGGAGGATTCCAAGCTTTAACATCTTTTGGATCCTGAGGTACTGTAACTTCACCATCAATAATCATTTGTCTTAAACGCTCTACCTTATCAATTTGTTCTTGTGTGAGAACATCCTTTACATGGTCAGGAGCCCAACCTACTCCACCATCTTTCAATGCCATTACTATGAGGCCACTATGGAATGTATCATCTACAACACTTTTAATTGCGAGATATGTTGCATAATCTACATGTTTTATGGCAGAAGTAAGTGTTCTATCAGGGCAAAGATTTGGATCAAGACCCATATCTACATCAACTCCAATACCCCAATAAGGAGCACCCTTTTCACAGATTGATTGGAACATGCCATTTCCGGTTGCACCTGCTGCATGAAATAAAATGTCACAGCCCTGGCTTATTTGAGACTCGGCAGAACTTTTACCCAATGCTGGTTCGGTAAAGCTGCCGGTATATTGTCCATAAATTTTAGCATTTGGATTCGTTGTCTTTACACCTGCCAAATATCCTGCTTCATATCTTGTTACCGGGGGAATTGGCATACCACCGATATAACCAACCTTAGCGGCTTTTGTGGCATATCCTGCAATTGCTCCTACTAAGAATCCGCATTCATGCTCATTAAATAGATAACTCACTACATTTACCAGATCTACTACAGTTCCAGTTTCATCTACGGGAGGCGCATCAATCAACAAAAATTTTGTATTAGGATATTTTATGGCAGATTCACCAATTGCACCTGCAAGCATAAATCCTACACCAACGACCAGGTCACAATGTGCCTGTTCAACTAATGTAGAGATGTTTGGTATATAGTCTTTCATATCTTTTGATTCAAGAACAATAGCTTCTACGTTTAGAGGTTCGATATTTGCATCTGCTAAGTCCCCAGGAATACTTGCCTTAAGGTCTTCATCACTAAGAGGCTCATAACCACCACCTTGTACATATTTTACTTTCGCTGCCCAGGTCTCCAGTCCACGAATTCCCGAATCATTAAATGATCTGTCTCCTCTTCCTCCAACATCTGTTACTATTCCGACTTTAAGTGGTTCTGCAGAAAAAACTGTAGAAGAAAAACATAAACTTAAGATTATTACTAAAGCGGTTACTACTAATAGATTCTTTTTCATTTCTGAAATCTCCTTTCATTTTTAAAAATACTTAAAATCACAAATTTACTTTTATGCAGACAGAAAAATAATTCATCTATCACCCCCTTAAAAATAGATTTCTACCATAATTATCAAGATAGTTAGTTATTTTATGTTCCTTAATATATTAATACGACACCGATTATCTTTTTCCTGCTTAAAAATGAAAAAATAATAAATATTTTTTCATAAAAAACAAATTCTTTAAAAACATTATGATAATTGACCAATTTGCCAATAAATTAATTCACCGATTGACCGATTAAAAATCGTGAGGTACATGTACTGGATTCCCGCTTCCGCGGGAATGACATCTGCCGATTTACCAATTAAATAATTGACCAATTTGCCAATTAAGAAAAAATAAAATAGCACTATTCTCTTCATACGATACGCGATAAAAATTTAGCTTTTATTTCCTTAACCAGGTAACCAACTAACTAGATAACTATTTTATGTGCTACCCGCTGTACGCTCTACGCTATTCTAAAAATCAATAAATAATCTTCTATACTGGGATTGCTTCGGTCGCTTCCGCTTCCTCGCAATAACAGAGAGGAAACTGCTCAAATGACAAAATAGATGACTCTTCCACAATGACATTTCTGTCTTTTCATTCTGGCTTCTGAATTCTGTCTTCCTAATTTTAAATTTTGAGCTATGGTTTTGCGTTTTGCGCTTTAAGTTTTTAGTTTACTTATCATACTTACTTAAGTATTCTTCATTGGAAATTAATATCTTTCTGGGATTTCGACCATCGTATGGTCCCACGATTCTCTTTTTTTCCATTACATCTATCAATCGAGCTGCGCGGGTGTAACCAATTCGAAGCTTCCTCTGCAATATGGATATTGAAGCTTGTTTACTATTGATAATAATAGAAACAGCATCATTGAATAATTCATCTTCTTCCTCTTCTTCTGTTTCCTGCATTAGACCTTTACTCTTTTTATATTCTAACACTTCCTGCTCATATTCAGGAGAGGGGGAATGTTTCATTAAATAGGATACCACATTTCTAATTTCTTTTTCTACTACAAAAGCTCCTTGAGCCCTAATTGGTTTGGAGACACCAACCGGTGAAAATAGCATATCACCATTTCCTAACAATTTTTCGGCCCCATTAACATCTAATATAGTCCTTGAATCAACCTGGGTAGAAACTGCAAAGGCAATCCTGGAAGGGAAATTAACCTTTATCGAACCGGTAATAATATCTACAGAAGGACGTTGAGTAGCTATTATTAAATGAATGCCGGTTGCTCTGGTCATCTGGGCTAACCTACATAATGATTCCTCGGCTTTTACCGGAGAAGATAGCATTAAATCAGCTAATTCATCGATTACTATTATAATGTAGGGTAAGGGTTCAGTATCATTATTAATATTTCTAACATATTCATTATATCCTTCTAAATTCCTGACTCCTGCTTCTGCAAATATTTTAAATCTTTTTTCCATTTCAGATATCGACCAGTTTAGCACTTTAATGGCTTGGCTTGCATCGGTTATAATGGGTATTAATAAATGCGGAATGCCATTGTAAATATTTAGTTCTACTCTTTTTGGGTCAATCATAATAAATTTTACTGTTTCTGGGTTAAGTTTATAAAGAATACTCAATATTATATTATTAATACATACACTTTTCCCTGATCCGGTTGCCCCGGCAATTAATAAATGAGGAAGTTCGGTTAGGTCTGAAATTATGGGCTTGCCTCCAATATCTATTCCTAAGGCTATGGGTATTTTATATTTTCCATTTTGGAATTCGCTACTTTGTAATATTTCTTTTAAATAAACATTTATTCTTTTACGGTTAGGGACTTCGATTCCTACAGCATTTTTACCGGGTATTGGTGCTTCTATTCTGACTGAGGCTACTGCAAACGATAAAGCGATATCATTGCTTAAATTAGTTA
>Ga0307428_1000622_pt1 | contig 21084 bp, 14 predicted proteins | sample SalMarWE160240MG_FD_202161 | JGI IMG/M metagenome (GOLD analysis project Ga0307428, IMG submission 202161) | Salt marsh sediment microbial communities from the Plum Island Ecosystem LTER, Massachusetts, United States - WE1603-240 | ecosystem: Environmental > Aquatic > Marine > Intertidal zone >...
CATTTACATCTTGAGTTCCATAGATGGGTAGGTATCCCTGCCCATCCGATTCAATATTTGCTAATTATCAATTCCCTTTTATTCAGCATGGGCAATCAAATTGCCCATCCTTGTATATTGGTTCTTGGTGTATAATGTCTACAATAGTAATTGTAATCATTCTGAATCGACTTGTTCGGTCTGCTCGGTTCTCAAATCATCATTAATGATTCTCAATTGGTAACATTGCATAAATAAAGTAACAGAGTATGATATTGAAATTGAGAGAAGGCATACCATGACGATTATCAATTTCTTTATACTCTCCGGCGTTTGTTTAAGCGATTTGAATCTTGAGATAATGAAAGTCAGGAAGCCACAAACAATTACCATTTCTACTATTACAGTGATCTGAGATATGAGATCCGGTGGAGTAATTATTGCAGCGGCAACTGAAAAGACGAAAAAGAATATTATCCCTGATATTATTAACGTTGAAATTTTCATGAGTATTTTCTCCGGCCTATGCGTCAATATTTTCGAGTCCAAACTCCTTAATCAAGAAACGTCAAATCCAAGATGCCTCGCCTTGGCTACCTTTGTTTTCTTCGGACGGCCTACTGGCCATGAACGGAGTCTGTAGTAAAAAACGGCCCGAATGCAATCCAATGCAAATCAGTCTACCTTCTCGGCGGTAAATGTACCTGAGCCAAATCCTCCCTGTTTTTCCCATTGGCCCTCGGTAATCTTCAGTTGACCATCTTCTGTCTTGAGTGTACCTTCCCAATACTGAATGCCGAAGACTCCGTCCCGTGTGAACTTGATATGGTCATCTGATACCTCTACGTTTGCTATCCGATCGCCATAGGTCCCTTCAGAGATATCATCGAGTGTGCCTGCGTATGTGTCTCCGTCCTTTTCCAATACAAAATGCCCATGCCATGGGCCTTGTTGGCTCCAAGACCATTTGCCTTCTATCTCAGACAATTGAGAAGACATAGTCGGCCTGGATGAAAGCTGACTGGCACATCCCGCAATTAAAACGGAAACCATAGCGGCTAATGTTAATTGAGAACATTTCGGTACAAAATAATGTGCATTCATATGTAGATGTCTCCTAAATAAGATCGATACTTATAAGTCTTCTAAAATTCAACCACCGGCTGAAATGAACCTCTTCGTGCTATGAAGCCTAATCCAAGTTGTCCTGCCTCGTTGCTTTTCTATCAGTAGTCTATTTTATTGAAGCGGGATTTGCAAGAAAAATCGCGTGATGATAAATCCTCTACTCAATTGATTATTTTCTATTGACTAATGACTATTTTTAGGGAATTTTCGACCAAAAGTGATGGCGATTCAATTGACTATTTTCTATTGACTAATAATTATTTTTACGGAATTATTCAACCAAAAGCGCAGGTAGCTCCAATTATGGGGTGCCTGTAAATGATTATTGATTATCTACAGGATGCCTTACGTCATTTAGTATGAGATACGAGATACGATGGATGGTGGACGAAGGACAAGAGACGAGTTAGGAATTCTGATCCATCAATTTTATGAAATCCTCAAACAGGTAGTTCGAATCATGGGGGCCGGGGGATGCTTCGGGGTGGTACTGGACGGAGAAGGCCGGCTTGTCTTTGCAGCGGAGTCCTTCGTTTGTGCTGTCGTTGAGGTTCAGGTGCGTCAGCTCGACCTCTTTTTCTTTGAGCGAGTCCATGTCAACGCAGAAGCCGTGGTTCTGGCTGGTGATTTCAATCTTTCCGGTCTTGAGATTCTTAACCGGGTGGTTGGCTCCTCTGTGACCGAACTTCAGCTTGTAGGTTTTGGCGCCGAGCGCCAAAGCGAGAATCTGGTGGCCCAGGCAGATTCCGAATATGGGGACTTTGCCGAGCAGTTTGCGAACGGTTTCGATTGCGTAATCCACGGGCGCCGGGTCGCCGGGGCCGTTGCTTAAAAATACGCCGTCCGGTTTTCTCGCCAGGACTTGTTTAGCGGACGCCGTTGCGGGTACGACGTGAACATCGCAGCCGTGCGAGCGTAGCAGGTGTAGGATGTTCTGCTTGATGCCGTAATCGAAGGCGACGACCTTGTATTTCTTTTCGGGTGCGCATTCAGTGCTGCTCAATACATCGACGACGCCTTGCTCCCAACGGTAAGCTTTCTCGGTGGTGACATCTTTGACGATGTCCCTGCCGACAAGGCCGGGGTATTTGTCGAGCGTCTTTCTCATATTGGTTGTGCTGAATTCGGTCGAAGAAATGATGCCTCGCATTGCTCCTTTGGTGCGGATATGCCTGACCAGGGCGCGTGTGTCGATTCCTTCGAGTCCGATGACGTTGTTGGCATTGAGATAATCGCTCAGCGAGGCGGTGTTTCTCCAGTTGCTGGGATAATTGCAGTTTTCCTTGACGATAAAACCGGCGGCAAAAATCTTCCTCGATTCCCAATCGGCCTTGTTAGTGCCGTAGTTGCCGATAAGGGGGTAAGTCATGGTGATTATCTGCTCGTTGTAGGATGGGTCGGTGAGAATTTCCTGGTAGCCGGACATGGCCGTATTGAAGACAACTTCGCCGCACTTCTGGCCTGTGGCGCCGAAGGAGGTGCCTTCAAAAACAGTGCCGTCTTCCAATAACAAAATCGCTTTCACCTGCCGGTTTCCTTTATCGATAGTATAGTTGAATCGGTTTAACGTCTATTTTTCTTTGCTTCATGGCTTCGATAGCCTTTGCCACCGCCATGGCTCCCCTTATGGTCGTGACGTAGGGCACCTGCCTGTCGAGGGCAGTCCTTCTTATCGAAAACGAGTCCTTAATCGACTGCTTACCGATCGTCGTATTGATAATCAGGTCGATCTCGTCGTTGATGATGGAGTCCACGATGTTCGGTCTGCCCTCGGTCATTTTCAATGCGAACTGGGACGGGATATTATTGTTGATCATTGCGATGCACGTGCCCTTTGTCGCGATGATCTTAAAGCCCATTTCGTGCAACTTGCGAGCGACTTCGACGGCCCTTGCTTTGTCGCTGTCCCTGATGCTGAACAAGACGTTGCCGGAAGTTGGCAGGATATTTCCTGCTGCGATCTGAGATTTTGCGAACGCGATGCCGAAATCGTCCGAGATGCCCATGACCTCGCCGGTCGATAGCATCTCCGGGCCAAGCAGCGTGTCGATGCCGGGAAACTTCAGGAACGGAAAGACCGCTTCTTTGACGGAGAAGTGGCTGCGATGCACCTGCTCTGTGAAATTCAATTCGTCCAGCGTCATCCCGGTCATGACTTTTGCGGCGAGTTTTGCCAGGGGCACTCCGATAGCCTTGCTCACGAACGGAATCGTCCGGGATGCCCGCGGGTTGACTTCGAGGATATAAACCTTGCCGTCTTTGACTGCGAACTGGATGTTAATCAGGCCCTTGACTTTCAGTTCCAGCGCCAGCAGTTTGGCCTGCCTGGCAATCTCGGCCAGGATATCCTTACTTATAGTAATCGGGGGCAGTGAGCAGGCACTGTCACCGGAATGGACGCCGGCTTCCTCGATGTGTTCCATGATACCGCCGATGACAACTCTCCTGCCGTCACTGATGGCATCGACGTCCAGCTCCGTCGCATCGTCAAGAAATTTATCGATCAGGACCGGGTGTTTGCCCGAGACTTCGAATGCTTCTTCCACGCTGGCTTTCAGTTCCTCCTGGTCGTACACGATTTGCATGGCACGGCCGCCGAGAACAAAGCTCGGCCTGATAAGTAGCGGGAAGCCGAGTTCATTAGCTATTTTGAGCGTTTGAGCATAAGTTGTCGCCGTACCGCTGTAAGGCTGGTGGAGCTTGAGCTTGTCGACCACCCTGTTGAAGCGTTTGCGGTCCTCGGCGCGGTCGATGCTGTCGGGCGATGTGCCGATGATTTTTACGCCGGCCTTTTCGAGTGACACAGCCAGTTTTAGCGGCGTTTGACCGCCGAACTGCACGATGACGCCGTCCGGATTCTCCTTCTCCACGATGGACATTACATCTTCGAACGTGAGCGGCTCGAAGTACAGCCGGTCTGAGGTATCATAGTCGGTGCTTACCGTCTCGGGGTTGCAGTTGGCCATGATTGATTCGATGCCGATTTCTCTAAGAGCGAACGCGGCGTGAACGCAGCAGTAGTCGAACTCGATTCCCTGGCCGATGCGGTTGGGCCCGCCGCCGAGAATCATGACCTTTCTGCGGCCGGTCGGATTGGCCTCGCACTCGGTCTCGAACGTCGAATAGAGGTAGGGGGTTGTCGCTTCGAATTCGGCGCCGCAGGTGTCGACGGTTTTATAGACTGCATTTAGATGGAGGGCCTGCCGGCGTTTCCTCACGTCCAGCTCTTTGACATCAAGCAGCCATGCCAGGTACTTGTCGCTGAAACCGTACTCTTTGGCTTTTTTCAGGATGGCGGTTCCGAGGCTCAGGACGCCGGGGCGATTTCGGCGGGTTTGTGTTTGCTTTATCTCTTGTTCGAGATCGATGATGTCCTTTATGTTGTTGAGGAACCAGCGGTCGATTTTTGTCAGGGCGAAGATTTCCTCAACGGACAATTTTCGCCGCAGCGCTTCGGCGACATACCAAAGTTTATCCCAGCAGTTTGTTCGCAGCTTTCTTTTTAGCTCCGGCGTCGAAATATCGCTATTAATGTGCCGGTTATCGAGCGAATAGCGGTCGATTTCCAACGAGCGAATCGCCTTCTGCAGCGATTCCTTGAACGTCCTGCCGATGGCCATCGCTTCGCCGACCGACTTCATCTGAATGGTTAGCTCCGGATTGGTCTTTGGGAATTTCTCGAACGTGAACCTCGGAAACTTCACGACACAGTAATCGATGGTCGGCTCGAAGCAGGCCGGCGTTTTTTTCGTGATGTCGTTCGGGATTTCATCGAGCGTGTAACCCACGGCCAGCAGCGAAGCGATCTTGGCGATGGGAAAGCCCGTCGCTTTGGATGCGAGCGCCGAACTCCGCGAGACCCTCGGATTCATTTCGATAACGTAAAGCTTGCCGTTATCGGGATTGACGGCGAACTGGATATTCGAGCCGCCGGTTTCCACGCCGATTGCCCTGATAATCTTCAGCGAAGCATCCCGCATTATCTGGTATTCTTTATCGGTAAGCGTCTGTGCGGGAGCCACCGTGATACTATCGCCGGTATGAATCCCCATCGGGTCCAGATTCTCGATACTGCAAACAATCACGACATTATCTTTTTTGTCCCGCATCACCTCCAGCTCGTATTCCTTCCAGCCGGCGACGGATTCCTCGACGAGTACTTGGCTCTTCGGGCTCAGGCTCAGGCCCCAGTGGATATATTCGGCGTATTCCTCGGCGTTATAAGCGACGTTTCCGCCCGTCCCGCCTAAGGTATAGCTCGGCCTGATAATCGCCGGATATCCCACGAGGCCGATAATTTTCTTCGCCTGCTCCCATGTATGGGCGTATCCGCTCTTGGGCACTTCCAGCCCGCACTTGGCGATTATCTTCTTGAACCGGTCTCTCTCCTCAGCCTTCTTGATAGACGCTAAGTTCGCGCCAAGCATCCGGACCTTATACTTTTTCAAAACGCCGCTCTCGGCCAGTTCCACCGCCATATTCAACGCAGTCTGCCCGCCCAGCGTTGGCAGCAGGCTATCCGGCCGTTCTTTGGCGATAATCTTCTCGATGATCTCCGGCGTGATTGGCTCGATATACGTCCTGTCGGCCAGCTCCGGGTCGGTCATAATCGTGGCCGGGTTGCTGTTTATGAGGATGACTTTGAAACCCTCTTTACGCAGGACCTTGCACGCCTGGGCGCCGGAATAGTCGAATTCGCAGGCCTGGCCGATGACAATCGGGCCGGAACCTATTATCAGTATCTTATGTATGTCCTTGCGCTTCGGCATTACAACTTCCCGAGCTACTCTACACTTCCATGCCGTCCGCGGCACAAATACCGCCGGAGATTCCCGCACCGAATCCCAATTTGACGACCGGTAGCATACTGGAATCCTGCACAATATACCGGCTAATCCCAGAACCTGCAAGAGCAATTTCCTGATTCTCGATTCTCGATGTCATTTCGACCGAAGGATTGCCAAAGGCAGGCCGCAGTGGAGAAATCTATTAAAAAACAGTCATTCCTACGATAGAAGGAATCTACATGCGCAATACGACATACGACCGACGTCATACGAATTTGCCACGAATAAACCTAACGCGGCCTTTGGCCGCAACCAAACTAAAAAAATACAATGTAGTACGCAAAACTTCGGAATCCCGGCAAATCAGGATAACTCTTTATTATATAAATATTTACGTTAGCTTTTCAAAACAAAAAAAACAGCTTTTATTTGCAGGAATTACAGTGATAATGTGTTATAATACGAATAGAGAATAAGAATTCGTTATTTAATGTCGAGCGTGTTACCCGATATTATCAAAATACCCGTGAAGGGTCAACTTATTTTGAAGGAGGTTGTATCATGAGATCACAAATTGTTTTGGGTATCTGTATTACATTATTGGTGACGGGCTCGTTGTCCGCCGACACCAAGTTTTCAGGGGCTGTGAGTGACTCCTGGAGCAATGCCAACAATTGGAGCAACGGTCTTCCGGATTCTGATGACAAGATCCAATTCGACGGTGACACCCTGTGTATCCTTGACTATGATGCCGGGGTGATCAAGAATACGGCCATGGAAGGCGATAATACCACCCATCTGCGACTGGTTGATGGCGCGCTGCTAAGCGTGAGCAACTGGTCCATCATTGGTTATGGCGGTACCCCCGAAGAGCCGCATCTCCTGGAAGTCCTGGGCGGCGTGTATAACTCTGAAATCCGTATGAAGATAGGTTTTCAGGGATACGGCAAGCTGGTGGTTGACCATGGCGGCACTGTAAACATGCTTGACGAGGAATTTGACATTGCTGAGAGGGCCTATAGCCATGGTATTGTAGAATTGCGCGGTGGCTCTTTGAATCTCCTGACAGACAGCAGCGAGGCGCTGCGTTTTCGCAGGGATGGCAATTCTACAGCCATTATGGATTTTTCTGGCGGTATCTTGACTCTGCTGTATTCTGATGCGCAGGCGGCCAATATCAACGATCATATTGCGGATGGCACGATCACGGCGTATAAAGGTGTGGGGACCGTGCTGGTGGAAACGACTGAAGATAATATCCTGGTTGTAAAGGGGCTGCATCCCTTTAATCCGGTACCGGAAGATAGTGGCATTGTCACAACACCGGGCACCATAACCTTGAGTTGGACGGTGGACGAGGGCACGCCTGTGGATGTATGGTTCGGTCCTAATCCTGATCTCGTTGCGGCGGAATTAATCGTGGCGAATCAGGCAGTGACCTCCGTGGCAGTAACGATACTTCCCAAGCAACGTTACTTCTGGGCGGTGGATACCTACGCCCCAGGTGCGGCAGATCCGAATTTGGGTTTGATCTTCGATTTTCTATCTGATAATGCGCCTCCGGTGGTCAAGACCGCCGACTATATAGCGGCCTGGCTGGACAACGTCAGTGTAGAAGCGGCGATCGCAGCGGCAGTGACAGATGTCGACCCCACAACTGTGGCGTGGACTGTTATCAGTGAACCCAATGAAGGGACGGCAGTGATTGCCAATCCTGACCAGACTGAGACAACCGTGACGCTGAGTGCGTTGGGGACCTATGTTCTGCAGCTTGAAGCCGATGATGGTGAATACAAGGGCGCGGACACCCTGACGATCGGTGTATTCAGTGATAACTGCGAAGCTGCTAAGTCGGTTCCGGGTTGGACAGCCATTCTTGGGGATATCAATCTCGATTGTGTTGTGGATCAACTGGATCTGGATATCTTGAATGAGCAATGGCTTGAATGTACGGGCCTGGACTGTCCGGATCCGGATATGCCGTAATAATAACAACGTCTTTAACAGAAGGCCATTGTTGATTGTTTTATATATTGGCCTTTTTCGAAGGAGAAGCATTATGTATACAAAATTGAATTACCTGATTTCTTTAGTTTTGATATTGTCGCTGGTGGGTCATGTTCAGGCCGCAACTTCCAACTGGACGGATGGCGATCCCAACGACCACCTCTGGAGCAGCCCGGATAACTGGGACGAGTACCCCTCCACCATTGGCCACTGGGTGAAAATCGTTAATGGCGAAGCCGGCGCGACGCTCGCGAGCGAAGGTGCTATATGCCAGAAAATGCACGTTGGTGGGGATTTAACCTTTACGGTGATGGACGGTGCAACCCTTACGATGCCCCAGGACCTTGTAGTGGGCCGGGGCGGCGCCGGGACATTTAATATGATGGGTGGCACCATAAATATCGGCCGTGACTTTGAATTTGGATTCAATGATACGGCCAACGTCAATATGACCGGTGGTACGATTATCGTTACGCGTGACTTGGAGCTTCCTAAAACCGGGAATGAGCAGACAGGGCACTTGGATCTACATGGTGGAACGCTCATCGTTAATCGCAACTTACTTATTACAGATGGCGGCACCATGGACATCAAAAACGGGATATTGATCCTGGACGATGATGTGGTCTCAGTCGTTCAGGGATTCTTGGATAATGGCTGGATCACTGCCTATAGCGGCGACGGCTCCATACAAATGGATTATGATGTCACGAATGAAGGCCAAACCACGGTAAAGGCTATCCACAAGCTCAATCCGAACCCGGTCGACGGTAGTACCGTAGCTGCTGGCCAGATGGAGCTGAGCTGGACATTGCCCGACCCGTGTGTGCCCAATCAGCCAGTGAATGTTGACGTCTATTTCACCGACGACTGGGAAGCCCTATATTCGTTTACCGACCCGGATTCTATCAGGGTCGTCAACAATGAAAATGTGACCTCCGTTGTCGTGCAAACTCAACTATACACGCAATACTATTGGGCCGTCGATACTTATGTCGGTGGTGGCAATGATCCGATTTTGGGACCTATTTTTAGTTTCCTGGCAGAGAATATACCTCCCAAAGTCAATGTTGGCGACGATTTAACTACCTGGCTGGTCGACGGCGTCATGACAACAAATCTGGACGCGACCGTCACCGACGATGGAGCAATAAGTCCCTACACTGTGCAGTGGACGGTGATCAGTGAACCTGATGATCCCAACAGCCCTGACGCCGTAATTACCGATCCGAGCGCCGAGGATACGAGTGTTAGCCTGTCAGCCTTAGGCGAGTATGTCTTGCAGTTGGAGGCCTTTGACGGTGAACACAAGGTTGCGGCCACCCTGACGATCAATGTATTCAGCGATCACTGCGAAGCTGCTAAGTCGTTGCCGGGTTGGACACCCTCTACTGCGGATATCAATCTCGATTGTATTGTGGATCAACTGGATCTGGATATCTTGACTGAGAATTGGCTGAAGTGCAATGCCTTGGATTGCACGGATCCCGAGCATGATCATTCTGAATAAGTGACAAAGCTATTCAATAGAAAGGGGTGTTCCTTCGTGGAACACCCCTTTTAAAGTAAGGTGCCAATCAAGAAAGCTTTTGCCCTCATCGAACTATTAGTATAAATAGGGACGCACCCAATCCTGTTCGGTCCGGGATTTGCTATTACATATTAGTGTTATCCATAGAGTCAAAGTTTTTTTATTTTTATCCGTTTGCCTTTTGACTTGTTTTAGGGTATTCTATTTCCAAAGGCGTAATACAACACTGAACGCGGAACTTCCTTGAATCGCCTTATTTTCACGCCGCACCTGATGCAGAAATCTGGGGACACCATACCTATTAAATTTCATTTATTCCGGGGAAAATAAAAGTGTCAGGCCTTGTCATTGATTATTTACTATTTTCTATTTATGATTTTCGATTTAAGGGATAAAAGGCCTTGTTATTTACTATTTACAATTGACTAATGACTATTGTTTTTAGTGGTTAATTTTGATCTGCGTAATCAGCGTAATCTGCGAAATCCGCAGTTTCGAGAAAATGATTATGGGAGAAACTACGTACAGTTATTAATGGCAAGGGGCAGTACACTTACAACGTGACTGCCCCTGATATAGTTCGAATATGAGCGATTCCTGCAATGAGTACGAACCGCCTGGTTTTATGCAAAGACTTTGGCTCTTTTGAAGATATAGACAACAATCCCCAACGCGATTAGGCCGGCAAATCCATTTTCGCCCAGAGTACCGAGTATTCCCATGAGATTCGTCATTATCCGGCTGCCAATGGGAAATATACCGCCGAACAGAATTTCGGCGACAACCCCAAACGCGATTAACAACAATGATATCTCGGTGATCTCGGTAATCCATTCATGTATTTTCTTGTTATTTACCTCCTTGATATTTGCCTTCCTGGTAGTTGTCTTCCTTATGCATGGCTTCCTGGTTTTTATCTGCTTGATGTCTGTATTCCTGATGGTTGCTTTCCTGGTAGTTGCCTTCCGGGTAGTTGTCTTACTGGTTTTTGCCTTCTTGGAATTATTCATTTTTCATTCTCCAATATCCACAATTGTATATGCTCCGAGAACAATAAAAAAACTGGATAGACTGATGATATTCAGCCTCCTCTCTTCGTTGTTAGCAGTACTAAAGTGGTGATTAAAGTATAAGAAACGATATGGATAATTCAAAACCGTGATTTACTATTGACTATTTTTCTATTTCTTAATAAATGCCAACACAAACAGGAACATAAAGCCTGTCAGTATCTGAGCGGCTCTTATTTCTGCCGTTTTGGCGGTTTCGGATTTGCTGCAAGGTAGTCATTTATATACTTTTGATTTAAATAGGGACGGACCCTATTTTACGAGAACAAAATAGTATAAATAATAGGGGAAAAATAAAGGGGCCATTTTTATTTACGATTGTCGATTTGCGATTGACTATTTACTATGGCTAAGCCATAAATTGACGATTGACTATTGTCATTGATTATTTTCTATTTACTATTGATTATTGAGCTATTTCTCTGAGTGCTCGGTGCCCTCTGTGGCCCAAAAATTGTTTATTTTCATATTGTAAAACATCTGCAAGTGTGCAAAATTATTCTTAGAGAAGCTCTTTAGCGTTGGTGTTAATAACTATAAGAACCTTATTTATACAGGAGGTACTAAAATGCTCGACATGATAACGATAGCATTATTTGTTTTGGCATTCATATCCTTAGTGGTGGCCGTAGTTGCAATTGGATGGCTATTTATAGTAAGTAAACGTTTGTCAGCATTAGGCAAGAGAGTGCTCGAATCCCAGGATATAGGGAGAATAATTGAGGCTGCGGATAATACGGCATCTTTTGAATCCCGTATGACCGGTTGCCAGAGCAAAGCAGATGAAAATCAAAATCAGCTCGCAGAACATGTTGCAAGGCTAAGTGAACTGGCCGCTAAGCAGGGAGCAACTGAGCAAATGATGGACAGGCATACGGCTGATCTTGCTAAGACCTCAGAAAAGATGGCGTCTTTCGAGCTTCGTTTTGATGAGTTTGAAAACAACGTCGGAGAGAAACTAAATCAGCTTCTGGAACTTGAGGCAAAGGTGAATGGGCTTGCCTCCAAGCTGGAATCAATTGAGGAGATGGTGAACAATAATGGATCTGGTCTTGCTGAGGCCGATCGAAGTATAAAGGCCCTAACAGACAAAACCGAGAGCCTTGAAAAGTTCCGGACTGCCACTGAAAAAACTCATAGTCTCATTCGAGCTGCCGTTACTGATATGCGGGAAATTATGCCTCCCGAGGAAGGTCAGGGTATGACGTCGGAAATCTCTGAGCCGGAAGGAACCTCACAAGGGCCAGAGGATGAGCACGAGGAAGCTGAAGATCAGAAGACGCCTGGAACGTACGATTCTGAGTTCTGAAAAAACCTTGTGCGGCGGGGTGCTTAAGAATCAATCAGGGAACGCGTGACTGTTTCTAATATAATCGGTCGCTGTGATGGCCAGGAGTGTTGAAATCGAACCGCCTATTGTGGTATTATTTAGACTTTGGCTTGCAGAAGCACCAATTATGAAGTCAAATGGGAAAGTACTTTGATATTTACTATTTACTATTGACTAATGACTATTGTCATTGATTTTGCTATTGGTCCATTTTGGGAGGTACAGAGAATATGAAAGTGAGAATATGTTTTGTATTGTTGGCCGTTGTTTTAGTAACAACCCGTGTATCGCTGGCCAAGACCATGTTCGGACAGAACTACACTGCGCTGTACTATTCGTATTTTGACTATGGTGACGGTGACAAATCCTATCTGGACGATGGGAAAGGGGGTTCGGTATTAGTCAACATTAACAAGGAATCGAATCAGGATATTCAGTTGGGTCTTGATTATTTGTATTCCGAAGGGGAAAGATACCGGCAGGATGTAGAAATATCTACTCTGTGCTTTCGGGCTGACCTGGTGCATACTTTTTGTGAGAGTGAAACAATCAAGCCATATTTCAACTTCGGATTGCGGGTTCTGGACATGGACGTAACCGGTCCGGCGATTGAGGAGGATGATACGGACGTGGGTATTGGTCTGGGCATTGGCATTGAATTTGAATTGGCCCCGATCCTGATGGCCAAGATATCCGCCAACCACGATAATGTAGGTGATGAAGCCAATTACTTTACGGCTATGTTGGGATGCTGGTTTACCGACAATCTCATGGGAACGATTGGCATAGGGCGAGAATTTGATGGAGATTCCACCTATTTGCAAGCCGGTGCAGTATTTGCGTTTTAACGTAGAGAATCTCGTTTACTATAGCTAAACCATAAATTGAATAGTGACGATTGAATACTAAGTGCAAGGAAAACTATGGACAGTAACCTATTTACGATAACAGAAAAGTGTGGCTGTCCGTAGTGAATCTCCCTGTAGATAAAAGAAATGAAATGTAACAACAATTCTCGCCGGATGACACTTTTTTTGTCGGCCCCGGTCATCCTGTTCCTTATCCTTATGGTGGGGTGTAAACCTCGTTCCGGAGAAAGAGTTTTGGGAAGCGTTTCGGGGCGCATTACAGACCGGCATGGGAATCCCGTAGCCCGTGCGCAGGTGGTCGTTCGTGATTTGGGAGCGGATAATGACTTGAATGATACCAGGAGTTTTTCCCGCAATGATGGCCGATTTTATGTGCCGGTCCGCGGTGGCCATGCTGGTTTGTCCGTATATGCCGATGGCTATGCCTCCATATATTGCACAAGAAAAATTGTTAAGGGCGTGAACCGGGATTGGAATATCGAACTGACAAAATTAGTTTCTGTTTCCGGAAGAGTCCTGGACACCAAAGGTAATCCTGCACCTGAACGAATCTTGAATTTTCTTCCGCTCGAAGAAGAATTAAGCGACGGTTCGGAGATGAGATATTACGCGAAATATACACGCAAGGAACACTGCACCAACGCGCAGGGAATGTTCAATATATCCGGCGTCGCGCCCCTGAAATGCAATATAAGTTTAGGCCATACCGGCGGTAATCTGCAGCAGCGGCCGATTAATGCCGAGGTTTTTGATTTAACCTCCGCAGCGAATCAGGCTGACCTTGAGATACGCATCAATCTTCCAAAAGACTACTCGGTATCCGGACATGTTCGCGACGCCCAGGGCAATCCTATACCCAGGGCGGTTGTCAGGACAATCACACCGTGGGGCCTAACCTGGTGGACCATGACTGACAATAATGGGGCTTTTTGCCTTGAAGGTCTTGACGGGCTTGAAAAAGACACTTTTGACGTCCATTTTAAGGGGGCGACCCGGACAGCAAACGCCTTCAAAATCACGAAACCTGATATCCCTCTGCACACAAAGGATTTAGAGATCATCGTGCCTTAATAAAGGCTATATTCCTTATGTCTTTTTCAGTGCCGCCGAAGCGTACAATCTGAGAAAAAATAGGAAATAACGGGATTGGGTCCATCCATTATCTTCCATAGGAATCACGATTTTTCAGATAGATCTTGCATATTTTAAATACAAAGGATAATATAGGCAACTGAATTGGCAACTGGTTAGCTGTTGTCCTTTGATTTTATCATTAACTAAAAGTTAAGGAGCCAAGATTATGTCAAACATCACACGTCGTCAGTTTTTGAAACGCACCGCTGCCGCTGGAGCAGCATGCTCTATTGGTTTCCCGATCCTCATCCGGGCCCAGGGACTCAACGAAAAACTCCAGGTGGGATTCATCGCCGCGGGCGGACAGGCTGGGTCCCATACGGGACAATCCCATAGGGCAGGCCTTCAGTGTATCGCCTTCGCTGAGGTCGATAAAACCCGCTGGGGCGGCGTCCTCGACAAGGAAGGCTGGGGCAAGGCAGCCGGATATCAGGACTGGCGGAAGGTATTCGAAAAGCACGGCAAGGACCTCGATGTTGTTTTCGTGGCGACTCCGGATCACAGCCATTTTGCTCCCTCGATGACCGCCGTTTCAATGGGTATTCACTGCTACACCGAGAAGCCGCTGACCTGGTCGGTTCGTGAGGCGCAGTTGCTGGCAGCAGCCTACGCCAAGAATCCCAAAGTCGTAACCCAGATGGGCAACCAGGGCCACGGCCAAGATGGATGGCGGCGTGCGTACGAATTGGTCAAGGCCGGCGCAGTCGGTGATATCAAGGAGTTTCACACCTGGACGAATCGCCCAATCTGGCCACAGGGCGGAGACCGTCCGGCCGGATCAGATCCGATCCCCGCAGACCTGGACTGGGATGCCTGGATCGGCCCGGCCCCGATGCGACCTTTCAAGAAGGGAGTCTACCATTCGTTCAACTGGCGGGGCGTGGTCGATTTCGGCTCCGGGGCATTGGGTGACATGGCCTGTCATACCACCGACGGAATCTACGCGATCATGGAACCGGGCTACGCCGCCACAGCCGAGCCGATCATGATGACCGCCCCCGTCAAGGACCAGTGGCCGTCCGGGATGATTGTAAAGAGCACCTACCGCGCAAAAGGCGACCGGCCCGGATTCACCACCTACTGGTACGAGGGCAAGGACAATGACGGCAAAGATATTATGCCGGAGAATCCCGAGGAACTCAAGGTCGATGGGCGCAAACTGCCGAGAACCGGAAATCTGGTCATCGGCACCAAGGGAAAAATGCTGGTCAATGGTGATTACTGGAATACTCCGCTACTGATCCCGGAAGCGAAGCGCAGAGAGTTCGGCCGCGCCAAACAACTGCTCGAACGCTCTCCCGGACATCACAAAGAGTTCTTTATGGCCTGTAGGGGCGAGAAGCCGAGAGAATTTAGCCAGTCCAACTGGGGCTACTCCGGTCCCATGGCCGCAAACATCCAACTCGGAAACCTTTGCGCCCGCGCGGGAAAGAAGCTCGAGCTGAACGAAGCCGGCAAGATTATCAGCGACCCGAAGATCAACGATTTGGCCTGGCGTGAGCCCCGCAATGGTTGGGGACCGCTGGAGATGAAGGTATAGGTAAACTATGGACAGTGGGGCTGTTGAAAAAGTCCCAATATAGCGTCTGAGATTGCCGCACTATTCTTCGAATCGGCTCGCAATGACGAGCGGTGGATAGCAGGGGGGCGAAGGAATACAGTTCTTCGACTGCGCTCAGGTCGAAGGGCTTCACGATGTGATGGCTTGTTTTTTCTTGACTATCTTGCTTCAATAGTGTACATTTCTTATTAGTAAGGGAGCAACGAACCGGGATATCTGGGATTCGTGCTCCTTACTAATGGCTTTGAGACAGTGCACAGAGAATACGGTGGCTGTCCTGAATAACTTCTCAATAACTTTCAACAATTTTTGAGAGGAGATAATCGATGAGAAAGAATGTCCCTGGTTTTCTGAGCGTAGCGCTATTGGTGTTGGCAATGATATTTATGCCGTCAGGTTCGGCTTTAGCACTTGAGAATGACCCAAATCTTGTCAGCTACTGGCAATTCGACGGCGACGCCATCGACGCCGCCGGCAGCAACCACGGCACCATTATCGGCGACCCGATCTGGGTTGACGACCCGAATCGCGGCTGGTGCCTGAGCTTCGACGGTGACGGCGACTATGTAGACGTCGGCGATGACCCGTCCCTTACATTCACCGAAGCAATCACGGTTGCGTGCTGGATAAAGGTCCGGGCGTTTGATCGAAACTGGAATGCCATCGTTAACAAGGGAGACGACTGGGTTCTGGCCAGGACTCGCGACGACGATCGAGTCGCTTTTCTTTGCCTCGGCCTTACAGGAGGGGGCTGGCCGGAAGTTTATAGCGACGAAGTGAACGACGAGAACTGGCATCACATCGCCGGGCTGTACGATGGCTCAATGCTCTACATGTATCAAGACGGTAATGACGTAGATTCCAAATCGGTTCACGGCAGCATAAACAGCAAGTGGAGCAGAGTCCTTATCGGCGAAAACGGACAAGCGCCGAATCGCTACTGGAATGGCCTCATCGACGATTTGCGTATCTACAACCGCGCGCTGACTGCCGAGGAAATTGGCGATATCGCTCATCCAAAACCTCCTGCTCCGCCTCCACCGCCGCCTGCTCCCAATGATGTGAATGCCGTCGCTCATGACAGCAGAATCGATCTCAAATGGCAGCTCGATACGGATCCCAATTTGGCTGGCTACAACATTTATCGCGCCGACTCCAATGATGGCATCTTTACCAAACTGAATGATTCGGTACATACATTCTCTGTTTATAGTGACTTTTTCGGTGTAAACGATCAGACTTACTATTATTACGTAAAGTCGGCGGCAATACTTGGCGGCGGGGAGTCCGAGCCCTCGAATATCGTTTCCGCCACCTCTTATGCGATGACCGATGAGCAGCTTCTTACTTCCGTGCAGGAAGCGGTATTCAGGTACTTCTGGGATTACGGTCATCCCGTCAGCGGGCTGGCGAGAGAAGGATATCAATTCAGTCACAGCACGGACACCTGCACATCCGGCGGTACGGGCATGGGCTTGATGGCTATGTGCGTCGGTGCCGAGCGGGGATTCGTCACTCGCACCCAGGCTGCCGGCCGCGTGCTGCAGATTCTGACCTTCCTGGACGAAAAGGCGAGCCGTTACCATGGCGCCTGGTCGCATTGGATGAACGGAGCCACGGGCGAGACAAAGCCCTTCGGCGAATATGATAACGGCGGCGACCTGGTCGAAACCGCATACGTAATACAGGGCATGCTTACTGTGCGGCAATACTTCGATGATCCGAACGATCCGGTCGAGACGGAAATCCGCAGCAGAGCTACCGGAATGTGGGAGCAGGTCGAATGGGATTGGTATCTCCAGCATCCGGGCAGCCAGGTGCTTTACTGGCATTGGTCACCGAATTACGAATGGCATATGGACCACGCAGTTGCTGGCTACAATGAGTGCATGATTACATATCTGTTGGCGATTGCTTCGCCGACGCATCCGATACCGGCCTCCTGCTATTATAACGGCTGGGCAAGTTCCGACGACTACGCTAATGGTAATACGTACTACGATTATCTGCAGTTGGTTGGCCCGGAGAAAGGAGGGCCGCTGTTCTTCACCCATTATAGTCACCTGGGCTTCGACCCGCGCGACAAGAGCGATGATTACTGCAACTATTTCGATAACAGCCGCAATATTTCCCTGATCAACCGTGCATATTGCATTGAAAATCCCGAAGGCCATACCGGTTATAGTGACTTGGTCTGGGGCTTAACCGCCAGCTTTAATCCGTGGGGCTACAGTGCCCATTCACCTACGAGTGACAACGGCACCATTGTGCCAACTGCCGCGCTAAGCGCTATGCCTTATGTGCCGGCCGAGTCCATTGCGACCTTGAAGGAATTCTACTACACGTACGGCGTGGATTTATGGGGGCCGTTCGGTTTCTTCGATGCTTTCAATCTCACGCAAAACTGGTTTGCTCCCGGCTACGTAGCTATCGACCAGGGGCCAATTGTGATTATGATTGAAAACTATCGCACGCAATTGTGCTGGAATTTGTTTATGGCCAATCCTGAAATCCAACCGATGCTGGATGCAATAGGCTGGACGAGCCCGTAGAATATAGGGATTAACCGCAGATTGGAAAAGGCGCATTAACATGCGAAGTGCAACAAGGTCGGTTTTGACAAGCACAAGCAGTTACATAGCGCCAGAATAAAATTTCGCACACGTTCTGAATAATTCCCGAAAACCCTGCTTGACAGACGTCCATTGTCTGCTGTATGTTTTTAGAGTTGTACGTTAGACGCTGTAAATAAAGAAAGAAAAATAGTTGCCGGAGGTTCCCTTATGTTGAAAAAAAGGTTTTTTGCATTGTTCACTTCCTGCGTGCCCCTCGTGTTCGTCTTGTCCCTGGCCCCCCTGGTCGGCGCCCCCAATCAGATTCAGAAAGGAGAGATGGCCGGATATCTGCTCGTCCCTCACGATAAAGTTCAAGAGACTTATAACGCCGGGTTCTCCATGTATGTAGCAGCCTGGCCTTTGTTGGAGGAATATCCGGGAAATCGTTTTCAAACAGGTCTGTTCGGCACCTGGATGCACGCTCAGTATGACGGCCCAACGCCTGACAAACTGTATTCCGATATAGAGGGCGGCCTGGGCTGGTGGCGTGACACGCGGTTCGCCACGGAAACCCCGAAGTTCATTATGGGCGGTGTGGCCCTGAATTTCAGTGCATGGGCCAACGGCCCCGGGGCCGGCAAAGGAAGGGACTGGGATAAACCGAATGGCAAGTACGGTGTGGCACAACTGAATCCATGGTTGCTGTGGCCCCCCGATGGCCTGAATCTGAAACAAGGCACCTGCGGCGAACTGTTCGGCTACGGGTATCTGCCGCTTCCGCTGACCAATGCCAAATCCACAACCGCCGGGAAAAATGTTCCGACCGGAAATAACTGCTGGACCTTGTTTTTGAATACGGGAAATTTCAAAGGCCCGGTTGCTTTCTTCACCCCCTATTTCTGGTCCCGCGTGACTCTGGACGATCCAAACCTGGGTGGCATGTTTCTGGATAGCCGTCCATCCGGGCCCAACAGGGCTTTGCAGATGGAAACCCAGTATGTCCCCAGCGTCCAATCCATTGACGAGAAAGGGGAGACCTACGCCCGAATAGCCCCAACCTCGTTTCCGCGGGGGCCAAAGGGCGATTCGGCGGTTGTGCACCGGGTCACCGCCTACAACAAGAAGGCGCTCTGGAATGAGGTCAAGGCCTGGTTCGAAGGCGGCCCCCCGGCCAGCGGCGTCGTCGACCCCCGAGCGGCCGTTGTGCACACCTTTCCCGGACGAGGCGGGGCAACATGGAGGATCTATAAGCCCCAGGACTCCAGGGAAGAAAGAGCGCCTATTGCCTGGAATTCTTTTGCCACTCCCACGGCGATTGATTCAATTACGTACGGATTCCGGTGGAACGAAAAACTGGTTACGAGAAAAGATACCACCGATGGCCCACTCGTCACACTCCCTGAATACTATCACCTGGTGAAAGATAATAACAAAAAGGCCCAGTGGGTTGTGGTACTGCCCGAAGACGTTCCGGCCGAAACAGGGTTGGCCGAGGTTAGCTTTAGTCGGCCAAACGAGGAGCCCTCCAAACCTTACGTCACTCCTGACGATCCCGAGAGTTGCTGGAAGAAGCCCGGCCCCGTGGCAGGACCTTTCCAGGCACATCCGGGGGACGGTAGCGTGGTGACATACTACTGGTATCGATTCGCCGACCAGCCTGCATTGCTCAACGCCGATTTAACGGATAAAGAGCGGGAGGCCCTGCAGTCGCGGGTGGAAAAACTCCACCGGAACTGGAAAAAAGACCGCGACTACCTGGCGCCACCGGCGATTGGGAAACTGGCGGATATTGACCCGGCCTTGATTGTAAAGCCGCCGCCGGGCTTGGAGGCAGGGTATGTACCCATCGCCACACGACAAGCAGCGGAGGAATAAATTAAAGATGTCCGGTACATTTTTGAGATTGCTTCGTCGCTGCGCTCCTCCTAAGGAAATAGACGGTTTTTGCTGCGGAAGGATTGAGATTACCACAGTCGCTGCGCTCCTTCGCAATGACATTCGTGGGCTATTTTCTTTTCTATGCATCCTGAGAATCAGGTCAGGTGCTCGCAATGAAAAGGTGAGTAAATGGCCGTACCCTATTTTGTTCGGCTGTTCTTCAACAGCAAAAAAAGATTTTGATTTGAGAGTAATGAACCATATTCCCTTGATGGGCGACTTCCGACAGGGCAGTCCACGTAATGCCTTGCGGCGTAAAATCTACCTATTCCACAGAACTTTTCGGTTGATTGTTGATATAGGATGATTGATGATTTAGTGGAAGGCAGAAGAATTTAAGGTGTCCGGTACTTTTTAGGCTTTACATTGTTCATCCTGCATGTAGAATCACTCCTATGTCGAGACCAAAAAGGATAGCATTGGGCGGGTATGTTTATCATGCGCTCAATCGGGCCAACGGCCGGTTGCGCATATTTCGAAAGGATGACGATTTTCTCGGTTTCGAGCAGATCATGGCTGAGGGGGCGGAGCGGTTTTCCATGCGTATTTGCGGCTATTGCATTATGGGCAATCACTGGCATCTGCTTCTGTGGCCGCGTGAGGATGGCGATCTGTCGGCGTTTATGCGCTGGATCAGCCTGACTCACACGCAACGATATCACGCTTCGCACGGGACTGTCGGAATAGGGCACCTGTACCAGGGCCGGTTCAAGAGTTTTCCGGTACAGGATGATTCGCATTATCTGACGGTTTTGCGCTACATCGAAACCAATCCGTTACGTGCCGGTCTGGTGGCGGACGCAGGCGAGTGGCCCTGGTCCAGCCTTGCTGTTCGTCAGGGTTACGAATGCCCGTTTGGGTTGAGTGACGGTCCGGTCGAGCTGCCTTCGAATTGGGCCGGACTTTTGCGTACGGACTTCAATGAGACCGAGTTGGGCCGCATAGAAAAGAGCGTCAAACGAGGCGCTCCATTTGGCCAGACCAACTGGATGGAAAGGACTGCGTTACGTTTGAAATTACAGTCAACATTGAGGCCAAGAGGAAGACCCAGAAAAAGTACCGGACACCTCCTTTAATTCGCCTTGGGTCGCAGTAGGCCCCTACGGTACAGCAACGCCCAAGCGACCTGTACCATAGGGGGCAAATTGTAAAGGAAGAATGGTGGGTATTTTATGAGAGCAGAAGTACGTAATAT
>Ga0307428_1000624_pt1 | contig 21053 bp, 17 predicted proteins | sample SalMarWE160240MG_FD_202161 | JGI IMG/M metagenome (GOLD analysis project Ga0307428, IMG submission 202161) | Salt marsh sediment microbial communities from the Plum Island Ecosystem LTER, Massachusetts, United States - WE1603-240 | ecosystem: Environmental > Aquatic > Marine > Intertidal zone >...
CCAAGCTACAACAAGGAAGACAAATCAGTCAGCATGGCCTCTTGCGAGATTGAGACGTTAGACAGATGCGGCACCAATTAGCTAAAACCATTAGCCTGAAGTGCGCGCGAAAATCGGTGTTCAGTATCCAGTATCTAGTGTGCAACATGGAGCGAGCACCTTTTGTGGATAAACAGGTGCGTATGGCAATCGCCCATGCGGTTAATAAAGAGGATATCGCGAAAGCTGCTTGGTTTGGTGTTGGGGCTCCTCTATATGGCTTGGTAGGTCCAGCCACTACAGGGTACTGGAAAGGGATGGAGTACGTAGCCTACCCGCATGATCTCGATAAGGCAGGGGACTATCTTGACGCAGCGGGATGGGTGGATACCAATGGGGATGGCGTTCGCGATAAGGACGGTAACAAGCTAGAACTTACCCTTATCACTTTCTCCAATATCGACCAATGGAAACGAGCTGGGGAGATTGTCCAAGCACAGCTTGCTGAAGTCGGCATCAAGATTAACATGGAATTGGCTGAAGTCGGTGCCACCTACGACCGCGCCGAAGGTGCTGACTACGACCTGGGCATCTTCCGCAACACATGGTGGATGGGGGTGCCCTATCTCACCTTCCTTACCCACTCCGATAACGTCCACTCCAGCAACTATGGGCAGCTCAAGAACGAGGCCGTTGACACGATGCTTTTGCTGGCTTCTGAAGAACTGGATGACAATCTCCGGCGAGAGGCTTTCTATGCTGCTCAGATAATAGTGGTGGAATCCGCTGTTTGGATTCCGCTTGTTGCCAATGTCAATGTGATAGCGGCCAAGCCCAATGTTGGTGGACTGGATGAGCTCTTCTCTCACCCGTGGCAGCCACCCATCATGCGTGCTTTGGTGCTGTACAAGGAGTAGATCACGACAACTGCCGGGGGCAGGTAATGCAAACCTGTCCCCGTTTTCTATACATATGCTTACATACATCATTCGGCGTCTACTAATTACTATCCCAGTACTGTTGGGGGTTACGCTGATTATTTTTTCGCTGATGCACGTCTCTGGTGATCCAGTGCGCTTGATGTTTGGCCCTAATGTTCCCAAGGAAAAGATTGTCCAGAAGAGAATCGAGTTAGGACTTGACAAGCCTCTTGTTGTTCAGTATTTCAGTTGGATTACCCGACTGGCAAAAGGAGATCTTGGACGATCCATTCACGTTCAGGACCGTGTTTCCGCTTTGATCAAGGCACGTATTGGGCCAACACTTGAGCTGACGATAATCGCAATAATCTTTACACTCATCTTCTCTATTCCTATTGGAGTTATTTCGGCGGTTAAGCCGTATACGGTAATTGATAACGTGGGGCGTATTTTCGCGATGTTTTGGGTATCAATGCCGTATTTCTGGCTCGGCTTGGTGTTTATGATTCTATTCGGAGTCAAACTTCACTGGCTTCCTATCTCGGGGCGTGGAGGCTTCCTCTGGACCGTGGAAGGTTTTCGTCATGTGCTCCTCCCTGCCTTAACGTTGGGGTTACCTCCACTAGCGCTCTTTATGAGACTTATCAGATCCAGCATGCTAGAAATCATTAACGAAGATTACGTTAGAACCGCCCGCAGCAAAGGATTGCGCGAAGGGACCGTGATCTTCCGCCATGCACTACGTAATGCCCTCATACCGGTGGTGACTCTATTGGGGTTAAGACTTCCGTGGCTGTTTGGAGGTGCTGTGATAACAGAAACGGTTTTCGCATGGCCTGGAATGGGAAGGCTGCTTGTAGAGGCGGTCACACAACGGGACTACCCCGTAGTTCAAGGTATCGTCTTGATATTGGCAATACTGGTTATTCTCTCCAATTTACTGACGGATCTTGCATATGCTTATGTAGATCCACGAATACGATACGAATAGGCGGACATGGATAAGCAAGCCATCAAATCTAGGAGATTACGAAGATTCATCAAGAATAGACTAGCCGTGATCGGATTGGCTATTGTTGCTCTCATAGTCCTCTTGGCTATCTTGGCCCCTGTGATTGCCCCCTATAACCCATTACAGCATGACTACGATGAACTCCTACTTTCACCCTCGTTCGAACACCTGATGGGGACAGATGACTTAGGCCGGGATATCTTCAGCCGGGTGCTTTATGGAACACGATATGCATTACTGATTGGAGTAGCTGTGGTGGTACTCGAATTACTGATTGGGGCAAGTTTGGGATTCATTGCCGGGTACTTCGGGGGGGGGCTAGAGACAGTGATCATGCGAGGGGTCGACACGGTCCTAGCGATACCCACCCTGATCTTGGCCATTGCTATCGCAGGTGCTTTTGGTGGGGGCCTATGGGTAATGATCATCGCAATTGCGGTGGCCGGGTGGGGGGAGTTCACTCGGCTGGTACGAGCACAAGTCCTTTCACTGAAGGAGTTGACCTATGTCGAAGCAGCCCGTGCCATAGGAGCAGGACAAGCCCGGATCATCTTCAATCATATTGTTCCAAACAGCATGGGACCTGTGTTAGTGTACACTACGCTATATATGCCTACAGCCATTCTCTGGTCAGCTGCGTTGAGTTTCCTTGGATTGGGCGCTCAACCACCGACTCCAGAATGGGGAGCCATAATAGCGGATGGGCGAGCGTTCATATCATATGCGTGGTGGATCGCTACTTTCCCCGGTCTCGCGATAATGGTTACTACATTAGGGTTTAACTTTGTTGGGGATGGGTTAAGGGATGCATTGGACCCCAAATTTGAGCGGAGGGCATAAGCGAAATGAATGAGAAGTTAGATATTAAGAACTGGGATTGTGAGGCGGAAGTGATCAGCTTGGCCTCTGAACTCATTCAGGTTCCGAGTGAGAATCCTCCGGGCAACATGAAAGAGATCGCTATCTTAATCCGGGATTACCTGAAAAAAGCTGGTCTCTCAGTCGTAAGCTCAGAATCTACATCTGGGAAGATAAATATCGTTGCAGAGCTTGATTTTGGAGATGGTCCCACGTTGATCCTTAATGGACATATGGATGTGGTTCCAGCTGGTGATCTTAACCAATGGTCATGGGATCCATTTGGGGGAGAACTGCAGGATGGTTATCTCTTAGGCCGCGGGGCCAGTGACATGAAGGCTGGACTGGCTGGGCTCCTTGTTGCTTTGAAGAGGATTGCCGTATCCGATAATTTGCATGGCCATGTGATTCTCATGGCAGTGCCTGATGAGGAGACCGGTGGAGAGTTTGGAACACGCTGGCTTCTGGAAAACGGCATTACAGGTGATGCATGTTTGATTGCGGAACCGTCAGGCATTAATCCTACCATTGGGCAAAAAGGGAATCTCTGGGTCAATGCCGTCGCTCACGGCGTATCTGCACACGGTAGTCTCTCTCCTGTGGTTGGAAAGAACGCCATCCATCTTATGAAAGACGTTATCGATACGATCTACTCCCTATGGGACACTGAGTGGCCCATCCCTGAGACCGCTCGCCAGTTGATAGCCCACTCTCAAGAGATTCTCAAAGAGGAAGGCCATGTTGCTCCTGCCAGTGTCTTGGACCGAGTAACGGTAAATGTCGGCACGATCAGCGGTGGGGAAAAGGTCAATATGATACCTAGCCAATGTGAGGCTGCATTCGATCTGCGGATACCAATAGGTATTTCAACGAGCGAGGTCCTGCAACAACTGGAACAACGGATTGCAGAGCAGTTCTTGGAAGAGGTAGACCTTATAGTAAAGGCCAGCCCAAATGATGCTAACTTTACCTTGCCTGACGATCCATTCGTCGAATTGGTGCTTCATGCTATTACTGAGATAGCAAAGGAGCAGGCTCAACCGGTATTGCAATGGGCCTCCAGTGATGCTCGCTACTTCCGGTATCGTGGCATCCCTACCGTGCAATTTGGTCCGGCAGAGCTTACCGGAATACACAGCTATGATGAGCGCGTCAAGGTTAATGATGTGGTAGAGGCCACTCATGTCTACGCCTTATTGATGCATGATTTTCTGAGAGAAGTACGTGCTTAAGGCAGGGGGCAAAACGTAGCTATGGGTGTTCGGCAAATCGGCCGCCAGGTAGTGCAGCATGTTTTTCCGGAGGGATAATGCTTAGCGAAGTTTTAAAAGCAATGGAAGTCTTGGAGAACGCTCAGGTAAGCGGTGAGGATGTACGTACTTGGCTTACGAACAGGGGAGCTAAGGACGTAGAGGTAACGCGTGTAGAAGGGGAAGAGGGATCAACCGAGTTTATAAGAGTTACGGTCGTCTCGCCTCAAAGAGGAGGTCCTACCTTAGGGATCATCGGACGTCTGGGAGGAGTGGGAGCGCGTCCTCATAGGTTGGGGCTTGTATCTGACGCTGATGGAGCAATTATTGCTTTGGCTTGCGCCGCCAAATTAGCAAGAATGGCCGCTAATGGTGACGCCCTTCCTGGTGATGTGATCGTGGCTACCCACATCTGTCCTACAGCTCCCATTATCCCACACGAGCCAGCGTCCTTCATGAATTCACCGGTGGATATAGCGACCATGAATCGCTACGAAGTCGATTCAGCAATGGATGCCATTTTGTCCATTGACACTACTAAGGGGAACTGGATCGTGAACCACCGCGGATTTGCCATTACACCAACCGTCAAGGAAGGTTACATTCTACGTGTGAGCGATACCCTGCTCGATATCATGCGAATCGTGCTGAATGAACCGCCGGTCGTTCTGCCAATTACTACCCAGGACATTACGCCCTACGGCAATGAGATTTATCATATTAACAGCATCATGCAACCGGCAACGGCCACTGTGGCTCCGGTGGTCGGGGTAGCGACTACTGCGTCTACGCCAATCCCTGGAAGTGCCAGTGGTGCCAATCAACCCTTCTGTCTGGAGATGACAGCAAGGTTCTGTGTGGAGGTAGCCAAGGCTTTCACTGCCGGGGCATGTTGCTTTTATGACGAAAATGAGTTCTCTCGCTTGGTCTCTCTCTACGGATCAATGCACCACTTGCAAACCCTGGGAAAGGAAAGAGGATGACCCGGATCGGGCTTGTCACTATCGGACAGTCCCCAAGGGATGATCTTATCTCCGAGATTCGCACCTTTATTCCCAACTCGGTAAGTATCGTACAAGCTGGAGCCCTCGATCAGCTCTCATCAGGAGAAATTACAGCTCACCGCCCTGTTGCACCTGAGAAGACACTCGTTACACAACTGACAGATGGTTCGGCAGTGCGTGTCGATAAAGACTTCGTGCACACGTGCCTTCAGCAAACGGTCCATTCTTTGGAGAAGGAGGTGGAATTGATCGGTCTCTTATGCTCAGGCACCTTCCCGGATCTCGTTTGTAAGGTTCCCTTGTTGCTCCCCTATCAGCTACTAAAGGGGTCCCTTCCCGCTCTTTCATTCCCTGGTCGTTGGGGAGTGCTCGTCCCGTCATCGGATCAAACGCAACCAATACAGGCAGAGATTGAGGAATGGGGAATCAAGGCTGTGGTGAAAGCGATTTCCCCGTATACTGAGAGCGAGTATCTCGGGGAAGTGGTGTGTTCCCTAATAGAAAATGGTGTCTCAGCTATTCTGCTGAACTGCTTTGGGTACACCCTAGGCATGAAAGCCACTGTCCAAATGAAAACTCACTGCCCTGTGATCTCCGTTCGATCCTTGTTTGCTCATGTTCTAGCAGAGTTGATCGCCTGAGAGATCGGGAGCGAACGGCCAGTTCGTTACTGAGAGATCAGGATCGGAACAAGGAGCGCCTCTCCTTCCTCCCCGGTGATCCAGACAAAATACGTCCCTACAGGGAGCGTCGCTGTCTCGATCACTAGGTGGCATCCTTCGTCCGTGTAGTGCCGGGAAAAGGCGAGGCCGGGGCTTACAGCGCCGCCGCCACCGACTGCGACCGGTCCGAGTGCTGCTACCCGCACCCAGGGTGGATCCTCACGGTTCGTTTTCCTCAACGCCAGATCGGCCTGTTCCTTCGCCTGCTGCGGTACGGTCTGTGCGTCGGCAAAGAGGGTTAGATCTTCAAGATCGGGGGAGTTCGGTTTTCCAGCGGTGGCGGCCATCCGATGACCGTCAGCATCCAGGCCGTAGACGATGACACCGGGATTGGTGTGCCAGTTGGAATTCATATCCCCAAGCAGTGGATCGCTTCGCTCCATTGTCGCCCCTGCGCGCGCGTCCCCTGCCAGCCACCCTCCAACCTCAGGGTTCTCGGCGTTTGCCGTATCGATAAGATTCCCCTCTGAGTCGAAAAGGAGGATCACCGCTCCCTCATCTGGGAGGTCAAGCGAGCGAGGTGCCTGTACGTCGTAGAGAAGATCGGCAACGACATTGTTCACCGTATCCTCGTGTCGCCGCTCCAGGGTGTAATAGCCGCGACCCTCCTCGCCTTCCTTCCCGGCGACCCACCACGAGATATCGAAGACACGCCACGAGAGATCATCCTCGTGCTGTTTGATAAAGACGATCTCCGCTCCCGCCTCACGCGGGAGGGAGAGGTCGATCAGTGATGGACTGATCGTCCCCGAAAGCTCAACACGCTTCCACAGACTCTCGTCGGGGACGGCCTTTCCTTTGGGATACCAGCATAGGGTCCACCCTGATAGGTCAACCGTGATGGAGCCGAGGTTCCGCAACTCGATCCACTCGTCGGCCGGATCGGCGTGTGTCCCGGCCCAGGCGATCTCGTTGATGATCACTCTCCCGTCGAGATCCATGCAGGTCGCTCCGCCTCCGCCGGCGACCCCGCTTAACGCGACGCTGACGGTCGTCTCAGTCACCGTCATTCCTCCCACCGGACCGCGACCTGTGACCGATGCCGCGTTGGTCAACGGGCCGGGGAGATCGGCTTCGGTGACGGTGTAGATTGCCGTCACGGTGAGCGATTCGCCTGAGGTGAGAACGGTTGTTGACAGCGGAATCTCGCCGATGTGGTCGTCGATCAACACGAGGTCGGTGAGCATGACATCGCCCGTGTTGGCAATGGTGTACGTGTAGGTGATCGTATCACCGACCGCAGCCTCGGTCGTGTCGCTCGTTTTCAGCAAGGTGAGCGCACCATCGGAGGAGAGGTCGAAGAGGACAAGCGTATCGGAATCTGTCACCGTCTTTCCACTCGGATCGATCGCCGTGACAACAACCTTGTTCACAAACGGCCCGGGAAGGTCCGCTTCGGTGATCGTCACGGAGAAACTCCCGGTCACGTGTTCCCATGGGGCGATGGTGCTGCGGGAGAGAGGGATCTCTCCTAACCGGTCATCCACCAAAGAAAGATCGTTGAGAGAAGTCTCACCGGTATTGGTTATCGTGTAGACATAGGTGATCGTCTCCCCGACAGAGAGGGTATCGAGCGGTGAAATCGGGAAACCGCGCGAATCCTGCGCTTCTAGAACTACCTCGATCGAAGAGCGGGCCGAGCTTAATTGCACGCTTGTTTCATCGCTCGCGCTCCCCCCACAGTTATCGAGTACGGTCAACCGAAACCGTAGTTCCGTCTGAGAGGAGACCTCGGGTGCGATGAAGGTCGCATGATCGGTGCTCTCGCCGGAGAGCGAGACGTTTGGGCCAGCCGTCTGCTCCCAAAGGGTACCGACTATCGCGCCATCACTGTCGCTCGCGCTCCCGATCAACGCCACCAAACCCCCTTCGTGCACGGTCTGATCAGCCCCTGAATCGAGATCCGGGAGGGCGTTCACGTTCTTTACATGCAGGGTGAGCGCATCGCTCGCCTGAGCGCCCCAGTCGTCCGTCACTGTGAGGCTGAGCGTGATATCCTCGCCTGAGCAGTTATCGGTCATAGGCGCGGTGTAGATGGGGTGGAGCGTACCCGGGTCATCGAAGCTTCCACCGCTGCCATGATCGCTCCAAAAGTAGGAAGCGATCCACCCGTCGGAGTCGCTCGCGGAGGCATCGCTGAGCACTACGGAGCCCCCCTCGTTCACCGATCTGTCGCTGCCAGCATCGACCGTGGGAAAGGCGTTGACCCGCAACCAGAACGCGTCGCTAGACTGACCGCCCTGCTGATCGGTCACGGTGAGGGTGATCTTGACGAGCTCGCTCGCCCCTGGTGCGGTGTAGGTTGGCTGCACCGCTCCCTCATCATCAAAGTGGCCGGTAGCACCGTCATCGTCCCATGAATAGGAAGCAATCCCATCCCCGCCATCACCGGCTGATGCATCGGAGAAGGTGATCATTCCCCCAAGGCCGACCATCTTGTCCGCGCCGGCGTCGACCGAGGGGAGGACGTTCGTCGTGATGGTCGTGCTCGCCAGTTGCGTCACCCCATCGGTTACACGAGCCGTATCGGTCAGGGTTCCGGGAGCTGAGTACTCGACACTTGCCTGAATATCGACAGAGACGCTCTCACCGCTGTGAAACGTTCCCAACGGGATCAGACCGGTGGCCGGATAGACGATCCACCCGCCTCCGTTCAACCTGTACTGCGCGTTCCACTGGTCGAGCCCGGCGGGGAGAGAATTCTGGTAGGTAAGGTCCATCGCGGAAACACCGGGGTTGGTGATTACAGCCGTGCAGGTCAGGGTTCCGCCACGGCTCACCTCTCCCGGTACGACGGAAAGCGTCAAGCTGACGGTCCCTCCCCACGTTATTACTGAAATCGCGGAAAAGAGAAGAAGAACACAAATAGACACCTGAAGGCACAACTTCACGCGCGCACGAATCATACTATCCCCCTTCTATAAGAGGAAGTATCACACAAAGGAGTGACTCTGGAGGTAATGCCTGTTACACTGGTGCGGAGAGTTCGTTCCCCCGCGATTAGACAAAGGTATCGTTCATCTAGGTGAACAGGTGTCGAGAACGGTAAAAGTACTCTCCCCCAGAGATGAGAGCAAGGGCGATGGCAAGATAGAGAAATCCGTCCTTCGTCATCGCACCACTGTTCCCCAATTGGAAGGTGCGGGTAGCAAGGACTGCAAGGATGAGCCCGATATGGGAGATCGTCTTGAGCTTTCCAAGAGGGCTCGCCGCAATCACCTTTCCCTCAGCGATCGCCATGATGCGTAACCCCGTGACGAGGAACTCACGTGCGATGATCACCATCACCGGACCAGCGGCCAGTTCCCCCAGCTGGACGAATGCAATCAGCGCTCCCGCCACGAGGAGCTTATCGGCGATCGGGTCGGCAAACGCGCCGAAGATCGTGGTCTGATTGAGGCTGCGCGCTAGGTATCCATCGACCGCGTCGGAGATGGCGGCAAGTGAGAAGATCACAATGGCAAGGATCGTTCCGATCGTGGTCTCTGAGAGGACCAGGTACATGAACAGCGGGACGCTCGCGATACGGGCGAGCGTGATCTGATTCGGAATGTTCGACCGAATATTCATTCTCTCCAACCTCTGGCACCCCACTTCGATAATCTCACTAGCTAGCCTGGGCGATGATCTGGGTAAAGGACTCGGGAGAGAGGGACGCTCCGCCCACAAGTGCCCCGTCGATGTCGCGCTGTGCCATAAGGGCGGCAGTGTTCTCCGGCTTCACGCTCCCCCCGTACAGTATGCGGACCTCCTCCGCAGTCTGTTCATTGTAGGCCTGGGCTAGCCATTCGCGGATCATGTGGATCGTCTCCTGAGCCTCTTCTGGCGAAGCGGTCTCGCCAGTCCCGATCGCCCAGATCGGTTCGTAGGCGATCACGATGGAAGAGGCCGCGGTAGCGGGCACACCGGCAAGATCGGCGGCAAGTTGAGCGGTGATCTTCTCCTTCACTAGTCCTTGGCGGTGCTGTTCGAGCGTCTCCCCGACACAGAAGATTGGGAGGAGACCTGCCGAAATGGCTGCCTTAAGCTTGCGATTCAGGAGCTCATCATCCTCCCTAAACAAGGCGCGCCGCTCGGAGTGACCGACGAGGACATGGCTACAGCCGCAGTCTTTAAGCATCGCCAATGAGATCTCTCCGGTGAACGCTCCTTTCGTCTCGAAGTGAAAATTCTGTCCGCCGAGCGCGATCCCCGTCTCACTGAGGAGTCGCCCGGCAAGTTGCAAACTGGTGAACGGCGGGAAGAGAAGGATCTCCACCGCCTCGTTGTCCTTTACCCCAACTACTAATGAGCGGATGAACTCCTCCGTCTCGGTCGGGGTCTTATTCATCTTCCAGTTTCCCGCGATCAATCTGCGTCGCATCATTCGTATTCCCCCTCAACGGTCATTATATCCCCCAAGCGCGAATCCGCTAACCGAATCTCTCAATCTCCTGATCATTCAATCGCTAAATCTAGTTCCTTGTCATTTCGCGTGAGTAGTGACTTCTAATTTCGGTTTGCACGGGACGGCTACCAAAGCGAATTCACCACGAAGAGCACGAAGGACACGAAGAATGAAATGCGATGAGCTGTCGAATCGGGCAACCGAAAACTGGGCTCAGATTATTGGAGCCTCCCTATGAGCAGTGCCCTTGACCCCTCGGGGGATGTAGTAAACAGGACCGGCTACTACACCCCCCAAGTGCTCTTCGTGTCCTTCGTGGTGAAACAAATCTGCACTTCTGCGAGAAGCACAAGCTTTTCTGTACCGCTGCGAGAGACTTGGCCCTTCACCCTTCCCCTTCAGTTAACCACTCGAAACGACAAAGAACCCCAAAGCCTTCGATTCGTGGAATTCGTGATTCGTTACGCGCCGAAACGCTAAACAAACGTTCGATTGACATTCATGCGCTACCCTCATATGATCGGGCTGCAATAAAGGAAAAGGAGGAGGTAAGAGAATGTCAATAACCATTGGAGCAATCGTCGCTCTTGTTGTGCTGTTCTTTCTGAACGCGGTCCGTGTTGTCCGCGAGTACGAGCGAGGGGTCATCTTTCGCCTCGGGCGCCTCGTCGGCGCAAAGGGGCCGGGGCTCTTCCTCATCATCCCCATCGTTGACAAGATGGTGAAGATAACCCTGCGCGTGGTAACCCTCGACGTTCCCCCGCAGGAGGTGATCACCAAGGACAACGTAACAGCGACCGTTAACGCTGTCCTCTTCTTCCGTGTGGTTGATCCTTCCGCCGCAGTGGTCGAGGTGCAGAACTACATCGAGGCGACGCGTCAGATCGCGATGACGACGCTACGAAGCATCCTCGGTGGCGTGGAACTCGACCAGCTCCTAAGCGAACGGGAGAACATCAACCTCAAGCTGCAGGAGATCATTGACGAGCAGACCGACCCGTGGGGAATCAAGGTGAAGACGGTCGAGATCAAGGATGTGAAGATCCCCGTTGATATGCAGCGGGCGATCGCGCGACAAGCCGAGGCCGAGCGGGAGCGTCGCGCCAAGATCATCAACGCCGAGGGAGAACTCCAAGCAGCGAGCAAGCTCTCCGAGGCAGCAGGGATCATCGCGAAGAACCCGGCTGCGCTCCAGCTTCGTTACCTTCAGAGCCTTGTAGATATCTCTGCGGAGAACGCCTCGACGATCGTCTTCCCAATCCCGATCGACATGTTCAAGTTCTTCCAGAATAAGGACTCGTAGCGAGAGACTCGATGAAGACCTACGATGTGGTGGTAGTCGGCGCCGGGCACGCCGGATGTGAGGCGGCGCTGGCCACGGCCCGGCTCGGTGTTGCCACGGCACTGGTGACGATCAACCTCTCCGAGATCGGGAAGATGCCGTGCAACCCGGCGATCGGCGGACCGGGAAAATCGCAGCTCGTGCGCGAGATCGACGCTCTCGGTGGGGAGATGGGCTGCATCACCGACTCCTCCATGTTGAACATCCGCCTCCTCAATACGAGTAAAGGGAAGGCCATGCAGGTTCGTCGCGCCCAAGCGGACCGAGCGCGATACAAGCTCCTGTGGAAGACGCTCCTCGAGAAGGTCGATGGCCTCGACCTGATCGAGGGGATGGTCGAGGAGATCCACACCGCAGGCGGGCGTGTCACTGGTGTTAAGCTACGCGAGGGATTGACTCTGAAAGCAAAGGTAGTGATCCTCGCTACAGGGACCTTCCTGAACGGTCGAGTTCTCATCGGGACGCTGGTCTATCCGGCCGGTCGGAGCGGGGAACCACCATCCCTTGGGCTGGCGACGGCACTTCGCACCATGGGCCTTAATATGGGCCGGCTGAAGACCGGGACTCCCCCGCGGGTCAATCGCCGTTCGATCGACTTTAGCGGCCTTGAGCGGCAGGATACCCATCCCTCTCCTCTTTCGTTCTCCTTCTGGCACGAGCCGTTCGCCCTGGCAAACGACTACCCGGTCTACGTCACCCACACCAACGAGGAGACCCATCGCATCATCCGCGACAACCTCTCTCTCACCCCGAACTACAACGGCCTCATCCAAAGTGAGGGGCCGCGTAACTGTCCGTCGCTTGAGGCGAAGATCGTCAAGTTTCCACAGCGCAACAGTCACAAGGTCTTTCTCGAACCGGAGGGACGGGAGACGGCCGAGACGTACCTGCAGGGAATCTACACCGCTTTCACCCCCGATATTCAAGAAGAGATCGTCCGCTCGATCGTGGGTCTCGAACACGCCCAGATCGAGCGCTACGGGTACGACATCGAGTACGATTACGTCGATCCGACACAGCTTACCCCCGCGCTCGAGGTCGATGGCATCGCTGGTCTCTTCCTCGCCGGCCAGGTGAACGGGACGACCGGTTACGAAGAGGCGGCGGGGCAGGGGATCCTTGCCGGAATCAACGCCGCTCGCCGCGTCAAAGGGGAAGTTCCGCTCGTCCTCTCACGCGGGGAGGCGTTCATCGGGGTGATGATCGATGACCTAGTGACCAAGGGGGTGACCGAACCCTATCGTATGCTCCCCTCCCGCGCCGAGTACCGGATCACCCTGCGTGAGGGAAACGCCGATCTGCGCCTCTCGGAGATCGGCCACCAGATCGGCCTCCTCCCCGACGAGCGCTACGAGAAGGCGCTCACCCGTGCTCAGGCTATCGAGCGACTACTCGATGAGCTGAAAAGCCGTCGTATCGGCCCGCAGGACCCATTAAACCGTGCCCTCATCTCTCGAGGGACCACCCCGCTCACGGAGAATGGGTCGAGCCTGTACGACCTCCTCCGCCGGCCATCGGTCCGCCTATCCGATCTCCTTCCCCGCGACGGAATCCCGGAGGACGTAAGAAGCGAGGCGGAGATCGAGGCGAAGTATGCCGGGTACCTTGCACAACAGGAACGGGAGATCGCACGGCTGAAACGTTTGGAGAAGCTCATCATCCCTATAGAGTTGGACTACAATCTGCTTTCAAACCTCTCCATAGAAGGACGCGACCGCCTCACGCGGGTGCGGCCGAGCACGTTCGGACAGGCATCGCGCATTCCCGGTATCTCCCACGCCGATCTGTCGATGCTCGCCATCACCCTGCGGCGTTGAGGAATTGAGAGATCGGAAGATTGGGAGGTTCAACTTGAGATTCCCTGTGGTCTTGCCGCAGGGTTTCCTTATCCCCTCTCCTTGATAGGAGAGGGTCGGGGTGAGGTGAAATAATGAAATGCCGGTTTTGACCTTCAGGTCAAAATGAAATTGGCGGAATACCCCGTAGTCTTGCTACGGGGATAGCAATTTCAAGGGATTTCTTTATTCACTCATTCACTCAATCACTTAACCCTTAGTGACTCCTAATTTCGGCTCGCACGGGTTGGACTGCTCCGCTATCAGCAGCATCGCAAACCGCGCAGCTGAGGCGAAAAACACCAAGAATAAAGACCTGACCCCAGCGCCCGATTGAGCTGTATTAGGTAACGATAACCGTCATCGCCGCGCGTGTTGCCGTTAAAGAAACACCAAGAATGAAGACCTGGCCGTGACCCGGGAGGATTGCGATGTTCGATTCTAGTGCTTCACGACTCTGACTATGACATTCTGATGCGCCTCGAAGGAGGCTGAGAACTGCTCACTATCTCGAATCTGGCCAACATCATATATAATGAAGAGGATGTTCCCATATCTCGTTTGATATGCGAGAATATCGTCATTTATCTCTGCTATTATCTCCTTCTCTCTGCCATCGCGGGCGCAAAGCTTTACTTCAATGGCCAAGTCCAGTTGCTTAATCGTGAAATCCGGCTTATACGTCTTGGATGAGTATTCAATGTTTTCTGCCTCGCGGGAGAACGTAATGTCCGCGCCAATAAGTAGATTTTCGAGTGAATCCTGGACTTCTCGTTCCTTGGTTGGCTGATTTCGGATAACCTTGCGCAACCGATGTTCTGCAAGATTAAGGACCTTTAATATTGCACTCGATTCAGGTGGTGTGTCCTTGCCGTGGTAGACATCTTCAAGGTCCGATTCACTCAGTTCGTCCCATGAAGCTTGGAGAAGACCCTTGGCTATTTCGATTTGCTGAACAAAGCCCTTGAAGTGTTGTTCTTCTATTGCATTTTGTAAGTCCCACCCTTGGATGACGAATGAACCCATTGCTCTCCACGTTAGGGAAGCGAAACCGCGAAGGTAAATTGAGTTTTGCCCGAAGACATCTGTCAGAAAGCGACGAGTTCTCAAATCCCATCTAACGTGGACCGCAGAGTATGGCCCATCGGGTGCAACGTGATCCGCCTCACGAATGAGATCTTCAATTTCCTTGAGAGCCGCGTCCTTTCTCCATTTGGGCATCGTCTATCTCCTGAATCGAACAATGATTATTGTGCAACTCTGCAACATAGTACGTCGAAGAGCTACGAGTGCCAACTCTATTCCACGGAATTCGAGGGACAAAGACCCTATTTCAGGCTGCTCCTTGAGGAATCTATGGTATGCGTCCCTGGTATTCCCCCTCAAAGCCCTTCAGGCTCACCGCCGACACGGAGGTCGACCTCTAGATCCTGGTGTTGGAACGCAAGGCCAAACCCCGCGACCTGCGCGACCCGGTGCAGGCAGTTGTTAGGGCGCATGCCGGTTCCGCAGACCATTCGAGAATAGCCCGCTTTGCCACACGTTCAGATCGCTCTTTCCCTTCTCGAATACGTTACTGAAAGATGCATCGGCAGATGCGTATACCTTTAGAATGAAATCTCTATACCTACCAACTGCTATGCTGTCCAGGACATGTATGATGGCCTCCAGTACGAGGTTCAGAGACCATGCAGCCATAGCATTTGTCGATACCCTGAGGGTCCATTCTATGCCATTGTATTCAGGATCGTCAGAGACCACCGGCCATCCATTGATATTGTATAACTTCAGATGGGCGAACACTTCCGGAGGCTCCTGGGCGTACTGAATGACCCCGTCTGTGCCATAAACGATTGGTACATCGCATAATCGGAAGTGCACCAAGGCATTTCTCAGGTCGCGTAAATGGGATAAGCGTTGCAAGCACGTCGGCTTCTCAATTTCCATTGCATTTAGAAGTGCCTTGTATCTGTCATAGAATGACCCTTTGGGATCGTTCTTGATTTGGGCAACATCTCGACAACTGTCGCAGCCCATCCCCACAGCGGTCTCTTCCTGTGCCTCAGTCCAGTACCGCACCGGGGGATTCTCTTTCTCATTAAACAGAAATGCACTACTTAAGGACGAGATCTCGTTGGCGAAGGCTTCTATCGCGATGCAACATAATACTGCACAGGGCGGTGCCTCCAGATTTAGATCTACTGGATGCATGGCATTTTCAGTCGCACATATTCGTTTCATCGCTGAAAGGAGAAAGCGCCAAGACATAATGGAGGTTGTGTATGCTAACGTTTGCATGTGGCGATTTGCCTCCGCGAGGGATCCCTCGCTCTAACAACGATTATTGTGCCCCTTCGCAACATAGTATGCCGAAGAGCGGCGAGCGTCAACTCTATTCCTGTCATCTCTTAGGATATTGGATGCCCAGATATCGACAATCGTATCATTGCATGGCAAGACGTCAAGGTGTGGGGCTATGGGTCCGCCTCTCACTTCGTTGCCTCCTTGACGATCTTGATCTCCTCCTCTGTGAGGTCGCACAGGTTGAACTCCTTTGGAAAACTCACTTAAGGCTCCAACAGGCAAACTCATGTCGCTGCTCATTTGGAGGGACCTTGTGGAGCATTTCAGAAAACGAGAGCGCGTGCTCAGAATGGACTGGAACAAGGACGATTTGTATTAACACGTCTTCCTCACAGCTAATTTCAACTTTCGGGAGATCTACTTCTCCCTTGAGCATGACTTTCCCTGGTCCATTGATTAATACTTCGTCTTCTGTGTTCTCAATCCTTAGGGAGTCAGTCCTCCTACTAACAGTACCGCCACGATGGTATAGGCTTGAACGTGGCTCTATAACGATTGACTCGAATTGAGTTCTAGGTATATGTCTGGGAATCTCAAAGGATGCCCCACAATGATGAAACGGTATGACTACATGGGCATCCGCTCTGGGTGCAACATAGAACTCCATGTACAGCTTCCAAGTAAGGTTCTTCGGGTCGTCGCTGTACGTTTGGTCTCCGTACGCGTCACGTCCTCCCAGTTCTGGATAAACCTTGAGCCCAGCGTTGAGGAGTTCAAAGCTAGGAGCCTGCTGTATGGGTGAAAGAATCCTCAGAAGGTCAGATCGCAATGCAGTCCTTGTTGACCTAGCTTCTCTCCACGGGACCTCCAACTGAACTGGTCCCCCATTGGATTGTCCATATGCAGGATTCTTTACGAGATAAGGTGCGCGATCCGTATCAAACAGCAAGGCAACCACAGTTGTCCCTGCTACAGGAACATTGAGATCTCTGAGTATTTGCGGTGCTAATCCGTCAAACTCGGCTCTCACTTGGGCAGACCAGTTGGCTAGTTCTTCGTTGTTAATACCCACAATTCCTTTTTCCTCATCTACCCCGATTAGCCAGAGTATAGGCTCACCGTGCGCAGCATTCGCGTGACCTGCTAGTTGGCGTGCTGTTTTTTTCACATTTGGCCACTGTGCTTTGAGCTCCACCCTGTAGTCTTCATTCGGTTGGCCAGATTCGACTTGCTTAATGACTCTCAGCGTCCAGTCCTCAATCTCGTGTGCTCTCATCGCCTTACCTCTTGGATTCGCCTTTCTCAACTATCCCGATCTCCTCTTCCGTGAGGTTGTAGAGATCGTAGACCAATTGGTCGATCTGCTTGTCGGTGGCGGCGATCTGGCGCTGGATTGCGGTCTTCTCGTGACTTGTCTTTCCTGTCGCAAGCTGTTTGTGCAGCTTGAGCATTGTTTCTACCAGTTCGACCATCCGGGCGTGGCGAGTTTTGTCGCTGGAGTCGGAGAAGTCGATGGTGCGGATGGGGAGTTGCTCGATGAACTGCCTATTCGCAGCTAAATAACCGCCGCGAAAACTGGTGGACACTCGCTTGAGGTAGAAATCCAACAGTCGAGAGTTCAGCAACCCGCATAAGTAGGGATAGCTGATCGTTGTTTCGTCAACTGTTATGCCGTATCCGCCTGTCGTGACGTTGATGAAGTAAAAGTTGTCCCTTTGGTCATAGTAGGCAGCGAGGTCAGCTATCATGTATGGGATCATGAGCTTGGGCTGTTCCCACATGCCCAGGTTTTGGGAGCGCCCGAAGCGATACCATTGGTGGTCCTTGAACTTACCTTTCTCTCGGTCTTCAATCAGCCGCTTGTTTTGCTTGAGATACGCCCAGGCAAAGGGATACTGCTCTTGCATTTCCGCCGGGGTGTACAGCCGTGCCCTACAATCCTCGACTTCGTAAGGGAAAAGCACGAGTGCTGTAGGGTTGGCCGAGTAGCGGTTTATGTTCCCGCTTCGAACGACTGGTTTGAGAACGTCCCACTCTATCTTGACCCATCTGCCCAGCTCTTTCGACCAAACATCCACAGCATTTCCGGCTTCACGTTGATACTCTTTGAACAGGAATACCGTATCAGCGCTGGTGATCGACCCTTGATACATCCGTGTTGCCACATCTCCCAGTTTGACCGGCATCTTGCTCAACCGCTCAAAGAGTGCTGCTCCCGGCCCCACGACGAAGTTCCACTCTTTCTCCGTTACCTTGTCGGCGCGGATCTCTCCTTCAACGGCCTCGCCGTTGGTTCGCCAGGCATTCAGGTCGTGGACATTGATGTAGTGGAACTGCTTGTTGCTCGCCTTGTCCAGGAAGAGCAGACACGTGTAAGTGGATGCTCCGGCAAAGACCTGCTGATCACCGAAGTGGACGACTTCGCTCAGGTGGCTTCCGCTGGCGATCAATTCACGCAATGCTTGACCGTACTTTGCTTGGAAGAACTTGTGCGGCATGATGAACCCCATCCTGCCGCGTTCGTTGAGCAACTGCAGAACCCGCTCCACAAAGACGACATAGATATCGTAGTTGCCTTTGCTCGCCGCCTTGTAGCACCGCTTGTAGAACTCCACCTCGATCGGCGCCCACTCTTTCATCGCTTGGATGCGAATGTACGGCGGATTTCCGATCACGACATCGAAGCCGCCTGTCTTCATGATCTCGGGGAACTCGGCCTCCCAGTCGAAGGCATTGATCCGGTAGCGCTCTTCGTCATCGAGCAGGCTGAGCTGCTTTCCTTCGTAGAAGTCAGGTCCGATGAGCGAGTTGCCGCACTTGATGTTGTCGCCAAGATCGGGGAGAGCCCGTTCGTGGAAGAGCCGGAGGCTCTTCCCTAACGTCTCTGCGCTCTCCCCTTCGAGGACCTTCAGGAGAAGCGACAGCTTGGTCACTTCCACGGCTTGCGTGTCGATGTCCACACCGTAAATGTTGTTGAGCAGAATGCGCTTCTTCTCTGCCGTGGTCAGTCGCCATTCGCCACCCGGGCCAAGATAGGCCTTGGGTGATCGTCCTTTCGCGTGCTTCTCAGGATCGTGCTTTGCGTACCACTCCTGGTGCCAGTCGAGGAGATACTGGTACGCCCCGAGGAGGAACGAGCCGGAACCACAGGCGGGATCGAGCACCCTGATCTTCGCCGCTTTGGTTGGGGTGTTCCCCTCAAGGAGCTTTCCCACGGTGTTTTTCACGATGTAGTCAACGATGTAGGTGGGGGTGTAGTAGACGCCACCGGCTTTCTTGACCTCGGGTTTGTCCTCCACCTTGGCATGATGGCCTGGAGTGAGGCGAATGACTTTGCCCAGGAATTGCTCGTAGATATGGCCGAGGATATCGGCGGGGAGGACGGAGAACTCAAATGGACTTTCCGGGTAGTAGAGGCCTTTGAAGATCTCCTTCAGCACCTTGTCGTCAATGGTGAGATTGAGCGTAAGGTCGTCGGGCGGATCGGTGCGTTTCTTCTCCACACTGAAGTGGAACAGGCCGGAGTTGTAGCGCTCATCGGCGCGGCGGAAGATCTGACAGAGGCGCTCGTAAGCCCGCGTTCCGTTCTGCAAACCCCTAAGCTGACCATAGGTCTCGATTCCCCGATCCTCGCAGATGCGCAGGAAGATGATCCGATCGACCGTCCGCTGCACAGCAACATTGAGTTCGCGTGTGGAGAGATCAGGATTGCGCAGGGCGATGTTTCTGGCGAAGAGATCGCGCCAGTTCTCGATCTCCTTTAAGAAAGCATCGTCCACCTCGGCAGTCCCGCGCTTCTTCTTGGCCGATTCTGCGTACCTATCGAACGACCCCTTAGGGATCGCGCCCTGCGAGAAGATCGACGCGATCTCGTCCCAACGGGCTTCGTATTCCGTGTAGGTGATGTAGAGGACACGTGCAACCGACGACTTGTCTGCCTGATTCGGCTTCACTCGGCAGTCATAGACCGCGAACTCTTCAAAGTCGGTGAGGATGGAGAGCGGGAGCTTGGCCGACCATGCATAACGGCGGAGTTGATAGGCGGGGTCGGGATTGTTCTTGATGTCTACGCCAGGACGCTTCGCCTCGACGAAGAACTTGCGCACACCGCCGATGCGGAACGCGTAGTCCGGGGCCTTGGTCGCCCCGCCGATCTTGATCGCGTCCTCGTGGACCACGTCTTTATAAGCCTCGGCGTAGCTTGCTTCGTTGTACATGTCCCAGCCGAGGGCCTTGAAGAATGGGTTAATCAGTTCGAGGCGCACCTGCGCTTCGTTGTACTCACTGGAGAGGTAGGCTTCCCGATTGTGTTTGAACCGTTCGATCAGATCGATGACTTCCTGCGGTATCGGCATTCGTTATTCTCCTCTTCAAGTTCTACACCATCATAGCTAATACCTTATACGGGCGCAAAACGCTACTTGCCCTTTATTAACGGTTCCTTGTCGTTTCGCCTGCCTCTACCTGGCGGTAGACAGGTGCTGCAGGCAGGAGTGGGTAGCGACTTCTAATTTTGGTTCGCACGGGACGGATGCCGGTTGCGCAGCAAGACCGGAGGTTGAAGAGAATTCACCACGAAGAGCACGAAGGACACGAAGGAGTTCTCAGTCATCAGTCCAGAGTCATCAGTCCAGGGTCTACAGGCTAGAAACTGACCCTAATCCGTAATCCTTCAATCCCATCTCTGGCCTTATCAATCATTAAGCATCACTGTATTTCCGCTGTTCTCTGTGTCTCTGGTGCGCCAGGCCAAGCCTGGCCGATCTTGTGGACTGGGAGGTGTCCACCATGTGAATAGCCTGTTTGACATGTAGCCGCTCAAGCGCGGGTGGGAGTAATCCGACCTGGCGAAGCCTTGAGTTGGCGAAGGTGCGAGCCGTAGCGCAAGCGAACCCGATTCGGCCTCGTTACGCTAAGTGGGAGCGGCCAACCTGCCAGAGGTGGTGAAGCCTAGTGTCGACGACGAAGGAACAGGCGCAAGCAGTCGTCGGGCTCTCCGGGGTGGTTGGGGGCGGCGCGTTCCGAAAGATCGGTCGAGGAACCTGGGAGGCCCGACAGGGTGAGGCAAGCTTTACGGGATGAGTCCCATGGGGTGAGCCGCAACGTTCTTGTGGGAAGACATAACCCAAGAGTGACCCTGGTCGGGAGTCGGACAGGTCCATAGTAGTGAGGAAGCGGGGTAATGCCTGTGGAGCGAAGGGGCCTGACTGGAAACATGTAGCTGTCGATACGAAAGGAGAGCCGCTTGAACGAAAGTTCCACTACGGGAAGACGGGTAGAGGAATCCCTGACCGCAGGATTAGGGAAGCGGATTCCATTACCGGAGAAACTCTCTCTACTGAGACAGAAACTGAGTCAAAAGGCGAAGCAGGAGCCGAAGTTCCGGTTTTACGTGTTGTATGATCGGATCTACCGGACTGACACGCTGAGGGCAGCATGG
>Ga0307428_1000631_pt1 | contig 20937 bp, 24 predicted proteins | sample SalMarWE160240MG_FD_202161 | JGI IMG/M metagenome (GOLD analysis project Ga0307428, IMG submission 202161) | Salt marsh sediment microbial communities from the Plum Island Ecosystem LTER, Massachusetts, United States - WE1603-240 | ecosystem: Environmental > Aquatic > Marine > Intertidal zone >...
GTTACACGATTGCTGATAAGAAATATGGCTTGATAGTTGCAACAGTGATTAGCAGCTTGTTACTCCTCCAACAATTAGCCAGTACTTTTCAAGTATACGCTTCGGAGTCCCCTTATCAATCAGGATACGATCATGGTTGCGATGATGCAGGTATATCGGATCCAGGTGACAGATATATCAGGATATAGCAAGCGTGAGACCAAAAATTGATATTCCATAGCACAATGAATACATATATCGAATAGCTAATGACGACAGCAGCAGCCCACGGATTCCAATATGACCGCCCACCTGGCCCTAGAACTAATCTTCCTTATGTATTTAGTTTAAAATTTCTGAAAGACCCTCTAAATATCCTTAATGATCTGGCTATCAAATATGGCGATATTTCTTACTTCAAATTTGGCCACCAGGGAATCTACTTTGTTAAACATCCAGATTATATTCAAAGCGTATTAGTGACCAATCAATCCAAATTTATCAAGAACCCTGGCCTTCGCTTGACTAAACGAATAATTGGAGACGGTTTGCTGACAAGTGAAGGTGAATATCATAAACGCCAACGTGATCTGATACAGCCAGCGTTTGACTATAAACATATTGCTATGTATGGGAACGTGATCACATCCTGTGGAGAAGATATATGCAAGGAATGGATCCCGGATAAAGAGAGAGGGTACACGAGAACAAGAGTGATAGATGTGCACAAAGAGATGACTAAACTCACCATGTCGATTATTAGTAGAATATTATTTGGTTCAACCATTGATTCAGATACGACTGGAAGAATCATTCAGGACGTGTCACTACTGGTGGGTTATTTCAATCACCTCAGATTGCCACTTATAGGTAACATAATAGAAAAACTTCCTCTTGCAAGTAGTAGACGATTTCATGCTGCAAAACAGCATCTGGATTCATTGATTCTTGAAATCATAGCAGATTCAAAACAAAAACTGATGCAGCAAGATGAACAGAAAGGCAGTAATGATCTGAATGGTCAGTTGTTGGATGACTTTCGAGGGGGGAATGGAAATAACCCAATTGATCTTCTATCTACATTGCTTCTTCTCGATATAAGGAGGAAGAGACTAGACACAACTGGATCTGGTAAAACAAGTGCTGGTGCTGCTATGACTGACCGGCAACTTAGAGACGAGATTATGACACTTTTTCTTGCGGGTCATGAAACTACGGCAAATGCTTTAACTTGGACATTATATCTCATCTCTCAAAACCATGATGTGGAGTCAAAGATCATCGAAGAAATGAAACAAGCAATAGGTAGCGAAAGGCCTCCAACTGTGGAAGACATAGGAAAGTTTCAGTACTTGCGCAATGTATTTACAGAATCATTGAGGTTGTATCCGCCAGCATGGGCGATTGGAAGGGAAGCCATTGATAACGTAGTAATAGGTAATTACTCAATTCCACCAGGTTCAGTAATAGTTATGAGTCAGTATATCACTCACCGAGATTCTCGTTTTTTTAGTGAACCTAATAAATTCATCCCAGAACGGTGGAGCTCCGGAATGAAATTCAATTTGCACAAATTTGCATTCTTCCCATTTGGAGGAGGATCTAGAATATGTATGGGTGAACCACTGGCTTGGATGGAAGGAATATTGTTATTAGTAACGATATTAAGACATTGGAAAATGGAGCTTCTGCCAGAACATCCAGTAGTACTTAGTCCACTTATAACATTACGACCGAAATACGGGATGAAGATGATCGTTAAACGCAGAGATAATAATCTTTAGATCTCCTGCTGCTGTGATCCATACCATCATTGATACAACTGCACGATCAATAATAGAGAATCAGAACCTAGGACCATCGAACGCAAATCAGAGATTCAAAAGACAGACCGATTCAGCATGTTGAAAATGAGTGAGATTCTTTATGAGTGACGCTCACTGTCTGCAGTTTTCTGTACTTTAAATTATAAAAATGCTTAATCACTAAGCGAAAGAGGTAGACTGCCAATACACATAATGCTACGTTTAGCAAACAAAGGTAAAATGGCGCGAAAAATATAATTGTAAGTTAATAATCATCATAGTCGGTTCTTGTTGCCCGCTCTTTCTCTTGCACTTTTTTGAAATACATAAGATCGTTTTGCAACTCTTTGGTCGGGTCAGAGATGTAGTTTTCCGAGCGATTCTTATCATATTCTTCCATCATTCTGTCCACAAGATGGACTCTCCATGCCTTGTAGAACATAAAGGCTTGTGATTCCTTTAGTTCAGGGACAGGAATGAAGCGCGATGCTTCCAACTTTCCGTCAGTTATCTCCTTTTCGATAAATTCGATACACCTTGATACCATCATGGTGTCTAATTCTCTCCATTCCATTTCATTATCTAACCTTTTTAGGTATGCAGCTTTTCATAATAATAATCTTATAGTGAATGCACAAAGTGTTAAGAAAATATTTAAGCCTATAGACACCAAGGACAAGACTTCACAACAACTAGTAATGTACCTAATTTCATTCTCATGCCTAAGATTGAATTACACTAAAATCTGATTTGATCAAAAAATATAGGGGTTACTTATGTAGTACTAAAGCCACCTAGGTCACCTAGATCTATCCTACATAGGTCATCTAACTCCTATTCCGCAAACTTATAATCTACAAGTTTGTTCTCCTGCATAAGAGGTATTATAATCACACTTTGGTTTGGTATAAAACCTAGGTCAGCTGCCCCCTGTGTGCGCAAATCTACCATAGATGTATACCCGGTTCCGTCTGCGTTAACAGTATATATCTTTCCTGCAGGGTTGTCAGTAACATAATAGTATGTTTCTGTAGCATCTAATTCTATTCCATCAAGGCCGCCAAAAGGACAGGTCTTTCGTTCCTCTCCCAAACTGCTTATTGTATTGTTTTTCAGATCAACAATTTCTATGCCGGCGCCAGGGTCAATCATATCTCCCAAAGAAGTAACAATTAATCTATTGAGCACATCTATGCTGTTGAATGTAGCTATGCAATTAGAGAAACAGTACAACAAGAGTTAGTCATACAACCAATATCTCAATTAGTATGTCGTTATTGCGATTCAGAACACATCATCAAAAAAGCTATAAGACGGAACAATCTATACGATATACAAAGATATTTGCGTAAAGATTGCGATAAACGATTCTCATTCAATATTGGATTTGAGAAAATGCGGGCTCCGGCCTATGCTATTACATCTGCAATACAGTTGTATTTCAGTGGTGAATCATTCAGAAATGTAATGCGATTCTTGGAGCTGCGTGGAGTTCATGTAAGTCATATCGCAGTCTACAAATGGATTAAAAAATATGTTACTCTGCAGAGCTATGTCGAAAAGATCAAGCTACTGGCTCTAGGTAACGCTTGGAGAACAGATGAGCTTCACATTAAAGTTCATGGCAATATGAAATACATGTATGCATTGATGGATGACCAGACTAGATTCTGGATTGCTCAGCAGGTTGCAGATTCCAAATTCAGCGCCAACATTAGCCCGATGTTTAGAAAAGCTAAACTAATAGCGTCCGAGTGTATTGATTAGTGATGGAGCCCACAATTTCAATCAGGCGTTCAAAGATGAAATTTTTCACACGTCGTAACCCAAGAAGCCGGCAGATTACAAGGTGACCACAATAACAACAGAATGGAACGGTTAAATGGCGAAGTCCGCGACCGTGAGAAAGTCATGCATGGATTAAAAGTCGATACATCTGTGTTGCCCGGCTACCAAATTTATCATAGCTATTTCAGACCACATGAAGGCATTGGTAATGTAATGCTGGCCGAGAAATGTGGTATAAAGATTGAAGGCGAGAACAAGTGGGTGACTTTAATTCAAGATGCTGAGATGAAGAAAGATTAAATATGTTGCCACTAGCTCCAACCCATAGACAACATGGTAGAAGACACAGCTATCGCAGGCCCAGCTGCGAACCTCGTACGAGAAACAATCCGTTTTTTAGAAGACCATATATAGAGATTAAAGAACTAAAACCAAACCGAATTAAAATCACATTAACTCGTGGTGACACTGATCCAAAAATTTTTGACGGGATAGTTTGGACTATTCAAATCCATAATAAGAATCGTAAATTGCTCTCAAAACATGCATCAAACTGCAGAATGGAAGCAACTCAGATTTGTAATGGGGTTAACATCAATACCAAGATAGCTCTATCATGGAAGCCTGGTTCGTTGCCAACCAAATGTAATTTTTCCAGTGCTGTTTTTAAAAGCGACGAATACGCGCAACAACTACCTCGCAGATATATCGGTCCACTAGTCGGAATGGGTCCGGCAACACCAACCATACTGAGAGGCTCGACTAATGAGCTATTGTTTGCATTCACGTTTAGTGAGTCGGACATATTATTTCCCATTTCAGGCCCCACTGCGCAATACGAAATAATTTCAATCCCGTTTAAAGAGCTTAATCAACATCAATTTTTGATAAGATTTTACAGTTCTGAATATAAAGATACACAGGAAAAGTTAATTCAATTAGAGGCATCGTCATGGGACAATGTTAAACTGAAGTGTGTTAAGTTATGACCCGACAGTTAACACCCGTTTAGAAGACCCGTAGAGTTAACACCCGTTTAGAAGACCCGTAGAGTTAACACCCGTTTAGAAGACCCGTAGAGTTAACACCCGTTTAGAAGACCCGTAGAGTTAACACCCGTTTAGAAGACCCGTAGAGTTAACAAAACCTCCTAGAGTAAAACTCAAATAGATTAATCTGTTTAATGGGAATTGCAATATCTAATTCTTTTCCGGCCCGAACATGTAATCTAACTCACATCTAAGATATTTCGTTAAGTTGCTGCCTAAATCACTAAATTTTTTGTTATCAGTTTCTGTCATACTAGAAAAGTCTCGCCGCTTTGTATTTTAACTTGTATTAACAACAACATTATCAAAAAAATAAAGTTGGTCTGACTTGGTTGTTAGACAGGTACGATCAGGTATCTCGTGTCTACTCCTGAGCCAGATCTAGCTATTTTTAACTTTGTATGTCCCTCCAGCAGGAAAGTGTCTATGTCTTCAGAGGTTCTTTTTGAGACTTGAAAGAATTTTTCTTGGTCTTCGCTGCTACTCCCATCTTCAATTACGGTATATTGGAATCGAAGACTCTTCTGCCCTTTGAATTCGGTTTCTACCTGTTCTATTTTTTCTGGAACAAATAGAAAGACTCGTTTTTCTCCGGGTTGCAGCTTGACGAACTTACTACTCTGCTGTCTTGTCTCAATATTCTTCTGAATTATCGCTTTCGCTTCGGGACTTAACCAGGCTTGTAGAGACGCGTCATCATCAGATATCCAACTAGAGCCCTTCTTAGAATAGATATGAATATTTGAAACCTATACTACTGACAAATGATCTTATCTTGTTAGCTGACTATAGTAGATCAATCGATTATGGTTTATATTTCCTTTCATTAGACTTATGATTAAGGGCAATAATAGCGATGATGATGGAAGCAAGATGCGGTCATCTGGAGGAAAAGTCATACGCGGATGTACATCTTGGGTTATGCAGGAAATGTCATTCTAATTTTGCGTTTCTGTCAGAGTTAGAAGAAAAATATGGTGAAGATGCATTAATAGAGTACTGGTATTCTAAGATACTTACGTATACACCAGCAGAGATAAAAGAACAAGATATTTACTGCCTTATTGACCATTTGATCGAGTTTTATCAAACGAGTTTAGTTAAGTATCCTTCAAAGAAGAGCTATATCAGAAAAATGCTTTATATGCTAAATTCGCTGCGAGAACCATTTGACATTGAAACCATGAAATAAGGCTAGTAAGGGCACCTCCAAAGCATACCAAGATATACTCGAACCATTGATGAATTACGCCCCGTACCTGCAGTAAAACCCTTACTGCCAGTGGAGAGTTATGATATTGCAACATATTCAGAGCCAGGAAATCTTTTGTGGAATCAAAATGATAACCGTTTAACTTCAGGAAGAGGTATTGAGAGAGTTATACAAGGTGAACCTTATGAAGGCAATATCACGATATCAATTACCGATATTTGCTCACCATTTACTACCGTAGTGGATTCAGTACAATTACCTGTAAGTTTAGGATAAGAGCCAAGGACCATTAGGTAGAATCGACCTACAAGCTATCGAACAGATTATTCAAGAGGATAAAGATATCGAATTTGTTACAGGATCTGCGACTCTTACCTCATCATAAGATTCCTACTCCACACAATTATTTGTGTCTACTGACTGACTGACTAAGGGTAACGTTATAGTCACAATTGATGAGTGGGAATGATAACCAAAACAGGAAACAAGTACTTTAGATGGATCATGCCCATAATCGCAATGAAAAGAATAGTAACATAGCACAGTTTTACCATTGAATGGCTCTGTAAAACTGTCATAAAGAGGTTATTTGGAGAATATGTTACATCAAGGCTAACAAGAACACAGAATAGAGAACTATCATTCAGATGCATTGCCACATTGAAAAAGTAGGGTAACTCTAAAGCTGCTGTAGCTGTTGCTTCCAAATTGATGGAAATCCCATTTACCATCACAGCAAGCCTAGAATATTGGAGTTAGTTAGTTACACTAACTTGATTCTTCTGCTATTTTCTGTTGTTCTTGCTCGTACACTTCTCCTCTGTTCTTAGGTTCTCGTGGCTTTGCAGAACTGGACCTCCCTGATTCTTCTGCTATTTTCTGTTGTTCTTGCTCGTACACTTCTCCTCTGTTCTTAGGTTGTCGAGAACGATCGGGATCAGATGTTTCAGTCATTAACATGAGTTATACGACATAGGATAAATAAATTTCCTCTACCTATCATAGGTAATAAAGGGCCTCCACCTCATTTCTGAATACAGCCTGTACACAATTCATTGAATTTGGTACTTTTTGATAGTGGGTGAGAAACAAGAAATATTTTTTAGGTAGAATGTTCCTCCACTACAGATTAGAGCTGCGATGGAAGAGTTGAATTAGATACTATTACTAACACCGGATCCGAAGCTACAGAATGGTAAAGGCCACTTCCGTCATAAACTGCAGTGACAGCTACTATACCTTGTGTATCTGGTGCACTTGCTGTAGCATTAAACCGCTTCTATCAGTACTTTTGGTATCAATAGTTTCTAGGCTAAAAGGTGGAATCGCTTCGGAGGCAGATTCGTACAAAAATGATATATCTGAACTAGGTATAGGTTGAAATGTTATTTAATTAACCAATATTCCTGTAATATTAAATTCTGCACTTAGCTCCACTACAGGCCAAGGTTGAATGCTAAGTGTTGAGAATGTTGGTGCATACTTTATTTTGAGATCAGCTGTTGCATTTCCAAATGAAGTACTATTCTTAAGAAATTTGGTTCTGAAACATTTTCTTGACTTTGCATCTGTGTCTGTGTCTGGTTGGCAGTCACATTTTGCTGTTGAGCAATCGAAGAGCCAATTCCACTGCTATATGACAGGACCACTGCAAGTGATTACCCTATTAAGGTAAATATACGTAGAAGCTGCTTGGTATATTCCATGTATGATCTCTAGAACATACTAATTAATTATTGCATAGTCATCGGTATCATCCAAGTTTCATTAGAACCATTGCCAAATTCTCTATTTCGCCTATTGAATATAATTATTACTGGAAGATTACTTAGCTCGTCGGTTGGTTTACCATAAAGACAGCCAGTTGACAATTATAATCCAAGTTGGCTAAATAACATAAATTCAGTCACATGCAGGTTTTAACACATATCGTAGTCAAAAGAATTGCGGAAACAAAATACATCTCCTTCTATTGGATTATAGGTTGGGCGATATGTTTGGCGACTTCGTTGCCAGAAAGGTCAAAGAACTGAACGGAACTAGAATAATTTTGATTTCTGCATAAGATCTAGATAGCGAATTTGTGAAAGGATTGCAAGAGAATACTTATATTGCGAGGCTTGTTGAAAAGCCAATTCACTTAACTAATCTAATAGAAACTGTAACTAGTACGATATGTTAGGCTAGGCTTTCTGGTTTAGCCTTTCTAGTTTAGCCATCCTTGTCACTCATTCTTAAATTTATACAATCTGATTTACTTTCTAATTTACTGCAAAATTAGAAGTATATAAGTCTGTACGTTTTCTTTTTTGATTCAATTATGTGACCATAAGGGGATAGGTAGTCGGCGGCAGATGCAGGGTCAGTCAATCCCATGGAATCAATACATGACAAGGTGGATTGCAAGATATAATTCAACTTCAATTTTCAACCACTTAAAGGCAACGAAAATAAGAATGTTGCTCCTTTCCCATCTGAATTATTCTCAGCCCATATCTTTCCACCATGAGCTTCTACTATGCTTTTGCAGATATACAGCCCGAGGCCTATCCCCCCGTCAGACCTTGTAGTAGTAGTAGTCGTCACCCTGTCAGACCTTGTAGTAAATTTTGTACTCATCATCAATCGATCCGTCTATAGAGAGACTGTATCTACAAAAATATCCCGCTCCGCCAGGATCAATTGATGTTGTCTCATGACTTTGCTTTTCCCATTTTGAAGATGATTACCAAGCCAAGTGCTCCTGCTATGGGTAAGACTATGGCTAAAATCTTGCTCAAGAGCACACCCGGCTCCTCACCTGATTCACTTCCAGGAGAGGTGGGAAACGGATTTAGAATACTAGGTGGTGCTTGATGCGGGACAAAAACATTGAAAGAAGCTAAGACTCGAGCAGATGTTCCCTTATCTATTCTTGTCAAGACTTGGTGAGTACCATCGTCAGGGAAGATGTATTCGACTGAAAAATCTCCGTCAGGCACAGTGATGTTTTCGAATTTGAACAATCTTTGGCCATTAGTCACTACCACCCTTGCATCAAAGTCTTTGAGATTTTCATTACTAGTTAAGTTAATAACATTAAATTCTAGTTTAGTAAAGGTGTCTATGATTGGTCTCTCAGGTTGATAGGTAAAAAGGATTCTCACAGCATCCTTTTGACTTGTCCACTCCTGAGTCTTATTAAGAGGCGACGTAGTGTTTTTAGATAACTGGGCAAAGGTCATAGGAGCTATATGATTATTAACCTTATCTGCTAAAATAATTGCCGTCATAGCAAGACATAACATGAGCAGAATTATGGCCACATTGATCAAGTTACCTTTATACATTCAAACTTTCAACAATAAAAACTTGAGTGGATACTGTCAGTTTTCTCATAATTAATTCACCTAATTTGACTAGGAATTGAGATCACTAAAATCAATAAACCGAAAAGAACAAAAAGGAATGTGCCGCTTTTAAGCTATTATAACTACAGTAGACTCTAGCAAAAGAAATCATACAGTGGTAGTTTTACTAGATCTTTTCAAACTATATCTACAGGAATCCTATCTTAAGGAATGATAGCATGATTTAAAACAGGCAAGCTGTGAATGTCTATTGCATATGCCTTTGAAGGGTAGAGAATATCCACAGGTACGCGTCAATGCCTCCACATTATTTTCCATCCCTATAGAAATGGATCTTACTAGATCCGGCGTTCTGTATAGATACGCATGCGTCGTCTTCTTACCGCTGTGCAGCAGAGTCATAATATACGTAGCGTTTACACTAATACGCCTTTAATTTGAATCGACGATTCACTTAAATAGCAATCATATATATTGAAAAAATATACAGTACGCTGTGACATGCATAATAAAGTTAAAATTGTTATTTCAATAGCAGTTTGTCAGTTTGCTGGTATAATTGGATCGATATTTACTGCTTCAGCTGTAACAGACTGGTATGTCACCCTGGAAAAACCAGTTTTTTCTCCGCCGAACTGGATATTTGCACCTGTATGGATTACATTGTATTTTCTAATGGGTATATCTTTGTATTTGATATGGACCGGCAAAACAAAGGATAATAGAAAAGCTCTCACAGTATTTGGAATTCAGTTGATATTGAATGCTCTTTGGTCGATATTGTTCTTTGGCTTACAATCCCCTTTGTATGGATTAATAGATATATCGTTTCTTTTGGTAGGAATAATATTGACACTCTTGTTTTCGTATAGGATATCAGTTTTGGCTGCAGTCCTTTTAGTCCCCTACTTAGTATGGGTAAGTTTCGCTACAATTCTGAATTACAACATACTATTATTAAATTGAACCCTCTGAATTAGAAGAATAGATACCCGGTCTCCCATATACCACTTTTAGATCTCACGCTGTACATGACTATCGATGTCTGCATAACTTTTCGTCATCAGGCCATGTTAAGATAGACGTAAAAAGTGGTCAGCATATTCATCCAAGGTAATTTCATCTGGTAACTTTTCAGTCTGGAAATTTCAGTGAAATGGACTCTCAAATAGAGAATGTCTTAGGTTCATCAATGTTTACTGGTTCTCATCTGGGTGACAGCATTAAAGTTTCATATGCGTAAATTATTTGGAGAACCTACAAGCGGATGTATAGTATCTACTTAAGCAGTGGTGCGGCTTTTCCATACAACTCTACTTTAGAAAACTGATAATTCTAATATTACAAACCATAAAGGAATTATTGTCTCGGCTACGAGTACACATTTGTGTCTCATTCTACCAACAGGACTTGAGAAATCCCATTTGGTAAAAGACTAATTTCTATTTGTATGGGTATGGGGTCAAGAACGTTAGTTATCATCACTACTGCATTGCTTACAGTGATGATGATCGCAATCAGCGGAGAGCTGTCTTTCTTCACACCAAGTAATGCAACTACTGAGAGGAATGGTAACATGATGTGACAAGGTGGCATGGGTCTTGGCACGATGGGTAATGACAAGATGATAGGTTCTGGAATGATGAATGGAAGAATGAGTTCGGGAATGATGGTTGACAACCAAAGCATGATGGAGGGAATGATAATGCAAATGACTGAAGCAGACCAGAATATTACAGGATAGGACAATAGGTAATGCAATAGCGTCCCAGATACAGACAAGTCTCAGCTAGGCTGTATCAGCAGCTGAAGGTGCTGTGGACAATAATTCGCATGCCGTGGCTGCATACATCGGCGAGACAAATGGATATTTAGTATACACGGTTTGGGTTTTAGGACCAGATATGAATATTAGTAGAGTAATCGTTGACCCTGCAAACGGTCAAGTTCTGTCAAACATGCCGGTATCATTACATCAGATAATGGGTCTGGGAATGGGGCTGATGGGTCAGGGAATGGGAATGAGTTCTGAAATGAAGGATCATGTCATACGAATGATGCGATAAGCAACTACATAACCCTTTTTTTATTGACCTTGACAAGTGACAAATTCATATGGCAGCCCCATGAAAGGAGCATTGTAATTGCCAGCCAATCTGCAAGGTCAAATGACTAGCAACAGTAACAGGATTTACAAGTTTCTGATAATGGAAATAACTCACTGAAATACGGAATCATTTCAGCAAAAGATGATGAAGGAGTTGCATGCATCATATTCTGGTTCATCTACGCCGAAAGGCTGTTTGTGTCTAAAGTTTCATATGCGTCACTATAGACACCATAAATGTTCGAAATTCTTCTTCATAGTCATATAGGCTCTAAACATCCCATGTAACGATGGAGCTTGATCTTGTTTAATAATATCAGAGAAGTAATACAAGAAGTGGAAACATGAATGTGAATGAATATCTGACCAATTCTCTTATTCCAATAAGACTCGCTTGTATCAATACAGAAGGATATCCTATAGCTGTGTCCTTATGGTATGTATTTTTGGAAGAAAAAATTTTTTGTGCTGCAAGAAAAAACTCTAGGATCATAGGATATTTGTCTAGCAATCCGAAATGTGGGTTTGAAGTAGCCAGTGATCTACCTCCTTATCAGGGAGTAAGAGGATGGGGAAACGCAAAATTAGATAAAGTTAGAGGTATAGAGATACTTGACATACTTATAAGAAAATATTTAAGAGATCAAGAATCTTCATTGGCTGATTTCTTGCGGAAGAGAAATAAAAATGAAATCGTTATAGAAATCATGCCAACATCAATATTTTCTTACGATTACACTGATAGAATGAGAGGTATCATAGTTAACAAGAATTTATAGCATCAGCACTCGGGATTCAGATTCACATGGGCAAGAGTGGTGAAAAGGGTCCCATTATCGTTACCCTATTCGACCCCAATACACCTACAGGTAAAATAAACGGAGAGATGGCAAGCGGTACAATAACTGCACAAAATTTGGTTGGGCCAATGAAGGGTGAACAGCTATCGGACTTTTTGACTCTGGAGACGCCTACGTTAATGTACACACTCAAACACATCCTAGCGGTGAAATTAGAGGAACAATTCAGGAAGGATAATAAGTTTTTCTCTATTTATCCCATCCTCTCCATTTATCCTTCTCACACGAGAGAGCTGAAATCGTTTTTACCTCCTCAGTTTAGTTTAGGAGAAAGTATACATGATGCATATTTGGAATTTTAGCTTACAAGTACCCTTCATGGTTGACATGGTCTGGCAAGAACAACCAAAAGAACAGGAGTGGTCATCGTAAACCAGCAAATTCTCGCGAGATACGAAGTTATATCTAGGCGAGATACGAATCTTATGAATTATCTTATCCAAAGACGAGATGCATACTCTAAACGCTTCATTATGAGTTCCAGTTTATGTATGCGGTTTTATGTCCTCGGATCCGATGGGATGCACAGGAGTAATAGGTATATTCTTTTCATGGAGGTTTTCCACGTCAGGATTCAAGTTACATTAACATCAGAGTAATGAGGCTTGCAGCGGTCGCTGTAATTCTGAAAAAAAATATGTTGTCGTTATCGTTACCGTTCATTGCTATCACAATTTTTCTTGCTGCCGTGACCTTACCGGCGCCTCCCTTCTGCTATGCAGATTTCCATTGCTAATGCTGGGCGGAAATAATGGTTTGCCCCTCGTCCCTTAGCTTTCGGGGAGAATACACTCCATCATACTCAAGCGAAGGGCGGGTTCCTTGAATTTGAGAGACTGGTTGATTGACATTTGCACTAGCCTCGTGTGGTTGAGTCATTTTTTGCAATTACTTCCATTTGTCAAATCCTCTTGATGTTGTGCACTCACATCTGATTGCAATGTAAGATTATCATCCAGTACGCAGAGACTAGATAGGATAGTCACTGATGATTCTTTCCCTTTGATGATTTTTTTCTTGCTCGTCTGGCGGTAGGTTTGGTTGGTTTCTTTACGCCTTTGGTTGTTTTTTTAACCTTTCTTGTCGTTTTAGGAGCGCGTTTTGTTGTTGGGGTAGGTTTGGTTGGTTTCTTTACGCCTTTGGTTGTTTTTTTAACCTTTCTTGTCGTTTTAGGAGCGCGTTTTGTTGCCTGGGTTGCGCTCCGTTTTGCTGTAGCCTTCGTTTCTTCAGCCGATGACAATGCCTCTTCAGCTACACTAGCAGTTTCAGCTGCTACATTACTATCAAGAAGCTGCCTAGTTGTATCCCTCACATCATGCGCTGTATCTTTTGCTGCCGTAGCTGCTGCCTTTACAGAATCAGCAAGCTCCATAACTGCACCACTATCCCTGAATGATTTGAATGCTTCCTCTGTCGAAGTAGCTTTCTCTCGTATAGTCTTTGCCACATTCTTAACAGCTTTAGCAGTTTGGTCTGCTTTTTTTCGCTGAGGGGATGATCTAGTTGACTTTGAGTTCTTTGTCATTATGATACATTATATCAGGTTTTCTTTAAGCATTGTCTATATTGGCAGCCACTTCAGTGGTAATCCATACATTGCCATGCTTCTGCACGATATAAGCAATGGAACTAGGTGACTGAATTTGATCACCAAGTGTCATACTTGATCAAAAAGTATTCAAACATTGAGTGTCATACTTGATAGCTCGATAGCTCAACTGGCTATCAAAGGTGACTAAAAAGGCTTGGAAGAAGGTGAAAACAAAGCAGAATATATTTTTCAAAAAGAGGAGAATCAGCCGCACAGACATAAAAAAAAGCCTTCTCACGTTTGTCGTTGTAGGTGGCGGATTCAGTGGAATTGAGACAGTGGGAGCATTGAATGATTTTGTAAGAGAGACAATAGCAACATTTTACAAGAATATCGATGGTAAAGATGTCAGAGTTGTTCCAATAGAGGGGGAGGACAAGATCATGAATGAAGCAGATAGCGAATTGGGAACGTTTGTATTGAAACGGTTAGAAGAGAGAGGAGTAGAATTCATATTAAATACATTTGTTGACAGTGCGTCTAAAGACCATATAAGATTGGCAAGCGGCATAACTATCCCCACTTATACCGTAGTATGGACTGGGGTTTAACTGTCAGCATACTGATTAAAAACCTTGAATGTGAACATTCCAAAGATGGAAGGACTATGGTAAGTAATTACCTGCAGCTTTATGACTATCCCATGGCATACGCCTTGGGAGATTGTGCATATATTATAGACACAAAAACTGGAAAACCATATCCACCAACTGCTCAAGACGCAATAAAGGAGGGAAAAATTGCTGCTGAAAACATCATTACGAGTATTTATAATGAAGTGAATCAAATAGAACAAAGCAAGGAAAAAAACTCAAAGAATTTAACAACAAATCTCGAGGTATGATGGCAGAAATTGGAAAAAGAATAGGGGTGGCGGATATTTTTGGTCTGAAGTTCAAAGGATTTGTCGCCTGGTGGCTTTGGCGAACATTTTACCTTGCGCAGGTACCAACTACAAGAAAGAAAATAAAGATTATTTTGGACTGGTCTTTGGATACATTATTCAGACCAGATGTTGAAATGCTTAAGAGAATCAAAGGGAATGATACTTTTGTTTCTAATGGAAAGAATATTGTAGATTTAACCCATGAAGAAAAAAATGAGGGAAAAGTGGATAATGATGACTATAAAGATAGCATAGGAAACTATACTGGGATGTAAACCATTTACCGCCTACCCCGCCTGTATCTATATGCAGACCGCCTGGATCTATATGCAGACTTGGCAACTGGAGGATATTAGAAATAAAAAGGGAAATGCAGTTTTATTTACGGGATGCTTATGAATTGTGTGGCTAATCGCCCTCATACTCTGTCTCATTGTAATTCATTATGACTCTTGGAGGGAGTACTTTTCCACGGCCAGCTAGAAAACGCATGAGTAAGAATTCTGGTAAAATAGCAGAGTGACCCTACATTAAACGGGACTAATGGATCCATTGTATTAGAGAGCATATAATAATACTGTAGATCCTACTTGACACAATATCCTTATTATTATCTTAGTTGGAGTTACATGTATTATGACACTCGATCAAAATACCTTGGACGAACTCCTAAAATTTCCTCTAATGGAAGCTCTAACTGGAAGACGATCTAGAAGATTTTGTATGGGTGCAGAGATTCCTGATGGTGCGTTTGCTTTCAAGTCTAAACACAAACCTATGCCGCTCAGCGAATTAGAACAGCTTATATTATTATCTACTATGGGTGGTGTTACTGGATGGCATTTTGCTATTATGCGTCATAAGAAATACGCACCGTACCTCTCTAACTATTGTAACAGTCCATCTGGTCGCACATTCCCATCAGCAGCTGGATTCATCACATCAGAAATTTTTTATACTGATGATAGTGGTACATACTTCTTCCCAACAAGAGATTTTCATCCGCCTCTGAAGATAGTGGATGGAAAAGTTGACCTGCAAGAGTTTTTAGCCTCTCACAAGGCAAGAATACGCAAACTATCTGACAAGAGATTGTATACTCCAAGAAAAGAACCATATATGGAAGGTCATAACACATGGATAGCAAATCATGAAGGATCTACATTTGTTATTCCGATTGGGGATCTAGCCCAACACGTACTTTCAACCATCTGCTTTTATGCTGTAAATCAGTTTCCGATCTATGATGATATAGCAAAGAAGCAAATTCCTGGCATCAACAAATATGATAACTTGGTAGATACAAAGAACCCTATTCCACTAACATTTCTGGAGCAGTATTGCATTTCTGAGTTAACAGCTGAACTTTCGACTTCGTGTTATGGTGGGGCATTATTGCTTCAAGCAATGGGTCTTGGAGGGTGGATGTATGATGGCGTAGACAGGCATACTGTCTTAGGAGCTACAGGAGATCCTAGCGTCCCTGGATTAGGATTTAGATACGACACGGACGAACGCTGGTCTATACCCAATCCTACTGGCTTACCTGGAGTTTTCGAAGGATATTGTCCTCCACATTATAAGGACATGAGAGAGGCGACTGAAGCCCTTATTAACAGAAAGTTTGGTGACGGTGGCGTATATAACACAGAGACGCCTGGTGCATGGAAAGACAGCACAAAAGTTAGAAGCAGCGCACAACACTTTACTGAAAAGATTAAAGAATGCATAGCATTGCAAGCCCAGTACATCTATGATACATACGGCAAATTTCCAGCTACCGTTCCAAGCATATTTTTGCTGACTTATCTACAAGCACAACACTTAGATCTAGAATTCTACGATCATTTTTTCAAGCCTGGCGCGTACTTAAGCACACATAAGAAGCATATGAGGAAATGGCATAACAACAGTCATAATAAAATAGAATAGTATAGATAAACATGTAAACTAGTCAACGATTTTAACAGTGCGTCTTTTAGACGCTTGACTATAAAACTATTCATAGTATTCTAAAATATAAATGTAGTACATACAGCACTCTGAATAAATTTGTTTGGCATGAGATCGATTATCTTATTCATTGCCTTCCAACCAGTACAGTGACAAGGAATAATATATCTGGGATTTAATTTCTGAAGCTCCTTTAATGTAGGATCGATAGCTTCTTCAAAAAGTCCCCCATCAGCAGGCAGATGAAAACCGCCTACTACTGAATAGATATTGTCTATTCCTGTCACCTGTTTTGCATAGTTAACCGTATTTATAATCCCTGCATAGCCACATCCAGTTATAACTACTAGCCCTTTATTTCTAACATTCAATACTATTGCTTGATCAGCTTTAACTAAAGGGTCTGGAATTAGATTCAGATTATTCTTCACATCATTCCTATCATTGTGAGGCTTTTCTGCTGAAATGGGAATCCTTTTTCAAAGCTAGTATTTCGTGGTATTTCTCCGATAACTAGTAGTGACGAACTAGCATCTGTTGGAAGCATTCTTACATCACTATTCTTATTGATTGTTGCTCCAAGCTCTATGAGTTGTTTTTCATCTAGGATTGGCAGTCTCCCCTTTCTAGGCAAGGCCCTCTCCCCTTTCCCATCGTCTTAGAAAAGCATCAGGATGCAAGAAGACATCTATACCCTTGTTAGTATCTATAGGTTGAAACGATATCCTCTTAAGTATATTCACAAGACCTGTAAAATGATCGAAATGGCCATGGCTGAGAATAATTCCATCGATCTGATCAAACCTAACCCCCAATAAATTCGCATTATGGAGCACTCCGTTTTCGCTTACCCCAGTATCAAAAAGGAATGTATTTTTATTGTCATTGTCAAGACTACTTATCAATGCAGAGAATCCATGTTCTGCGACTGGAGCCGGCAAGTTATATTGTTCACCTACGATTAATGGAGGCCTTATTGCGTGGGCAGAGTTTGTTAATAAAAAGTCAGTGCAATTATCCATAAGAATTGTAATTGAGACTTCTTCAACATCTTGGAGATTCATGCTATTTTATTCTATTCCCTAATTCTTTTATTTTTCCATGTTTATAGGTTCAGGAGCACGGAAACTAGGCCTGTTACCCTCGTTAACAGCACTCTTTTAGTCAAGGACGATTTTATAGACGGCGCCGCTAAGAAAAGTAAAAAACTAATATCCTTCGTTCCATAAATTGCATAAAATGGCAGTTGAAGAGGATGAGAAAGAAATACCTCAAGAGGAGGAATTAGTGGAAGAGACGGAAGCAGTGGACGAAGAAGAAAAAGATGAAGTAGAACAGGAAGGGGACTAATTAATTAATCTCTAGTTTGGTTGATATAATAGGAATAATCCTTTCGCAAAGAGGTACAATAACAAAAGTGCAGAAATAGCCCTTAGAATCACATTACTACTACTACAGATCAACCAATGAACATCTTCAAAGAAGAGCTTCTCTCTTCTCTTCAGCCAATCGGCATGAAAGTCAGTCAGTCAAGTCAGTCAGTCATAGAATATAGACAAAAGAGAATAAAGAAGTTCGTTTTCGACTAACCAAAAACGTTAGAGCTTGGATGTTCTAGTTTGCTCTGTTCAGCATTATTAGCAAAGGATTTGATAGCTGCTTGTTCTGGTATCGTAAATTCTGATTGTCCGGTTGCTTTTATCTTCGCAAGTAATGCATCTTGTACATCATGAAGATATGCCCATGTGCCGCCGCCCCATGCTGAAACTCGACCTCCATAATAGTATACTTTGTTAATTGTTGTCCTGCAGATGACATCTTTCCAGCGTAAACGGAATCCCTTTTTACACCTAGGTTACCAGCCCAAGGTATAAGACTACTGTTCGGGAGGTTTGTAGCCAGGGTTGTTTGCCTAGTGTCATAATAGACTCGAATATACTCGCGCATTTCTTTATATCAGGTTCTATTAAGCGGCTTGAAATTATGCTTAGTCATGCTTAGTTTTCCTTTCCCGGCGAATCTCCAGATGTGGTTATCAAATGCACTATCATGAAGCGTTTGTAATTGCAGAATTATTTTTAAGCTATTTCTCACAATATCGATTTTGGAAGGAGTCAGCAGTTGTCTATATTCTATTTTTTTAATTTCGCCAGTTGTCTCTACACCTAAATTATCATATTTTTTCTGTGATCATGACGTTTCTTACAAATCGTTGACCAACTTGATCATATCTCGACTCGATATGATTAACTTTTTAGTTCGCTAGACTCTATCCACCCGCGGATTATGTCAAGATTTTGATCCAAAATGTCTACGTGTCCACTTTGTACATTGTTATACATCCAAACGGAGTACATTTTTGCAACGTTTGATGGGATATACCCTTTCGACTGGAGCTTATTTAATAGAAAGTTATACTCTTGCAGCTTCTGCGTTATCTTGAACTGCCTCTCTTGAGAAAAAGACTCGTTGACAGAATCTGCTCTGAACGGCGAGCTAGATGTGTAAAAGTGGGATGCTGCTGCTGCGGCATCATAATTAGGTGATAAAGGAGCACCATTACTAGTACCATACCGATTATCGTGAGCGATATTTGCAGAATAATCATGGTAATGACCTATGCTAGACCTTCTTCTATATTCCAGGGGGTCTCTCGGAGAATGAAAACGACCCTCTAGTCGTCCCATTATATATTCAAAAGGCCTTACTATAATTGCCTGTCCGTTATGAAGACGGTCGTTGTGCCTGCGAGCACTGGTTCTTCTAGTAACACCTTGGCCACACAACGTACAAACCCAAGTCTTTTCGAATGGCGATTGCATATCTGCCTTCTGATAGTTATCAGCCATAAAAGCGTTGTGTCGTAGTGCGTCATGCAGTGCATCATTTAACTATAACATTTTTACAGAAATCCTGTCCTGGCTCAAACTACCATACATGACATCATGTACTTTTCTAAAACAGAAATTTCCTAAGGGTATAGCTCATTTCTAAAACAGAAATTTCCTAAGGGTATAGCTCATTTCTAAAACAGAAATTTCCTAAGGGTATAGCTCATTTCTGAAACAGAAATTTCCTAAGGGTATAGCTCATTTCTGAAACAGAAATTTCCTAAGGGTATAGCTCATTTCTGAAACAGAAATTTCCTAAGGGTATAGCTCATTCCTAATGACTACTATTCGACATCATAGATATCGATGACCGCCTAGCTACTTGAACTTGATTATTCCTATCCTCTAGAGTAAACGGGATCAATATCCCCTAGCTTACGCGAGATTTCGTCAGAAAGCTTCTCTACGAGCTCAAGCTCACTGTATATCTCGAGAACCCCCAAAGCCCGATCCCCATACATCAAAGGATAGCCACCATAGGATATTACTCGCTCTCTGGGTATCCACCCTCTATTTGATACTCCAAGATCACCCGCTATGTCGTTTGTTAGTATAGGCTCTTTTGTCTCTAGTATTGATGTCACATCCACCGATCTAGACACTTCTGATTGCTTAATCGGGAAGCTCGAATAGCAAGGACCCATGGCTAGTTCTTGTGTGTTCTTGTCTATGAGCCAGAGACAAACAAGTTTTGCTTCTAAGGATACATGCTTTACAAGCTGGTGCAAGTTATCTTCAATATCATTACTACTTTCATTGAAGTTCTGGATGGCCTGTAGTACATTATACCTACGCATCTCGTGGGTCTTATCGAAAGAGAATGTGAAAGGTGTGTCTTTTATCACTTTTGACTCACAGACTAGATAATCTAATATTAACTCGAAACAGAAATTCCCGATATGCCCTGACGATGACCTTGAGTTGCAGGTCGAATTGTCTTGCCGTGTCGAACACCAACAGGCAAAGATAATCATAAGCAGCATCTACGAGTCTTTCTGCAGAGAGACAGAAGGACGAGCCGGCTAAATATGTATTTAGCTTGCCGATTTGAAGCTCATCTGCATTGGGTACTAACCGGATAAGCAAAATTCGTCTTGTCTTTACTGTCTGCGTATCAGGATGTAGATTCACAGTGTAACCTTGAATGATCCCTCGTTTCTCTAGTCTTGCTATTCGTTGTAATACCGCTCTCTAAGTTAGCTGTAGCTGCATCTCTTAGACCATTTGACATCCGTCGTGCTGTGGATCGGCTATCTCTGCTTAGGAGGGTCAGTATGCCTTTATCTATCTCGTCTAAACTCATCATTGTACATTGTCTAGCATTACCCAATACATTTCTACAGGTTTTTAAGGCAAGCTCTAAAGTAGAGCGTTGCAACAAATGTAAGCTCTGCTTCGAAGATCCTTAGCTCCAAAGGATTGGATCTGGATGATCTTGAAATTAACATTTCCAACTATACTGGAT
>Ga0307428_1000635_pt1 | contig 20861 bp, 25 predicted proteins | sample SalMarWE160240MG_FD_202161 | JGI IMG/M metagenome (GOLD analysis project Ga0307428, IMG submission 202161) | Salt marsh sediment microbial communities from the Plum Island Ecosystem LTER, Massachusetts, United States - WE1603-240 | ecosystem: Environmental > Aquatic > Marine > Intertidal zone >...
TGGGGTTATAAATAAAGATGATCCTCTGCCCGATGATGCCAGTAGCAAGCCAAATAGTGCCAAGCGCATGCCCGATCAGAATTTAGCATGCCAAGAAAAAAACGGGGATGCCCCTTCTCCTTCCCCTATTCCTTTATCCTTTCAGGATAAAGGACGCAACTCGGCTCCCTCCTTTTTCGATATTGAAGAGGTTAAAAGCCTCTGCCAAGAGCTCAGGGAATTCTACCGCATCCATCCAAAAGCGAGCTGCAGGAAATTCGATCCAGGGGAATTCATAGGCACAAATCTCAAAAACAGAAAGACAGTCGCTCACCCAAAAGCATTGCTCCATGCGTTGCGAAGGTTGAACAAGGAGAAAGAAGTGATCAGAGGGGACCCCCGGGCCTATGTGCAGAAAATATTCAACAGCGAGAACCCGAAATACACCAAACAGCAAGCGGATGAAAAGAGCCAGCGGTATAAGAATGAGCTTATAGCATTCGTTGAGAGGATGAAATGAATGAGGATTATTGGATTACCGGTTATAAGCATCTAGGCCTGTATTTGGGTGTAAATGCTAAAACAGCCTACCGCTACGTCCGGTATTTTGGCCTTCCTGCTCGTCGGCATGGTCCGGGTAAACTCGTGAGAGTTTTGAAGTCTGAAGTGGATATTTGGATTGATCGGTTTGACTATTATAAAAAAAATGAAGGTGTCCACAAAAAGGGTAAACTAAGTATACAAAACGACCACAAAACGACCAAACTTGTCCATTCTTAGTGAGGTTGACAAACCAAAATGGAGTAATTCATACTTATCTCAATCTTTTAAATCCCTATCGCTGTCATGAAAAAAGATCAATTTGATCAGATATGCGAAATGGTACGAAACCACACCACACAGCTTGAATCAATTCTTCACCACGCTTACCGAAATCATCTATTTGATGATATCCCGGCAGAATCGCTTATTGATAAGCTGCTCAGCAAACAGCAGGGATTTACCTTTCGCATGGTTGAAATAATTTGTCATTTATTCATCGTTCCTGTTGGATGGTTGGAACCAGTCATGGACTGGCTTTTCCCATCTTCTAAATGGTGACATTAGGTTAAGTTAAGCCTATGGCTATAGACGACCAAGAAGTAGGCAGACGAGCAGGTGAAGATGCACGGCAAGCTACCCTTGATGCCTTGGAAAAAGAGGCGAAGGAGCGGGGGGCTGACTCTTATCTGAATTATGTGGTCAAGAAATTCTACGATCTAAGCGGGGCCAAGAAAGTGCTCACCGCTTCATATCAAGGAGACATCATCTCAGAGGAAACGGACTACGATGACGCCCGTACTCAATTAGAAGCTACGAGAGAGCTCGCTCGCATGGGTGAGGCCATGTATGCCCCAAAAGAGATATCCGGGCCGGGAGGGGGACCGGTTAGTCATCTTATCCAGTTAAGCGATGAAGACAGAAAACTCATAGGCGATCTCAAAGAGAAGATAAAGGATGCAATTCTTACAGAACATCTCGAATCTATTAAGCCCGGAGATTGAGGCAGCGATCCAGGCTGACGATCCGTGGTATTGGGCACTAAAAAGCCAAATACGGCTGGTCCCCGGGCCCTTTTCTCTCATGGGGCACGAGTTCCAGGTCCGGCCTATGTCTATGCATCCCCCGGTCAAGGTGTTCCGTAAGGCTACTCAGATGACCGTCACCGAAAGCGAGGTTTTGAATGTCCTCCATGGCATGATCTATGGTAAATATCCAGTGGGCGTATATTACCTCTTTCCGAATAAAGACAAGGTTTCCGAGTTCTCCAAGTCTCGATTTAAGCCTCTCATTAACGATAATCCTGAGACTATAGGCGCTTATATACGTGATACCGATAGCGTCAATATCAAACGGATAGGGAGCGGCTTTCTCTACTTCCGGTCCGGTCGGCTAGCTCAGGAGATCGAAGGGCAAATGAAAACCTCTGCCAACCTCAAGGGAGATCCTGCAGACCATGCTGTGCATGACGAATACGACGAGATGGACCCCAAGATTGATGAGTTCATTGATGGCAGGCTCGCAAAGTCCAGAGTACAAACAAAGTCATACTTAGCAAACCCGACCCTCCCTGACTATGGAATTGATAGGAAGTTCCAGGAATCCGACCAGGAATATTGGTTCATAAAGTGTCAGCACTGCGGTCATTGGACATGTCTGGATTACGAGGAAAACTTCCCGAAACTCTTTCATGAGCAGCGAGATGGTACTGTAATACGGGCCTGTGAAAAGTGCGGGAGGGCTCTTGATCCCCGGTTCGGCCAGTGGGTAGCCAAAAGACCTGAAATCACGGATGTTATTGGTTTCACCATAGGGCATCCCTCGGCCCATTGGATCAATCCCAAAAAACTCCTGCAGCAGTTTAGGAAGCCTCGCCTAGACCTGGCCAACTTCACGCGACTCCAGCTCGGGAGGGCCTACATCGAGGCAGAGCACCGGCTCAGCATTGAGGAAGTGCTCTCTCTCTGTAGCGACAAAGGTATAGCGAGTTCCTCCGACAAACCATGCACCATGGGCGTCGATGTCGGGAATGCCCTTCATGTGGTTATCGGCAGGAAGCATCCTCGAGCCTTTGGTGAGATTGTCCATATCAACGATTACAGGGATTTTACCAACCTGGATCGGCTTATGGAGGCGTTTCACGTATCTCTGTGTGTGATTGATGCGCTCCCTGAAACTAGAAGTGCCCGGGCCTTTGCTGAACGCCACAAAGGGAAAGTTTATCTTAACTACTACAATGAGCACCAGAAGGGCTCGTACGCCTGGAATGAAAAGGAATACATCGTTCAATGCAACCGGACCGAATCACTCGATGCGAGCCATACGGAGATTGCTGAGGAAAGTGTCATCCTCCCTAAGCGATGCGCGATAACCGAGGAGTTTGCCGATCATATCCATAATGTTGCGAAGAAGCTTGAAGAAGACCCTGAGACAGGCAGTAAACGTTATGTCTACATCAAACTGGGACCGGATCATTACCGACATGCCTATAACTATGAATGTATGGCGAGGCAGAATGCACCGGAGTATGTCTTTGATGAGCTCCATTAACCAAACCGCAAGGAAGGATATCTTCTCCATCCTCCAAGGAAAACACCTGAGCGTGGTGAAGCCGGATCCGGAGAGCGAAAGTGGCCAGAAGATCATCCCCTGTCATGATATCAGGGGGGCGTTGGTCTGGCCGACCGAGAAGAAGCCGGCCTATTATTGCCTGTTCGGACAGCGCACCGATATCAATAATTACGGTAAGCTGCCCTTGCTGTTTGTAATCGAGAGGACCGCTGAGTGGCCTAGGGAGCTCTTCATGCGGATGTTGATGGATTCCCGAGTCTATCAATGCCGCCTCTGGTATAACGACATGAAGCCGGAGAACATGGATTTGATGAGCCTATTCTATGACTTCTGCCGGTATCAAAAGGCCAACGATATCGAGATCGATAAGGCGCCAATCGTAGGTAAATTCCATATCGGGATCCGGTTCATCAAGGAGTGGATGAAAACGAAATCCATCGAAGGCTTAGAGCCTGGCACGATCTTATATCGGCATTTGTATAACCTCGCGCGGATGGATTTAGGGGAGAACCCAGAGGAGAAATACTACGCCCTCGTTGCTATGCAGTATATCGTGGCCAGTATCGAAAAGACGCCTTGGAACAGACTGAGCGCAGTAACGAGCGGGAGCTATCAGAGATCCAGGGAAAGAGCTCATCCAGATGGCTGGACATGAAATTCAAATATAAAATATGGAGGTAGAGGATATGTCTGTAAAAATCAAGAAAACAGAAGGTGATCTCAAAGATAAAGAGAATGTCCGGGTTGAGATCGAGGAGGAGAAAACGTCAAAACAGACCAAGACGGTCTCTCTACGTAGTCTTCGTGGAAGGAAGGCTGATTTGGACCGTCGTATCGCAGATCTCCAGGTCCAGAAAGCCGATGTTCAAAAGGCGATTATGGAGATCGAGAAGGCACTGAGTTCTTCTAGTGCTGAGAAACAGTAAATCTTTAGACATCAGAGGAGGTGCAGCATGCCTAAACGCGACAAAACAGGACCACCAAGCGGTGCAGGTGGCAAAAAAGATGGTAGCGGCGGTGGCCAGGGCAGGGCCCCGGGTAGAGGAACTGGCCGCAAAACAGGTGGTAAAAAGGGAGGATGTAAGTAGCCGAGCATAAAGGAAGGAGAGCTAATACATGCCAGCACCCAAAGGATCAAAAGCAGAGCGCTGCAGGATGCAGCGGGCCCTTTTCAGCAGTGATCCAGAATATGCCAAGGAGTGGGTAAAAGAGTTCGGGGACCAGTGAACTGGTATAACTATGAAAGCCACTCGGAGAGGGGCTAAGAACGGACGGAAGAAGGAAAAGTAAGGGAGTGAATAATGCCGCTAGCAGTACCAGAACGTACAACCGGATCGTTGGGCATAGGTTCATCACGCGGGCTCGTACAGGTGCTCAGCAACAGGCAGATCTCCGATATGGAGGATGCTGAGCGAGCCAAGTTCGAGGCCCAACAAGAACAGCAGAAAGAACCCATGCTCAGACTCGCTGATCATATCACGGGCTGCTGGCAGGCTGCCCAAAATTCCAAGATCGAAATGGAGCAGCGACTGCTCAAATGCATGCGGCAGCGCAACGGGGTCTATGACCCGGATGACCTTGCAAAGATCAGGAAGCATGGTGGTTCAGAGATCTATATGATGCTGACCAATATGAAATGCCGGGCTGCCGAGGCGTGGATCAAGGACGTGATGATCCCCGCGGGCGAACGACCATGGTCTTTCGAGCATACTCCTATCCCTGATCTGCCCGAAGAGGTATCTGCCAATATAGAGAAGGTGGTTTCCCTCGAGGCATACCGCGCCGTGCGGGAGATCGGCCCAGAGGCTCTGTCACCTCAGGGAATCAGTAAGATTATCAAGCGGCTCAAGGATGAAAAGCTCAAAGAAGAGATAGAGTTGGCCAAGCAGACGGCCGCGAACATGGAACGCTACGTTGAGGATCAGCTGGTAGAGGGCAAATATTACCATGCGCTCAGCGAGTTTATCACCGACCTGGTGACCTATCCGGCGGCCTTTATGATGGGCCCGGTAGTGAAGCAGCGCAAAAGTTTGGTGTGGACCAAAAACGATTTTGGCCAGCCGGTACCGTCAGTCGGTAAGAAGCTCAAGCGGGAATATATCGATGTATCACCCTTTGATATATATCCATCCCCTGGCGCCAAGCATGTTCAGGACGGCTATCTGATCCACCGACTCAAATACCGGAGAAGCGACCTCGAATCGTTGAAAGGAGTGCCTGGGTTCAGCAGTCAGACGATCGATGCGGTGCTTCTCGACTATGGCCGAGGAGGACTCAAGGATTGGTTATGGACTGATCAGCAAAGGGCAGAGGGGGAAGCAACCCCCCAGGAGTATATTGACCCCGAACCCATCTTCCATGTGCTCCTCTTCTGGGGACAGGCTCAAGGAGATATGCTCAGGGAATGGGGCATGACCGAAAAGCAGGTACCAGACCTTACCAAAAACTATGACATCTCGGCTATGCAGATCGGCCGCTATCTTATTATGGCAAGGCTCAACGAGAGCCCCCTGGGGATGAGGCCATATTACTCCGCATGCTACGAGAATCAGAATAATAGCATATGGGGCAAGGCCCTGCCCGAGCTCATGCGGGATATCCAGCGCTTATGCAATGCTACTGCCCGGGCTCTGGTCAACAACATGGGCATAGCCAGCGGGCCGCAGGTAGATGTGCAGACGGATCGCACCGAGGCAGGCGAAGATGTGGAAGATATCTATCCGTGGAAGATCTGGAAAACGAAGAGCGATAAACAGGGTAGGAATCGTCAAGCTGTTACCTTTTTCCAGCCTGACATGAATGCCGAGCCCCTGATCAAGGTTTACGATTATTTCTTCAAGCAGGCCTCTGAGGTAACCGGAATACCTGCCTATATCTACGGTTCAGAGAATGTTGGCGGTGCTGGCAAAACCGCGTCAGGATTGAGTATGCTCATGAATGCGGCAAGCAAAACAATGAAGGGAGTCGTTTTTCATGTAGATCAAGGGGTAATCATACCATCGGTAACATACCATTGGGTGCACGTTATGCTTTACGACGAGAATATCGACAAAACCGGAGATATCAACGTACGGGCCAGGGCCAGCGACCATCTCATCATGCAGGAGCAGCTGCAAATGAGGAGAAATGAATACCTCAATAACACCAATAATCCTACGGACATGGCAATCATTGGCCTCAAAGGTAGGGCTGCTATGCATCGAGAACAAGTAAAATCCTTGAAAATGGCTGTCGATGAGGTTGTGCCGACCAAGGAAATGATGGAGCAGCGGGAGATTGCAGAACAGAAAGCGCGGGCAGAAGCTATTCCTGGAGGTCCCGAGGCTACACCACTCAATCCCGATGGATCGCCTAAGGGCAGAGAACCGGGGAGGACAATGCAGAATGCTGCTGGATAGGCTGAAAGGTAAATATCTGGATGCAGCGGCCCGGCTGCAGTCCGACCCGGATTATGCTGAATTGATGAATTGGCTCAATGCACAATCCACGCAGGTCGCTATTTCCTGTGCCCGAGAGAATGATGTCAATATGACCATACGTTTGCAAGGCGCCTTCCAGGGCCTTGATGAGCTCGTTGAAATACTTCTGGCCGCCAGGAAGGATTTGGAAGCAAAAAAGCGGCTGGATGAGAATAAACGGAATCGCCAAGCGGGGCACTGACGGGCAGAGCCCCAAGAGGATCATGGGGATCCAAGAGGCATTCCACAACAGGAGGATTTAGGTATGAGATACGAACAATTAGATGTAGGGGAGCTCACCGTAGATAAAATTATAGGTGGGGGTGTTGGTGATCTGCTCGCAAAGGGCATGGGCGATGAATTCTTCATCAATGCTGCTTTGGGTAGCACAGGCAATACCGGCAAAACCAAGGACAAACCTATAACCAGTTTAACGGGCGCTTATGGGATGGCTAGATCAGGATATAATGATGTCATCCATTTGCAGCAATCGACCAGTCCCGTCAGCCTAGCAAGCAATCTCGCGTGGGCAAAGAACATGGCTCATCTGATCGGTGTATGGCCGGGGAGTTGTGAGCATGCCAGATCAAGGATCGGCATGAGTACCGCTTTCAGTCCCTTTATAACCGTATCTGGCTATGGCAATCTTTTTGCCAATCTCTATACCATGCACGGTACGGCAGAGGCCGATTACGTTGGATGGAGCATTTCGGGAGCCCGGAACAGGTTCCGGAATGTTCATTTTGGAGGCCCTTTTAACGAAGACCAGGCTGATCATACATCCTATGTTGGCGTTGACCTGACCGGGACCGAGAATGTCTTTGACGGATGCATATTTGGCGATAGCTCCATTGCCAGGAATGCTGCAAACTACAATGTGCAATTGGCCGCAGGCGTGACTGCGCATTTCCACAATTGCCTATTCAGGATGTTTGTGGATGGTGCTGATTCGATGTTCGTTAACTTCAAGAACAGCTCGAGCGTAACGCTTGCATACTTCCACAACTGCACATTCTTGGCGTTGAGCTCGAACCTGGCAACCAGCATTGATGAGGCATTTAATTTCACTGGCGGCAACACTGCTCTTGCGTTACTCGATCCTATGTGTAACTTCGTGAAAGTTACCAGGATCGCGGCTGCTGCGAAAGATCAGTATGTATATATGCCGAGAATGCATGTGACCACCACAATCGATGAAGGCAACATCGCCGAGGTGTTGGTAAGCTAGGCAAAACTTTAACCGGGCGGGGCGCGGGATGGTTGTTTCTGCGCCCTGTCTGCTCAAGTGAGGACTTATGGCTAAAGACATCACCATAGGCGAGATGAAGGCCTATGACATTGATAATCTCGAGCATGTACTCAAGCAGGCCGAGGAGCATAGATTTTCCAGTCATGCCGAGGCAACAGGATTTGTGCATGCTTGTCTTTTCACGACGCTTGAGAAACTCGGTGTCATTGTCAACGAGCGCATTGATCCTGCTCTTGTGGATAAGATGCTCAACGATCATCACGTAAAGGTGGAGTCCAGGCGTTATGATGAAGAAGAGGACAAATGGCGTGAAGGGATCTATATCTACAAGACCGATGAGGATGATATCGAGCGGGAAATCGTGGGGTTTATCTCCGCTATCAGGTCTAAGGAGTCGAGCGTATTAGTCGCCCCCGAGGTATTTACGGTGAGGACGAATATTAAGTTATGAACGAAATCTTCCCAGAGCAGGTTTACGGATATGCCGAACTAAGATCATGGTTTGAATTTGATGGGGAAAAACTCATAGGAATGGGCAGTAAAAAAAGATTCGATAGACAAGGAAATCTCATTGACTATGAAGAATCCCCTACAGGCATAACTTTAACATGGGAAACCCAGAATATGGCTATTCCTGATTATGACAGTCTTTTCGTGCCAGAGTTATGGGGAAAGTCAATACTCAAACATTATCAAGAGCAAGAGGCTATTGCATTTGAGCATCGTTTCCCGCGTCCAGCAGTAAAAATAACGAGATGGATGAAAGTGAAGTCCTGTTTTAAGGAGATCCGCTGCCGCTGGAAAGCTATCATCAGGATTGTGCGAGGTAAACAAGACTGTTCTTCATGCGATGAATGAATATGGTTTTGAGTTATGCATGTTGACGGCAGAAAAGTCCTTATTGCAGTAACCCGGGCACTCAAGCTTTTGGTGACCCTGTTTGAGAAGATTATCCGGGGAGAGGAGATATGAGGTAAGTAATTTCACATAACGGTGCAGCAGCGGCCCTAAGCCCACAACTGCACTAAGCCAACGCGCTTTAAAGAAGCCCCATTGGATAATTTTAAAAGATTATTCGTGGGGCTTTCTTTTTAGTGAATTTAGATCAAGGAGGACATCTCCTTTGCCAGCATTGCATTCAAAACAACTTGTAATGAGGTTTTCTTCAATGGTCTCCCCACCCTTTGAAAAAGGGACTATGTGGTCAACAACAAGTTTTGCACCATCTTGTGGAGTTCTACCACAATATTGGCATGTAAAGTTATCCCTTTTGAGGATTTTAAACCGAAATGCCAAATGGTTTTTAGAGCTATTTATCCGTTTATGTTTGAGTTTCTTTTTCCTGACAGGATTTTCAAAATGGAACAAATGGTTGGGATTAGCAGAACCGCTTTCTACCAAAGGAAGCCCAGCTAATGTCATTGCCTTCGCAAATGTCCCAAAATGGTTACGGTATGCTCCTCTTGATGGAAAATTCGACAGCCTTTTTGAGTCCCGTTCGCTTGGGCTATGGCCTAATACTTCAGAGGCTTCAACCAATTTAGATAGTAAATATGCTTTCGTAAAACCAGTTTTAGTTTTCATACTCAAATTCTATAGGGGCTTTATTTGTAAGTCAATTAAATTAATGACAAAAAGCCCATTAATATGGGGCTTTTTTAATGCTCCGGATCCGTAGACCGGCGATAGGCGTCAGGCACGGTGAAGGACCAATGCGAAGACCGTAAAGGCGGCTCGCGGGAGGATTGTCATGGCAGAGGAGAAAAAGACAGACCAAGAACTGGAAGGCATGCCTTCAAACGTCACAGCACAGGGCGAGAAGGCAGATGAGCTTCAACAAGGGCTCATCAACGGGAAGACCGGGGAAGGCTCCGAGACTCCACCGGAGACCCCTGCTCAGGCTCCCAAGGAAGGCGAAGAGGGAAAGCCCGAAGAGGAGAAAAAGGAGTTTACCTGCCAAGTATGCGGAAAGTCATTCGGCTCCCAGCAGGCGCTTGCAGCGCACTCACGGGTACACGCTGAAAAGCCTGAAGAGGAGAAAGCCAAGGGAGAAGGAGACTTCAAGCAGAAATACGAGGTGCTCCAAGGCAAATACGATGCTGAGATACCACGGTTCCGTCAACAGAATGCAGAGCTAAGAGTCGCACTCGACAGTGCCAATGAGACCATATCCAACCTGAATACCATCGTGAAAGAGCTCAAGGGCGCGCAGCACGGAGAGGAAGCCCCCCCGGAAGACGGCAAGGCCACACCTGCGCAAGCGGGGAGCGGCCAGCTAGCTCCGACACAGAAGCTCAATCCAGAGGATTTCGAAGGATATGGCGATGAGATGAAAAACTTAGTCAGCTCGTTCAACGCCCTCGTCAACGAAAACGCCCAGCTCAAAAATCTTGTAGGCGGCGTTTCGCAACGAGTGTTGGTGAGCGACAAGGACCGCTATTACGACAAACTCGATAAAGCGGTCAAGGACTGGGAAACGATCAATAAAACCCCTGAGTTCGTTCAATGGTTGGATGACGTTGATCTCATGAGCGGTCGAACACGCGATTCTCTCCTGCAGGAAGCGGATAAGAAGATGGACTCCCAGCGCGTAGTCAATATCTTCAACGCCTTCAAAAAGGGAAAAGGCATGCCTCTTGGTGGCAACGGTGGAGGATCTTCTGCTGAAACACCCCCTACGGAGACCCCTAAGGCTGAAACCCCCTCTGGTATGGAATCGGAGCTTCTGCCAGATGAAAGCGGAGGGGAATCGGCTATTCCCACAGAAAAACAGCCCATATTGCCAGAGACGATATCGAAGGCAGCCAGGGACTACGTGGACGGGAAGATAACAGAGGAAAAGTACAACGAGATAACCAATGAATTTCAAAAGCAACAACTCAATCCCCAGCCGGCGGGTCGCAGATAGACTCTCTTGTAGGGCTACGTTGCGGGGCGCTGATGCTGGGAGGAGGAATTTATCATGACTATAAACGCAGCATCTGGATCCCCGCAGTATAGCGGGACATTCATACCGGAGATTTGGTCCGGTAAGTTATTGGTCAAGTTCTATGCGGCCACGGTCCTGGCGGCTATCGCCAATACCGATTACGAGGGTGAAACGGAATGATCTTGCCCTCGTTAAACGCCTCTAATTGCTGGAACACCCTAAAGCTCACGCTCCACAGCGTGGCCGGTAACGGCGTGCGCGAAGGATTGAAAAGTCGTGTGATGAGACAATGGGCAATCAGCAGCCAAACGGCCTGGAAACGGGTTGAAGGTTCAACGACTAGGGTAAGTACCCTTCTCGCCAAAGCGATGGGAAAAACCTCACGAATGGGGCGTATTTTTCTGTTTGTATTTGCGTTTTTGGCTACGTTTCAGATCGGCATGAAGACGAATATGATCAGCGTTGCTATTCAGCAACATCAGATTCTCGATTCGATTATCCGAGGTATCCCCGTTGATATGGTGGACTACCTCAGTTCGTTTCAATCTTCTACCGATGTGTCCTTCCATCACCAGCCTATGCAACATCACGTAACCCTTAGTCCCAGCATCAGGATGGTCTGGCCGATACCCCATTATATATCCTCCGTGCTTGGCAAAGCCGGAATGATAAGGGTCATCGACCTTCACTCCGGCCTGTTTCGCCAATTTGCGGATCCACGTTGGAGTTACTTCGAAGATCTTCGCAATCTGTTGAGTGGACAGTCCATTCATCGCCATTTTGACAATGATGTCAACAGGAGGAGTCTTGCGTTTGTTCCTCTCAATCCCGAAACGCTTCATATATCGGAGTACAAGTTTCTTGGAAACTCCATACTTACTGGCGATTTTGACAGACGATCCAAGCTCTTCGTAGTCATGCCGCAATTCATCCTTGGTGATAGAGAATTTTCGAGGGATGCTTTTTACGCGAGCGATATTGTACTTTTTCATCCAAGAGAGAATCGTCAAACGCTTCGCGCCGTATTTTTTGGCCAACTTATAGAGGGACTGCAACTCTGCGTAATCCCGGCGCAAAGTCTCTTTACCGATAAGGAAGGTACGCTTGGCTGGCATGAACGATACTTTATCACCATCAAAACAAAAACGCAACAGAAAAATAATGATATAGTCTGGCCTTGTGGGAAACCACAAGAGGACAGGATAAAGAACCTGTCGATAACATCAAAGGAGATCAAGAATAAGGGCGACAAGGTGATCATTCGGCAGACCCCTGATATCACCATCCGCGATTACTCCAAAGGTCAAACCCTCACGATCGAGCGGCCGGAGAGCCCGACTATAGAAATGGAGATAGACAAGGCGAAGTACTTCAATTTCATCTGCGATGATATTGATCGGCACCAGAGCGATATCAAGCTCATGGACAATTGGTCCGGGGATGCGAGCAAGCAGATGAAGATCACCGTCGATGAAGGTGCACTCGCCGATTTCTACTCCGATGCTCATGCCAGCAATAAAGGTATCGCTGCTGGTGCAAAGAGCGGTGACATCAACCTAGGTACCACTGCATCGCCTGTGGTGATAAGCAAAACTATTATCCTGGAGAAGATCGTGGATATCGGGACAGTCCTCGACGAGCAGAACGTCCCAGACGAAAGCAGATGGCTGATTATCCCTCCATGGGTAAGCGGCATGATCAAAAAGTCCGACCTCAAGGATGCCTCTCTCACCGGTGACGGTCAGAGCATCCTGCGAAACGGTCGGTTGGGGGGAATCGATAGATTGACCTTATACCTCAGCAACCTGCTTACCAGTGTTTCCGATACCGGATTTACCTGCTGGCATATCATCGGCGGTCAGCGAAACGGCTTATCCTTTGCCGCCCAGATGACCGAGATGGAGACCCTCAGGGCCGAAAGCACGTTCGGCAACCTGGTGAGAGGGCTCAACGTATATGGCTATAAGGTTCTCAAGACTGAGGCCGTCGTAGACCTGTACGTGCGCAAAGGCCAATAGCGATTAACCAATAACATATCCGGGCGGGGGGCAGCCCCCTGCCCGGACAACATGGAGAACTATTATGTCAACATATCATTATTACAAAGAAGGTTATGCGGTGCCGTATGATGCCTTTGGTAACGTACTCTTGAGGAGACATCTGGATGTTCCGGCATTGATCGCGGAAAGTGGTCATTCCTCATTGGCGGTTAGTGGGGATAGAACATTGCTCCCCGCAACTGGCTTTGCCGCCGCAGATATCTTGCAACTCTGGAGAGTTCCAGCAGGAATTTTACTCTTGGGCGGCGGGATACGGGTCACTACCGGAGGCTCTTGCACTACCATTGATTTGGGACATGCAAGTGCAACGGCAACTCAAGAGGAAACTGCGGAGGCTGAGCGATGGCTCGATGCCTGCGATGTCGGCACGGATGACTCATACATCAACTTCGATACCGAAGACGGAAATGAATGGACTGCCTTCGATGGCAATTACGGAGCGCAGACCCTTTCCATCGGAAATCTGTCCATCGATGTCACCTTCAACGGTGCAGCCGAATCAACCTTGATTGCCGATTTCTGGATGTATGGGTTCAAGGTATTCTAACCCCCCTGCCTCAGGCAGGCCAACAGTTGTGAGGATTTGCCTTCTCGGCAGTCCTCACAGCCTATCAACCTTAAAAGGAGTACAGTCATGACACGTATAGTGCGGTATTTAATGCAACACCCTAGCGGGTATATCTATGCTTGGACCGAAGTGCTTTCTCTACGCAAGGATATGTCGGAAATTGCACCGGAGGAGGCCCTAAAGCGATTGGCGAGCCAAGCAAAGGGCAACGTAATCCCTGCGCCTACGGCGGTACCGATAGGGAAAGTAGATGTAGAAGGGGTGGCAGATCAGCTCGAAAAACTCAGGGAAGAGCGCGATAGGGCTCTGGCCCTGCTGGGAATGAAACCCGGAGATCTATTTAAAGATGAAACCCCTCCCGAGGGCAGAGTGATCATGGATGTACCCTCAAACGAAGGGGAATCAGCTGAAGAAACACCGGGGCCCTCTGTTGATGGTTCTAATCATGTATCACCGTCCGATATCATCGGGCAGCTCGATAAGATCCGTAAAGAGGGAAGGGGCAAGGTCCAGGTAGAAAACATGATGCGGGAGCATTTCGGCTATGAGGTTGACCGTAGGGAAAAGCTGGATACCATCGTAGAAAAAGCGATTGGGTATATCCAGTCCCAGGTTCCGCAGCATGCCGAAGAGGCGACGGCAGGGTAAAATTCCTCCTTTTTGTGCATATATACCGAATTTACGCATTTTTGCGCATAATAGCGCACTATTCGGAGGGAAGCTATGGCTACCGTAACCATCGGCCACATCATCGAGAACTTGGTCCAGGTAGCCCTCAACGATACGGAAGGGGATACTTGGGCTCAGGAGACCCTGCTGGATTGGGCAAACCAGGGGGAAAGAGATATCGTTTCCTTGGTACCGCAGGCCAACCCGGTCATTGAGTCCGTACAGCTCAGTGCCGGAGTTAAACAGACTCTTCCCACCGGAGGGATAGCCTTCATCAATGTCCTGCGCAATATGGGCACCGATGGAGAAACACCAGGCCGAGCGATTACCTTGACCAGCCTCCAGGCCTTGGCCGTATTCGCCCCCAACTGGAGCTCGGAAACCGAGGTAGCATCTATCTACAACGCTATGCCCGATCTCAAGGACCCTACTACGTACCATGTTTCTCCCCCTTCGGACGGAACCGGTTATGTGGAGTTGGAATATGCCAAGACTCCGACTCCTATTGACTATGATGATGAGGGAAGTTGGAAGGATAGTTATCTCACAATCAAAGAGAACTACTACAATGCACTGGTCAATTATATCCTCTATCGCGCATTGAGCCAGGATTCGGGGATCCAGGGAACGAGGCAGCGGGCCCTCGATGCCTACGGCGCCTTCTATCGTGATCTCGGATTGCAGCCACAACAACATACACAACAACAAAGTGAGGTATAAAAAATTATGGCAACAAAAGCATTAACTGAATGGTGGTCGGAAATAGCGCCAGATGTACCAGGCGTACCGATGCCTGCTGTAGAGAAAGCTGTCAGAGACATCTGTATTGTATTCTGCGAACGGACATTGCTATGGGAAAAAGAGCTAGACCGTATTGATGTTGTAACAGCAACTAGTGAATATGCTCTAACAGCCCCCGATGATTCAGAAATCATTTCAGTGGAACGAGTACTCCATAAGGCCAATAGTGCAGAGGATTCAACATTTGTCTTTCTCTATCCTTTTTCTCAAACGCAGAAAGATTTTTATGCCAGCAATAATCAGTGGCAGTTCGAGACCGGTACACCAACCGGATATTACGTAGATGTCGATAAAGCCATACACCTCCAGCCTATTCCAATAGCTGATAGCACTGAAGGATTGCTAGTCAAGGTCAACCTGAGACCTTCGTATACCTGCACATCAGTAGAGGAGTTTCTTTATAACGATTATTATAAAGTTATCGGCATGGGGGCTAAAGCGGATCTTTTAAGCAAGGTAGGTCAACCTTGGGCTAAGCCCGAGGCTGCGACCGGTTATTTAACTATGTTTGCCGAGATGTTAAAAGCCGCTAAAGCACGGAAAGCCACTGGAGATATGTTTAATGCGGTTCAGGTCCAGACGAAACCCATTATTTCTTAATGAGGATTAACCATGACCCCGAAAAATTTAACTGAGTGGGTCCCAGAGTTGATTTCCGATATACCAGAAGTAACTCTTCCAGCACTCCTTTATGATGTAAGAAATGCCTGCATTATATTTTGCGAGAAAACACTGCTCTGGAAAGAGGATCTCGACAGGATCACTGTTGTTGCAGATCAGTCTAACTATACCCTGACCGCCCCCGATAACTCGGTGATCATCTCTATTGATGACGTGAAATATAAACAGGACGGCGAGGACGACGATCAATTTACAACCTTGACGCCAGCATCGGAAAACCAGATGGATCTCCACAGCGCCGGGAGTTGGAAATACAGGGAATCATCGACACCAAGCAAATATTGGGTAGATAAAGACCGAGTTCTGTACCTTTTGGATATACCGACAGAGGCCAGCGAAGAAGGCCTGTTGGTGCGCGTGAATCTGAAACCGACACGATCATGTACGACAGTTGAGGAATTTCTTTACAACGATCATTTTGACGCGATAGCGCACGGTGCCAAAGCCCTGCTGTTCAGTAGAAAGGCGCTCCCCTGGTATGACCCGAAGCTCGCCCTGGAGCATGAAACACGGTTCCAAGAGCTCATCGATAATGCCAAGGGCATAAAGACCGACGGCTATACCAAGCGTCCTCGACGCGTGAAGATGAGGGATTTCCTGGGAGGAGCATAAGAGATGGCCAACACAGAACATAAAGATCTGGGCTATGCCGAACAGCATGTCATCCATTTCAAGGAATATGCTGACTCAACCGCTCGAGAAGAGGCGAGCGGGCTTACGGAAGATGATAACGGAAAGGTGGCTCTTCAAACGGATGAAGGTTCATACTGGCGCTTGACCGATTACAGTGGGCCGACCTGGGTGAATATCGCTATACCGGAAGATGGTGTAATTACCGCTGCAAAACTGGCAAGCAATGCCGTCGAGACCGCCAAGATTAAGGACGCGAATGTGACGGCGGCGAAACTCGCTGCCAATGCCGTGGAGACTGCCAAGATCAAGGATGCGAATGTGACGGCGGCGAAACTGGAAGCATCCGCTAAGTTTGCCTCTGGCACTGTGATGTTATTTGGACAAAGCTCAGCACCTACCGGCTGGACCCGAAAAGCCGATTGGCAAGATAATGCAATGCTTTGTTACGCATCAAGCGGAAATATAGGAAGTGGAGGAGCAGTTAATCCACAAAGTACACATACCCACACCGGCCCAAGTCATACGCATACTGGCCCAAGTCACACGCATGATGTTACTATTCCCCAAGCAGGATGGGTGGATGGATATGGTCACCCTGGACTTTACATTGGGAATGCAAATAATATGGCTACTCGTGTATTGGCTGGGGCAGCAGGGGCAGCAGGCACAGGAGCCACAGGAGCGGAAGGTACAGGAGCAACTGGTGCTAATTCAGCACCTCATTATCAAGAAGTAATTGCAGCAACAAAGGATTAAACCATGAATCCACCATGCATAAGAGACTTAGAGCGGTTTAAAAAATCAGGCTGTCCTCAAAAGCCCTGGGATGGGAAAGAAGGTTGTCCTGCATGGATTGAAATGGCTGTATCTAAAAAAGGGAATCCGCTGGAGAAAGAAATACGAAAGCAATGTATTGATATATGGATATTTGAATTCCAATGGAGCATGCTCGGCCTGCTTGAAGGGAATCAACAAGCTATTGAATCATTTCGCAATGGCATGGTGCAAGAGTATGAAGACGGCAAAACCGAACCGAAATCGGATCCCGCGGCCCTCGCTTTGCTCAGAGTGTTTAAAGAGATACAGAACAAGCAACGCCTTATTCTCCAATACGAAGCAACCAAACAGATAAAGAGATAGCAAATGCCCGTTATCCGACTATCCAATTTCGAAGGCCGCATCCCGGCTATATCTCCCAAACTATTGGGCGAGCGCCAGGCCCAAACAGCGGAGAACTGCAAACTTAATAGGGGCATGATACAGCCTCAATCCGATGCACTATACGATTTCACGGTTTCCGGTTTGAAGGTCGTGGATTCAAACGGCAATACAGTGATCGATTCGTCTTCCAATACCGTGATAGCCGGGCAATCCCGGTCATTTTATCAGCTGGTAGACAAATGGCTGCATTGGGAAAGTGAAGATATCGATGTGGTTAAATCCTTTATCCCTGATTCCGACAACAGGATCTATTTCACCGGAGACGGGGCCCCAAAGCAAACTAACTACACTATGGCCACGACTGGATCTTTCATCAATTGGCCTACATCCAGCTATGCCCTCGGTGTTCCCCCGCCGGCGAACAAGCTCACGGTTACCCCGCAGGCCGGAGGCAGCCATACAGCCAAATCGCTCGCCTATGTCTATACCTATGTCACGGTCTGGGGAGAAGAATCAGCGCCCTCTCCCCCCTCTGACGTTGTCGATGTATCAGAAGATAACTGGATTCAGATCACCGGGTTCGTCGCCGGTATCGAGAATGTCACCCATATTAGACTCTACCGTCTGGCTACCGGTACCGAACTCGCGGAATACCAGCTCGTGCCTTACCCTTTTGACAACATCAGCGAATACGATGACGAGGCAAGTTATTCCGTCGATGATCGCGTAGTCTATGAGGGGAGTGTCTATATCTGCATCCAGGAATTTAGCTATCCTCCTACGCACGCTCCTACGGATACCGACTACTGGGAATTGGATGTATCCGATTGCGAGATAGATGATGCGGTTGCCAATGGCTTCGACGACAAGAGGGAAGACTCCTATCTAGGAGAGGTAATCAGTGTTGAGGATTGGGATGCGCCCCCCACGGATCTGGCAGGGCTGCATCTTTTCGTGAATAACATTTTGGTGGGCTTCTCAGGATCCGAGGTCTATTTCTCTCTCCCCAATTATCCCTATGTATGGCCCAGCGACTACGCACAGCGCTGTACCTATGATGTAATAGGTATAGGGCATTACGCTGAGACATTGGTCGTTCTCACCGATAATGTGCCCTACCAGAGCACAGGCACCGACCCTGCGAGTCTCAGATTATATCCCATGGCCTACAAACGGCCCTGCAAGGCAAAGAGAGGAATTGTCTCTACCGAAAGAGGCGTTATCTATCCTACTGACGACGGCCTTTTCATGATCAACGCCAATGGGGGATCGCTTCTGACTAAGAACCTGTTCACCAAAGAGCAGTGGCAGGCTCTGGATATCACCAATATCATATCCGCTTTTTGGGATGATAAGGTCTATATCTTTTTCAGCGGCAGCGGCACCGGCTTCTATTTTCATCTGGATGAGATGCGGGTAATCGACTTCTCCCTTAGCAACAAGAAGATCTACGGGGCGCAGACCTTTGATGATTATCTCTATGTACTGGTGGAAAACCAAATAAACAATGAATATGAAGTCTACATCTGGGCAGAGGCCGGTTCCGAGCTTACCTATACGTGGAAGTCAAAGCAATTTCTCTACTACTCGCCATTCAATTTCACTGCCGGCATGATAGTAGCCGATGGAACCGTAACCTTCAAACTCTATGTCGATGGGGTGTTGAAATCCACCAAAACAGTAACAGATGACAATATCTTCAGACTGCCATCCAAATACCGGGGCAAGATGATCGAAATCGAGCTTACCGGTACATCGGATGTGGATCTGGTGGCCATAGCAACCTCTATCAATGAGCTCATAGCATCATTGGAAGAAGAAGAGTAAATGACCTCGAGAAAAACAACAATACCGGCTTTGCCCGGGGTACCTGAGGATCTGCCCGAAAATCTGCGAGGATTCCTCTCTGCCATGAAAGAGGCATGGGAAATCAGGGAAGGCCGGGCCGATATCCTTGATAAAACGATAACCCGCAGGGATATTGCGACACTGGGCCTCAAGGTCGGCCTGCTTGAAAACAAGTCATACTATTATACCGGTACCCTGGCAACTCCCAACGGCCTGGACAGCATACCCGAAGGGGATACTTACGGCAAAGTAGCTCAGGAAGTCCTCCAGAATGCCAAAGTCCTTCTGAGCAAAGTGGTCGGCGATCTGGATGATATCACCGATGGGGTTGCTTATGGGAAAATTGCTCTCGATGCCCTCTCCGAGGCATATCCCCTTTTAAGCGCTGCTGTTGGAGACCTAGATGATATATCGAATGGAACTACTTATGCGAAAATCGCCCTGGATGCTCTCTCAGAAGCATACCCCTTACTCAGTGCGGCAGTGGGTGACTTGGATGACATAGATGATGGTACGAGCTACGCCAAAATAGCTTCGGACGCCCTTTCTACGGCTTATCCCTTACTCAGTGCAGCTGTTGGAGACCTCGACGATATAGCAAACGGCGCCACACATGGAAAGGTGCTCCTCGCTGATCTCTCGGGCGGCCACGTTATACTGGGGAACTGCGAAGGCGATCTGGATGACATCGACAACGGTACAAGCTATGGAAAGATCTTGCTTACCGATATTAGTGCTGGACATATCAAGCTGAGCGAGGCCGTTGGGGATATTGACGATATCGATGACGGAACCAGTTACGGAAGAATCTCTATTACCGATATCTCCTCCGGCCACATCATCCTTTCCACGACTGAAGGGGACTTGGATGATATCGCCAATGGCACCGATTACGGCAAAGTCCTGGTTGCCGATCTCAGCGCCGGTCACGTGCTCCTCTCTGCCACGGTCGGGGATTTGGATGACATAGATAATGGTACTTCCTACGGCAAGATCCTCTTAACCGACATCTCAGCAGGTCATATACTTTTAAGCGAGTGTACGGGCGACCTCGATGACTTAGATGATGGCACCTCCTATGCCAAAGTGCTGGCTACCGACATCTCCTCAGGCCATATCAAGCTCAGTGAATGCACAGGAGATCTTGCTGATATTGGCGGGGATCTTGATGATATAGGAGATGGTACTACCTACAGTAGGGTTTTAACCACAGACATCTCCTCGGGTCATATTCTACTCAGTTCTGTCACTGGTGACTTAGATGACATCGATGAGGGGACCAATTACGGAAAGGTTGCTATTACCGATATCTCTTCTGGCCACATTCTCCTTTCCACTACCGAAGGAGATCTTGATGACATAGCCAATGGGGATGATTACGGGAAAGTCCTTGTTACTGATATCGATGCAGGTCATATCCTCCTCAGTGCTGTCACCGGGGATCTTGACGATGTAGATGACGGCACATCATACGGCAAGATCCTCCTTACTGATATTTCAGCCGGCCACATTCTATTGAGTGAATGCACGGGGGATCTGGATGACTTAGATGACGGGACTTCCTACGCTAAGGTATTGGCCACCGATATCTCCTCAGGCCATATCAAGCTCAGTGAATGCACAGGAGATCTTGCTGATATTGGCGGGGATCTTGATGATATAGGAGATGGTACTACCTACAGTAGGGTTTTAACCACAGACATCTCCTCGGGTC
>Ga0307428_1000640_pt1 | contig 20760 bp, 16 predicted proteins | sample SalMarWE160240MG_FD_202161 | JGI IMG/M metagenome (GOLD analysis project Ga0307428, IMG submission 202161) | Salt marsh sediment microbial communities from the Plum Island Ecosystem LTER, Massachusetts, United States - WE1603-240 | ecosystem: Environmental > Aquatic > Marine > Intertidal zone >...
CATCAGGCCGGTCTTTGAGCCGTTCCAGGATATCGAGCTTGACCTTGGCTTTCCACTTCCCGAACGGCTCTAATTCCTCTTCGTTAATCCCTGCTTCCCGGGCAATCTGGGTGATTGGCTTGAGTTTTGCCTCTTGGGCGATCGCTAAATCCGACTTCATTAAGTCCCCTCCTTAATAGTGTGAGTGATAACTCTCTTTAGATTGTTACGCCTGCTTCAGTCAGAATATCCGGCACATGGCGTTCCCACCCCATCGTCATCAGGTGGATCCCTTGACACATCTCCCGCGTTTGCCGAATGATACGTGCAGCGATCTTAATGCTTGTAGCGACCTTATCATCGGTCTTCTTCATCTCGTCGATGATCGAGTCAGGAACGCTTACTCCGGCTACGTTCTTGTTCATGTAACGGGCCATGCCGACCGACTTTAAGAGCACAAACCCGAGCATCACCGGAACACCAAGGCCCTTCGCGCCTTCCATAAATCGTCTGAACAGTTCCGGATCATAGACAGCCTGCGTCTGGAAAAACTGCGCCCCGGCTTTTATCTTGCGTTCCATCTTTAAAAGCTGAAGCTCCATCGGCTCATACCCCGGCGTCACCACCGCGCCTAGATGAAAGGTTGGAACCCCCTCCAGACTCTCTCCTGCCATATCGGTTCCACCTGCTAACCCCTTGGCCGCCATAAGGAGAGAGACGGAATCGAGGTCAAACACGGGCTTTGCCTGCGGGTGATCCCCTAAAGTAACGTGATCCCCGGTGAGGCAGAGGACGTTCTCAATGCCCAGTGCATAAGAGCTCAGAAGATCGGATTGGAGGGCAATACGGTTGCGGTCACGTGTTGTAAGCTGGAATACCGGTTCGAACCCTGATTCTTTGAGGAGACGGCAGGAGGCGAGCGACCCCAGCCGCATCACCGAGCTCTGCTGGTCGGTGACGTTGATGGCGTGCACCTTGCCGCGCAAGAACTCAGCGTTCTCCATCATCTCCGCGGTATCGGTTCCCTTTGGAGGGGCGACCTCAGCAGTGACGGCGAATTCTCCTTTTGCGAGAACCTGTTGTAACGACGTCATCCGTTATCACTCCTAGCTTTATCCCGTTCCAGAACGAGTGTCGATGGATTCGTATTTACCGAGTGGTCATGTACCTGTACCGAGGAAGCAAGAAACTCCTTAAGCCTTCCGATTTCCTTTAGACGATCGTAAATTTCTATCCACACGCAGTCGTTATCCGGGTTCACCTCACACTTCCCGTCCTTTGCTCCACCGCACGGCCCGTTCAGTAGTCCCTTGGGGCAGCGTGTTGCCGGGCATATTCCACCGGTCAGGTCCAGCACGCACTCCCCGCACATCGAGCAGTACTCCTTGAAGTGACCGAATCGCTCCACTGTTCCCAAGAAGAGCGTGTTGTTCGCCGGGTGAACGACCTTGCCGCTCGCTTCCTGAGCGATCTGAGCTCCGCCACCACAAGACATGACAAGCAGGGAATCTGCACGATCAATCTCTTCCTTAGCCTTTCGAAACTCCTTCTTTGCCTCGAGAAGGTTGCAGCCGGGACTCAAGACCACCCACCCCGAGACCTCTTTTCCTTCTTGTTCAAGGCGGGTCTTCATCTGTTTTACCTCCTCCTCCCCGCCTGTCTTGCAGACCGTGGCGCACTCTGCACAGCCGACGAGGAAGACTGTCTCTTCCCCCTCCAGGGACTGCAGGATCTCAGTAAACGGTTTTGCCTTCGTGATAATCAAATTCTACCCCTCCTCTTTATCTTCTTGTTGTAACGCAGCGATCTCGCTTACGGGAAAGTGCATCTGTTTTATGAATCGGCGAGAGAAGGATTCAATAAATGATAATTCGATGTACTCTGTTTCTTTGGCCAACTGCTGCAATCGCGAAGCCAACTTGCGATCGCGCAGAGCTAACTTAGCCCCTTGCCCTGCACTGTTTCCTAAGGAGGTGATTTTCCCTACGTCGATCGAGGGGAGCAGGCCAGTGCGCAGCAGACTCAACGGGGAGAGCGAAGATCCGAAGGCACCCCCAACGAGGATGCGATCAATATCGTCCGAGCCAATCGAGGCATGCTCCAACATAACCTCAATCCCTGCTCTGATCGCCCCTTTGGCAAGCTGAACCTCACGGATATCCTTCTGGGTCAGATATACCCCATCAGAGAGGAGGAACCTGGCTTTCGTCCCCTCCCCTTCAATCTGTGATGAGAGGGGGTGCTCGGTTCTGCGGAGTCGCCCCGAACTGTCGACCAACCCAATCTCTCGAAGTGCAGCCACTGCATCGAGTAGCCCGGAGCCACAGATTCCCCGCGCCTCTTTCCCACCGATCACCGAACAAGAAAGCTTGTCCTCTTCTAAGGTCACCTGGTGAATTGCCCCATCGAGTGCGCTCATCCCCTGAGCAATAGACGCCCCCTCGAAGGCAGGACCAGCCGCTGTGGAGCACGCAAATATCTTCTTGTCGACTGCAAGGGCAATCTCGCCGTTAGTTCCAATATCCAACAATAACTCAATTGCGCTTGTCGTTCCCATATTGGCGTAGAGGATGCCTGCAACGATATCCGATCCCACGTAGGCTGAAACAGCAGGCAGGATCTCGACCCTGGCGAACGGGGAGGCAGACAGGCCGACCTCTTCGGCCCTGAGAGTCAAACCATTCTGGATAACAGGAACATAAGGGCTGTGATCGATAGCCGAAGGGTCGATGCCGAGGAAGAGGTGAAGCATGGTGGGGTTTCCAACAACGGTAACCTTATAGACAGCGTCTCTTTTTATCTCCACCTCTTGCGCCATCCTGGTGATGAGCTCGTTCAGCGCATCTACTACTAGTCTTCGAAGCTCTTCTGAGCCCTTCTTCTGTTCGCGAACGTATCCGATTCGGGATATTACATCGGCGCCAAAAGTGCTCTGCGGATTGTTGCCCGCGGCAACGGCCAGCTGGCGACCACCTACGAGCTCAAACAGGTAGCAAGCGATGGTGGTCGTTCCGATGTCGATCGCCACTCCGTAGATCTCGTGTGAATGGTCATTCGGTAAAAGGTTAAGAATCTCCTTCTCTGCCTTGATTACCGTCAGGGAGAATTCGTTATCACGCAGGATGGAGGGAAGCCTCTTTAAGACCGGTAGCGGAACCGCCAGCTCTTGCCCTAACCTTTCCTGCAGTCGGAGAAGATCTGCTCGCTGATCATCCCGCCCCGGGGGCGATAGCTGGAGAAAGTGCGCGTCTATTCCAGGGTCGACCTCTCCCTCTTCCAGAGGGCTGTCCTTTTGGCCCTTAGCATCCAGTTGTCCTGTTTGTGTCATCAGATAGATCGTTGCTTCACCTTCCACCTTGTGGAGGCAAGATAGACGCCAGCCATCCTGGATTTCCTGTGAGTTGAGGAAGCGACGATCCCCATCAGTGGGAGTGGGGGCACCCTGCTCGAACCTAACCCGACACTGTCCACAGGTGCCTGCCCCGTTACAAGGGCTTAGGATATTCAGCCCTTCCTTGCGGAGAGCAATAAGGAGATTCTCCCCTACCGGAAGAAGGATCTCCCTCTTCTCAGGCATGATGGTGAGCTTTGCCTTCTCATCCTCTCCCATAGGCATCGTTTATAAAAGGCTTTTCGCCAGCTTGGTTGCACTGGCCGCATCAGGGGCGTAACCATCCGCACCGATCTTATCAGCGTATCCTTGGGTAACCGGCGCCCCCCCGATCATCACCTTTGTCTTGTCCCGGAGACCGGCCTGTTGAAGCGCATCGATGACCTCTGGCATGTGGATCATCGTCGTTGTCAACAGTGCGGACATACCAACGATATCGGGCTCGTGTTCCTTCGCCGCCTTGACAAACTCCTCGGCCGCTATTTCTGCCCCGAGGTTTATTACTTCAAAGCCCGCTCCTTCGAGCATCATCGCTACAAGGTCCTTGCCGATATCGTGCAGGTCTCCCTCAACGGTACCGATGACGACCTTGCCCCGTGCCTTCACCCCGGCCTCAACCAACAGCGGCTTGAGTACTGCAACAGCACCTTTCATCGTCTCGGCCGAAATGAGCATCTCGGGAACATAGCGATCCCCTTTTTCGTACTCTTCGCCAACGATATCCATCGCTGGGGTCAATGCCTGATCGAGTATTTCACGTGCTCCAATACCCTGCGCCAATGCCTGGTTCGTCAGCTCGGCGATACCTTCCATCTCCCCCGCTAGTACTGCCTGTTTGATCTTATCGAGCATCTACTTCCCCCTTTTGGCTTTCTGAGCCTTAATGTATTGCATGCAGTAGTTATCGAGCCCTAATAGCGCTCGTGACGCATAGGTAGCATTCATCATTCTCTTATCGGTCGGGTCCATGATCGCCCCGTCCAGTCCGGCCTCGATAAGCATTGCCAAGAAGGTCCGATTGAGCAGACACCGATTAGGCAGGCCAAAAGATATGTTACTTGCCGCCACGAATGTCTTTACCCCAAGCTCTCGCTTAGTCCGCCAGATTGCTTGGAGCACCTGTGTGCCCTGCTCAGGACCGCTCCCGACGGACATGCAGATCATGTCCACATAGAGGCGTTCAGCAGCAAGGCCCGCGTGATCGCACTTCTCCAGGAGTGCGCGCGTCTCCTCGAGGCGATCCTCAGCAGTTTTGGGCATACCGTGTTCTCCCATTGCTAGGCCGATCACTTCAGCTCCGCTCTCTGCGGCTAGCTTTATCAACCCTGCATTTCCTTTTTCGTTGCTGATAGAGTTTATCACCGGGGGAGTCGAACAAGCTTTCAGTCCGGCCTCCATGGCATCGGGATTGGAGGTGTCAATGGCTAGGCGCACATCCTTGCCGAGTTCGTCTTCCACCACACCGATCAACCACTGAAGGTCGCTCACTTCGTTCTCCATGGATTGTCCGGCGTTCAGGTCGATCACATGAGCCCCTGCTTCAGACTGGGCACGAGCCAACCGGCGAATGAGGGCTTTGTCCTTTTCCGCAATGGCCTTTGCTATCTCACCACGGGTTGAGTTAATCAGCTCTCCGATTATAAAGAACATGTGTCCTCCTCTGTTATCTCGCAGCCCTCTTGGGTGCCACTATGTCGAACCGAGCGCGGATTTGCTCGTCCACTTCTGGGGGTATCAGAGTTGGCCTCTCTTTGGCAAGGAGCGCGTGCGCAATCTCCCTGGCTCGTTCACGCGCGTCCAAACCGCCCGCTTGTTCCCAGGATGCGCGAGACATCCTGTCGGCCGTTGCTGGAAGGTAGTACTCATCTCCCCTGATGTGATCCAACGTGTGACGCTGCGTGAGGTAGTTTCCACCTGGCCCCACGCGCTCAATGACCTCAGTCGCCAACGTGTCCTCATCCACTCTAATTCCTTGCAGTGCTCGCAGTGCCATCCCATTGATATCGTTATCGATGACAAATTGTTCGTAAGCCACTGTCAGCATCGATTCTAGCATCCCGGCCGAATGATGGATGTAGTTTCCTCCCGCCATGGCCACCAGGATGATGTTGGCAGCTTTCTCATAACCGGCCTGAATGTCCGGAAGCTTGGAATCGGTCAGCCCGGCGTCAGAATAGGTCGGCACACCGATCAATCCTCCCAACTGTACGCATGCTGCATTGAGCAAGGCCGACTCGATAGCGCCTCCGAGGTAGCTCATGGTTCGCATATCCGCTACCGCCGGAACCGGTCCGTAGAGGACGGGCGCACCCGCACGGATGGCCTGTGTTAAAACGATTCCGAACAGTTCCTCAGCGTGTACCTGTACCAACAGTCCTGCCAGGGTCGCAGGGGCCGTCGACCCCGTGACCGGAGCAGAAGAGAGAGCTACCGGAATGCCACTCTCAATTACTGTTGATAGCACCTCAGCCGATTTGAGATCCAGCTTCAGCGGACTGATCATCCATGAGGTGACAAACGAGATGATCGGCTTATCCCGTAACTCTTTTTCCCCGCCGGCGACCATTTCTGCAAGCTCGATCACCGCTCGCGCTGACTCTGGAGAGGCAGCAGAGGCCATCACATGCTTATTCGTGTTTACCAGACACGTGTAGAACTTATTGATATCGAGTATCTCTGGTGGCACATCCCTGGCCACCACCGGCCGCAGGAGGAAGTGAATATTCTCCAGGTTCTCCACTAACCAGACGATATCTCCCAGATCGGCCAGTGTCGGATCTCGCACCTCACCGCTATCCAGATCTAGGATATTGACCGCAGCCCCACCGGTACCGAGGTGGACTCGCCGCCCCCCCAGATCGAGAGGGAGGGTCTCCCTACGGCCGTGCAGGACCACACGGTTAGGCACCTTCTCCAACGCCTCCGCCACAACCTCAGGAGGGATAATTACACGTCCGTCCTTTTCCACCCTGCCGCCTGCATCGGATAAGATCGCAAGAAATGGTTCGCTGCCCACTTGAACGCCAGCGCGTGCGAGCACAGTCAACGCTGCTTGATGAATCTGCGAGAGATTCTGTTCGGAGAGAACCCGGTACGTACCGCCATTCACATGCAACATGCGCCGTTTGGCTCCTTTTTCGAAGGGAAACTTTCTAATATCACCATCACGTAATGCTTTCTTCTGGAATTCTACAACAGCTTCTGGGCTTCTTCAACAGGGGAGGGGCACAGCTTGACTTGGCAAGAGAGATTTCGCTCACTCGGCAAAGGTTTGGCGAACGAGGCGTTCCTCCTGCGCAATCTCCTGTTCGCAATGGAGTAAAGAGCGGCCAAGCTATAGGTCATATATCGTAATAGAGCGAGAATTCGTAAGGGTGGGGCCGCTTGCGAAGTTGGCTCTCTTCCTGCCTCTTCACCTTGATCCAGTGGGCTATCCGATCTTCTTCGAATACTCCGCCCTCCGTTAGGTAATCGTGATCCTCTTCTAGGGCGCAAAGGGCTTCACCAAGATTTGCTGGCGCTTGTGCAATCTTCTTCGCCTCTTCGCTAGACAAGTGATAGAGGTCCTTGGTGTAGGGTCCGAAACCAAGTTTCTTCGCGTTCAGATTGCGCTTGATGCCGTCGATTCCAGCCATCAGCATCGCGGCATAGGCGAAATACGGGTTGCACGTTGCATCGACCGTCCGTACCTCGATCCGTCGCTCTTCGGGTGTGGCGTAACCAGGGATACGGATCGCCGCGGAGCGATTCCCCTCTCCGAATGCCAACGAGACCGGTGCTTCATATCCCGATACAAGGCGGCAGTAAGAGTTCGTTGAAGGGTTGGTCAACCCGAACAGACTTCGTCCGTGAAATAGGATCCCCCCGACATAGCAAAGCCCAAGCTCGGAGAGTCCACCCTTCTCCTCAAACAGGCTCTTCCCAGCACTTGACAGGTACTGGTGAATGTGCATTCCATTGCCATTCTCGCCAAAGATCGGCTTCGGCATAAAGGTAGCGCTCAGTCCACCCTCTGCTGAAACATTACGCACGATGTTCTTGATGATAAGCGTGGTATCGGCCATCTTCAAAGGCCTGTCGAACCCCAGTTCGATCTCCAGTTGGCCTAAGGGGCCAACCTCGTGGTGATGGTACTTAACAGGGATCCCCCTCTTTTCCAATCGCCGGCAGATCTCGTTACGCAACGCGAACAGCTGATCTTCCGGTGGAGCAATATGATAGAAGGAATGCTCCGTATGCTCGTTTAAAGGGGTGAGCGCGTAGTAAGATTCAACGCCCCCACTGTTGTACTCAGCCTGAGAGAAGACATAGAACTCGAATTCGGGGCTCATCATCGCGGCTTCAGCAATACCCTCAGAAACCAGGTATCCTTCGGCTCGTTTAATGACCCCGCGCGGATCCCCGCGGAAAGGCCCCTTTCCACCGGCCAGATGGATATCACTCATAATGGAGAGGATCTTCTCGTTACTGTAGTAATCGATGGTGGCCGTATCAAGGTCCGGGAGCAGCACCATATCGCTCCCCTCTACACTTGCGTAGCCGAAGTTCGAGCCGTCAAAAGCAATACCGTTTTCAACCAGGTAAGGGGTGAACCGACTGGCCGGTACCGTAATATGGCGCCAACGTCCGATCAGATCAACGACCTTGAAATCGACAAATTCTATCCCCTCTTTGGCGATTAACTCTTTCAACGAATCGCACGTAACCACTCTTTGCCTCCTTGTCTCCTTGGCCAAAGGGCCGCACAGAAACGCAACTTACTGCTGCAAGGCTTGACTTGCAAGAAGCTCAAGAGATGCCTCTGCGTGGTCCTTTCCCCACCAAGCTCACCATAGGATAGCTCTTGTTGCACCGAACTCCTCAGATTCCTCTCCTGTTCCATTCCCCGCTCTGCCCGAAACAAAACTTTCATCACTGTCCAATCCCGAATCTTTTCTTGCAAAAGATACCTTGCATCCGAGCAAATGTCAAGCCTCTACCGTCTACGGGTAACACTGAGTTATTCGGAAAAGAGAAGACAAGGTCGCTCTGTGGTAATTAGAAGTGTAACAGGAGATACTCACTTTCTACTCTGGATCGATCTTCTCAATCGTGAATGGAGAGTGTTTATCAGGCAGACTCCTTCCTGTTGGCTTGCACTTAAGCAGAATTGAAGTAAAAATCAGCTAGAAACGCAAAGCTCAGTCCGCTGTTCGCTCAGCCAGTTAATTTCCAAAGGTATCCCGCGTTTCCTTGGTGACATCTTCTCCAAGCTCAACCCACAGAACGGGGAAACCTTTGATGAAAACGAGAAAGCGCAACTTACTCTAGGAGGGTTAATGGCACAGACTCAGTACTCTACCCCAGGACGGGCTTCAATCCCCTTGTCAAAGGGGTGCTTGACTGCGTCAATCCGGCTCACCAGATCGGCGCGTTCGAACAATGCCTCCGGGGCCCCGCGGCCGGTGAGGATCACCTCCGTCGGTGTCGCTTTCCTATCTAGTAGAGCGAGAACTTCTTGAAGCGTTGCCATACCCAGGTGAAGGACAACGTTGATCTCATCGAGGATCACAAGGTCGTAGTTCCCTGAAGCGAGGACTTCCTCTGCTCGCTCTAAGCCGTACTTGACAATTTCCCGGTCTTCATCGCTTATCGCACCGGGTTTGATAAAGTGAGAAGGGCCAAACTGCTCCAACGTGAATCGAGGTATCAGTGCGAGGGCGCGGACCTCCCCGTAGGGAGGGAAGTTATCCCCCCCTTTGAGAAACTGTATCATGTGAACTCTCAGCCCTTGTCCGACGGCGCGGATGCCCGCTCCGATAGCGGCTGTGGTCTTCCCTTTTCCGGTGCCGGTGTAAATCTGAACCAATCCCAGTTCATTCATCTTACAGGTCTGCCTCGACCCGTTCCACCTCTAACGGCATCAGATACTTTTTAAGCATCCGAACAGCGCGTTCCGGATCTACCCTGCCATACAGCCCTCCTACTGTCGAGAGGACATAGTCGGCATCCAGGAGCACCTGCCCGTTAGGGCGCAACACCGTGTACTCATCCTTGTTAAACAGGGTTCCTTGGGCGATCAGTCTCAGGTCCTCCATCTGTTCCTGTGTGCCTTCACGGGCTTTACCGTAGATGGTCCCGCCTACCATGAGAACATTGGTCGGCTGAGAGAAGAAGTTAACGCCGTATTGGAGGAAGTACACGTCCGTCTCGCGCACGTGCCCGACGTTATTCTTGGTGGTGATCCGCATGACTTCGTTGGTCATGAACGCACGTACCCAGTTTTCTTCTTGGCTCTTCGGGAGTTCGTGCGGATTGTTATGGATCCAGTTGATGTAGCTCCCAAGGTCGATCTCGTATCCCTTTCCGTCCTTTTTCAGGAACTTCCCAAAGGGATCATCGCTTGAGGAGGAGAACTTGGAGAACCTCTTTGAGAACAGCTCGTTCAGTTCGGTCTGCATCTCCCCGCTCTGGTAACGATCGATCTCAACCAGGTTCTCCGCGTTGTACGCCATACCATATTTTCCTTCCACACGGCGGTAGGCAAGCGGCATGTTCGGGGTCTTTAGAATCGTCCGCTTATTGCGCTTCTCGGCGACGTCCCACGGGTAGATGTAGAGAGGGTTATCCGGAACGTTGGCGTAGAAATCGGTGGTTGCCCCTCCGACGTCGAGGCAGACCAAAGGTCCGATCCCCTTTTCTTTCCCATAACCGCGCACGAGTAGGTTTACGCCAAGGAAGGCCGCCCGTGGAGTGGGAATGAACGGGGCGTCCATGTACTGCTCCGCCACGTCGAACCCTTTCCCGCGGATGACCACCGTCTGGAACAGGTCACGGATCGTTTCGTTGACCGTTTCGATAGCGAATTGGTTGACCTCCGGCATGATGTTGTCCACCACGCGGATATCGATCCCTTTCTCCTTGAAGATCGCCTCTATCTCGTCTGCGATATCCTGATTTCCGGCGTAGATGACGGGCACCCCGTACTTGGTATGAGTGACGTACTTGGCTGAATCAGCGAGGATCCGCGCATTGTGCAGTTGCGTCTTGGCCTCGCCCCCCTCATCGGTTCCGCCAGCAATGAGGATGATCTCCGGTTCATCACCTTCGTAGATCTTTCGCCCCAGCTCTTCGGTGAGCTTGCCGTAATAACGACCGACGATCTTTGCTCCGGCGGTCAGGGCGGCGGTGTCAGCGGCGAATCCACTCTCCGCATCGGTGAGTGAAACCGTGACCATCTTCAAGCCACCTTTCGCGCTGGAGCAAGGGAGCTTGATGTCGAACTCGACTAATTTCTCTTCTAACGGCTTCCAGCTACCGCTCTTTGCGATCTCTTCATCTAGACCAAGACCGTTGGCAAGGGAATGACGGATATCCTCAACGATTGTCGTAACGTAGCGCAGCTTCACCTCTTCGTCCTTGGTGTTAAAGGTGAGCACCTTGGTGAAGGTGCTGCCAAAATCGACCGCGAGGACGTTTAGGTCATCGAGTTCCTTGACCCCCACCCGACGGCGAAAGGCCTCCACCTGCGCGTCATTGACCTGCTCTTCAACTTCGGTAATGGTCGATTCTTCATCGCCGAAGGAAACGTCAGGATAGAAGTACCACGGGTATTTCTCGCGGATGCGATCGACTCGTTCTAACTCGTCTTTCACAGGTTTTCCATCGAACAACTTGATCTTACACATCCCCTGGGTATTGTCGGTCTTACACCGTCCGCTCATCTCATAGCGTTTGTCGATTACCGTTACCTGCGGGGCTTGAAATAACCCAGTCTGTAGCGCGAGATCAAGTGTATCAGGGCTGATCATCTCGCAGCCCCCAGTGGGGTAGTTCGCCTCATCGATAAGGTCGAGCAGCATCGTCTCGTAGTTCACCTCACGGGACTCTTTGGGTGAGACGGCGTACTCAGAGAAGTTCTCCAGGGTCACCTTACCTTGATAGCCACCGAGGAGCGCCAGGTGGAAGATGTTGTACATAGCGCCCTTCTTTAGCTCTTCCTTGCGCGCTATCACCTTGGAATCGTTCCAGATATCCGGCTGCGGCCCCCGCAGGAACTCTTCGAAGACCTGCTTTGTGATCTCGCAGCTCTCCACGATATCCGCTGTCTTTGCCTCGTGGTGCGCCTCGGAGATGCTTACGACGTGGACTATCTCTGGCTCCATAAACATTTGCCAGTACGTGGTCAACGCCAGGTGTCCCTGCGCCTTGTCGAGGTTTGGAGGGAAGCTCGATAGGCCACCCCGCGTCTCGCGGATGATGTTGTAATCAAAGTGTTGGGTAAGCGGCTCGATCAGCTCGTAGGCGGCGCGCATCTTCGCCAGGTCATAGAGGGGGTAGATCTCGGGCGGCAGGTCAAACATCAACTGCATGACATAGTGCTTGATCCCCATCTTTAGGGCGACTACTCCGCAGAGCACGTGATCCGTCACGTACATGTCATCGGTACAGTTTCTAAGCTGCCATTGGTGGGGATCGTTGATCTCGAGTGGCTTACCGATAGATGCCCACCAGCGTATGACGTTGAAGTGCTCAACAAAACCGTCCCAGATCGACAGCGGGCCACGCCCATCTAGCTGGTTATAGTAGAAGATAGGAACTGCGGGAAACGCCATGTTAAGCGTTTCTTCAAAGATCTTCGCTGCTTCGCCTAATTCGTCTGTCCCTGAGTAGATTCTTGAAAGTGGGAAGTTGCCACGTTTGGTTGCTCCTTTAAGGGCTAAAAGATCCTCCTTGGAGGTGATGGGAGCTCCGCCCTGCCCACGAGGGTGCTCGTTTGGATCCTCATCCCCGCGGACAAACTTGGCAAGAAAGGCCTGCGAAGGCTGATCAGGCGCCAACGATACGATCTCGAGGCACTCGGCGTCGCTCAGTTCCTCTACGCCCTTGATTGTTGGCTCGAGGGATTCAGACGCGATTCCGATGTGTGCACGGATGATGGGGCGATTCTCCCGCTCGCGAACCTGCTGGATCCTTTCGAGTAACTCGTCCGACCAACTCAGTTTCTCGGTCTTCCTCCCCGGGGTCTGCTTCGCAAACTGTTCCAATTCCTCCATCGTGACATAGTCGTCCACGATGATCGCAAAGAAGTCTTTGAATCCCTCCTTCTTCTCATATTCACTGGCGACCGCATCAAGGTCGAAGTGTCGGTTCTCGACAGGAGAGAACCGATCCGGCTCGATCCTTTGTCCGGTTATTGCCCGTACGAGGTTGGCCGCGGGACGCGTCCCGCCGAAGGCGTAGCGGATCCCACTAGTCTTCGACTCTAGGCCGCGCTTCATAGCCTTCTCGATCAGCTCATCAACGATCTCATCAACGTGCAGATCCCCCAAACGATAGGAGATGGCTACGATTTCAGGGTGTGACTCCTGAATCTTATTGAGAAGCTCATCGATAGTGACCGCGGGCCCCAGCTTGACGGCTACATAGTTTACCCCAAGATCCTCCAACCACTCGGCGAACTTCTCCGTCCCCAGCGTGTGCACGCAGGGGTCCATCGATCCTGCCAAGACTCGCCTCTTCTTGTTAATTTGCTTGCTCAATTTACATCTCCCTTCACGATTTTAGTTCCTTATCTAATTAATTCCTCTAAAGAGTCGATAGTGTACCGCTGTGGGGCACGTGTTGTCATCACATCACGCCCAATAAGTCTCCCATCGATGAGGTATTCCTTTCCGATCCACGCACTGGTGTTGGTGATCACCTCATCGATCATCGGGGTCTCAACACCCACGACTGAGGCGATCCCCTTTGTCACCAACAGACCGAACGGGATATCTTCCGTCAGGTAGCGCGTATTTACATCTATCTGATAACCGCCGCTAGACTTCTTCATGGGAACCTTAAAGGTCTGATAACCTCGATTTGTCTGAAACTGCGTTGCTAAGCTTGAAATATCTAGAATCTTGTCACCGTACGCCTGGTTAACCCATTGAGATACATGAACAACTCCGGGCATTTTGAAGCCGGCCAATCGTTCCTCCACTACCTTCTTGATGGTGAGAACCTCATCGCTCATTCGGGATAGAAACTCTGCTGCTTTATCATCCACACTGGCATAAAAGAACGGGACCTCATCTTCTGAAGGGAAGATCTCGGTACGACGATTACGAAAGACGCTGTACATGATTCCTGGGTGAATTAACTGGCCGGTGTTTGCCAGAGAAAGCTCCAACATGGACCGATAAGGAATCACATCCATGCCCAATAGCGTGGAGAAAACTTTCGCCTTCTCCCCGATTTCTTTCGCCGGTAGGCAGGCAGCCCCCACCCTTTTCTTGGTTCCATGGATAGTCACCGAATGCCCGAACTCTCCAGTGCGACAGGCCCAGGGAAGTGTCTGAAAACCAACTACGACACAGCCATCTTGGCTGACTTTGCCGAGTATGTCCTGTGCTTGGTATTCCAGACCGCTGCGGGCTGGCAAGGCAGCGATGGTGTTCTCTTTTGTCAGATAGGGAGCCAGTTGTGAAAGGATTGCCCCATGGGCAAACGCCGGCACAACCATGATGATTATGGACGATCGTGCGGCTTCCTCAGGATCCCCGGTGACGTGTATCCGGTTGGATACTACGCTATGAACCTCTCCTGCAAGCTGCACCTCGAACTTGGAGTAAGAGGAGATAGCGTCCGCAAAACGGCTCCGTTCCTCCTCAAGGGGTAGATAGAGCCGGATATGCGTTGTCTCGTCTTGCAAAAGGAGGGTCCCAATCAGAGCGTGTGCGCCGTTTCCTCCACCACACACAGTGATCCAATTCATGCTCGGCTCCTTCTCAGGGCTTGGTTAACGATTGATCCCAGGATCCTAATTACGGCGAGATGCACATCCATTGGGATACCGTCTACGCTCCCCTCAACGTATCCTGTAACGCCATCGATGAAACCGGCGCGTGCGCAACTCTCAAGAATGTGTCGTTCTACACCTTCATCGTGGAAAATATCCCGGTTTTGTAAAAGCACAGCCAACCACGCTGCAATTCCATAAGCACCCCAGTTGGAGACCGCAGCGACCAATAGAGCATCAGTAGGAACGCTAGGGGCAAAACCGCCAGGAACACTTTTACCAATGCCATGAACCAGGACCTCTTCAGCCCTCTCATGAATCAATCCCATCCCGATCTCATTGCCGCCGTCTCCGATACCCAGCGTGAAGATCTTGCGCTCTCGCGCTTCGATGACGAGTTGGTCAGCCTTAGCAATGGTATCGGTGCTCTTCTCACCCCGGCAGGAGTAGATGACGCCGGACTCGTTCATTCCGCCCTTCTCGATAACGATGACCGCGCCAGGCGAGTAGAGCTCAAACAGGCGTTTTGCCTCGCGCTGTGCCTCAGGCAGGGAGATCGGAAACGGCAGAACGGTCGCCGCGTGGATCGGCCCCTTGGAATGGCATGTGCGAAGTGCGGATTCCAAGGGCAACACCTTGAATCCGGCAGAGCTAACGACCTTGCACAAAGGGCAGACCAGCTGTTCCTCGGTGAGAAGAATGGGGACTACTCCAAACGCCCGGTGAAGGGTGCGCGCGAGAACAGCCGCTCCTGACGGTCCATCTGTTTCGGCAATCGTGAGATCGACCGCCGGTCGGTCCGGCCAACCGGTAGCGATAAATACGGCTTCTTTATTGGGCAAGGAACGCTGTAATCCTTCAGTCGCTGTCAGAACGAGTGGCCGGGAAGACACGGCTCGCGCAGCCCGATACAGCTTGCCAATTACCCCCCGACCGCCGACATCGACCGTAATCAACCGATCGATCGTCTCAGCCCATGAGATCAACGAGCATTCCCGATCTTGCAATGCGCCTCCTTAAAGGTACTCGCGTACTTCTTCCACCGTCCCAGAAAAATGTTCCGTCATCTCCTGGGCCGCCTTATCAACATCTTTCTTCTTGATCGCCTGTAGAATACGTTCGTGACGAGCTGTGTATTTCTTGATGTGCTCAGGATCTGAGAGGTATCGCTGAATCGATTCTTGCCACAATTCCTTCTCTTCAGAAAGCAACAAAGACTCAAGGAGTTTGTGCAGTACAGAATTATGGGTAGCTGCAGCAACGGCAAGGTGAAACTCGCGGTTCGATTGGAAGTAGCGAGAGGGGTCACTGTGCTCTACAGCGTCTCCCATTCTCGCTAAGGCCTGCTCTAACCTCACCACGTCCTCACCAGTCGCTTGTGTGGTTGCGATTCTGATTATTCCCTCCTCTAGTACGCGCCGTGCTTGCATCACCTCAAACGGGCTTTCACTCTCCTCAAGTACCGACATCGTATCGCTGACCATCTCGTTTGCCGGCGCGGCACTCTTTACGTAGGTGCCGTCACCCGCCCGAATCTCGACAATCCTGGCAATCTGTAGTGCGCTCAATGCTTCCCGAACCGGTGGTCGGCTCATGCCGAGTGTCTGCGCGATCTCCCGCTCGGAGGGGAGTTTGGCCCCCTCAGGGTAGACCTGCGAGCGAATCTGCTCCAAGATCCATTCAGCAGCCAACATACTCTTCTTTGGTTGATACGTCAGCCAGGGATGATCCGTCATTCTCCCCTCCTCTGTGCTTTGTTGGTATTACCAGTAACACCGAATAGTACCCGTGCGAATCAATCTTGTCAAACACTGAATACAGGCAGTCACTGCCATACCAGCTCTTGGTACTGTGCCATACATGGATAACCGCCGGAGAAGATCATTCTTTTCTGTTGTGGAAGGTAGAACACTGTTGAGATCGTACGATGAGGAGGTTCCAACTCCTCGTGTCGGCACAGGGAGTCAAGTGCGCCCCCGTGGTAGGCCATGATTTGCTTTGCTTCTGCGAGGGTAAGGCCGCCAGTAGAGAGAAGCTCAGACAGGCGAGAATACCGTGCCTCACTGGTTCCCTTAAGGGAAACGGGATTTGTCTCCAAAAAGGCGTTTTGCAACAGTGGATCAGTAAAATGGTTGGTATTGACGAGATGCCCAGAGGTGCAACTGCGCACGGCTCGTTTGCAGTGGCCCAACTCAGCCACCCCTATTGCTCCTTGAGCATCAGCGAGGACCAAGTTTCCCCGACCCATCAGGGGTTCTTTCATGATCATTCCGAGAGCCTCATCCACCCGTGTGCATTGCGTGAGGATCTTCTCTGTGAGAGCAAACCGGGGAAGACCAGGTCCGATATCAGAGGAGGTCACGTGCGTATCCGCAACCGCTAGTCCATGTTCGTTCATGCCGCTGCTATTTACACCCGGGACCCCATACGTGGTCATTGCCAGGTAACCAAATCCTTTCTGTGGACGCACACGAATCGCTACCTGCCAAGGACCGTAAGCAGATTTGCAGTCACGGTTCTTGGCAAGGATTGGGCCCTGATCTGAGTGGGATACCGAGAACGTACTGCACCCATCCCTTCGCAGATTATGAGCGTGCGCCATATCACTAAAATACCCCCCTATGCTGAATAAGAAGAGTTCTTTTGCTGGGGTGCCAAGCTTGCTTGCCATGCCCTCCACCCATTCGGTGATTCCTGGAGATCGCTGCTTAAGCAGGGCAAACACCTTGTTGAGGGCTTGTTCTGTGTAGACAGGAAGCATTCTTGCCTCGATGTTCTCCTGTGCGACGAACCTCTGAAACTTGCTGAGATGGGGAGGATTCTTTGCAAGAGTACGAGACATATCCGTCCCGAGCTTGTACGGGCTTCCTGCAAGATCAATAGTTTGGATAGGATAGGTCTCTTCCATCCTTATTTCTTCCCTCTTGTCAGCTTCGGATCGAACGCATCTCGCAAACCTTCCCCCATCAGGTTTACCCCCATTACAAGGAGGAAGATGGCAATCCCCGGAAATGCAGTGATCCACCAGGATTGAAAGATGTAATCACGCCCTCCGGCAACCATTCCTCCCCATGTGGCTGTCGGAGGCTGTACTCCCAAACCTAGAAAGCTTAAGGATGCTTCCATCAAGACAACCCAGCCAATGCGCAGAGAGGCGACAACGATCACAGAAGCCATCACGTTAGGCAGAAGTGATCGGATCAGGATATGCCAGTTACTCGCCCCCATTGCTCGTGCAGCCTCCACATAGTTTTCCTCCTTGGCGACCAAAGTGTCGCCACGGATAACACGGCAGGGAGTCACCCATTCCTTATATACAAGAGCCAGAATGATGTTCTTTAGCCCAGGGCCAAGTACAGACATAATCGCTAAGGCAAATATCAGATAAGGGAATGCTAAGAGTGTATCGACAATACGCTGAATAATAGCGTCGACCTTCCCTCCGAAGTATCCGGAAACGAGTCCGATCATCACACCCGTAATAGTTGCCACAGAGACGACAACGACCCCTATCAGGATGGATATCCTTGATCCGTAAATGACACGACTGAGAATATCGCGACCGAGAGAGTCGGTGCCAAACAGGTGTCTTCTACTTCCTCCTTCCATCCAGAATGGAGGGCTCAATCGTTCCGTAAGCTTTCCTGTGTTGGGGTCTTGAGGTGCGATGAACGGAGCAAAGATCGCCATGACGAGGAAGAAAATCGTCAGGATTAGCCCAATGACCGCAGCTCGATTCTTTCGGTACAGCTTCCAAAACCGCTTAAATTCCATGGTTTATCCTTCGCAGCCTGTCTAGAACCTGACCTTTGGGTTGAGAGCTGCGTATAGCAGATCGGCAATGAAGTTCATCACTACATAGGTCAACGCATAGATCAATACCACCCCCTGCACTAGGGGGTAATCGCGCGTATAGACGGCGTTTATCACGAGGCGCCCCAGACCGGGCCAGCCAAAGACACTTTCGACAATCATGTTGCCTCCCAAGAGGATGCCAATATTGAGGGTGACAACCGTCACTGTGGGCACAAGGGCATTACGCATCGCATGTTTCAGGATAACGACTTTATGGGAGAGCCCCTTTGCCAAGGCTGTGCGTATGTAGTCCCGGGATAGGACTTCGAGCATGCTGGAGCGAGTAACTCGCATGGTCAGGGCTGCCATATAAGAGCCCAAAGTGATAGCGGGTAACAGGAGGTGGCGGATGGCATCTCCTAATGCACCCCAATTCCCGGTAATGACTGCATCGATCAACAAGAAATTGGTAATAGGGGCAAGGCCATACCCATAGTTGGCCCTCCCTGTAACGGGAAGAATTTTGAGCTTCACGGAAAAAACGATGATCAGGAGCAATCCCAGCCAGAAGCTAGGCATGGAGACACCTGCAAGAGCTGATACTGTGCCAATATGGTCAAGAAGCGAATACCTTTTTACTGATGAGATAACACCTACGGGAATTGCAATGATCAACGAGATGATGATCGAGAAGATGGTGAGTTCGAACGTTGCTGGAAGCCGATCGGCTATCAGGTGCATTACAGGGGCGCGTTGGAGGATTGATCGGCCAAAGTCGCCATGGAGAACCCCACCTAGAAAGCTGAAATATTGTATATAAAGCGGCCGATCGAGCCCTAACTCATGCCGGATCTGCTCTATCTGCTCTGTAGTTACCACGCTGCCCCTTCCCATCATGATCTCCACAGGATCCCCAGGGGTTAGGTGCATGATGAGGAATACGATAAAGGTAATTCCAATAAGGACAGGAAGCGTTTGCAAAATTCTTCTAACAATATACGAAAAAGTCACCTGTAAAAACTCCCTTGATTAAGGTTAATAAAGCCCACGAGGAATGCTACGCATTCCTCGTGGGCCTACGCATAAGTTATGCCGCTCCTCAATCAGAGACGGATACATCCTGTAGGTTGATCCGACTGTCTGGGCTTGGAGTCCAGTTTTGCACACGTTTTGACACTCCGTATACCTCCTTGGTTACGTACCCCCAGACCATGGGACAATCTTCGTAGATGATCTCCTGGCCTTGGATGAAACATTCCTCCCTCTCGGTGAGATCAGACGTGATTTGCGATAGACTGAACAGGAGATCAAGGGTTTTGTTGGAGTAGCCTGTGTAGTTCCCGCGTGCCCCGGTTCCCAGTTTGGGCACGAAGATCCCCTGCGGATCCATGCTCCCATTTCCCCAATCTGCGAGCAATATCTGGCGCTTACCAGCTAGCAGTTCCGGCTTGAGGATGCTCCACTCCCACACCTGGACAGAGGCATTAATGCCTACCTCACGCAGCATCTGGGCATAGGCTTGAGCCACGTTCTTGCTAAAGTCCTCTGTGTCAATCACGACAGAGAAACCGTTTGGATAGCCAGCCTCGGCCAGCATCTCCTTGGCCTTGTTAGGGTCATATCCGTACGGATCGAGATCCGCGTAACCGATCGCGTTCGGTGAGAGGATCGTTGGAATTACTGCGCCAAGTCCAGAGTAGAAGGTGGCAACGATCTCTTGCATATCGATCGCGTAGTTCATCGCCTGGCGTACCTTTTTATCTGTGAACACGCCATTGGAGCAGTTCAACTCAACGAAGTAACTACGTGTTCCATTGCATGTGGTGATTGTTGCGTTGGAAGAGGCCTCGATCTGGCCCATGAGGTCGGTCGGTACCTTCTCGATGATATCCACCTCTCCCGCCAGCAGCGCCGCGATTCGGCTGGAGGTCTCCGGGATAACCTTGAAGATCACGGTCTTTACCTGCGCTGGGCCGACCGGGAGAATATCCGGAGAGCCACCATAGTAATCATCAAAGCGTTCCATTACGATTTGAGCCCCTTTATCCCGGAGCACAAACTTGAACGGGCCCGTTCCCATCGGATGTTCGGCAAGGTAGTCATCGCCGACCTCTTCTACGTAGTGTTTGGCTACCATCTCCTGAAACGGGAGGAACGCGAGCAGATGCCCCATTGGCGCATCAAGGGTGAGCTTTACCGTGTAGGTATCAATCACCTCTGCCCCATTAACGGGGTCGAGGAGGCTCTTACGCGGCGACGTCAGCCCATTGATCATCCCTTCCTTAACCAAGCGATCGATGGTAAACTTCACGTCCTCAGCAGTGAACAATTCCCCATCATGCCACTTAACTCCCTCCCTGAGATGGAAAACCCACTCGGTGGGAGAAACTACTTCCCAGGACTCGGCCAATTGAGGAACGACCACCATGTCAGTTGTTCGGGTGACAAGACCATCGTACATGTTGCGGATGACAGTCTCAGTTTCCCTGTCACGGTGATTGCCCGGATCGAGCGTTGTCACGTCCTGATGTATCCCAATAACAAGGGTGTCGCCAGCCGCCCACCCTAAAACTCCTCCTAACAACAGGCCACTCACAAGAATGGAGATAGCCACTACTAACATTCTCTTCATCACATACCTCCTTGACGATCCTTTTTGCTGCTCTAACACCCCGAGCTTACGCTCTTATACACTTTTGTCTACGATCACTGTTGGCAACGCTTGGAAATTGACCCTTTCACCGTTTAGTTTTTGACCCACCCTTTGGCTGTCCGCAGTGTACCATGAGGCACACTCTCTCGTCCAACTTCTCCCCGTTTAAGCTCCACAGTC
>Ga0307428_1000642_pt1 | contig 20737 bp, 33 predicted proteins | sample SalMarWE160240MG_FD_202161 | JGI IMG/M metagenome (GOLD analysis project Ga0307428, IMG submission 202161) | Salt marsh sediment microbial communities from the Plum Island Ecosystem LTER, Massachusetts, United States - WE1603-240 | ecosystem: Environmental > Aquatic > Marine > Intertidal zone >...
CAACGGAGTGAGATTTTTTTTTAAAAGGGCCTGAAACCGTAAAAAAATCATTCATAGTCAGTTATAATCTGTAAGTCTTTCTATAGTAAATGTGTTGATTTAATGATAGGTTAGATGTATTCCAACGAGATTGAAAGATGAATCTGATCACCCTGAGATATTCGCGGGGATACTTACCCCTTTCTTCATCTCCCGGGGCAGTGATTTTTCATACAGACCGAACAAAAGGTAAGTTAACGCGGATGGTAGCTGGGGTGTTAGTCCTGCCTGATACTCCATGGATACTCTCTTTTCAGACGACTTATCCATCTCAATCTTTCCATCATCCCGTTTTACTGGAGTGAGATGGATTGCTGAAACCAGGTTTGGACATTCATTGGAGTCGATCCGAAGTCGCGGGATGAACTTTGTATCCTCGGCAAGCATCATCGTGAGTAGCTTTAAGTGTTCAAAGTAGAAGATCGTTCGTTGCTTTTCTGTCCTTAAGTCAACCCTGAACTTGTAGGCTTCCAGCTCGGCCTTCAGCAATCTTGAGTCCGTGGTAATCTTATCCTGCTCGAATCTCCTTTTATTCCCTGCCCGATCCGCATAAAGGATGATCCGTTTGTTCTTCGCTACACGACTAAAGAAGGCATAAAACTGTCTGGCCAGTTCACCTTGTTGGTTTGGTATCCAACAATAAAACTCCTTCAGTATCCTGATCTCATTATGTGCTTTCTTCTCCTGACCAACAACCATGGAGCAGAAGTTCCCTGGATCATATCCTATCAGCAAAGGCTCATCAGGATTGTAGTGCTGTAGGTACCCGGCATCCAATTGAAAACTTTCTTTCAGATCAAACTTCAGAATAGAATCATAGATATAACTATCATCAAATACATGAATCAGCTTCTTAAATCCTGCAAAAAACATATCGGTCACCCGCTGCATCCGGATATTACAGATGGCCGCCAGAAACTCATCAACCAGCAGAGTGTCAAGCTGTGTTTTAAAGTATTTAGGACCCAGAAAATCTTTGTTAACGAAAGTGCTGGCCTTCAGGTAGTATGTTGCTCCATGACGCATTTCCCTCAATCGGGGATCCCAGCGATTGAATTTTGTAGTAAGCTTCTTAATTTCCCTGGTCTTTTTTGCCCTGATATCATGATCCTTTTCATGGATTAGTTCATGCTCAAGACGTAGTCTTTTTACAAGACTTTTATTCTGATGTAGACTAAGAGTAACAATTTCAGAGATCAGCTGATTATCCATGTTTTTTTCGAATTCAAAAAACCAATCATCTTCTCCCAGATCCACCCGGGCGGTGTCCGACACGCCGGTGATACCCTCATAGTAATGGCTTTCCCGAATCCTCCCCTTTCCACCTCTCAAGCCGGGAATGATCCTGCTTTTTAACTTATCACCACTGTTGTGCTTCATCTCCTCAATGAATGCATGCACGCCAGACCGGCCGGCCATACTCTCAGGCTGATCGGAGGCGACCAGCTGGAACTGATGACCTGTAACAAATACAATAGCATGTTTGGGGTATGCTGCAGGGTATCTGGGTTTCTTGAAATGCTTTGGGATATTCGTGGCTCCTATTACATAGTGCAAACCCTCTTCCATCACCGGCCGTCCGTCCTGTCCAGGCTTACTGAAGTAGGCCCTGAGGTTGGGAATTACATTGGTCATCAGTGCAACATAGGTTTTATGGACCAGGAAGGAAAGCTCACCAGGCATATCGTAAGCCACCCTGATCATCCGGGGGCCAAAGATCCCTTCGGTCTTACCGGCTCCACGAGCCATCTCACAGATCAGAATATTTGGATCAATCACGGTGGCCCGTATCTGAGCCATATTCATATACTGGCTCTCGAAGGCTTCTGATTTCTCAGCCAGCGTCTGTGTTCTCATCATCTAAATCTTCAAATTCCACATCCTTGATATCAGCATCTGAAAGAAGCCGGAGTTTCTCCTGCTTTTCCAATGGGAGATCGGAGATCATTCTCGCATAAACACCATCATGTGCCTTTTGGGTGATGACAAGCAGCTTCTCACTGTTGAATCCTAAATCCTCCGGAGAGATCCTTGGAGTGATCAGGAATGTGGGTGGCTGCAGATCTTCAGGATTCAAGGCGCTGTTTGCCCGGGTCCTGCAGGCGCTGGCGTCTTTATAGGCTTGGCGGGCAACAACAAGTTTATCCTGGGCGATGGCAAGCTTTGCCAGGTCTTCAAACTTATTAGCATAATCACGATCCCAAATCTCCTGGGATATATTGTCATCCACATTGAAGTAGTTGATGGCATCGAATAACCGGTTAAGACAAGAGTGTATTGAAAGCTTCTTGTTCTGCTGTGCGATAATCCTTACCCTAAGCTTTTGTGCAGCCCTGGAGGTATTTCGTTCAGTGTTCCAAATCTCAGCTGCCCACTGCAGTTGATAGATGTAATACTGCATCTCCTTGTCGATAGCATTTGACTTACCGGTGTCCAGAAAATCATAAATGATATCGGGATCTATTATCTCTAGCCTGGCGAGTTTGTTCATAGCCCAAATAGGTCTTTTTTCAGCTCATCTTGCCTTCGGTGATACTGTCGGGTGCCCAGCTCGGCAATCGCCATAGGATTACCCTTTTTGCCGGCTCTTTTTAAATATTTATCCTCTTCATAATCACCGAAGGCCTTACCCTGTTCATACTTAATCCGGATGGGATCACCAGGTTCCTCGATTCTCCTGAGGAATTCACTTGTTTGAGTAATGTCCAGACCTAGAAGTTGGCATATCCTATTAGGCGAATACTTCATTCGCCCATAACGGAGAACAAGTTCAAGTATGTTTTCCTCTTCATCCATAATTCTGTTTAATCTTCCTGGAGGACCTCCTTAAACACAGCTACCCGGGATTCATGCTTTTTAAGGTTCTCCTTATCCTGCTGTTTCCTCTCATCGCTACGGCCAGCGCTGTTCAGAAAACTCCTATACCTCTTGACGTTATCCCTGGCATTTGCAAACTGATCCAGGAACTTATCCGGATTTTTACGCTTCATATCTGCCAGCTCAGCTCGTAGGCTGTAGTGAATGATCAGGGGGTGCTTATACTTAAATGTCCCCGTATCATTAAAATGCTGAAGCTCCTCAAACGCAAGCAGGTTGCGGTTTCGGAGCTCGACCAGCGATGAGATCTTCTTCTTCGAGGGTACCTGGTCAATTACAGCATCAATTTCACGCATCTTGCGCAGACAGTTGATACGATCGTTATAAAGGATAGTGGCCTTCTGAACGCCAGGATCCTCTAGCTGGTCCCACCGGATCCCCGGGTACTCGTGCTCTTTTTGGAGCTTCCCCCGGAGGCTGCTGACGCCTTTTTTTTTGCAGGTTCTTTAGCAGGTGTGTCAGCTGATGTGCTGGCGGCTTCAGCTGCTTTCTTCTCAGCTCCGGCTGCCTCCTCAGCAGCTTTTTTCTCAGCGGCTGCCTTCTCAGCTGCGGCTACCTCTTCATCTGCTTTCTTCTCAGCTGCGGCTGCCTCTTCAGCAACTTTTTCCTCATCTGCTTTCTTCTTTGCTTCAGCTGCCTCATTCCCTGCATTCACCAGGTCATCCAGGAACAGATGATCATCAGGAAGCTTATTCACCACTTTGGTAAACTTCTTCAGTTTACCTTCCTCCAGGAGTTTCAAAAGCTCTTCCTTCTCTGCCAGCTGAGCAGCTGCCTTTTTCTGCGCTGCTTCCTTTGCCAGCTTAGCCAGGTGAGCCTTCCTGTGTTTCTTGATCTCCTCGGGGGTGATCAGATCAATTAACCCGAACAGTGCCTCCCGGTACTGGATAGTACTCAGCGTCGGACTTTTGAACACCTCATGCTTGGGATCCAGTTTTCTTAAATGAGCATAGTCCGCCTCATGGAACCTGTCATCCAGCAGGTCATGGAATGCGCCAAGTCTTTCCTTTGTTTCCATAAAATGAAGTTTAATGATACTGTTTACAGTGATATAGTTAAATGCAATTTATTTGCAATGCAATCCGATTGAAAGGACAATTAAAAAGGAGCCCCCTGCGGTGGATCAAGGGGCTCCTTCCAAACTCAAATCTCTAACTAAAACCAAAAACTAACTACTTACTAAATCTAACCTATGAAAGATAATATCAGGTTTGTACGCGGGAACCAGCTACCTCGACCAGGGTCGCATCATCGTGGATACGGAACGTGATCTTGGATCCGGCATTCCCTGTCCAGGTTGTACTGTCAATGAGGATGAACACCGTATTATCATCGATATCCGGCGGATTGCTTCCTCCTGATCCCAGTAGCTCCACATGGTTACCGTACATATTTGCGGTGATTCCTGAAACAGTGGCCAGGGTAGCCACTTCAGTATGATCAGTGAGCTGGTACTGATCTTTCCCTGCTACGATTGCCAGCTCAGTCGCTCCTGCAGCTACGGTCTGTGGAGTTGTTTTGGTGATCGATCCCACATACTTATAGGGCTGCTTGAACGATTTGTTCTGGAATGTGAATGCTACGGCAGTAGCTTCGTTATCACGTTTCCGATCAAAGCTCTGCAGGATCATAGGCTTGCACTTGGTACCGATGATACTGTACTCACCAGTAGAACATTTCTGGTAGATCACTACAAATCGGCCTCCGGCGTACTCTTCGATAAAGTCGTAGAGCTTGGCGGTATCACCTCCCATAGTAAATCCAAAGGTGTTTGTCACATCAGTTGTGAGCTCACCTTTTTCACCCGTTGAGTTGTCCTTCGGAGTACCATCAATAGCCTCGAAGTAATGCATGAATTCACCTGTCAGAAGGGGTATCGTACCAACCTCTCTGTTGCTATTTGGTGAAGGATAGGCAGCGTCATCATCGATCTGACTAACCTCAACCAACCATACCTTGTATGCGATCTGGCTTCCCGCGGTATACTGATCGGATACTCCACCGATATTTCCGATCGCAGCCATTGTGGCCAGGGTCGCCCCACCTCCGGAAACACCCAGGGCAGAGATAAAATCAATTATCTCAGGGTTTACCAGTGAGAAGGCCAGTAGCACCAGTACGCACAACCCAACTATGGAAAATATGAATCGGTTCAGGGTTTTCCTGCCCTCCCATGCCACCAACCTGGCTGAGTATGCTTTTTGCTTTTCGTTTCTCTTTTTCATGATCTGTGCTTTTTGATGTTAATAAAAAGGGTCGGAGCCAATCCCCGACCCCCTTTTGCATCTCAGATTAATGGCCTACCGGGCCCCGGGTATATTAGGTTGCTTGGCGGATACGATGGTCCTGGTACCTGCCACACAACGCTCCATCTCGTAAAATTTCGATGCTGTTGGATTGTATTGCACCATCAGGTAATCACCTACTGCTGTCGGAACGAAGTTGGATGCGATCTGATCAAACTTCGAAGCCTTATTCACGGTCTGCGGGTTAGTAGCTGAACCACACTCGATGACATACACCTCGCCGTCCTTGGCATTGGAGATATCTGTGATGTTTTGATCTGGAGTTGTATTGGCCTGGGTGATGAACCAGAAGTTACTCGCAGCGTCAGCCGCGGTAGCGTCATCAGCCAGGGTGGTTGTCGGCTTATTCATAAAGATCTCCTGGAGAACATAATCATTGGCCACAAGCTCTGCGAGGGTATCGAAGTCTTTTCCTGCAAAGGCGGCAGAAACGCCTTCCTTCCAGTTGGACCAGCTCTTAACACTCTCCATCTCACGCTGGAACCCGATCTTGAACATTTCACCAGGAACATTCTCCAGGCATTGGATATTTCCGGGCTTCTGCAGGAGCATAAGCTTGCTCTGTCCCATATTCGGAACCCACTTGATCGGAATATCCCAGTCAACAACCATATCACCTTTAGGTCCGGTAAAATCATAGTCGCTTCCGAACTTCCTTCTGGCTGCTGCCTTATACCACATCCTGTGGTTCTTGTTCAGGTAAACGGAATAGCCATCCAGATTACCACGTTTCTCAAGGGCATCAGCGAGGAACAGATCCACAGCATCAACAAATGAGGTGAGCGTGTTGGTGTATGTGTTGTAGGATGAATGGCTCAGTGGTAACAGCTTGTGCTCATGGACATAGCGGATCAGGGTATACATCACACCAGTAGAGGCAAAAAGTGCATTACCAGCTGTTCCGGTGGTGGGAGTAATGAAAAGTCCCATAATGCGGCGCTTGCTCTGCTCATTAACCAGAACGGTAGCGATCCTGAGAATCATCCACTCAATCATCGACCACTTAACCGGATCGGATCCTTCGCTGTTCAGATAACCGATGTACTGACGCTCGATCCACTTCATTGAGTTGAAAAGGGTCTTGTACATGGCATCATCCACGTGGCCCACCTCGGGCTGCAGGTCAACAGTTCCTTTCCAAACCTCCCCTGCCTGGTAGGCCTGAGAGAATTCTCCGAAGAAAGCATTGGTGATCAGCTCGCGGTCCTGGATACCATAACGCCTGGGGAAGAGATCATAGACTGTCGGAACGGCCTGGATCCTGGCGATAAGCTCATCCTGGCGGCGAACAACGAATTGTTGGCCCAGACCAGCATCTGCCAGATCACTGTATCCCACATCCAGTGCTGCACCTTTAATAAGATGAGCCATCTGGCCAGATTCCTGGAGAGTATTCCATCGTTTGGCCAGGGAGTGGGAATACTGTTCAACCGCCTGTCGGAACTTCTCGCCATCTGAATTCTCATCCACCTGGTTAAGGGTCGCATAACCCGGGTTAGCTGCAACTTTGTTCCACCGGTGCTCCATTGAGAATACTTCATTCTCAATACCGTATAGATGGTTTTCAGTTGTCCCGGGACCGGCAAGGCCAATCTTGATAACCTCCGTTTCTACTTTTTCAACCTCCGGTTCATTCTCCAGGGCTTTAATTTTTTCTGTAAGAATCTGATTCTCCTTATCCTTTTCCTTCAGCTTCTTTTCTGCAGCTTCCTTTTCCAGCCTGGCAGCTTTCATCTGGGCTGTTTCTTCCGGATCATTATTATTTGAAGAGGCGGCGGATCCGGGATCCCCCTCATCATTAAGCAGGTTCACAGCAGATTGGTGTATGGATCCACGCCGCTCAGCTGCTTCGGCTTTTTCCTGGTCATCATAAAAATCGCTTTTGTACTTAGCCTGGTAAGCCTCGGCGATCTGATCCCATTCCTCCTGTGTGAGCTCGTTATTCTTAGCTTTTTCAGCCAGCTTAAGCTCCTGCAGGATAGCTTTGAATTTTCCTTTGAAGTCTTTCATGTTAATCAATATAGGTTTGCATTCGGATTTGTTTCTCAATTTTTTCTTTCCACTGGCGACCCTGCTCCAGGGTGTACTGAAGGGCATAGTCCAGGTCGGCAATCTCATCTATCAGGCCAACTTCTCGGCCCTCTTCTGAACTATATGAATCCCCGGCGAAAACATCGTGTTTATCTGGAAGTGCTGCGAGGGAACGCCTGGCGCCACGGACCGCCTTAATAAATTGCTCGGCGAGCGGATCGAGCTCTCTTTTTTTGTACTCTTTTGGTTTTCCATTGAGTAGATCGTTAAATCGTTTGTTTTTAAGGGTACTCTGATTGGCATACTCCTCGATCCATTTGGCACCAAGGGCTTCGAAATAGGGAATGATATCCAGGAAGGCAATCATGGTACCGATACTACCAACGGTATCATTGATCGAGGTGGAGAAGATTCTGCCGGCGCCACATCCGATATAAAAGGCAGCGCTGCAGCAGCGTTTTTCAACGTATGCGATCACAGGCTTACTCAACTCACCAACAGCCTTTAGTGCTTTCTCCAGATACCAGGCTTCCCCACCCCCTGAATTAATGAACAGGAAATGGGCTATGATCTGTGGATTTTCATCAGCTGCACGGATATCATCCACGAACTGCTTGGTGGAGAACCACCACCTGGAATAATCGGCCAGGATAGTCCCAATAATGCGATAAAGAGCAATGGAGTTTTCAGTAATATCAACTCCATCGTATTCAGTGGTCACTGAGATTTCATCGGTGGAAAGATCTTTGGCAAGCTTCTGTGAATTGTCCTGGTAAGTCGGAGCATCTTCTATGTAATAGGCTGCGGGGTCAGAAAAGTGCATCTCCGTGAGCGCCCCGATCAGTGCCTCCCGGGTCATAAATAGCCTATCAACAAAAAGATTGCTGAGCGCCGTGGGAAGCTTTAATGCATTATTAGGCATGATGGAGTATCTCTACCATGCAATATGTCGTTGATTGTGAACAATTGAAAGGACTACGGAACCAACGGATCAGGGTTCTCACAGGTTACATTCAGAATATCCTGTGTTAGATTCCTAAGCATTGAACAGCGGGCCGGGAATTTTATATTCCCCAGGAGAAACTCCTCATCCTGATCATCAAAAAGCTTGATCACCACTTTGCGCTTTCTATACCTATTATATAAGGTAGTCGCAAGCCGGTCGCATACGATCTTCAAGTTCTGGGAATAATAGCGGTTTCCACTTTTTTCTGAATCCTTCTCCTCAGGAGTGATATCTCCAGATGGAAAAATGGAATCAATTGTGCGATCTTGTTTCATGGTGATCGTTGTTCCGGATATCGAACTGATGTCTGAAACCGGTGCAATCTGGATCCTGTTTATGAATTCTTTCATGGTAAAAGCTGGACATTTTCAGGCCCTTTGTGTGTAAAATTTTTAATACCTGATTCATAGAACGTTAGAAGGTCAAAGTCCGGATCCAATAAAAATGCGCTGATTTGAGCCTCTTTTTTCTTGCGGAACCTGTCAAAAAGTTTACGAAATGCATCCTCCGTGAGCACATCACTGGTGACATTACAAGCCGCTAAATATTTCTCCCGGGCCTCTTTTCGTTTTCCATCTACCAAAACACCGGCTGAATCAATCTTGTGGAACAGGGTAAAGAACAGATCATCGAATTCACCCTCCACATCACGATAGCATTTAGATGGCAGGATCTCCATCGATGGGTTGTGCCTCTGCCTGCCATTAACAGGGAGAATGATCTTGGTGATATTGGATCCGAACCTTGGCTTATGATCTTTGCGGGCGATCTCCAGGTACTTCCGGATCATCGTATTCAACTTATCACGCTTCTTGAATTCAAGTGCCTTATCATTGATCGAAAGTGAAAAAGCAAACCTGCGGATATACTCCTTCGAAAAGACCATGTCGACAGTGATATACATACCTGGAAATTTCCATTAAAAACCCATCAGAAAAATAGGCAATTGCCAGGCATATTTAAAGGATTTTGATCTTGGATCTTCAACACTCGAATCTACCAGGTAATTCTAATTGCAAACACCCCCTTGCAAAAAGCGCCAAAAAAACTGTGCTTCTGTGCTTTAGTGCTGATCTAGGTTACATGCCGGATAATCAATGCTTTAACTCCGCACTATTTTGCACAAGCACTGTTAGCACTATTTCGCACACAGTGCGCACTTTTTTAAAACGCTGTAATGCTTTGATTAATAATCATTTATCAATTTTAGCACTAAAGCACAGTTTTATTACCTATTTTTACTATAGACCTCTTTGCAAAAAAGAGATCAAAATATAAAAGAATATACTTATAATATACCCTACCATGAGATTTGAGATTATGTTTCTGACAAAAAACTGTACAGATCGTCGCATTTTTCCCGCACTAATTTTTTCCAACTCGTACTTCTGCACTGTCAATTTTCAAAAAAATGGAGGGGGTCCGCGGAATTTTGGAAGGATAAATAATCGAATTATGAAATATTCTGGGTAACAAAAACACAAGTATTCTGATTAAACATTAAATCCAGAAAATATCATGATCGATAACACAAAAATTATTGATGAGATAACTCGTCAAATAAACTCTCAAGGAGGAGGGTTAAATAAATGGTACGTGGGTATTACCGATGATATTAATCGAAGGTTACATACTGAGCACAACGTGCCAAAGGATAAGGCCTGGTATATATACCGTACTGCAGCAGATAAAACCGCAGCCGAGTTGATTGAAGGATATTTCCTTGACCAGGGATGTCAGGGTGATAAAGGTGGCGGAAATGAAGAAACCAGGATTGTTTATGCATACCTTATTACTAATAGCACTAAAGAGTAATACTATGTCGGCTGTATGGAAAGTTACGTTCCTGCTTATACCAAGGGATGGCAAGATGAAAATTAATGATCTGATTTCAGAACTTAAAAAAAGAACGCCTGGCCCTCTACATACATTGTCTGTAGAAACAGTTGAGAATGGTTTTTATTCTGTTTACTACGAATCAGATAACCAGGATATCCGGCAAGGACTTATGAAGAGCCTGTATCCAGATTTCATCCTGGATAATTATGAAGAACGCCTTAACTGTTAGTAAGCTGGTCTTCTAACCATGCGATATACTCTAAGTCCGGGATCATTATCCGGCCGGAGTAACCGGTGAGCTCCTCCAGGACGAATTGATCATCCACCTCCTGGGGATCCAGGATCCACTGACCGCGGCTGCGGATTACTCCCAAATCCCATTCTGTTACCGATCGACCGGTTTCGCGTTTATATGCCAGGTGAAGCGAGTTTATCATCAGAATAATGTTTCTTTAGGTATTGATCCTCCTGTTCCATCCAGGGTCTTCCGATCATCAGTCGCTTGTTTATTACGAGATCTCTCCAGTGCCTGCCGGTAGAATTCAACTAGGTCATCAGGAGGGTGATAATCTCGTATTGGTTGTTTCATCTATTCCGTTCAAGCTTAGCCAATGCATTGTATTCCTCAATCCATTCCATTGGAACAGGGATCTTCTCGGCCATATATCTGTTCATGGCCCTTTGGATAGCCAGCATACGGTCATCATCATGTACCATTCTTGATACTAATCCTACCGGTGGTCGTTTTTCCATAACATTAAATTGTTAAGGTTTTCCCCCTTCCTTTTATAACACCTGGCCTTTAATGTTGATTCACAATGCATGCACATGCCATCGCAATCACTCAGTGATAAGATGACCAGGTTAATGAATCTTTGAACTCTAACCTTTAAGCTCTTCATGTTTCTGGTTTAATTCAGATTCAATATTGACATCGCAATAAGGGCAGAGAATTTGTGGAGTAAAATCTTCCTGGTTATGCATCACACACCAACCAGCATCTTTTATAGCAGCATAAGCTTCTGCTTTCCCCGGGAAGTAGATAACCGGATGATCAGGCATTGCCTTCTTTCCTGGATAGTGCGTCCCACACAGATCACACTTTACGCTGTATAATTCGTATTTTTCAATCATGACTGTCTATTTATTACCCATTCCAAAATATCCATATCCAGATAGCACGATTCATACTCTGGCAGGTAATCATCCTCATGCTGATCCTCAGCGGTCCACTGATATCCCTTCCTGCTTCGGTATTCCTTTACCTCACTGATGTATGGTTCATGGGTTGGGGGCCCAACTACCAGTGCCCACAATAGAAGATTCCAATGCGGTAGCAGAAAAACAAGCTTATCCTTCAAACGATTGCTTCCTGCAGTATATGCCATCCACGCAAACAAATGAAGGCTGTATCCGGGAAGTCCAAACCGGCTCCTGGTCCAGCGGAGCAATCGGTACTTCTCTACAAAGGCACGGATCCCTCTCGTATGAACGCCCCACCAGAGCAGCCTGAGCATATGCCCTTCAAACCTTTTCTTTAGCTTCTCTGATTCCTCCAGAGTAGAATTTCGGTCACCGGTGGCCACCAGGTACCTGACCCAACTATTAATATATGGCCGGTAGAGCCACCAGGGCATCCTTAAGGCACGAAGATGGTATGTGGATCCTTCTGTCAGGTTGTACTTCGCGCACCAGGTCATGATAAAAGGATCACGCGTGAGGCTCTTCTGGCTGCGGTAGCGTTTCTTACCAGATATCGTGGGCGGATCCAGGAGGTATGGCCACCGGATCCCATCATTTAGCAGGGTGGCACATATGCTCAGCATATCGTGATCATAGTAGGCCATGGCCGCGATCGCGCTGCGGAAGATACAATCACCGATCCCATCAGGCGCAAAACCATATAAATCTTCTTCCCACTTGGGAGACTGGGCGAGCATTACCCCGCACCTCTTATAGAAATAGCTCATTTCAGTCAGAATATTTCATGATACATTTTAAAAGCACTTTAGTAGATCCATCGGGATCCCTGAATAAGAACCAGGGTCGAATCAGCAGTAAACAGGCTACTGGAATAATAAATGCTGCACTTAGGATTCCGATAGCAATCAGGGTATGAAGGATAAGTTCCATATCAGAAAAAGTTTGATGGAACGGTTTGAGTTTCCTTTACTTTGGTATTGAATCCTTCCTCCAGGAAATTCTCCTGGACCTGGATCCGATGATCCAGCGTATCGAGATCACGGCTCACCTCCAGGAACTCATCAACGGTTCCATTCTCAACCAGGTACTCCAGCTTCTGCTCAAGAACCCTGTGGAGTGCTTTCAGGTGGATGATCTTTGCCCGCTCTTTTGTCATTTTTGCCATGGCTATCTCCTCCATCGGTTAATGTGTAATTCGAAGATCTCCTCAGAGATCTCAAACCGGATCCGGATCCGGTCAACCTTCGCCCGGAATTGCCGGTTAATTTCATATTCCCTGACAACAGCCTTAAGGCCATGCACCACGGTGGAATGATCACGGCCCCCATAGTCGAGTCCGGTCATCTTTAGAGTATGGCCAGGTATGAGCATTGAGAAAAGAAATGCCACCGATCGGGGCACAACAACCTGGTCGGCTGTCGAACGAGATAATAGCATGTGTGGTGAGATATCAAACACACTGGATACCTCCTGTAGAACGCTCTTCTGTGAGAGCTTTCGGTGAACGATCTTCAACGCATTCTGTTGTAATCGCTGGATTGCCTGTAGTGAAATAGATTGAGTCATTATATCAGTTTTTGTTAGTAAATACATATAGAATCCCGGCATCGATATACTCCTTGATCTTCGTGCCGGTTGTTGCTTCACGAACAACATTCACATAGTAGACCTTAGCGATATGGCTATATGTCAGATACTCCATACCGATCTTTTTACGGCCACGCGCAACAAAATCAGCCAGGTGGCCTGCCCGGGTGTTCTCAGGGAGCTCAGGGTAGAATCTATAACCTCTATCGTTCACCTGCTCTTTCATAGCATTCCCAAGTAGTCCTGATCAGCAACCGTGATAAATTCTGTTCCGCTAGTCTTATCCGGCTCACCGATGAAGGATCCTCGCTTATTCTCCCTTAACCAGTCGGCGAACTCTATACCTTCCCGATTTGGCCTTGAAGGATTATAATGGTACCCCATGAACTTGCAAAAGGCCTTTAACCTCTTGCTAAAGCTGCTTGGGGTGATCCACTTGCGGACGAGTGGGTTCTTCTCTCCCATATCGTCATAGATCTCCTTGCGAACAAGCTGCCTGTTCATCCGTCTTTGCAGCCCCAGGTCATCATCATTTACCTCTCCGGAGAAATAATCTTCGGCCCACGCGAGGAAGTCCTCACCCATCTGCTGTCTCAGACGGCGCTTATCCAGGCTGCCCATGGGCGGATCAATGATACCACGTCCCTGACCTACCCACCCTTCCTTAAGCGATCGGAAATACAACATCAGGCAGCTGGCCATCAGGTTATAGAATAGATTCCATTGCTCCTTACCCCACTCGGTGAAGAAGTTGTGCTGAAAGTCATGCACCGGCTTATGGGTATCATTGTAATAATCAGAGAAGGCCATATATGCCTGGCGATCGGTGAAGGATGATCCGTCACCATTGATAGCATGGTTGGTGGAGATAAGCAGCTTGGGTGTATCTTCTTTTCCCAGGGTGAAGGGTTGGCCACCCTTGGGATTGACCTTCAGCTTGCCGGTGATCAGGGAGAAGAAGAATTCGAAATCGATATTGGCACGTACGTCATCCAGGAAGACGTTCTTAGTTTTTTCATTTACCTCACCGAACAGAAAATTATCTTCAGTGAGCTTGCGGCTCTTAGCGGCGATGTATGCCTGGGGGATTACATACTCGATGGCCACCCCCATCAGGCTTTTCCCCGACCTACCCTCAGAGGCCCCTACCTCGCTCTGCATACCATCCATGGCAATCACCGCTTTTAGCTCCGAGTCATTCTTGTAGTCATGTAGCAGGTACCCAAGTGCTGTCAGCTTGTTGAGCAGGTGCCGGGTGGTCAGAATCTCATTCTCGGTAGTAAATACCTCACCTTTTTTGCGCTTCTTCCAGAAGAAGTCTGAGGTGTACAGCAGGAACTTCAGGAAGTCACACTTGCTGCCTGTTTCAGTCAAGCCGATATGAAAATCCCCCGGGTGATATCCAGGATACTCATGCTTATTCTCCTCAGTGATCCTGGTGACATAAATCAACTCTTCTGTTACCTCAGCATCGAAATCAATGATCTTATCTTTCCACACTTTGTTCTTCATTTCATTATAGCGGAGCTCCTTGACACCTTCGTCGGAGATCTCCCATATCTTCTGTTGGAAGAACAGGCACTGACTGGTGCGCTCAGCGCGTTCAAAAGCCGGATAGATGTACTGCAGGTTGGAAAGCTTCTCAAAGCCCAGGTACTGTGGTCCGCCCCGGTATATCATATTTAGAACGTCCCTGGCACCATCCAGTGCCCTGGTAAACTCAGTCACGAAATCCTTGATGTGATAGTTATCCACTATCTCAACTACCGGTCCATCGATCTTTACGAATCTGAACTCACCGGACTTCATCATGATCCGCCAGTACCCACGGTTCTGCAAGAATGTGAAGCAGTTCGCATAGTCGAAGTGCAACACCTTTTTGAATGCTCCGGAGCGCGTTTCCATTTTTTCCTCCTGCCAGTACTGCTCCTCCGGACGAAGTGGTTGGGCGAGTTCAACCGCACCCTTATCGTCGAACCGCCACTTCATCTTCTGGAATACAAACTCACCTATGTCCTGCAGGGCTTTAATATGCCGCTTGGCAAACTTGGTACGATCATTCAAGAGCCACAGATCGGCGATATCCTTATCGTCCTTCTGAGTGATCTTATAGATTTTCACATATTGCCCATCACCCTCCTTATCAAAGATGGCCTTCTCGATATCCTTGACCATCGCTTTCTCATTCCCCTTCAGTGTGCCGGCCATCAGATCATCAATGCCCTTTTCCCCCTTTTCATTGCTCCTGACGTGCCCAAAGAATATCTCCAGGGAAAGTCCAAGGGGTTTGAGAATGAGCATATATTCCTTATAGTTCCTTACAGCAGAAAAAAAGCTCTTCGGCCGGCTGTCGACCCGATCGCCAGGTTTTAATCCACCGGACAGATCACACCAGTCCGCATCGAGCATGAACACAACCTGGTCAACTTCGCACCGCTGGATGATCAGCTGGAGCTCGACTGGGAACCTGCTCTGATGTCCCAGGTTGTTGATCCCCATTATACCAATGGACAGGATCCCATGCTTACAGCACTTCTCTGCCTTCTTTTCCCCTTCCTGGATATACAGGGTTTCAATCTTCCTGGAGTTATGATACAGCTTCCGGATCCGCTCAGGGATGTAAATATGGGATCCCGAGCCTCGCGGGGATTGATATTTGATGGGATCCCCGCTCTTATCGATGTGTTGCAGGGGGTTCTGCCACCTCACCCTGATCAGCTGGTGCTGCACCTTGGTATCCTCATTGCGCTTGTACATGACCGGCCGGCCCTCCAGGTCATAGTAGTAAATCAGCATATCATCCCCATCTCCCGGGGTGATATCACCGTATTGTGACCGGGTACCGGTTCTGAAGGAAGGAACCTCAAGGGTCGTTTTGTCATCCCTTTTGACCGATACGATCACATCCTCCACGGTCAGTCCGGACGACTCCAGCTGGAGATCACAGAAGGATTTTGATTTTTGTTTCTTTGCTGATTTCCGGGTACCGGTACCCCCAACAATACTATCCTTGGGTATTATCTGGTCCAGGTTCGGCTCATCGATGATCATGTGGTAATGATCAGCGAGCCAACGAAGAGCATCAGGGTACTTGAGGTTTTCTACTTCCATCACATAACTGACCGCGCCCTGACCGCTCTTATCACAGCTGCTTGAAAAGCATTTCCAAATCTGCTTTGATGGGGAAACAGTCAGGCCCCCTTCCTTCCCATCACGACCACAGAAAGGGCACTTGGTGATCAGGTCCTTGCCCGATCGTTTTAATCCAGGAACAATGTCTTCCAGCTTAGCCCGGTCCTTGATCCGGTCGGCCACATCCTTGGGGATTCCTTTACCACTCATTTATATTTTGGTCTGATTGCTGGTTATAGTGATTCGTATGAAGGTGATCGCCAGATGGCCCTCTTATCAAGATCCCTGGTGTGGATCCTTACACCACCCTTTCTTTTGAGATTACTGTTATTTAGGCGCCTGATATGATCAAGATTCACCAGGTAAAATCCTATCTCCTCTTTGGTTACCCAGTAAACCTGTCTCTCCTGGGCGGATAGCCGCCGGCCCTGACTGATCGCTATGCGCTTGCTGGTGTAGATATAGAATCCTTTTGCGCGCAAGGCCTTACGGAGCATGCGATTATCTCGAAAATTCTTAATGAATTTCATAAGTGTAATGTGATTGAAAATGGTTGATATCTAGACTACAACTGTTCCACCCAGGATGGCATAAACACCCTTCAATAGCTTATCTCCATCCATGGCCTCTTTAGTAGCCAGTTTGAAGCGGACAAGGACCTGGACATTCAATTCAGACTTTTGCTTATTCGGGTTTTGCTTTTTCTGAAGATTCTGAATCATCTCCCGGGCTAAAGTCTTAGAGGAAAAGCTAACTCGTCCGGCTCCTTTCTGTAGATGAAAGGTGTCATTATCTGATTCTGCCTTTGGTTTGAAATAATACTCCGGAGGATCCTCTTGCTCGTCCTTGAGAATCTCAATATTCTGTCCTGGAGACAAATCAAACTGAGAAATAGCCGGCTTGTTAAATGCGATTACTCCATTCTTGCCATTTATTGAAAGCATCGGAATTCCGGGTCCAGCTGAGTTACTGTATTTGCTTTTTTTTAATGCTACTAGATTCATGATGTTTAATTTTAGTTATGTTGTTATTGAAAAAAACCGGCCGGAGAATAATCCTGCCACAGCGAGGATCGAAGAAAAGCCACTTTCCACCCCGGCCGGCGACCCAATGGTAGCGAGCATCAAGGTGATGCGCTTACCAGTCCAAGAGATATATGTCTTCCATGGCTGATTCCGGATATCCTGATCTGAGGGGTATCCAAGAGTATCTGCCTGGTGATCTGGTCGAAATGAGCAAATTCCACCTGATTCTTATCATGGCCACCGGAGCCCTTTCCGGGAAGGAGGGATAGTATCCTGGCCTTGTTCTGTTGAAAGAGCAAGCTGATTTTACGATCAGAGTCGTAGGGGAAGAAGTCAAGTCGCCTCCGGAGGTGATCCATGTTCTCAGCCATCTGATAGCTGTTCTTTAAGGACCTCCCTGACCGGATCAAGTAACTGCGCTGTTTGATAACAGCAGTGATCCACTTTCTGAGTTCTTGATGTAATTCCATAGTAGTATGTTAGATTCCAGAATAAATTGAGATCTCGCGAAGTTCCTGTTCAGAATAGGTCCCTTTCACAAATGCTTCGTAAAAGAAATAATGGATATAGGGAAAGGTGGTACCGTCCTTTAGGACTACATAGTAGGGGAGTCGCTCAGCACGACATTCAGGATCCTGCTCCACCAGGTGGTTGAACAGATCCTCCAGGCAATCAAGTTCTATATACTGCCTTCTCCCTCCAGGAAACAGCAACCCGATCACACTTGTGGTGCCTTGATCGATCTCGTTTCCCATGACAGTTAGTTTGATAGTAGTTGAAATCCCTGTGGTTCGTGGATGATCGACTTACCCGTTCGTGAAGAGATTCGGCCACTGGCGTACATGATGGAAACCTGCTCATCATCTGACAAGGGGAGCTGCTTTACATATCCATGCCGGTACCGGCCAGGCTCAAGCCTGACCTTTACCGGTATGTTGTATTCCGATCGTGCCATCAGATCTAATCTTCGATCTTCAAACGACCTTCATTGATCCACTCCTGATTCAGTTTCCCGTCAGTGCCGATCTTGGATGTAACCAGGCAGCTTGTTGTGTCATAGAGATAATGACAGACAGCTGTGATTGTTCCTTTGAATCCTGAGGCGGTATCCTCAGCTTGTTTACCTAGATTTTTCATTGAAATTTTAGTTTTAGTTAAGAAATAAGCTTCTTCTTGTATGCATAGTTGATTAAGAGAGTTTCCGGGTGGTCCTTCCCGGTAAAGCCGAGTTTTCTATAAATCTTACAGATATGATTCTTGACAGTAAGCCCGGAGATGTAAAGCCGGTCGCCTATCTCCTGCTGACGGAATCCTTCAACATGGAGTTGAATAACTTCGATCTCCCGTTTGGTTAATTCATGGGTGAGCTTGGGATTGCAATACTCTCGCTGGCATTCACCCCGCAACGGACAGGGCACCTTCTCGAAATCAAAATTCCAATCATCATCGATATCGGGACGATTATCATGAACAGAGAAATTACACTTCAGAAACCTGTTGATCCGTTTGAATCGCACTACCCAGGGAACGGGCATTGTCGGAGATGTGTATTCCTGCTTAAGGGAGTACCAGGTATCAGGAAAATCCTGTTGTATCTTTTGCTCACAGCGGTCAATAAGATCAATATGATCCGCGGTGAAAGGATAATATTCATCCGTTTTGATATCGTGAACCATCAACCGGTTCTTATCCGTTGTCCAGAAGAACTCAAGCATGGCTCTCTGCACTTTCGGGGAACAACACTTCAATTGATACCCCCAGGTGCTGAGAGAGTAACCGCTTCTCTGGATCCGTCCATGCATCATCCCTCATCCGGATGAAAAATGTTTCTTTAGAGATTCCCAGTACTCCCATAATCTCCAATCTGAAATTTGTGAGAGCACCCTTCTTTTCCTCGTAATAATCCCTGAGGCTCTTTTTACTTGAATTCATACTCAATCCTTTGTTATCACTAGCTTTTTTACTATATATTTACACTAAGAGTGTAATAATTACACTACGAATGTAAGTATTAAATGCGTATAAAACACAATAGATACTTACTTAAAATGTGTATTTAACAGTATTTTATAATCTGTTTAAATAAGCAAATGACCCTGAGTGATAGGCTACGTAAGGTTTACAGAAGTAATTGCAATTCTATGGAAGAATTTGCCAATAGAATTGGCGTTTCGAAATCAAGTGTTGAAAAATGGATTCAACAAGGAGCAATCCCAAGGCTTGATAAATTAAAGAAAATCAGCGAGGAGTTTCAAGTTGATCTAATCTGGCTACAAACGGGAATTTCAAATGATAGGGAGCGTGAAATTCCATCTAAAAAATCTAAGTCATGTGCTGAGAAAGACAAGGAGATCCTGTTACTTAAGGCTCGTCTTAAAGACAAGGAGGAAATCATACAGTCTCTAAGGGACCAGGTTCAACTCTACAAGGAGAAATTAGGCGAAGATTTTGGATTGAGTAAACAAGCTTGAGAATAATTTGGCACGCATGCTCCCTTACCCATCAATAGAAATGAGACAGAGAGAAGCATGGCATAAAACGTTTAATCAGAAAGGAAGTTATTTTGTTACCCTATAACTAAAAACTAAAACCATGGAATCATCAGACTTAATTCTTGGAACAACTTCATTACTAATCATTGGTATTTCCTTAATTCCCTTTATTCTTCTATGTGTAATTGCTTACCGGTTGAAGCTTCTTATAAACACAACTTTCAAATCATCAAGAATACCTGGTGTAAGTCACTATGCTGAAGCTAGAGCTTATGAAGAAGTAGGAGATAAGGTAAATGCAAAAAGGTGTTATTATTTAGCATACTGGGCTCTAAGAGAGCTTGGGTATAAGAGTTTTGGGTGGTACGGTGAAAATGTGAAGGTTCAGGATATTGAACAGCGAATAGAAACCATTTAATAATACAAACTTTAATATTGATATTAGCGGCGGAATAAATGTTAGATCCTCCCAAAAAGTAAAGCAATGGAAGCATCTAATTGGGTTTCTTTGATAATAGGGTTGGGATTGGGCTCAGTGGTTACAGGCTTAATTCAGTACTTTATTAGGAGAAAGGAAGTCGCTTATCAAAGTCGTCGCGAGGAATTAGAAAAACGATATAGGGTTATTATTCTGCTGATGTACGCTGCGCTAGAATTTAAATCAAATAAAGCAGCCACGCGAATTAATCGTCCTGATTTAAATGATCAACAAGATGTAATAGAAGAACTTAAAGCAGAATGGTACAATATGCTCTTATTTGCATCATCGGATACTCAGAAAGAACTCCATTCCTTTATTGAACATCCCAATCTTGATGGTCTGAAGAAGGCTGCAATATCAATGAGGAAAGATCTTGGAAGAGGGAATATGGGGAATGAATTAAATGAGCTTCAGTTTAAAGCCTAACAAGACACTAACAAAAAATGGATATTAATAAATATTTGATAATAGAGCGGATTATTCTAATACTCACATTTATAGTTACTGCTTTAGTTGGCTTTTACTCAATTAAAATGTCCAAGATTGCCGTTGAAGCTACATCACTAGATATACGTCCTTGGGTTTCCATCCCGAAAATGGAGGAAGTATTTCAGGAGGATGAGATAAGATCAGTTTTTTTAATTAAAAACATTGGGAAAGTGCCTATATACTATAAGGTGCAAATTAAGGGCTTCTTTGATGAAAAGCCAGTCGCTAGG